>ERZ827156.424-NODE-424-length-61558-cov-11.850885_pt1 | contig 61558 bp, 49 predicted proteins | sample MGYA00519919_ERZ827156 | MGnify/ENA primary metagenome ERZ827156 (study PRJEB31778, sample SAMEA3449269) | human gut metagenome | biome: human gut; feature: human-associated habitat; material: faeces | place: United Kingdom | collected 2010/2012 ... | reverse complement strand
CCGGGTTATGCACTTTTTCGAGCCCCTTTTATGCACTTTCTACTTGACAAACACAGCCTATATCGCCAACTTTGCAAAGCTCATAAATCTTGCGATAGAAAACAGGAACGCGTTCTGTCAGGAAGCGTTCGAACAGAATTTAAAGGCTATATTCGACATGATGATGCAGTACTTTTGCGGAAATACGGACAAGGTTCCCGGCTGTAAACCGGAAAAAGGAACGGAATAAAATCATGTATATTCAGATGAAAGACGTTGTCAAGAAATACGGCGCAGGAAGCGGATTACCGCCAGGAGATACGCAGGCTGATATTATCCTCAAATCATGTTCTGGTGCCGATAGGTTTTGTGCTGGGAATTCCCCTAGGACTTGCGCTTGCGAATATGATAGCCCTGGCAAACGCAGCCTCCGGCGGCATACTGATGTCCACAACGCTTACCGGAAAAACGCTGCTCATCAGCGCAGTGTTCATAGCGGCAGCCTATGTTGTGTCCCTTGCGCTTTCCGCACGGAAGCTGAAAAAGTTGACATGGTGGAATGCCTGAAAGAAGAGCGGGAATAACACTTTGGTGACCATAGTTTTTTATACAGCAGCCGAATATTTTTCCGCAGCCTGGACCATATCCAGAAAGTAGCCGTGGACCGCTGTGTTGTCGGTGAGTTCAGGGTGGAACGCAGTAACCAGCATATTCTGCTGGCGTGCCGCGACAGCCTTTCCGTTTACTTCTGCGAGGATCTCAGCGCCGTCCGAACGGCTGATATACGGCGCGCGGATAAATGTCATCGGGATATTGCCGAGCCCCTTGAATTCTCCGTTGAACGAGAAGCTGCCAAGCTGCCTGCCGTAAGCGTTGCGCTTTGCGGTAATGTCCATTACGGCAAGGTGCGGGGTTTCACCGCCTTCAATATCCTTTGCGAGAAGTATCAGCCCTGCGCAGGTCCCGAAAACCGGGAGTCCGGAGTTTATCATATCACGCAGAGGTTCCATCATGCCGAGTTCACGCAGCAGCTTCCCCTGGACTGTGCTTTCACCACCCGGTATCACTAGTCCGTCCATCGGCTGGGAGAGGTCTTTGAGCTGGCGTATTTCAAAACTTTCTGCGCCAAGCTGTGACAGCATTTTTTCGTGCTCGATGAATGCGCCTTGGAGCGCTAAAACGCCTATTCTCATTACTTGCCACGCTCCGCCATCAGCAGTGCGATCTCCTGTTCGTTTATGCCGACCATTGCTTCACCGAGGTCCTCGGAAAGCTCCGCGAGCAGCTTTGCGTCGGTGAAGTTAGTAACCGCCTTGACGATTGCTGCTGCGCGCTTTTCGGGATTTCCGGACTTGAAAATGCCTGAGCCTACGAATACGCCCTCTGCGCCAAGCTGCATCATCAGGGCAGCGTCTGCAGGAGTTGCAACGCCGCCGGCTGCGAAATTGACTACCGGCAGCTTCTTGTTCTCGTGAACGTATTTAACGAGTTCATACGGTACAGCAAGCGCCTTTGCTGTCTCAAACAGTTCGTCCTCGGACATGGAACCTATACGGCGTATCTCACTCTGCATCATTCTCATGTGGCGGACTGCCTGAACGACGTCGCCTGTGCCAGGCTCGCCCTTAGTGCGTATCATGGAAGCACCCTCGTTTATACGGCGCAGCGCCTCGCCAAGATCCTTTGCGCCGCATACGAACGGAACATCGAACCTGGTCTTGTCAATGTGGTACTTATCGTCGGCAGGGGAAAGCACTTCGCTTTCGTCGATGTAGTCGATCTCGATGGCCTGGAGTATCTGCGCCTCTGCGAAATGACCGATACGGCACTTTGCCATTACCGGAATCGAAACGGCTTCCTGAATGCCCTTTATCATCTTCGGGTCGCTCATTCTGGAAACGCCTCCGGCAGCGCGGATATCTGCAGGGATACGCTCCAGTGCCATAACTGCGCAGGCACCCGCAGCCTCTGCGATCTTTGCCTGTTCCGGCGTGGTTACGTCCATTATTACGCCGCCCTTGAGCATCTGGGCAAGGTTTTTGTTGAGTTCAAGTCTGTCTGACATAGTGTTATTCTCCTTCTGGTATTATAGTTCTGAGCGCTCTCTTGTATTTTATTATAACCAAATCTGAGCATACTTCAATGCCCAGAAAGAAAACAATTGATAATACCAGATTTACGCCCCGCAATTTTTTAAGGTGAAACCAGGTATATTTTACACAAATATAATCTGAACATGATAGCGCACTTTACACTTGATTTGATAAAATAAAGCAAGATAAATCAAATCGAGGGAACAGATGAAAATAACGCTAACAGGAATAACAAAATCATTCGGTGAGAAAAAAGTAATACTCACCACATCGCTTACAATAGAAAGCGGCAGCTTCACAACCCTGCTGGGACCTTCCGGCTGCGGAAAGACCACGCTTCTCCGCATGATCGCCGGGCTGGAAACCCCGGATACCGGCGAGATCTGCTTTGACGACAGGGTAGTGTTTTCTTCCGAAAGGAAGATAAACGTCCCTCCGGAAAAGCGCGGCCTGTGGTTTGTGTTCCAGGACTTTGCGCTGTGGCCGCACATGATCGTTTTTGAAAACGTGGCTTTCGGGCTGCGCGCGGCTCACAACACGAAAAACCTTGATGATAAAGTACGGAACGCGCTCCATGCGGTGCAGCTGGACGAGTTCGCTTCAAGGTTTCCGCACCAGCTTTCAGGAGGTCAGCAGCAGCGCGTTGCATTCGCGAGGGCTATCGTTATCGAACCGCAGTGCATTCTGTTTGACGAGCCGCTGTCGGCGCTTGACGCACTTCTGCGTGAAGAAATGCGTGTGGAGCTGAAGGAACTCATTTCCCGGCTGGGTATCACAGCGGTTTTCGTCACCCACGACCAGACGGAAGCAATGAGCATGAGCGATAAAATCGCGGTGCTGAACGGTGGAACAGTCGAGCAGTATGCTTCCCCTGAGAATATCTATTTCAGCCCGGAAACACAGTTCGTTAGCGGAAAGGGCAGCCGTTTTACGGAATTAAAGCTGCGCACGCCGGCAAAGATACTCGGCTGGGCGTATATTGCAGTTGTTCTTCTGCTTTCGGTGGGAATTCCGTATTTCTCGGTGATCTCCACATCGCTGATTGATCTGCGCAGTTATGGCTTCCGACCGGGGAATTTCACGTTCCAGCATTACATCGACCTGTTCACCGAAAATGAAAAGGGAATACGCGCGCTTGGAAACAGTCTTATTTTCGCAGTAAGCGCCGCGACCATATGCGCTGTTCTCGGAACGCTCATCGTGATAGCGGTGCGTAAATCCCGCTCAAAGCTGGGAAAAGTGGTGGAGGTCGTCGGGCTTCTTCGGTGGAAGCCCGGGGTATATCTTCCGGCGCGTGACATTGCCGCTCATCATGAAAGGCGTGTTTGCCGGGTGGACCATGACGTTCATAATCGCATTCCGCGAGCTGGTTGCGGCAAGTCTTATCGCGCCCCCTAATACGCTGGTGGTTTCCACATATATCGTGCGGGAATTCGAGCAGGGGAGCGTGTCGGTCGGCATGGCGATGGCGGTGCTGTGCGTGCTTTTCACCACGACTGCACTGCTTATCTTAAACGGATCTATTGACAGACAAAAGGAGCGCTGATATGAATTTGAAAATAGCTGGCGGCTGCGGCGAACATGGCAGAAACTGCTTTTTTGTGGACTACACCGCGCCGTTTCTGGTTGACTGTGGGATTATGGCAGGGGCTGACAAGCCGTTCCCGAACCTGACGGAAAACGAGATAAAGCGGCTGGAATACGTGTTTCTGACGCATTCCCACGCCGACCACACCGGGGCGCTCCCGTGGCTGTACGAGCGCGGATTTTCCGGCGTTATCGTCGCGGCTGCGCCAACGCTGGAGCAGCTGCCGTTCAAGCCGAAGTACTCAGTCGCGCTGAAAAAACTGCACGGTGAGATAGGCGGGATAAAGTTTGCCCATGGCAGGAGCGGGCATTGTCAGGGCGCGGTGTGGTATGAGTTTCACATTGCGGGAAAGAAACTGCTGTTTCCCGGTGATTACACTGAAAATTCCCTGATGTACCACTGCGACCCTATATGCGACAGAACCGCCGACATTGCGGTGATAGACTGCGCATACGGACGCGACAGCCGCAGCTTTTCGGAATGCTGCAGCGATTTGACCTCCGCTGTTTCCGAGATGAAGGAACAGCACAGAACGATAATATTTCCGGTGCCGAAATACGGCAGGGGGATCGATCTGCTGCGGCTGTTCAACGAGAAGTTCCCGGAAATGACGTGCTGCGGAGATGTTTGCTTCATGAGCCAGATGAACGAACTTTCTGAACGCCGCTGGTTCATGAATAAAACGCTGTATGCCAGACTGTATACTCCCGGGACTGCCTGCGATATACTGTTTCTGAGCGACCCGCAGCTGCGCAGCAGCTATTCGCAGAATATCACGGAGAGCATTCTCGCAAGTGGCGGCGCTGCGATAATGACCGGGACCCCCGAGCCGGATACAGCCAGCGAAAGGCTGATAAAATCAGGAAAAATGAAGTTCCTGAGATATCCGGTACACCAGAATCACGATGAATTCACGGAGCTTGTAAAGCGTAACAAATTCCGCAGGGTGATACCGTTTCATTCGGCTGAACTGTCAGTCGGCGATGGATTGATCGAGTTTTGAAAAAAGGCGCAGGTGATTTACTCCCTGCACCTTTTATGTCCCTCAAGTGCATAATGGCGCGGGAATATCAAATTTCCGCGCCATTTTTGTTTCACAGCGTCTGAATTATACGAGCAGTGGTTATTCTTCTTCCGGGTACCTTAGTCCCCAGGAATTCCTGAATTCCGTCATCATTTCCATAACGTCGCGGGTGTAATCAAGGCGCATGCATTCGGCGTCGCCGTTTATCGCCATTTCCATGTCATGAAGCTCGTAAGCGAGCGCGTCAGCATTTTCACCTGCCCTTATAACCTCGGTTTTTCCTGAATCAGTGTATGTTACCGAAGCTTCCCAGGCTCTTGGGTATTCCATTATCTCAATATAGGCGTTTTCGCAGGAGACCATGCCCCTTTTCGGCTGCTTTGAGTGCAGCGAAAGCATGACCGAAGCCATCTGCCCGGCATCGTTCATAAGAAGCAGACCAGCCTGCTCATCAACGCCGGTAGGTGCGTTCTTTACCTGCGAAAGAAGATTTGACGGTTTTTCGCTCATGAAAAATCTGATGAATGACAGCGCGTAAACTCCTATATCCAGCATGGCGCCGCCCGCAAGTTCCCTGTTGAAGAACCTGTTGCTCATGTCGTAATCCTTGAAGCTGCCGAAGTTCATTGTTATCAGGTTTACCTTACCGAGTTTACCGGAGTCAAGAAGCTTTCGGAGTTCCTTGTATATCGGCATGTGGTATATCGTCATTGCCTCGCCGATAACAACGCCCTTTTCATTCGCGAGCGCCATTGCTTCTGAAAGTTCGCTGCTGTTCAGCGTGATGGATTTTTCCACCAGAACGTGCTTGCCGTTTGCAATCGCTTTTTTCATGAATCCGATGTGCGTGTTGTGCGGCGTGGTGATATAGATAGCGTCAATATCTGGGTCTGAAAACATTTCATTGAAATTGTCATAAACTTTCTGTATTCCGTATTTTTCAGCAAATGCAACTGCCTTTGAATGCGTCCTGTTGCCGACGGCGCATATGTTTCTGCCGTTTTTCTTTAATGCGGCTGACATTTCATTTGCGATGACCCCAGTGCCAAGTACTGCCCATCGTATTTCTTTCATAGCAAGATCTCCTTAATATGTTTAATTCAGAGTAAATTCTGCGTTTGTTTAAACCCCTTGCATTTATTATAGCACGGAATATCCGTTTTGTACAGTCCGCGACTTCATTAATACAGTCAAGGTTTGACTTTTAGCAGGTCGTGTGATATAATAAACGCAGAGCGTTTATTATAAATCAAAATGCCTTGCACATGCGTTCACCTCCGGTGAACTCCCTGAATATCGGCAAGTTATATCAAACGCATAACTTTTTTGAAAGGTGGCAGGAAATATGGAAAAACACACCGCATACTACCATCTTCCCGGTCTGTTTGAGTTCTATGATCTGTACAGCGTTTTCCTGCCGCTTTTCCGGGGGCACAGGGAATACTTTTACGACTGGTGTGAGATAGGATCTGTGTATGGCGCTCCTGCGGATTGTGTCTGGGGAGGCGGCCGCGTAGGTTTTGGAGAGCATGAGCCGCGTGAAGTCCTGAAGCTCATGCAGGAATACGGCGTTTCGTCGCGGTTGACGTTCAGCAATTCACTGCTTTGCGCGGAACAACTGTCCGACAGAAAATGCAATGCACTATGCGCGCTGTTCGGCGAAAGCAAAGAGCCGCGGAACGGCGTAATAATCCATTCAGATATACTGCTGGAGTATTTGAAAAAGCGCTATCCGGAGTTTTATTTTGTGTCTTCCACCACCAAGGTGCTGACTGATTTCCGTCAGTTTATGCATGAGATCGAGCGTGAAGATTTCAGCTTTGTTGTGCCGGATTTCCGGCTGAACAAGACATTCGACAAGCTGAATTCACTGTCCGCGTCACAGAAAAACAAGGTGGAATTCCTGTGTAATGAATGCTGCTGGTTTGGCTGCATGGACAGAAAGAACTGTTACGAAAATGTCAGCTGTAAAAATCTCGGGGAAAACTGCCCCGAACATCGCTGTAAAGCCCCAAATGCCGGCAATGGCTATCGTTTTTCTGAAGCAATGAAAAATCCGGGATTTATCAGCGTAAACGATATCCGGAATGTATATCTGCCAATGGGCTTTTTCAATTTCAAAATCGAGGGAAGAGGGCTCGGCAGCGCGGTAGTTCTGGAGTTCCTGCTATATTACATGACCAAGCCGGAGTATCAGCTGAATGTCAGGGAAGAAATATATCTGGACAGCATGCTGGATCTGTTTTAAGGCAATACCGCACAAAATACAAAATATGGTCTTTGTGCGGTGTTGCCTTAAATCTGGAATGGTTTCAGAGTAGCAAACTGCTGATTTATTAATAGAGAGGTAAACCATGAACACGGAAAAAATACGCGTACACTATGTTTTTCACGGAAATGTGCAGGGGGTAGGATTTCGGTACAAAGCCTGCTACAGCGCTAAAAACCGCGGCGTGACCGGCTGGGTGAGAAACTGCAGCGACGGCACGGTTGAGATGGAAGCGGAGGGTTATCCGGCTGATATCGCGGCTGTTATACGTGCTCTTGATGAACATTCCTGGGGGTGCATAGACAGAATCGACTCAGAAAACATTCCGGTCGAGGGTGGATATGGTTTTGAGATACGCTGATGAATCAAAGGGCTGTCGCATATGGCAGCCCTTTGATTTTATGGAGAAGATCACTTGGAGTTCATCAAGGTCGCTGCCATAGCGCAATTCAATGTGATATGTTGCGTTCATGCCGTCGTCGCGGAAGAAGTGGTTGAATTTGCCTGTTTCATCGTCGCCGACGTGGTACTGACCGATGTAATCGTGTGTGGGTGGAAATTGTGCTACCAAATAGATTTCTGAGAAAATAGTTATACCTCATCAGTAGCACATATAAACAATATTTCTGAGTTAAAGTCGTTTATAAATCTACGGTTGAATTTACAGAATTCTATCAACTATAATTTGAATGGCACAATTATAATTGGCTTGAATACTACCAGAGATTGTGATATACTGTATGCAACGAAAGGAGATGACGGCAATGGAAAATCAGTTTAACGCCTCGCTCAGGCGTATCCGCCGTGAAAAGGGGCTCACCCAGGAACAGCTTGCGGACGCTGTGGGAGTATCCCCGCAGGCGGTATCCAAATGGGAGGGGCAGAGCTACCCCGACACGCAGCTGATACCCGCGATAGCGGACGTACTTGGAGTCACCATCGACGAACTTTTCGGCAGGGAACCCGCTCCGGAAAAGAGCTTTTACCAGCAGGTCATTGACCATTTCAATGTGCAGGCATTCGACCCCGACGTCAAAGGTAAGGAAATCATGGCAGACGCTTATAACACCTGCCGCGCGGTGCTGATGGGAATGTGCGGCTCCGACGATTATTGGCCGATTTCCGAATTTATTCTTAACAACGAGGGGGAATACCCGACATACAGCCAGGTAACGCTTGAGACCGGGGTGCTTCAGATGAGGCTGAATGCAAATCTGCAGTACTTTTTCCTTATGCCGGAGCCGAAGAACGGTCTGGACGGTCCGCTACGCTATGACGAAAACATGGTGAAGCTGTTCAGGTTTCTCGCTGTGCCGAATGCGCTGCGGGCAATGTATTACCTTGCAGGCAGGAGCACGATGATGTTCTTCCGTGCGCAGACCTTCGAAAAGGAACTCGGGATAAGTTCTGAAAACGCACGTAAGATAATCGACGGCCTGCTGGAATTCCACTTTATATGGGAAGCCACGCTTGATGGCGGCGAACAGACTGAAAAAATCTATCAGTACCTGGCAGACTGCACCTTTCCGTTGTTCCTGACGTTTGTGAAAACTCTGCTGAATCGTCCGGGTTCGTTCAATTTTCAGACAAATCAGCGCAATTCCCCGTACATGAAAAACGACACCTACAAGGAGCGTAAAGATGAAAAAGACAAAGCCGGAAAGTAACGCGCTCCACCGGGAATACGGAATTCTGAGCAACTGCGGCTATGCGCTGGGCGTTGTCCGCAGGTATTCCCCGAAAGTACTGCCGATGATGGCGGTCGGGGTAATCACGGGGTCGCTGATGTGCTTTCTGTGGAGCTATATCGGCAAGTACGTTATAGATTTAGTCCAGAAGCAGGCAGAAGCCGGCGACTGCGCACCGCTGCTACCCCTGCTGTGCATTGCGGCAGTGATAGAGATAACTGTTGCGGGACTTAACACAATATGCAACAACAAAATATGGTTTGGTCTTATTTTTGCCAGAATGTCGGTGATAACCGAAAAGAACGCGAAAGCCCTCGGCATGGATTACCAGAGCCTTGAGGACCCCGACATGCTGGACGCATATCAGAAAGCCACGAATGCCTGCGCCGGCAACGACGTCGGCATTGAAGGGCTTATGCACGGAATGTATAAAATCGTACAGCAGGCGCTTGTTATGGCGGTGACTTTTACGGCGGTCGTGGTGCTTGACTGGCGGCTGATACTTGTCATCGCGGCGATGTCGTTTGCGCAGTTCCTGTTTTTCAGGCACACGGTGAAGCGCGATAAGAAGGAAGTCTGGGACGTCCTCGCTCCGACATGGCGTAAAATAAACTATATGGAGCGTGTGACCCAGGATTTCGACTATGCAAAGGATATCCGGCTCTTCGATATGAAAGAAGCGCTTGCCGGCAAGCAGCACGGGATACTTGACGAAAAGCGGGAGCGGTTTTTCCACAGCCGTAACTTATGGCTCGGCAACAGCTTTTTTTCGCATGCGATGAGCATTGTTTCCAACGCCGCTATTTACGGTGTGCTGATTTTCTGCGTTGTGGGGCAGAATATGTCCATCGGCGATTTCACGCTTTATCTCGGGCTTTCAGGGACTTTTTCCGCGACGCTGACTGAGTTTCTGAATTCGCTTGGCGGGTTCAGAAAAACTTCTATGGAAACCGACGATTTCCGGTCGTTCCTTGATACGGCAGAGAAAGATGAAATCGGGCTTCCGCTGCCGGAGGGCAGGCTTACCTTTGAATTCAGGCACGTTTCCTACCGTTACAAGGGCGCTGAGGATTACGCGCTCAAAGACCTGAACCTGACCCTTGAAGCTGGCAGGCGCCTTGCGATAGTCGGCATGAACGGCGCTGGAAAAACCACGCTCATAAAGCTGCTCCTGCGTCTGTACGACCCGACTGAGGGCGAAATACTGCTCAACGGAACCGATATCCGGAAGTTCCGGCGCAGCGATTATTACAGGCTGTTCTCACCGGTATTTCAGGACGTGAAGCTTTTCGCGTTCCCGATGAGCGAGAATGTTTCCATGCTTCCCCCTGAAAGCACCGACAGAAATTTAGCACAGAAATGCCTTGAACGCTCGGGTCTTGGCGAAAAGCTGAAAAGCCTGCCAGACGGCGTGGATACGCAGCTGCTTAAAGTCCTGTACGACGACGGTGTTGACCTCTCGGGCGGTGAAAAACAGAAGCTTGCGCTTGCGCGGGCGCTGTACAAAAACGCTCCCGTGGTGGTTCTTGACGAGCCGACGGCAGCCCTCGACCCTCTCGCAGAATACGAACTATACCGCAGCTTTGACGGAATGATACAGGACAAATCCGCCGTTTATATCTCGCACCGGCTTTCGTCTACAAGGTTCTGCGACAAGGTGGCGATGTTCATAGGCGGTGAACTGGTGGAATACGGCACGCATGAGGAACTGCTGGCAAAGGGCGGCGAGTACGCAAAAATGTTTGAGATACAGGCTCAGTATTACAAGGAGGAGTGCGCGAATGCAGCGGAATAAGGAAAAGTCACATGTTCGTGAGGTGCTCGCGTTTTTCGTACCCGAAGCCTGGAAGAAATACAAGGGGTACTTTTTCCTTGGTGGGGCAAATGTGCTGCTAACGATAATTGATCCGTTCATAAATATACTCATGCTCCCGCTGATCATAAACGAACTGTGCGGGGAGCGCAGCATAACGCGTCTGCTGGTTTACGCAGCGATACTTGTGGGAGGCGAGCGGCTGATTTCCGCGGGGATATCGACGGTGGACATTCAGCTTGAAAAGTACTCTGACATGTTTGAAAATTACTTCACCGAAAAGCTCAGCCGACGTACCATGGAGCTTGATTTTCAGCTGACCGAGGACAAAAACGCACTCGACCTGCTGCAGAAAGCCCGCGAGGGAATGACGTGGTATTCCGGAGGGTTCACCGGCATAATAATGCCGTTTTTCGCGATAGTCATAAATGTTTCCGTCATAGCCGGAGTTGTCGCGCTGATAGTGATCAACGCGCCGCTTCTGCTGCCGATAATCGCTGTTGTGCTGGCAGTCAGCGTGTTTTCCAACAAAAAAGTCAGCGATATTGAAATCGACGGATACAAGAAGCTGTCAAAGGTCAACCGCGTATTCGGCTATCTCGGCTGGGAAATAACGAATTTCCGCTATGGAAAGGATATCCGTCTTTACAACGCAAAGGACATGATTCTCGGCAAGTGGACTGAATACACCCGTGAAAGCTGCGGACAATGGGGCTCCATTGCGAAAAGACAGCTTCCGTTTCAGCTGATGAAAGTCCCTGCGAATGCGCTTCGGGGATTTCTCACATACCTTATGCTCGGGGTAATGGTCATCACCGGAAGAATGACACTCGGGGTGTTTTCACAGATGCTTTCCTCCGGGGAAACATTCACGAATTCCATGGAGAGCCTGCTCCGGAATATTCAGGAGCTGGTCAAGCGCACTAATTACGCTTATGAGTACGTGAAATTCATGCGTTACCCATCTGCGATACACAGCGGGACGCGTCACGTCAGCAGGGGAGGGCACACTGTGGAATTCCGGAATGTGTGCTTCACCTACCCGCACACGGACGTGAAGGTGCTTGACGGGGTGGATATCACCCTCCGGCAGGGAGAGCACCTTTCAGTCGTGGGTCTTAACGGCGCGGGTAAAACGACGTTCATCAAGCTGCTGTGCCGGCTTTACGACCCGACAGCCGGAGAGATCCTGCTGGACGGTATTAACATAAAGGAATACGACATCGCTGAATACATGAAGCTCTTCGCGCCGGTCTTTCAGGATTTCATGCTGTTTGCATTTTCGATAAGAGATAACATTTCTGCCTGCGGGAACATTTCGGACGACGAGCTTTCAGCGCTGCTTGAAAAGGTGGGGCTTGCCGATAGGGTGAATTCCCTCGGAAAGGGAGCGGATACGCTTCTGTTCAAGCCGTTTGATGAGAATGGAATAGAACCCTCCGGCGGTGAGCAGCAGAAGCTTGCGATCGCGCGGGCGCTTCATAAGAACGCCCCGATGGTGGTTCTCGACGAGCCGACGGCAGCCCTTGACCCTGTCGCGGAATACGAAATATACCGTCAGTTCAACGAACTTGTGGGCGGCAAAACCGCGATCTATATTTCACACCGGCTTTCGAGCTGCAAATTCTGCGACAGGATAGCGGTGTTTTCTGATGGCAGGATCGCGGAATACGGCACGCATGATGAACTGTGCGGCAAGCCCCGCGGAATATATGCTGAGATGTTTGCGGCGCAGGCGCAGTACTATAAATAAACTTAAAGGGGAAATCCAGCGATTTCCCCTTTGGTGCTATTCTTCCGTGTTTTCCTGCGGACGATGCGTCTTTACGAAAAACGCAAAATAAATGATGTGGAACAGCCACACGCCGCCCAGTATAATGCAAGGAACGTATATTTCCTTTGAGAACATTATTGCGAAACCTATCGACATCAGCAGGGTAACGGTTATCATCACCTTGATCTTGGTTTTACGCGTCATTCCCTGACCCTTTACGAAGCTTTCGAGGTCGTTTTTGTAGAGCTTTGTTCCCCTGAACCAGCGGTCGAGCCTGTCAGAACTTTTGGCGAAGCATACCGCTGCCAGCAGCAGGAACGGGAACGCCGGAAGTATCGGCAGAACCGCCCCGAGCGCGCCTAATCCTACGCCGATACAGCCGACGATCACCAGAATGATTTTCTTCATGTTGTTTTCTCCAATCTGCGTTTTTCTTTCTTGCTTTCGACGACGTGCCTGATCGCCATTATCGGGTGGCATATTATTATTCGCGGGCCGGAGAACCGCATGACTTCGCGTATTTTTCCCCGCATGTCGGGCTTGTAGCAGTGGACTTTGCAGTTTGAGCAGAATGTCTTGCTTTCCATGAACGGGCACTTGTCGCTTCTCATCGCGGAATATTCCGCAAGAGCCTGGCATTCGGGGCAGAGCGCGGTTTTGGTTCCGTGTTTCTTACGGCAGTACAGCCGTATCATCAGCGCTACTGTTTTCTTTTCGCGCTCGCGTTTCTTATCGGCATTCATGCATGCGTCCTTTCTCTACGCGGTAGACACGGTCTGCTACCGCCATCGTGCTTTCTCGGTGCGAAACCAGGATTATGCTCTTGCTGCGTTTCTGCTGTCTGAGCGCTTTGAGGATAATTCCCTCGTTTATGCTGTCAACATTGCTGGTTGGCTCGTCGAGAAGTATCAGCCCGCTTCCGCGCAGGAATGCGCGCGCAAGCCCCAGCCGCTGCTTTTCTCCCGACGAGAGGTCGTCGCCCAGCGCGCCTGCCCTGGTCTTGTAGCCCTCCGGGAGCGACGCTATGAAATCGTGTATTGAAGCCATTCTGCAGGCATTTTCGATCTCCTCCTGTGAAGCCCCGGGCTTCGCAATGCGCAGGTTGTCCTCTATGGTTTCGTCAAAGAGATAAGTCGTCTGGCTGACCATAGTCACATTCTCAAGCAGGCTGGGTTCGCTGATGGCGTCGATATCCGTTCCGTTGTAGCATATCGAGCCGCCGTCTTTCTGCCAGAACCGCAGAAGAAGCTTCAGGAACGTGGATTTTCCGCAGCCGCTTTCTCCGACTATTCCGATTATTTCGCCTTTCTGCGCATGCATGCAGATGTTTGAAAGCACCTGCGCTTCCCCGTCGTATGAGAAGGACAGGTCGTCAACATCGAGCCTTTCAAATGTGAATTCACTGCCGTTTTCCACGGGCTGAACCGCTGGTTTTTCTGCGAGCAGGTCGAGAACTCTGTCGCCGCTGGCAAAGGTCTGGGTGAGATTCCCGGGGAGGGCAGAAACTGCAATTACAGGACCAAACGAGCCGAACACCGCGGTAACTCCGATTATCATTCTGCCGATGGAAAGCATGCCGCAGTTCACAAGGACTATGCCGATAACGAGCGCGGCAATGATTATCGCGGAAACGGTGAGTTCAGTTGCGGAAAACGCCCTTGCGGTGTCGTTCTTCATCTTTTTTGTTTCTGCGAGGAGTTCGTCTGAACGGCGGTCAACTTCTGCTTTGCGGCTTTCACCGGCGTTGTTCAGCACGATGTCCTTTATTCCCTTTATGCTGTCGAGGAAGAACGCGTTGAACGCCGCAAATTCTGCGCGGTATCTCACACCCGAGGCTTTCATCCTTGCGGAGGAAACAAACGGCAGTACAATTCCCACCATAATGTAACCCACGAGCGCTGCCAGCGCGATGTACCAGTGCGAGACATTCCCCACGAAGATGAACACTGCAAGCGAAACTATCACCGCAATGCAGATGGGGGAAATGGTGTGCGCGTAGAACACCTCGAGCGTTTCAATATCGGAGGTTATCATTGCGATTATGGAGCCTTTTTTCTTGCTTTCGAGCTTTGCGGGGCAGAGTGTGCGCAGCGCGCCGAAAATCTTGTCGCGCAGCACTGCCAGCAGCCGGAATGCGATGTAGTGATTGCTGTACTGCTCAAGATAGCGCAGCAATCCGCGAAGAACGCCGCAGCCTATAGCAAGCGCGATTATCCACCCGTAGGAAAGCGCGATAGTTTCACCGAGCACTTTAGCTACCCCTACTGCGCCGAAAAGCGTAACCCCCATTGCGCATACAAATCCGAGGGAACCGTTTATCACCGCGAGTATCATTATGTACGCAAGGCTGCCGAGGAGCATGACAAGGCTTGCCATTATCTTTGCGCCGCTGCGTCGTATTGCCTTTTCCATTATTCCACCTCCGTGTAGCCGTTTTCGAGTTTCTTCTGCGCCGTGTACAGCGTGGAATAGCCACCCGGCAGCTTCATAAGTTCGCCGTGGGTGCCATGACTGCGCACCACGCCGTTTTCCATGTAATATATCAGGTCAGCGGGGACGATGTTCTCCAGACGGTGGGAGATGACAATAACGTTTTTGCTGGCTGAAAGTGATTTTATGTTCTGCATTATCACGGCTTCGCTTTCGATATCGATGTTGCTTGTCGCTTCGTCGAAAATGTAGATATCCTTGTCCGCGACCAGGTTTACAGCGAGGGCAAGGCGCTGCTTCTGCCCACCGGAGATGTTTGCTGCGTCCTCGGTTATTTCGCGGTCAAAACCGCCGTTTTCGCGAATGAAATCAGCGAGATTCACCTTTTCGAGCGCGGTCATCATTTCTTCGTCGGTGACGTCATTTTTCGCCAGCCGGAAGTTCTCGCGGACCGTAGTGTTAAAGATATACGTGTTGCAGCTGACTACCGCAAGCTTTGAGTAATACGCTTCGCGTGAAAGGCTGCCGAGTTCCTTTCCACCAGCGCTGACGGTTCCGGAGGACGGACGGAGCGCCCCTGTCAGCAGCCCGACTACCGTGGATTTTCCGCAGCCGCTTTCGCCGACTATCGCGGTCATTCCTCTTTGTGGGAAGTCCATGCACACGCTTTTCAGGACTTCACGCCCGCCGTCGTAGCTGAAAGTCACGTTGTCAAGCTGCAGCCCGGCGTTGTCGGGAATTTCGCCGCCCCATACCGGGTCGGGCTGCCCTAGCAGGGAGAGAATCTTTTTCCCGGCGCTTGCTCCGTTCATTGCCACATGGAACGCTGAACCAAACGCACGCAGCGGCAGGAAGAATTCCACAGCGACCAGTATCAGGAACAGCGCGGAAACCGGGGGTAATCCATTGTGAGCGGCGTCGTTGACTGCAAACGCGATGCCAAGCCCCGCGCCGCCGTATGCGACGACATCCATTATAGTGGTGCTTGCAAGCTGCATGACGAGCACTTTCATCGTTATCTTGCGGAATTCTTCGGAATTCTGGTTCATTTTGTCATGCTGAGCTGCGTCGGCGCGGAATATTTTCAGTTCGCGCAGTCCCTGAACGCTGTCGAGGAAGCTGTCGCCCATTGATGTGTACTTTCCCCAGTATTTCGCGAATATCTTCTTGGCGTATTTCGACACCGCGATAATTGACGCAGGTATCAGCGGAACACAGCACAAAAGCACGACAGCCACCCGCCAGTCGATACCGACAGTCACGAAAAACAGCAGGAAAGGCGCCAGCATGGCAAAGAAAAACTGCGGGATATACGACGAATAGTAGAGATCCAGCTGCTCGATGCCCTCCATTGTTACCTGGGTCAGACCAGCGATGCTCATGCCGTCCGTGCTTTTCACACCCAGGCGCACTATCTTGTCGTAAGTCTTTCCGCGCAGGTCCTTTTTGGCTATTCTACCGAGCAGGTCTTTCAGGTAGCCGGTCAGCCTTGTTGCGGCATAGCGGACTGCGGCGCCGATGACCCCGGATATTGCAGGCGCCAGGTACGCGGAAGCTTCCGCGCCGGTCGTCAGCAGGTAAATGGCATAGCATATGCTTGCCGTTATCGTGAGATTTGCGAGAAGTCCCAGCGTCATGGAACCAAATGTGTAAAATATGTATTTTCTGCTCCCTCCGAGAAGCTGCAGAAGCTGCTTATCTATCATGTCCGTTCTCCTTTTGCATTGTGATGAACTGCGTCAGCGCGTTTATGCTTTCCTCGCTGAATGCGCATATGGCGCCGGTCGCGTCGTGTTCTGCAATGTCCGCGGGGACTTTGCAGTTCCTTTCAAGGTGTCCGCTCAGCCACCTGATGAGTATGTTGTATTTTTCAAGCTGTTCATAGCCGTATTGCGTGATTATCACCTTGTTTTTAGCGTCGCGCTGTATACAGCCTTCCTGCTCCAGGCGTTCCACAGCCTTGAAAACGCTTACCTTTGATACGCCTGTTTTGTCGGCGACGTCGGTCAGTTTTATGCCTTTTGTTCCGTCGTATAGTTTGCTTATCGCGATGAGATATTTTAGTTCCGCAGATGTCATTGGTTCCTCCGAATGTTAATGCAGACTAACCATCCGCTGCTGTTATATGGTTTTAGGCTATCCATATAAGCACGAAGTTAGTTGCAGCTAACTGTTGATCAGAATAATAAGTGCTTTTTCAGCACTGTTTTAGATTATAACACAGTTTTAGAAGTTTGTCAATAAAAAGTTAACTATCGGGTAACAGTAAATTTTCCCTTGACATTTTCGGGTAAAAGGGATATAATCTATTTAACAGAGTTTGAACATGCTCTGTAAGCAAAATACAGGAGGACAACAATATGAAAAACATCTTTAAAAACGAAAAATTCTGGCTGGTAGCAGCAGGCGCAGCTGGCGTCATCGTCGGCAAGAAGATAATTACCGCCAAGAAAACAAGACAGCTTGCCGTAACAGGTCTTGCAAAGGGAATGAAGTTCACCAGCGACGCAAAGGCTGCATTCCAGAATATGAAGGACGAGGCTCAGGATCTTTGCTATGAAGCAAAGGAGCAGGCTGGTCTGAACGAAGAGAGCGATAACTGATGCTTTACAGTATCATATCAGATAACCCCGGGCGTATCAGAGTCCGCTTTGGTGGCTACGCTTTTGAAAAGCAGCTTGAAAGCTGTATACAGAAGTTAACCGAGGCTAACTCTTTTGTTCTGTCTGCCGAGGTGCATTCAGCAAACGGCGGTCTGCTGATATACTACAAAAAGGAATGCAGGCGCGAGGTGATAGATTTCATCGGGAGCCTGGATTTCAGGACGCTCACCCCGATACCCGAGCACAACGCGGCCCGCGAGATCGATGAGAATTTCAAGAACGGTCTCATAAAGCTGGTAGTCACACATTACGTGAAGAAACTGCTTCTTCCGGCGCCGGTATGCGCTGCGCTGACTGTTTTCAACTGTGCAAAGTACATATTAAAGGGCCTTTCCGTGCTGTCAGAGGGAAAGCTTACCGTAGAGGTGCTGGACGCGGCTTCAATAACTGCATGCATTGCCCAGCGCAATTACAAGACCGCTTCCACGATAATGCTGCTGCTTTCAGTTTCGTCGCTGCTTGAGGATTACACACACGCCCGCACAAAGGCGGTGCTTACCTCCAGCCTTGCAGTAAAGGCAGACAAGGTTTGGCTTGCAAACGGTGACGAGGACGTGCTTATTCCGATAAGCGAACTTAAAGTCGGCGACCAGATACGTGTAAGGACCGGCAGCGTGATACCGGTTGACGGTGAGATCACCAGTGGAGAGGCGTACATCAACGAGGCTTCAATGACCGGTGAGCCGCTGGCTGTGATGAAGTCAGTGAACGCCACCGTATTCGCGGGGACCGTCGTTGATGAAGGCTCGGTGGTGGTCCGTGTAAGGGCGATAAGCTCCGATACGAAGATACAGAAGATTATCGAACTCATCGACAGTTCCGAGAACCTGAAAGCTGGCATTCAGAGCCGTGCTGAAAGGCTCGCGGACGGTATCGTTCCTTTCAGCTTCCTTGGGTTCGGGCTGACGCTGCTGTTCACCGGGAATGTCACCAAGGCAGTTTCGCTGCTGATGGTGGATTATTCCTGCGCGATAAAGCTTTCGGCGCCTATCGCAGTCATTTCAGCGCTGCGTGAGGCTGCAGACCACAACATCACGGTCAAGGGCGGAAAGTACCTTGAAGCCTTTGCCTCTGCGGATACCATCGTTTTCGACAAGACGGGCACGCTCACAAACGCAGAGCCTGTGCTTGAAAAGGTCATTCCGTTCGACGGGTATGCCGAGGAAGAGGTGCTCAGGACTGCCGCATGCATCGAGGAGCACTTTCCGCACAGCATGGCGCGCGCGATAGTCAAGGGCGCTGAAATGCGCGGAGTAGTCCACGCTGAGGAACATGCGGAAGTCAACTACATAGTTGCCCACGGAATTGCGACAACTCTCCGCGGGGAGCGCGCTGTCATCGGCAGCCGTCATTTCGTCTGCGAGGACGAGGGCGTTACGATCACCAGCGAACAGCAGGCAAAAATCGACGAGAATGCAGGCGCTTCCTCTGTCATTTATCTGGCAGTGGGTGGAAGCCTTGCCGGAGTTCTCTGCATAAACGACCCGCCCCGTGCAGAAGCTGCAAGGGCTGTTGGGCTGATGAAAAAGTGCGGCATAAAGAATGTCGTCATGCTCACCGGCGACGGAAAATCGGCGGCAGAGAAGATCGCGCAGCAGCTTGGTATCACCGAGGTGCACGCGCAGGTGCTCCCCGAGGAAAAGCACAGCCACATCGAGCAGCTTAAATCCGAGGGGCGCTGCGTGATAATGGTCGGCGACGGAATAAACGACGCACCCGCGCTCGCAGCGGCTGATGTTTCAGTTGCGATGAGCGACGCTTCCGATATCGCAAAGGAAACCGCGGATATCACGCTCAGGGGCGCTGAACTCACCGAACTGGCAGTACTGCGAATTCTCAGCGAGCAGCTTATGAAGAGGATAAATTCCAATTATCGGTTTATCCTCACGTTCAACACGGCTCTTATCGCGCTTGGCTTCTTCGGTGTGATAACTCCGTCGCTGTCAGCGCTGCTTCATAACGGCTCGACCATCGCGATATGCGTCAAGAGCATGACGCCGCTGCTGAATTCAGCTGAACAGCAGGAACTTATTCAATAAACCAATGGCGCTGTAAAATAACTCAACACCCAAGCCCGAGCAACCATACTATGGAAGCTCGGGCTTGTTGATGCTGCAAAAAGAAGAATGACCCGAAAAAAGCGTATAACAAACAAGCCAGCAGGGAAGCGCCATGCACAAAATGTAATAAATATTGAATCAGGCAGCAGACCTGAGAGCCACTTTTTTCAGATGGAACTTATGAAGATTAAAACCGCAGGAAATCATGCCGAACTCAAGAAAAAGCGACTTTAGCCCCCGGCGCCGCGCCCGGATATACGACCTGTTCCACTTGATCGTACCAAAAGTACCCTCGGACTGAATACTTCTGTTCATACGGAGCAGCGCGCCGTGAATGCTGTTCAGATTATTCAGAACCTCTGCGTGAAACTGCGTCAGCTCCAAAATAACACTACTCTCAAACAAGAGGTTAACAATGAACATCACGACAAAGGTTTTACTACCCTCTAAAATAACACTACTCTCAAACACATTTTCAAGCCCCTTTTCATTTGCCTTTGTTTTACTACCCTCTAAATTAACACTACTCTCAAACGGACGAAAAAATCCCTACTGCACAAGCAGAGTTTTACTACCCTCTAAAATAACACTACTCTCAAACACGTCGATTAAGTCAAAAATGCTTTTATACGTTTTACTACCCTCTAAAATAACACTACTCTCAAACGCTTGTCTTGTAATACCGACATACTTTTTGGTTTTACTACCCTCTAAAATAACACTACTCTCAAACAAGACGGCAGAACATCTCGCTGACTTCATCGTTTTACTACCCTCTAAAATAACACTACTCTCAAACAGGGCATGGCTACTGTTGTTCCTGAGAACAGTTTTACTACCCTCTAAAATAACACTACTCTCAAACACTCGCGGGTGCTATCGACTGGGCTTGGATGTTTTACTACCCTCTAAAATAACACTACTCTCAAACCAGTATGGACTGTTACGCTTTTTGCGTGGGGTTTTACTACCCTCTAAAATAACACTACTCTCAAACTGTTTTCACAGACATTCTTAAACGACATTCGTTTTACTACCCTCTAAAATAACACTACTCTCAAACATGATTGAATTCATCGTGTTCGCCGTAATGGTTTTACTACCCTCTAAAATAACACTACTCTCAAACGAAGCTGATCGCATCGTTGTTGTTCATGAGGTTTTACTACCCTCTAAAATAACACTACTCTCAAACCGTGCTTTGTCAATTGCTTTCAACAATTATGTTTTACTACCCTCTAAAATAACACTACTCTCAAACCTACTGCGACTGCGGTGCAACAGTGCCCTCGTTTTACTACCCTCTAAAATAACACTACTCTCAAACGCAGTAGGATTTTTCTTCATCGGTCAAAGGGTTTTACTACCCTCTAAAATAACACTACTCTCAAACGGCGGCGCGGGAAGTGTTGCAAATTCATTAGTTTTACTACCCTCTAAAATAACACTACTCTCAAACACAAGAGGTTTTCGCAAAAGCTGAAAGAGAGTTTTACTACCCTCTAAAATAACACTACTCTCAAACACAATGGCGTTGTCAAATATGAGTTTGGCGTTTTACTACCCTCTAAAATAACACTACTCTCAAACCATCGAAACAACAAACGAACCTTGCACACGGTTTTACTACCCTCTAAAATAACACTACTCTCAAACGCAGCGCGGCGATATCTGGACGGTAGGCAGGTTTTACTACCCTCTAAAATAACACTACTCTCAAACAAAACACGTCAAAACCGTGCGACGATTTGCGTTTTACTACCCTCTAAAATAACACTACTCTCAAACGTTCATGTGGATCCCGTAGTTGCAAGAGCCGTTTTACTACCCTCTAAAATAACACTACTCTCAAACATCAATCCATGTGTTGAAATCATCTCAGCGGTTTTACTACCCTCTAAAATAACACTACTCTCAAACCTCCAGATTGTCAGAACCACCCGAGGTGGTGTTTTACTACCCTCTAAAATAACACTACTCTCAAACAACGATATCGTTTTTGACATATTCGCAAATGTTTTACTACCCTCTAAAATAACACTACTCTCAAACAGCATGCCCGTTTCTGTGAGATACTGTTCAGTTTTACTACCCTCTAAAATAACACTACTCTCAAACGGCTTTTGTTCATGTAATAAATAGCCGAAGGTTTTACTACCCTCTAAAATAACACTACTCTCAAACTTTTCAGGGGCGGTTTTTGTCACGCGCAAAGTTTTACTACCCTCTAAAATAACACTACTCTCAAACACCAATGTTAATTGTTCTGACTTCATTAACGTTTTACTACCCTCTAAAATAACACTACTCTCAAACACCGCCGGAGCGGGCTTGTTGCGTTCCTCTGTATTACTACCCTCTAAAATAACACTACTCTCAAACGTCGAGGTTAAGCGCCTTATGCAGTCGCTTGTTTTACTACCCTCTAAAATAACACTACTCTCAAACGATGTCGTCGCTCTTAATTACGCCGTCTGTGTTTTACTACCCTCTAAAATAACACTACTCTCAAACATCCAATTCGTATTTTTCGCACATCAAACGGTTTTACTACCCTCTAAAATAACACTACTCTCAAACGGCGCAAAGTAAAATCAAGATACTTTCCATGTTTTACTACCCTCTAAAATAACACTACTCTCAAACATGGCATTAAATCTCGAAAGCGTAAAGAAGTTTTACTACCCTCTAAAATAACACTACTCTCAAACATTTACCCAAGTCGAGCATGTACCATCGTTGTTTTACTACCCTCTAAAATAACACTACTCTCAAACACATCGACATCAAGACGGATTTCGCTTTGTGTTTTACTACCCTCTAAAATAACACTACTCTCAAACGGCGCGTGCTTGTTCACAGATTTTTCAAGGTTTTACTACCCTCTAAAATAACACTACTCTCAAACCGCCGCCGCCCGGGTCGTCGGGGTCGGGGTGTTTTACTACCCTCTAAAATAACACTACTCTCAAACGTGAGATATTGTTCAAAAATCCAAGCCGGGGTTTTACTACCCTCTAAAATAACACTACTCTCAAACGCCTTGTCCTGTTGTTCGCGGCTTATGCCGGTTTTACTACCCTCTAAAATAACACTACTCTCAAACCGCCTTACGGACGCTGAATTTACCACTCTTGTTTTACTACCCTCTAAAATAACACTACTCTCAAACATCTGTATACACGACTGTGTTGTTCACAGTGTTTTACTACCCTCTAAAATAACACTACTCTCAAACCATGTAGAGGTGGTCAGCGCGGCAAAATTGTTTTACTACCCTCTAAAATAACACTACTCTCAAACATATATGCAGTATTCTAGCATTCGTAAAAGTTTTACTACCCTCTAAAATAACACTACTCTCAAACTCCCGAAACTGGTTGACTACATCTCAGGCAGTTTTACTACCCTCTAAAATAACACTACTCTCAAACTTACCTTCATCGCAGCAGCCGTGGAAATAGTTTTACTACCCTCTAAAATAACACTACTCTCAAACGCAAGGTAGTCCACGCCGTTTACGAAGAATGTTTTACTACCCTCTAAAATAACACTACTCTCAAACAACGCCCCATCACTCTGCGTTAAATCAGGAGTTTTACTACCCTCTAAAATAACACTACTCTCAAACCGGCAGATTTACGCTAAAAAAGCTTTCCAAGTTTTACTACCCTCTAAAATAACACTACTCTCAAACCGTACAGAGCGAACTCGGGTACGTTCCCGCGTTTTACTACCCTCTAAAATAACACTACTCTCAAACGTCCTGCTGCCACTCGAACATGTTAAGCAGTTTTACTACCCTCTAAAATAACACTACTCTCAAACACAACCTCACAGCAGATGTTAGAGAGTGAAGTTTTACTACCCTCTAAAATAACACTACTCTCAAACTATTCTGCATTCATAGCAGAATAAAGCCTAGTTTTACTACCCTCTAAAATAACACTACTCTCAAACCTGGCTATTTTCAAAACCTCGGACGGCTTAGTTTTACTACCCTCTAAAATAACACTACTCTCAAACCTCAAATTTGTGAAAAGCGCCACTACACGCTGCGCATTTTAGAGAATATATGTGTAAAACCAACAAAACCCCGGCATGTTTTCCGAGGTCTTGCCTGATATTAATTATACCACTTAAAGTCCAGCTTGTCAATCAGAAAACGCAATAATCTTCATCTATTGTCATTCTGTTGATGAACGGATTGTACTGCGGAGTTCTTCCCTCAAGCATCAGCAATGTAAGTTTGTGTCCAATCACCGTTCGGAAAAACAAATCGGCTTCGTCTCTTCCCATGAATTCCAGGAGCCCGACTGTAACGAAAAGTCTTTTCCCGTCAAGTTCATAAACATTGAGAAGATAATCCATGACCTGGTCTGAAAGCCTTTCGCTGCTGCTGAATTTTATATCAAAACATTTGAATAACGCTTTCAGATCGGCTTCATTATCAAATTCAGTATCGCAGTTCAGCATTTCTGTCGCTGAGGAAAGATATTCCGTGATTTCCGCACGAAGTCTTATCGTTTTTTCATACAATTCACTCTCGCAAATGCTCTCAAGCTTTGAGTAAAGTCTTGTCAGAAGCCTTTTGGAATTCAGCTCAAATGGAATAAAACACGTTATCATTTCCGCAACCTTGCTTAAATTGAGTGGTGAATTGTCCTCGGACAGCACAAAACCGCCCTCGCGTCCTGCGCATTGTGCTGCGAATTCATTTGCCATTCGGTAATATAGCCTTCCGTTTTCGACTGAAATAACATTAACTCGGTCACATTCAAGCTGAAATGGCGGAAACATATCAGGACATACCAGCTTCACAAAAATACCACCCTTTCATCTGTGTCGATCATGTCTGTCACAAATTCACCTGTAATGAATTCCATGCGTTCAAATTGCTTTTCTGTTATAAGCAGTGACATCACAAGCCCTTTTTCCGGCTTGTCGCGCTTTATGCTGTCGAGAATCTGGTCTGCCATTGTCTTGTTGAGAGCCATTCGGCAGTATACTGATTCCTGCAGCATTATAAAGCCTTTCTTTAACATTGATTTTCTGAATTTCCGATAAGCGCGCCGGTCGTCAGATGTCAGGACCGGAAGGTCAAAAAACACAAGTACACGCATAAATCTGTAACTCATACCTCATCTCCGCAAAATCTGAAAAACCTTATCAGTGAACTGTCATTTCCATTCAACGCGTCGAATACGCTGCGGCAGTAGATCTTTATAGCATTCTGAAGGTACTGTTCCTGCCCGGCAATGATCACCTGCGTTTCAAAAAGCCTTATAAGTTCGTGCTTTTCTTCTGTGCCGAAAGAAGTATATCTCTTTTTGGCAACAAGACGATCGACGATTATTCTGAACGGTTCCATCAGGTCGCAGCTCAGGTTATAATAATTGAACATATTATCATGGAACAGCCCTATCTGCGTAAGATACCCGCATGCGCACACCTCTCTGTTGACTGCGCTCAGGATAAGGCTGTATCCATAATTCAGCGCTGCGTTCATACTGTTGTCGTTATTTCTTGAGAAGCACTGTCCGAAAAGGGCATTGAAATACACTTTTGCTGCATGTCCTTCACGGTTGGTTTCGTCGTTAAGTTCCATTTCAGCAATATAGCCATTCAGCATTTCAGCTTCGTCGTCGTGCCCGAGCATTTTCAGGTGAATGCTCTGATTGCGTATTTTTTCGCTTACTATAGCGGTCCAGATGAATGCTTTTGTTTCGCTGCTCCAGCCTATCTGCGTGCGTATTTTCGCGGAGCAGTCATGGGAACCGTACAGGGGAGTCATCTCGGCGCATGGGCTGTATTTTTCATCGCAGAACACCAGACGTATTTTGCGCCTGGTCAGTTCGCTGATAAGGCAGCCGGTTATAGATACGGCGGTGCTCTCGACGAGTATCATTGATACTTCGTCAAGACTCACCCTTTTGGTATCGTCGCTCCGTATCACCATGCAGCCCATTTTCAGGTCAAGCTTGCAGTGCGACGATACCACAACAGTTCTCCAGCTCATAGCGTCAGCAGGTTCGGGGATATTTTTTCATACAGCCCCGTCGGTGACTGGTCAATAATCCTGATAGATTTTATACCTTTCAGATTTGTTAAGACGGAATTTATTCTGAGTATTACAGCGTTATTTGCTCCGCCAATTAAGGTTAGGTCGCAACCTCCAGATCTGCCGGTTTTAAATACAGATATCATATTAGTGAGAGCCTTAACCTGTGCGTTAATGTCACTGTTTATAAATTTTTCATAGCCATTGCTGAATAGTTCTCCAACGCTTGGCATCAGGACATTGAATGGTGAAGAGTTAGCCTTTTGGCATAGCATATTGTACATTGATATATTCTCTTTCACGGATAACTTATCGTGTATAAAATCAATTTTATATACGATTTTGTCCTTCTCACAGGCGGTAATGCGTTCGCTTATCGAATGAATCTTCTTAATATAGACTGTTTCTTGCAAACTAACAATAAGAGAATCGTCAAGGGAGACGCAAATTCGTTTTCCACCACTATTTTTGCTGCTTATTGTTATTCGGCTGCCATCGATATCCAGCAGGGTATTGACCTTCAGAATACGGCTTCCCAGCGGGAATTCCACAGACTGCAGAACATCGCCTTTTTTAAGCGAAACTATGTCTGCAAGCACCCTGAGTGCGTATTCCTCTGCGAAGGAAGAATCATGCTCGTATCTGTGCGCGTGGATAAGTTCCACCGGAATTATCACAACGCCCGAAACCTTTGCGGAATGGTACTTTACAAGTGAAAAGAACGACGCGGCAGTATTGTTGTACCCTCCGTATTTTTCTGCGGGCAGCACCATGTTCTTTCCGTTCTTGCGCGGAAGAAGCGAAGGGTTTTTCCTCTCTGGCATCAGGTTGAACAATGCGCCCTTTCTTCTGAATGAATAACGCACATAGCGTATGTTGTTCTTTTCCATCTGCTTTTTGACTGTTTCAAGCCAGGTGCCGTCGCCTATCCACGCGGTTTCTCCATTCCTTATAGCGTCGTGGGTCAGCATGGACTGTATCTTCAGGTCAAAAACCTGTTCTTTGCGGCGATATTCCTTTACGAAATTCATCGGGTCCTTGGTGAACTTGACGTGATAAATATTGCCCATGACGATATTCAGATAAGCGTCCTTGGCGTGGTGCAGGTCGTTGATCTCACGGCACTTGAGCAGTCCGAATTCATGCCTGAACTGCGAAGCAAGTCCAGCCTTGACATAAACTATCTCGCTCTCGGGGAATTCCTCGGCAAGCAGCGCTGCGACTGCCTTTGTGGACTGCCTTGTTTCAACAAGCTGACGGCTGATAAACCCGGCTAATTCGTCGTCGGTGAACCCCGTGGAACGCGTAAGACGTTCATATTTCTTTTCGCCTATAAGCCCGATCGAATGCAGCTTGTCCCAGAAACTGTGCATTTTGTTGCGGATATCAGCGTTTATTGGGTACCTGTCGGATTTAGCGCCGTTGAGGTCGGAAAGCACCAGTACTTTATTTTCGATGCTGTCGTCCTTTACCCTTGCCTGCGGGAAGATATGGTCAACGTCGTAAAGCTTGCTGCCAAGCCGTTCAATGTCGATGCTTTCACCGGAATACATGCACTTGCCCAGCTGTGCGAAATACAGATACAGCTTTTCGCTGCGCAGTTCATCGTCGGATTTCTTTTCCAGCTGTGCGCGGAGTTCCGTGGTATCCTGCGGGCATTTCTTGAAGAATTCAAGCAGGGTATTGCGGCGTGATGACGTACGTTTTCCCTTGTTGTCGAGGTCGGTGAGTTCCCGCGCCATCTCGATGAAAATGCGCTTGGGCGGCTTGCGCATTATGTGCGTGTATTCCTTCATCATTTCGATGGTGCGCTTGACCGGGCGCCTTACCGCGCTGGGAATATACATTTCGCTCATACGCTCGTCTAATGTGAGGGGATTTGCGGCATAATATTCACGGTTCATGCTTTCGATCTGGCTGCGGTAGCTGTATTTCTGGGAAAGCAGTTCCATAAGGTTGATGTTGTTTTCCCACATCATGTTGATGATATTGGGGTTTATCACCTCGCCGGTCGCAGGGTCAACATCGTTCACTTCCGTCAGGAATTCCCGCGAAAGCCTGCCGAAATCAGAATATTTCAGCCCGCTGACGTATTTCGCGTCTGCTGCGGAAAGCCCGAATTTACCCAGCCATGTCCTTAGCCTTGAAACGTCGGTGGTGCAGGTGATGCGCTCGATTATTTCCTCGGCGTCGGCTTCGGTGATCACGCCGGCTGCCATGAGCCTTTTCAGGTCGTGCTGCGGTTTGAGCGACGACTTGACTGTAATGTCAATGCCGCCGAAAGTATCTCCGGCTTTCAGGCGTCCCTCTGACGTCAGCAGATTTCTGATATCTCTCACGGTGACTTTGCGTTTTTTCTCAAAAAGCTCAGTGTAGATCTTCTGCTTGTCCCCGACTGAAATGCGTTCGCCGTTTATTTTTATGTTGTTGATCTCGTTAAGGACCATGAACTTGCAGTAAAGCAGCGAGTTTTTCGGGAGAACGTTCTTTCCGGCAATGTAGGTGCACTTGCATGTCATACGACGGATAAATTCGTCCTCGCACTTGTCCTTATCGACCAGTTCGTCAAAATTCCAGGGGAGTATCCTGCCATCGCCCCTGCGCACTATCCAGGCGTTGCTGCTGTCGTTTTTCTTCACGAGCGGACCAACGTAGTAGGGAATTCTGAACGTCATCAGGCTGAGTATCTTGTCTGCCGCGCTGCCGTATTCGTCGGTAACGTTCAGCTGAGGTATGTAGCGCTTCGCGTTTTCGAGTACCTTTTTCAGCTCGGTGTAATACAGCTGATAGGGGATAACTCTGTTGTCGGTCGTAACCTGGCGCGGGCAGAATGTATGCTCGGAAATTTCTTTCAGAACGCGTTCGCATTCATCGTCGCCGGGAGCGGGCTTCACGTCTTTCAGCTTCGATTTCAGGTAGTCGCAGAATTCCGCCTGGTTGCAGCGCTTCAGCTTGGTTTCTGAGATCTTTCCCGCGGATTTTACGTTCCCGGAATAGCTGGTGTAATTGCCAACGACATACTTCTTGAATATTTCCTTGTATATATCCGGGTGGTACTTTCTGACGACCCTGCGCAGCGCGGCAAGATCTTCACTGTGTTTTTCGTAGGTTTTCACCTTTGCTTCTGAAATTGATTTGCACTCGCCGAGGACGCCGGTCAGCAGCGACCAGTCATAGATATTCTTGGCAGCCGCCACCAGACCGAAATCATCGCCGAGTTCCGAGCGGAGTTCAGGCTCCTTTTCGTCGAAACCAGCGTCCGACAGCTGTATCTTGTTGTTTTCCAGTTCGGAGTATTCCTCGTTCAAAAACAGCTTGGAAAGCTCGATTTTGCCGCCGGATATCAGCTTTATCAGCACGTCGATGTCCACCTGATCGTCCTCTGAGGGCTTGGGCTTCTTTCCTGCGAAAAGGAGGTCATAGAACGCCCGGGTGCGATCCTGCACACCGCGGTTGGCGGTCAGGACGTTGCCGAATTCCTCCGGGAAACAGCTGAACGGAACTTCGATACCATACGACGTGAACCAGCTGCAGAGCTCGTTGAAAACTCTTCTGATATCAAGAACGTCGTCGATTTTTTCCTTGTCGGCTTCGTTCAGAAAATGCCCGCGGTGGGTCAGCATGTATGAACATGCAATATAGACAAGTCTTGGGTCGTGCGGAGCAGGGTCGTTCATCAGGCTGCATATGAGGTGGTGTATCGTAGGGTATTCCTTGTGATACTGCTTGTCCGTGTAGCCCTCGTCGCTGAAATAAGTGAACCTGCTGCCGGTCGTTTTGTCCTCTGCCCAGAGCGCGCTTTCACGTATACGGTCAAAAAAGCGCGGGTCTACGGGCGTTATCGCCGGCGCAATGAGTTCCTGCAGGAGATCCCTGCGCTGCTGCGAGCGGTCCAGGCGACGTCTTGCCGTTCTGTTGAGGCGTCTGTCTGCGGATTGCTGCGCACTTTCGAATACTGCGGAGGTCCACATCGCATTTCCCTTGAACTTAAGCACATGATATTTTTCGTCAGTAACAGCCGCGCCTACGGAATTGGTGCCGATATCAAATCCCACAAAGTATTCGTTATTCATAATGAAGTTCCTTTCACAAGAAGAATGTCAGTTTATAGTGAATAGTATACCATACAAACCTGTTGCTGTCAACTATATTCTTCCATCTGTATCATTTTGAAGCCAGTTTAGCCTTTTTTCAGAAAATTTTAAAAAATCTATTGACAAATCCCTTGATATGTGCTAATATATAGTCACAGGTTTTACTACCCTGTAAAATAACACTAGAGTTCAAATAAAAATTCTTTCAAATCATCCAGTAAATCTGGAAGTACAGTGTGTACATAATTTGCCCTTCTTTTTAGAAGGGTATTTTTATTTTATGTAAACCGCATTTCCTACTTGAATTATCGGTGATGTTGTGATATAATTAAACGGTATGCGGCGTCGCGAATGCCGCTGCAAAAGCATATAATAAGCAGGCAGAGTATTTGTTGATGCAGATTGCTCAAATCGCCTCTTTAAATGTTAAAAGTTTTTGTGGACTAATTCCTTCTAAACCTATTGACATGGTATGCATTATGTGGTATGATATTGTTACCGAAAGGAGATCGGTCGCAGTATCCTGAGGCTTGCAAAAAATCATATACGGAGTGATGTTGTGGACTGGTCATTTATTGAGAAATATACGCCGATGTACGTTGAAGCCGCTGCGCTCACGGTCAAGATCGGATTTTTCGGAATAGTGCTGGCGGTGGCGCTGGGGCTTATCTGCGCACTGGTGAAGTATTTCAGGGTGCCTGCAGCAAGGCAGATAGTCGCGGTTTATATCGAGATATCGAGAAATACGCCGCTTATCGTGCAGCTGTTCTTTCTCTACTTCGGGCTTCCAAAGGCGGGCGTTCTGCTTTCACCGGAAGCGTGCGGCGTTATAGGTCTGGCTTTCCTGGGTGGAAGCTACATGGCTGAGAGCTTCCTCAGCGGGCTTGAGTCTGTTGGGAAGATACAGCTTGAAAGCGCCGAGAGCCTTGGATTGAAGCGCTGGCAGGTCATGCGGTACATAGTTATTCCGCAGGCTGCGTCAGTTTCCGTGCCGGCGTTTGCGGCAAATGTCATCTTCCTGCTGAAAGAAACCAGCGTGTTCAGCGCGGTTTCCCTCATGGACCTGATGAATGTCGCCAAGGACCTTATCGGTATGAGTTACAATACCAACGAAGCGCTAACCATGCTCGTTGTGGCTTACCTTATCATAATACTGCCGATATCGGTGGTGTTCACGATACTCGAAAGGAGGCTGCGCCGTGCAGGGAATTGAGGTGCTTTTCATAGGCAACAATATGCTGCGCCTTCTCGACGGACTGTGGGTGACTGTCAGGTTGTCGCTGATCTCCATTGCGCTTTCAGTGGTGCTTGGCATATTCGTTGGCGCGCTGATGCTTGTGAAAAACAGGTTCGTCCGCGCAATATGCCGGGTCTACATCGAGATAGTGCGCATCATGCCGCAGCTGGTTTGGCTGTACATCATCTTCTTCGGTGTGACTAAGCTCACCGGCATAAATTTCAGCGGTGAAACAGCCGCCGTCATCATGCTGACTATCTGGGGCGCCTCGGAAGTGGGCGACCTGGTGAGGTCGGCGTTTCAGTCGATACCCGCGCATCAGTTCGAGTCCGGGCTTTCCCTCGGGCTGAACCGCGTGCAGCTTTACACTTACGTTATTTTCCCCCAGGCTCTGAGAGGTCTGGTGCCGCATCTCATCAATCTTTCCACGAGAATGATAAAGACCACGGCGCTGGTTTCCCTCATCGGCGTCATAGAGGTGCTCAAGGTCGGCAAGCAGATAATCGACGCGAACCGCTTCGAGTATCCCAACGCCGCATTATGGGTCTATGCAGCGATATTCCTGATGTATTTCATCATATGCTTTCCGCTTTCGCTGCTGTCGAGAAAGCTTACCAAAAAGAGGGGAGAATGATCAATGAGTGAACATATTATCGATATAGAACATCTGACAAAAAGCTTCGGTGGGAATGTCGTGCTGAACGACCTTTCACTGAGCGTTTCCAGGGGCGAGGTAGTGGTGCTCATAGGTCCCTCCGGCTGCGGAAAGAGCACGCTCCTGCGCTGCATAAACGGACTGGAGCCTATCCAGGGCGGTTCGGTCAAGCTCCACGGGGAACCTGTGGAGCACGGCAGAAAGAGCCTGTATAAAGTACGCCAGAAGATAGGAATGGTATTCCAGAGTTACGACCTGTTCCCGCATATGACGGTCATGAAGAATATTCTTCTCGCGCCGATGAAGGTGCAGGGGAGAAACAAGGAGGACGTCACCAGGGAAGCCATGGCGCTTCTTGCGAGAGTAGGGCTTGAGGACAAGGCAGACGCTTATCCGTCCGAGCTTTCCGGCGGGCAGAAGCAGAGGGTCGCGATAGTACGCAGCCTGATCATGAACCCGGATATAATGCTCCTTGACGAGATAACCGCGGCGCTTGACCCCGAGATGGTGCATGAAGTCCTGAATGTTGTTCTCGACCTCGCGAAAGGCACTGGTGAGAACGGCGGCACCACGATGATGATAGTGACCCATGAAATGGCATTCGCAGAGGCAGTGGCAGACCGGATCGTGTTCCTTGACGGCGGCGTTATCGTTGAAGAGGGAACCCCGCAGGAATTCTTCCACGCGCCGAAAACGGAACGCGCGCAGCGCTTTTTAAAGACCTTCACCTACACACGCTGAGTTTTTCGGCTGTGCAGATAGGGATAAATCACACAAAGAAAAAAGGACAAATGGAGGCACACTATGAAAGCATTCAAGAAAATAGCAGCAGTATTTGCAGCGGCAGCAATGGCGCTGTCCCTCGCTGCATGCTCCGGCAGCAACAACGATGGCAGTTCCGCTGCCGACAGCGGCAACAGCGCGGCCGCAGGCTCATTCAGAACCGTAGATGAGATCAAGAGCAGCGGCAAGATCACGATTGGCGTATTCTCCGACAAGAATCCGTTCGGTTATGTTGACAACAACGGTGAGTTCCAGGGCTATGACGTGTATTTCGCAAAGCGCATCGCTGAGGATCTCGGCGTAGAGCTCGAGCTTACACCCGTTGAGGCTGCAAGCCGTGTTGAGTTCCTTGAAACTGCAAAGGTTGATATAATCCTGGCAAACTTCACAGTAACCGACGAGCGTAAGGAAAAGGTCGATTTCGCACTGCCCTACATGAAGGTGGCGCTGGGTGTAGTTTCCCCTGACAGCGCAGTTATCACCGATGTTGAGCAGCTCAACGGCAAGACACTTATCGTTGTAAAGGGAACCACCGCGGAAAGCTTTTTCACTGCAAATTATCCTGATGTAAAGCTGCAGAAGTACGACGAGTACAACGAGGCTTATTCCGCACTGCAGGACGGCAGAGGCGACGCCTTCTCCACCGATAACACCGAGGTGCTTGCATGGTCCATGAACAACCCCGGCTTCACCGTTGGCGTTGAATCCCTGGGAAGCACGGACGCTATCGCTCCCGCAGTAACAAAGGGCAACGAAACCCTTCTCAACTGGCTGAATGACGAGATCACCGCGCTGGCTGACGAACAGTTCTTCCACGCTGACTATGACGCGACACTCGCTTCCGTTTACGGTGAGAACGTAGACAAGGACAGCCTGGTAGTTGAAGGCGGCGTAATGTAATCACCATATTGGTATCGCAAAAACCTCCCCGTTGCGCCGGGGAGGTTGAGACCGTCGGAAAAGTCACTAAAGTGACTTTCCCGCCGAACAACCGCACTGCGCGCACTCATTGTCGGCTATGCCGACAATTAAGCGTAAAGCGAAGCTGTCGCTAACACACTTGTGCGGTTAGAAGTGTTTTTTGCCCCGGGAGACCCGTGGCAAAAAACGGATTTTAAAAACTCCCTTCGCGGGCAAAATCGATTTTTTCGACAAACTGCCTCTCCGTTGCGCCGGGGAGGTTTTTTGTTTCCGTCAGGGCAAAAAATATGTAAAAGTATATTGAAATCTGACGTGATTTGTGATATTATATAATAGAAAAAATCTGTGAAGTACACAGAAATGAAAAGAGATAAGGGAGTAAAAAAATGCCAAAGAAACAGGATATCAACAAGATACTGATCATCGGCTCCGGTCCTATCATCATCGGACAGGCGTGTGAGTTCGACTATTCAGGCACCCAGGCGTGCAAGGCTCTGCGTAAGCTTGGCTATCAGATCGTTCTGGTGAATTCCAACCCCGCGACGATCATGACGGACCCCGATGTTGCCGACATCACCTACATCGAGCCGTTGAACGTTGACAGGCTCACACAGATCATCGAAAAAGAGCGCCCTGACGCACTTCTGCCGAACCTCGGCGGTCAGTCCGGTCTGAACCTCTGCTCCGAGCTGAGTGAAGCAGGCGTGCTGGAGAAGTACAACGTGCAGGTCATCGGCGTGCAGGTTGACGCGATCGAGCGCGGTGAGGACCGTATCGAGTTCAAGCACACCATGCAGAAGCTTGGCATCGAGATGCCGAGAAGCGAGGTCGCTTATTCCGTTGATGAAGCCGTAAAGATAGCTGAACAGCTGAAATATCCTGTTGTTCTGCGTCCCGCATATACTATGGGCGGCGCAGGCGGCGGCATGGTATACAATGTCGATGAACTGAAGGTAGTATGCGCCCGCGGTCTGCAAGCAAGCCTTGTTGGTCAGGTGCTGGTCGAGGAATGCATCAGCGGCTGGGAAGAGCTTGAACTTGAGGTCGTACGCGACGCTAACGACAATGTTATTACCGTTTGCTTCATTGAGAATATCGACCCCATCGGCGTTCACACCGGCGACTCTTTCTGCTCCGCCCCCATGCTTACTATCAGCGAGGACGTACAGAAGAAGCTGCAGGAATACTCCTACAAGATAGTTAAGGCTATCGAGGTCATCGGCGGCTGCAACTGCCAGTTCGCGCACGACCCTGTTTCCGGAAGAATTGTCGTAATCGAGATCAACCCGAGAACATCGCGCTCTTCCGCGCTGGCTTCCAAGGCTACCGGCTTCCCGATCGCGCTGGTTTCCGCTATGCTCGCGTGCGGTCTTACCCTCGACGAGATACCCTGCGGAAAGTACGGCACACTGGATAAGTACGTTCCCGGTGGCGATTATGTCGTTATCAAGTTCGCAAGATGGGCGTTTGAGAAGTTCAAGGGCGCCGAGGACAAGCTGGGCACCCAGATGAAGGCTGTCGGCGAAGTTATGTCCATCGGCAAGACCTACAAGGAAGCATTCCAGAAGGCTATACGCTCCCTTGAAACCGGCAGGTACGGTCTCGGTTTCGCAAAGGATTTCAACAAGCTCACCAAGGAAGAGCTGCTTGCAAAGCTGCACTTCCCGACAAGCGAGCGTCAGTTCATCATTTACGAAGCACTCCGCAAGGGCGCTACCATCGACGAGATATACGAACTCACCAAGATAAAGCACTGGTTCCTGCAGCAGATGAAGGAACTGGTTGACGAAGAGAATTCCCTCATCGCAAACAAGGGTGCGGTTCCTGCTGAGCCGGTTCTCCGTCAGGCAAAGCTGGACGGCTTCTCTGACAGATATCTCAGCCAGATACTCGGCGTTTCTGAAGAAGAAGTACGCAACACCCGTCAGAAGTACGGTATCCGCGAGAAGTGGGAGGGTATCCACGTAAGCGGCACCGAGGACGCTGCATATTACTATTCCACCTACCACGATATCAAGGACACCTGCCCCGTAAGCGACAAGCCCAAGATAATGATACTCGGCGGCGGCCCAAACAGAATTGGCCAGGGTATCGAGTTCGACTATTGCTGCGTTCACGCTGCGCTTGCGCTCAAGAAGCTCGGCTTTGAGTCCATTATCGTTAACTGCAACCCCGAAACTGTTTCCACGGACTACGACACCTCCGACAAGCTGTATTTCGAGCCGCTTACCCTGGAGGACGTTCTCTCCATTCACGAAAAGGAGAAGCCGATGGGCGTAATTGCACAGTTCGGTGGACAGACCCCCCTGAACCTCGCAGGCGACCTTAAAAAGTACGGCGTGAATATCCTCGGCACCAGCCCCGAGACCATCGACCTCGCAGAGGACCGCGACCACTTCCGCGCAATGATGGAGAAGCTCGGCATACCCATGCCCGAGTCCGGAATGGCTGTCAATGTTGACGAGGCTCTCGAGATCGCAAACCGCATCGGCTACCCGGTAATGGTTCGTCCGTCCTACGTTCTTGGCGGCCGTGGCATGGAGGTAGTTCACGACGATGAGATGATGAGAGTTTACATGTCCGCGGCTGTTGGCGTAACTCCCGACAGACCTATCCTCATCGACCGCTTCCTGCACCATGCGACTGAGTGCGAGGCAGACGCTATCTCCGATGGCAAGAACTGCTTCGTTCCCGCTGTTATGGAGCACATCGAGCTTGCCGGCGTACATTCCGGCGACTCTGCGTGCATTCTCCCCAGCAAGAACCTCACTGAGAAGCAGGTTGCGACCATCAAGGAATACACCAGGAAGATCGCTGTTGAGATGAACGTATGCGGCCTGATGAACATGCAGTACGCTATCGAGGACGATACTGTATACGTTCTCGAAGCTAACCCGCGCGCTTCCAGAACCGTTCCGCTGGTATCCAAGGTATGCAGCATAAACATGGTTCAGATAGCTACTCAGATAATCACATCTTCCCTGACAGGAAAGCCCAGCCCCGTTCCGGAGCTTAAGGATCACAAGATACACCACTATGGCGTTAAGGAAGCCGTGTTCCCGTTCAATATGTTCCCTGAGGTAGACCCCGTGCTCGGCCCGGAGATGCGTTCCACCGGCGAGGTGCTGGGAATTTCCCCGTCCTTTGGCGAGGCGTATTACAAGGCGCAGGAAGCTACCCGCACCAAACTCCCGCAGGAGGGCACCGTGCTGCTGAGCGTATGCGACCGCGACAAGCCTGAGCTTATCGAAGTTGCAAAGGCGTTCGACAATCTTGGCTTCAAGATAATCGCGACCGGAAAGAGCTACGAGATGATAAAGGAAGCCGGCATTCCCGTAGAGCGTATCTTCAAGATGTACGAGGGCAGACCGAATATCGCTGACCAGATCGCAAACGGCGAGATACAGCTGATAATCAATACCCCCGCAGGCAAGGACAGCGTGACCGACGACAGCTATATCAGAAAGGCTGCTATCAAGCACAGAGTTCCTTATATTACCACCATGGCTGCTGCAAAGGCAAGCGCAGAGGGTATCAAGGCAATAAAGCACGACAAGCACTTCACGGTAAAGTCGCTCCAGGCTCACCACGATGAGATAGAATAAGGGAACCTCTAAAAACCGGTGTGAAAAGCAAAAATGGGCAGGGTGTGCCAGCTTCTAGGAAAGCCGACGAAGATGGTGCGCACTGCACATTTTCGCTCGCATGAGGTTTTTAGCGGTGACCATAATAAATTGCCAGGGTAGTTTCGCTGCCCTGGCTTGTTTTTTGAATACCTGCGGGTAAATTTGAAAATATTTCTTAAAAACTGTTGCAAAATAGAAATAAATATGTTATGATATATCTATAAAGTGGCAGGCGTGCTTATTGCAGCCTTGTCATGGGATATTTGAAAGGAATTACGATCATGCCAAGAACTAAGAAAACTACACCGACCACTGCCCGCAAGACTGAGAGCGCAGTAAAGCCTGCAGAAAAGGCAGCTGCAAAGACGGCAGAAGTAAAGGCTGAAGTGAAGGCAGTTCCTGCTCCTGCAGAAGCTCCCAAGGCAGAAGCAAAGAAGCCTGCCGGAAAGACAGCTAAGCCTGCAGCGAAAAAGCCCGCTGCAAAGAAGTCCGCGCCCGCTGCCGGGAATGCAGCTCCCGCAAAGAGGCCAGGCAGAAAGCCCAGACCCGTGACTGTTGACGACATCGTTGCAAAGGTATACAAGCGCATCAACAAGAGCGCTGCAAAGTCCATAGCAGCAGAGGGTAAGGCAGCAGTTGACATCAAGCTGTACGGTTCGTTTGAGGCGCACATGTACATCGAGGTCAAGAACGGGGTTGTAAGCGTTGCTCCGTATGACTACATCGAAAAGGACATTGAAGCTGCGGTTTCCGTTGAGAATGCGATCGCAATTGCAGACGGCAAGCTTTCTATAAAGGACGCTGTTGAGAACGGCGCGCTTTATGTGTTCGGCAACGTTCAGTTTGCGCTGAAGCTTGCCAAGCTGTTTGACTGATAAAATGAAATAAGCGGACAGGCGCCGGGATTGACCGGCGCCTGTTTTTATGTTTTCCGTATTCCGGTGACGGTGAGCGAATTTCCGCTGACCGTGAAGCTGACTTCCAGCCCCGCAAAGCTCATCGTAAATTCCCGCTGCGGGTCTGAAATGTACTGCGGGCGCGGGTCCTGCGAAAGGACCGCAGTCAGCGCCGGTAGTTTTTCTTCCGGTATAAGACGCGTGAGTTCCTGCGGTATCTCAACGTCCAGCACGCCTTCCTGCTGAGCCAATGCGAAGCCGTTGGAGGCTTCCGGCCTGCAGTCTACGTAGGGGAGATAGGGCTTGATATCATAAATCGGGGTGCCGTCCATGAGATCGGCTCCCGCAAGGTGGAGGACGGCGCCTTCCGGCGTGTCGTATTCCACATCGACAAGGCGCACGCAGCTTAGTCCCAGCGGGTTCGGCCGGAATGGCGAGCGCGTCGCGAAAACGCCCATGCGCGTATTTCCGCCAAGGCGCGGAGGGCGCACCGTCGGCGACCACTCGCTGCGCACCGCCTTTGAGAATTCCCATATCAGCCACAGGTGAGAGTACTGCTCAATGCCCCGGAGCGCTTCCGGCACGCGGAATTCCGGCTCGAAAACCAGCGTTGAGCGCAGTTCGTCGATAAGCCCGCTCTGCCGCGGAATTCCGAATTTTTCCGGGAAATCCGTGCGTATCACCGCTATCTGTTTCAGTTGGAACATGCTATCACCTCAGCTGTATTTTTCATCAAGGATTTTGCGTATCGCGGCTTCCACCTCGTTCACTTCCGCGAGGAATTCAGTTGCAGAAACGCGTATCGCGCCGTTTCCCATTATGATTATCTGCTCCACGCTGTCGGAAGTGGCGACGCGCACACGGTGATTTTTACCGAGTTCGTGAGCGGTCTTTTCGATGAACATGTCCGCTGTTTCCGCTTCCTTGGTGTAAACCACGGTTATGCCGTGCTCCTTTTCGATTTCGCGGTGGTTTCCCTTTACGCGGTAAGCGTCGAACACCAGTATCAGGTTGCATCGTCTGAACCCCTGGTAGTTGCAGAGAATGTTTATCAGCCGTGCGCGGGCGAGTTCAAGGTTCTCTTTGGCTAGTCTGTTAAGTTCCTCCCAGCCGAAAATAATGTTGTAGCCGTCCACCAGCAGGTATTCGGGACCTTTTGGCGGCAGAGGGAGCTTCGGCGTTTTCGGAGCGGGAGGGCGCTTTTCCGTGCGCATCGCGGAGCGTTCATCGCGCTTTATCTTGCCGTATGTGCGCTCAAATATCTCCATGAGTTCCTTGTCGGCGGCAACCCGCTGCTTGTAGGAATTCACCAGCTGCGGCGTTACAACGGGTTCTTCTTCCCCGCGGGAATTCTCGCCGAACCGCAGACCGCTGTCAACATGCATTCTGGCAGGGGCTTCGTTCCAGGGGACGAGCACCCCGGCGCCGTGGGAACAGAACACGCTGTCTGCGGAGTTGTCCGTGTCTGCGTCGCAGTTGTAGCCTATCTGCGCGATCACCTCGTCGGCGTTGTGGCAGGGGCGATATCCCCCGGGAATGCAGCTTAGCCGTCCCTTTCCCCGGGTGTAACCGGTAACTTCGTTCTGGTAGCCGCGCAGTTCTGAAACTGGCGCGCAGCCCGTGAACTGCGTTTCGTCGCCGACGGTCAGCGGGGGCTGGATCTCACCGCTCATGCGCTGGAGGTCTGTCATGGCGCGCCCGGTGCATTCCTGCGGGACTGTCAGCGTGAAATCGTACCACGGCTCCAGCAGAACGCTTTCCGCAGAGCGCAGCCCCTGTCTTACCGCGCGGTAGGTCGCCTGCCGGAAGTCACCGCCCTCGGTGTGCTTTATGTGCGCTTTTCCTGCAACGACGGTAATCTTCATGTCGGTTATCGGGGAACCCGTTAGCACGCCGATGTGCGTTTTCTCTTCAAGATGGGTGAGTATCAGCCGCTGCCAGTTAATATCGAGGTCGTCCTTGCGGCAGTCGGCGTAGTACTGCAGCCCCGTGCCCGGTTCGCCGGGCTCAAGCAGCAGGTGGACCTCCGCGTAATGCCGCAGCGGCTCGTAGTGACCGACGCCCTCGACGGGCGCCGCGATGGTTTCCTTATACGCGATGCTGCCCTGGTCGAACGTCACATCAAGCCCGTAACGTTCCTTTATCACGGTGGTGAGGACTTCAAGCTGTATCTCGCCCATAAGCCGGACGTGAATTTCTTTCAGCTGTTCGTTCCAGACTATGCGCAGCATGGGGTCCTCGTCGCTGAGGGTGTGCAGCTTTGCAAGCGTGGTGGGAATATCGGTTTTTGGTGGCAGTATCATTCGATAGCTGAGCACAGGCTCCAGCAGGGGAGCGGGGCAGCTGCTCTCGGTGCCCAGACCCTCACCCGCGCTGGCTGACGAAAGCCCCGTGACTGCGCACAGAGTACCCGCAGGCGCCTCGTCAACCGTGGTGAATTTCGCGCCGGAATAAATGCGTATCTGGTTGACTTTTTCCTGCTTCCCGCCTACATCAAGCAGGGTCTTTACTTTCAGGGAACCACCGGTTATTTTCATGTGGGTGAGCCTTGTGCCCTGTTCATCGGTGGTTATCTTGTAAATTATCGCGCCGAATTCCGTGGAAGGCTCCTCCTGCATGGTGTAGATGTCGATGACGTTCAGCAGGTCCTGAATTCCGTCGAGTTTTAGCGCCGAGCCGAATACAACGGGGAACACCTCCCGCGATTTTATCGCCCTGAAAATGAGTTCCGGTGGGATCTTTCCGCTGTCCAGGAATGCGTTCATCATTTCCTCGGAGCATTCTGCGAGTTCCTCGTTCAGCCGTTGATGGAACTGGCATGCAATGAAATCAATGCAACCGGGGGAAAGCTTCTGTCTGAGTTCCTTCATGTGCGAGTCGCGTCCGAGGTACGCGATATCCATTTTGTTAACGAATATTATCGTTGGAATGCCGTATCTGCGGAGCAGTCTCCAGAGCGTTTCCGTGTGGCTCTGCACCCCGTCGGAGCCGCTTATAACCAGCACCGCGTAATCCAAGACCCGCAGTGCGCGTTCGGTTTCCGCTGAGAAATCCACATGCCCCGGGGTGTCCAGCAGGGTAAGGCTGCAGTGCGCCGTTTCAAGTTCAGCCTGCTTTGAGAACACCGTGATGCCCCTGCTTCGTTCAATCGGGTCGTTATCAAGGAAAGCATTGCCATGGTCAACCCTGCCCAGTTTACGGAGTTCACCGGCAGTGTACAGTATTGCTTCTGAAAGGGTAGTTTTTCCGGAGTCCACGTGTGCGATCATTCCGATAACCAGCCGTTTCATTAGATCTCTCCTTTACATAAAAATGCGCCGCATAAGCCGTGCGGCGCAGATGATTTACTGTCTGTTTACGATAACTGTCGCGGTGGCGTAATCCTTGCAGTGCGCCACTGTGATGTTGAACTCATAGTGTTCGCGTTCTTCAAGCATTTTAGCCCTGCCCGTCGTGATGATGAACGGCGACCCTAGCCTGTCGCGCAGTACTGTGATATCCTGCGGGCGCACGATGCGGAAGCCGGTGCCTATCGCCTTTGCAAATGCGATCTTTGCGCAGTAGTTTTCAGCGATAAGTTCTGTTGACAGCTTGTGGGAAACAAGATATCTGATCTCATCAGCGGAGAAGTACTTTGCGAGGAACCTGGGGTTGCGTGAAGCCTTGCGAATGCGCTTCATTTCGACGATGCTGGTTCCCACACGGATAAAAATATTAACTGTCATGTCATATACGTTATGAGGAATGCCTCATAGATCTCCATTAATCGTTGTTGTTTGATACTGCTTCTTTTCTGAGCTTGAGTTTGAGCGCGTTGGGAAGCTCCTGCCTGATAGCCTCGCGCATTCTCTCGTTGGGGTTGAAAATCACCTTGACCCTGCCGTAATCGTTGTGAGTAACGACCAGGTAGTAAGCGTCCTTTTCCATGCCGGTGTAGGCGTGTACTGTCGCGTCTGCCTTGACGTCGTTGTCGGCGGTGTAGGGCGCGAAATCCTCGGCGCGCTTGAAGTCAACGGTTATCATGCGCTTGCGCTTGCGTCTGCCGATGATCTTGTCGATGTCCATTTCGTTGTTGGTGATGATATATTCGTACTCAATGCCGAAACCCGACATCAGCCATACGCCGCCGCCAAGCACGAGAACCGCAAAGATCACCATCGTGAACATTCCCTGCATTGCAAGTATCATGAAGAATGTCGCAATGAGAACCGCGCCGACGCTGATGAGGATCTTCTTTGCAAGGTCTGCGCCCGTGCGTTTTTTCTGAACGAGCTGTTCTGCTATATTATCCATTTTTTCTCCTTGATTTTTGTTGATGTGCACAGTTTCACTGCGTTTACTATAAAAAGATTATACCACAATTGAACTAAAAAATCAATAGCTTTTTTATACATTTCGCATAATTTTCACCCTGAAAGTGAGAAGTATTTTATAATAGGAAAAAAATTTGAAGATATATGTTGCAATTCCCGCAGATTTTTGATATAATATAACATGTACGTTTATATTCAGGCGAGGTCTGCCTTTTGCAGGCTGGAAATCGCAGGAAAGAGGTCGTGACATGAAAGAATTTGAAAACAAAAAGCGAATTGTGATAAAGGTGGGCAGTTCCACTCTTGCGTACCCCACAGGTCACCTTAATATAAGAAAATGCCAGCACCTTATAGAGGTAATGTCGGATATCAAGAATTCCGGCAGGGAAGTAGTTTTCGTGACGTCGGGCGCGCAGGGCGTCGGCGCGGCTCAGGCAGGGCTTCCGTGCAAGCCGACCGATATGCCGGGCAAGCAGGCGGTCGCAGCAATAGGTCAGTCGGAACTGATGACGTTCTACAGCGAAACATTCGGAAAGTTCAACCACACAGTTGCACAGATACTGCTGACCCGCGACGTGATCTCAAATAAGGAGCGCCGCACCAACGTGATCAACACGTTCAACCGTCTGTTTGAGATGGGCGTTGTGCCGATAATCAACGCGAACGACGCTATTTCGATAAAGCAGCTTGATTTTGACGAGAACGACACGCTTTCCGCTATAGTTGCTTCTCTTTGCAATGCAGACTTGCTTGTAATGCTCACCGACGTTGACGGACTTTACGACGGCGACCCGAAGATGCCGGGTTCCAGGCTGATACCAGTTGTTGAGAAGATAACCCCGGAGATAATCGCTGCGGCACAGGGCGCAGGCAGCGCGCTGGGCACCGGTGGAATGCTCACCAAGATCGAAGCGGCGCAGATAGCCACCGAAGCCGGCATCGACACCGTTATAATAGGGAACCAGGATCCGGACACGCTCTATGAACTGTTCGAGGGCGAACCGGTATGTACATATTTCAAGGCAGTAAAGGATTAAGCGAGGTATATTATGGAATACATTGAACAGCTCGGGGCAAACGCCAAGGCTGCGGAGCCTGCGATATCCACGATTGGGACGATCGAGAAGAACAAGGCGCTCGCGGCAATTTCAGAAGCGCTGCGCACTCACATAACCGAGATAATCGGTTCAAATCAGCTTGATATCGACGAGGCGCGCAAAAACGGAATGTCCGAAGCCATGATAGACCGTCTGACGCTCACAGAAGCGCGGATAAACGGCATTGCGGACGGCGTGGACAAGGTCATCTCCCTGCCCGACCCCATAGGCGCAGTTATAGGCGGCAGCGACCTGCCGAACGGGCTGCACGTTATTAAGAAGCGCGTTCCGATAGGGACTATCGGCATCATATTTGAGTCGCGCCCGAATGTGACGGTGGACGCGGCTGCGCTGTGCTTCAAGGCAGGCAATACCGTGATACTCCGCGGCGGCAGCGACGCGATAAATTCCAACAAGGCGCTTGTGGGACTTATGCGCAGCGCCCTTGAAAGCTGCGGCGTTGACAAGAACGCGATACAGCTTGTGGAGGATACTTCCAGGGAAATCGCGAACGCCATGATGAAGCTTAACAAGTACATTGATCTGCTTATTCCCCGCGGCGGCGGCGGACTTATCCGCTCCGTTATCAACAACGCGACCATTCCTGTGATACAGACCGGCGAGGGCAACTGCCACGTTTATGTTGACGAAAGCGCAGATATCGACATGGCGGTGAATATCATCGACAACGCAAAGACTCAGCGCCCGTCAGTATGCAACGCGATAGAGAATATCCTGGTGCACGAAAAGGCAGCTCCCGCGCTCTTCAAAAAGCTTGACGAACGCTGGAACGGCAAAGTTGCGATACGCGGCGACGAGGAAACTGCAAAGCTTGTAAAGGTCGAGAAAATCGCGGACGATACCGATTACGCAACGGAATTCCTCGATTATCGTCTTTCTTCTAAGGTCGTTAAGAGCGTTGACGAGGCGATAGAGCACATCAATCGCTTCGGCACCAGGCACAGCGAGTGCATTGTCACCGAAAGCCTGCATAACGCCGAGATATTCCAGCAGAGGGTAGACGCGGCGGCTGTGTATGTCAATGCAAGCACGCGTTTCACCGACGGCTTTGAATTCGGACTGGGCGCGGAAATAGGCATTTCCACCCAGAAGCTGCACGCACGCGGCCCTATGGGGCTGGAGGCGCTGACTACCTATAAGTACCTCATAAACGGCAATGGCCAGGTGCGCAAATAAGGAGTCGATATGGCAAAAAAGAAAAGAAACCAGGCGCCGGCAAAAACGCCGGAACCTGCAAAGAATACCCCTCCGAAAACCGAAGAGGGCGAAAAGATAATCGATCAGCTTTTTGGCAGACTTGACCAGGAGCCGGATATTGAAAACGACATCGCCGAACTTGGCGGCGTTGAGGAAGCGGAAGCGCAGCCCGATGAAAAGCCGCAGAAAAGCAGGTTCTTCTTCGGATTTGCGATATTTGTGGTTATCATGGCGCTGATAGGCTGCTTCTCGACGGTAAAATTCATCGCGAATTTCACCGGAAGCCTGTTGGACAACACATCGCTGAAAAACGAGTTCGCGCAGTTTATTTTCCCTGTTGTGGTTAACGATATCGCGCCGTTTGAGAACGCCGACGAGATACCCGACAGCTCCAAGATATCCTGCTCTATCTGGAACATCATTCTTAATTCCGATACCACCGAGTTTGAAACCGACGGGAGCATGGGGCTCACCATTCCGGAGTATAACGTGAGCGCTTCCTGCAGGGAGCTGTTCGGCTCCTCGGTGTCGCTGCAGCACCAGACTGTAGGCACCGCCGAAATGCGCTTCACCTACGACGAGGCAACTCACACCTATTCCGCGAGCAAGAATATCCGTTACCTCACCTATTCCCCTAAGATAATCAGCGTTAACAAGAACAGCGACGCTTACACGGTCGTTGTGGGGTATCTCCCCCCGACGGTAGCTGCAGTTGCGGGCGTGAGCGGGCTGAGCGCTTCCCCGGAGAAGTACATGGAGTACACCATAAGCCGCTTCGACGGCAATGACACGCTGCTTTCGGTAAGGTTCAGCGACTACCAGCCCCAGACCGAGGAAGCAAGTATCCGTGAATAACGCCGACGGGGCTTGAAATTTATCGCATTATATGCTATAATATAATGTGGCTTGTTATTCAGGTATAAACACAGCCCTTTGGCTGTATGTAATTATTCCGAACAATGGAAGGATTGATCAACGAAAATGATGAAAGAACAGTTACAGGCGATCAGGGAAGAAGCGCTCAAGGCGGTAAAGTCCAGCGCTGACATGAAGGAGATCGACGCGCTGCGCGTAAAGTTCCTGGGCAAGAAGGGTGAACTCACCGCCATTTTAAAGCAGATGGGTGGTCTTTCCGCAGAGGAGCGCCCTGTCATCGGACAGCTTGCAAACGATATCCGCAGCGATATCGAGAATGCAGTAAAGGAAAAGACGGGCAGCCTCAAGGCAGCCCTCACCGACCTGCGCTTAAAGACGGAAACAGTTGACGTAACTATGCCCGGCAAGCGTAAGATAATCGCAAAGCGCCACCCGATGAACATAGTCCTCGATGACCTGAAATCCATATTCCTTGGCATGGGCTATACCGTTGTTGACGGCCCCGAGATTGAGGACACAAAGCACTGTTTCGACATGCTGAACACTCTTGAGGGACACCCCGCAAGAGACCCCAACGATACATTCTACATCAACGACGATGTCCTGCTGAGAACCCAGACTTCTTCCGTTCAGATCAGAACGATGCTCAAGCAGAAGCCCCCTATCGCCATCATCAGCCCCGGCCGCGTTTACAGACGCGACGAGGTGGACGGCACGCATTCTCCGATATTCCACCAGTGCGAGGGTCTTGTCATCGACAAGAAGATAACATTCGCTGACTTAAAGGGAACCCTGGATACATTCGCAAAGAAGCTTTACGGCGAGGGCATGAAGCTGAAGTTCAGACCGCACCACTTCCCGTACACAGAGCCGAGCTGCGAGATTGATTTCCAGTGCTTCCGCTGCGGAGGCAAGGGCTGCCCGCTCTGCAAGGGCGAGGGCTGGATCGAGATACTGGGCGCAGGCGTCGTACGTCCCGAGGTGCTTGAAAACTGCGGTATCGACCCCGAGGAATACAGCGGATTTGCATTCGGCATCGGCATTGAGCGTATCACTATGCTCCGTTACGAGATCGAGGACATGCGCCTGCTTTATGAGAACAACATGAAGTTCCTGGAGCAGTTCTGATTAAAAATAAGTTAAGGAGAATATAAAAGTGGATCTTTCAATGAAGTGGCTTAACGATTACGTTAAAGCCGATATGCCGATAAAAGAATTCTGCGACGGAATGACTATGAGCGGCAGCAAGGTCGAAACATGGACAAAGCAGGGCGCAGACATCACCAACGTAGTAGTCGGAAAGTGCGTCGCAATGGAAAAGCACCCCGACGCCGACAGCCTGTGGGTCTGCCAGCTTGAAGTCGGCAAGGAAGCGCCGATACAGATAGTAACTTCCGCACAGAACATGTTCGTGGGCGCTGTAGTCCCCGTTGCGCTGAATGGCGCGACCTGCTACAACCACAAGGACATGTCCTACATGAAGATAAAGAAGGGCAAGCTGCGCGGAGTTCCCAGCGAGGGCATGATGTGCTCTTATGAGGAACTTGGCATGGAGCAGTCCGATGTTCCATACTCCAGCAACGAGGGCATTCTCATACTCAACGACGACCCTGATTTCGATAAGATGACCATTGGCGAGGATATTCACGACGCGCTGGGCTACAACGATACAACTGTTGAGTTTGAGATAACCAACAACCGTCCCGACTGCCTTTCCGTGCTGGGTCTTGCAAAGGAAGCTTCCGCGACCTTCGACCTGCCGCTCAACATCAAGGAGCCTTCATTCAAGGGCGTTGACGGCAGCGCAAGGGATTACATCAGCGTTGACGTGCAGAACACAAAACTCTGCTCACGCTACATGGCTGCGGTAGTAAAGAACGTAAAGATAGGACCCTCCCCGCGCTGGATGGCTGAAAGGCTGAAAGCGAGCGGCGTGCGTTCCATCAACAATTTCGTTGATATCACAAACTTTGTTATGCTGGAATACGGCAACCCGATGCATGCGTTCGACCTGCGCTATGTAGAGGGCGGCAGGATAAACGTCAGAAACGCTCAGCAGGGAGAGAAGATAACGATTCTCGACGGCTCCGAGATAACTCTCAGCCCCGAAATGCTGATAATCGCTGACGAGAAGAAGCCGATAGCCGTTGCAGGTGTTATGGGCGGCGAGTTCTCCGGCATCATGGAGGACACAAAGGACGTTGTATTCGAGGCTGCGTGCTTCGACGGCGTTTCCGTCCGCATGACTGCAAAGAAGATAAACAAGCGCACCGACGCTTCCTCCAGATTTGAAAAGGGCATCGACCCCATCAACTCCAAGGCGGCTCTGCTGCGTGCATTGGAGCTTGTCGAGGAACTGGGCTGCGGTGAAGTCGTTCGTGAATACATCGACGTTGACAACGCAAAGAAGATTCCCCATACATTAAAGCTGGACACCGACTGGATAAACGAGCACCTCGGCACCAATATCCCTGCAGAGGAGCAGATCGCGATATTCAAGAAGCTGGGCTTCGGCTATGAGAACGGCAACGTTATCGTTCCCAATACACGTGTGGATATCGTGCGCGAGTGCGACCTGGCAGAGGAAGTTGCGAGAATTTACGGCTACAACGAAATTCCCACCACGCTGCCGCTGCTTTCTGCCGTGGGCGAGGTGACCCCGCGCCAGCGCTTTGACAACAAGATGGTGGACGTGATGCTGTCCCAGGGCTTCTATGAAACCATGTCGTTCAGCTTCATCTCACCGCGTTCCTACGAGAAACTGCGCTTCGACGAGGACATGAAGAAGTCCGTAGTTCTGCAGTATCCTCTCGGCGAGGACACCAGCGTAATGCGCACCAGCATGCTTCCGTCACTGATGACGGTTGCAAACACCAACATCAGGGCGAGAAACCTTGAAGCGCGCTTCTTTGAACTGGGCAGAATATTCCAGCCCACTGATGAGAAGCTTCCTGTCGAAACCGACGTTCTCGGTCTTTGCGCATACGGTCCCGAAGAGGATTTCTTCACGATAAAGGGCGTGGTTGAGGAACTGATGAACGCTCTGGTAGTTGACGTGCGTTTCGTTCCCGTTCACGATAACAAGACTTACCACCCCGGCAGATGCGCTGACATCTACGCCGGCGATGTTAAGGTAGGTACTATGGGCGAGCTCCACCCGGCAGTTACCGAGGCATACGATATGACATGCCGCGTTTACTGCGCTGAGTTTGATATCCCGAAGCTGTTTGAAGCGCGCGGAGAGGAGCGTAAGTACAAGGCGCTGCCGAAGTACCCTGCAGTCACCCGTGACCTCAGCCTTGTGTGCGACGACGAGGTTACTTCCGACGAGATCATTGATGTTATCAGGAAGTCCGCAAAGCACCTTGAGAGCGTATCCGTATTCGATATGTACAAGGGCGAGCAGGTACCCGAGGGCAAGAAGAGCCTTTCCTACAACCTGGTGCTCCGTAAGGACGGCAGCATGACCGACGAGGAAGCTGACGCTGTTGTGGCAAAGGTGCTCAAGGCACTTGAAGAAAAGAACATTACACTGAGAGCCTGAGGAGGATAACTGATGTCACATAATTTCAGAAAAATCGCGGCTGCAGCGACAGCCATCGTATGTGCTGCTTCCATGTGCGGCTGCGCTGACAACGGCTACATCGGTAGCGTTAACGGCGTGCAGATACCCAACGGACTTTACCTTTATTATGTTGCAGTAGACGGTTATAACGACGCTGCTTCCAAAATAAAGGAGGACCTCGGCGACAGTCTTGGCACTGCTGAGCTGACCGTGTTCAACAACACCGTTGACGGAAAGACTGCGTCAGCATGGCTCAAGGATAACGCAGTAGAGAAGCTCAGACGTTACGCTGCCATTGAGGCGCTTTTCACCGAGTACGGAATGTCCCTTTCCGAGGACGACAAGACCGCTATCGACGAGAGAATGTCCTCCCTTGACAACGACCTTGGCTATTATGCTCAGTATTATGGGCTGGCAAGCGGCGAGAGCACCTTTGCCGAGCACTATGAGAACATGGGTATCAGCAAGAGCACGCTGCGCCTTATCAGCGAAAACAGCTACAAGGAGGACGACGTTTTCCTGCATAATTACGGCGCTGACGGTCTGACCCCCGTCACCGATGATGAGATAAACAAGTACATCACCGAGAATTACGCAGCTGTGAAGTACCTTAAGCTTACATTCACTGACTATCAGGGAATTTCCCTCAAGGAAGACGCCGACATCAACAAGGTAAAGGCGCTGGCCCAGGAGTACGTTGACCGTTACAACTCCACCGGCGACTGGAGCGAGATACAGTACGACTTCGACCTCAGACAGGCTCAGTTTGACGCGTGGACAAAGGCTGAGGACGACTACGCAGAGAAGAGCACCGCAGAAGCTACTGCAGAGCCGGCAGCTCAGGAGCAGCCCGCTCCTGCCACCGTTGAGGCAGCGACTGCCGAGGCTCCCGCTGCAACGGCTGAAGCAGCTGCGACTGCCGAGGCTTCCGCTGCAACTGCTGAAGCAGCTGCGACCGCAGAGTCAGAAACTCCCGCAGCAGCAGAGGGCGTAGCAACAAATTCCGACACGATTTTCGAGAAGCCCGTTGTGAACACCGGCAACGAAGCCTACGACAAGTTCGTACAGGACGCAATCGACGCTGCGACAGCCGAAAAGAAGGACGCTGACAGCGTTGAGCAGTACATCAAGAAGGACAGCTCCTCCCTTGACGAGGGTCTCACCGAATACATCTGGAATGCCGCTGCGGACAGCAAGGCTACACTGTACCTTGACGAGACCAACAACTGCATTTACGTGGTGGTACGCGACGACACGACCGCTCAGGAGACCTGGAAGACAGAGCAGCACGAGACATTCCTGCATGCGCTGAAAGATGACGCGTTCGAGGAACTCCTGAAAAACACATATGCAAACTACGCCGTTGACCTTGATGATTACCTTGTAAACACCAAGTACGCGCCTGAAAAGCTCAGGGGCATCGGCGACTGATCGCAACAATGGAACATGACCGACCGCCGGCGTAATGCAGGCGGCGGTTTTTTGATACGAGAGTGATAACATGCTACTACTGAGTTTAAACGACATTTCGATGTCGTTCGCAGACAGAACGCTGTTCAGCGGGGTAACGCTGGACGTGTATGACGATGACCGCATTGGCTTCGTCGGCGTGAACGGCAGCGGCAAAACCACCCTTTTCCGGCTTCTTCGCGGGGAACACATTCCCGACGAGGGGCAGGTGCACATCGCGGGAAGCTGCAAAATCGGCGTTATGGAGCAGTTTGCCTGCAAGGATTCCGCAAGAACGCTTTACGACGAGGCATTGACCGTTTTCGACTGGCTGGAGGATATGGAGCTGGAACTTGAGGAGATACACGACCGCATAGACGGTGGCGACCATTCCGAGGAGACTATAAACCGGCAGACGATGCTCACGGAACGTTTTGAGCGCGACGGGGGACTGACCTACAGGAGCCGCACCGCTTCCGCGCTGACTGGTCTGGGTTTCTCTGAGAGCGACCTGAAGCTGCCGGTATCGGTGCTGAGCGGAGGGCAGAAATCAAAGCTGCAGCTGGCGAAACTGCTGCTTTCCAACGCGAACCTGCTGCTTCTTGACGAGCCTACCAACCACCTTGATATACAGTCGGTGGAATGGCTCGAGCGCTTCCTGAACGACTATCGCGGCGCTTACATCGTTATCTCGCATGACCGTTATTTCCTCGATAAGGTGACTAAGCGCACCATTGAGCTTGAGAACTGCCATGTGCGGGATTACAAGGGCAACTACACGCGCTTCCTGGAACTCAAGGCCGAGGACATGGAGCGCCGTCGCAAGGAATACGACGCGGCAATGCGCGAGATAGGCAGGATAGAGGGAATTATCGACCAGCAGAAGCGCTGGAACCAGGCGCACAATTACGTCACCATTGCCAGCAAGCAGAAGCAGATCGACCGCATTGCCGCCGACCTCGTCAAGCCTGAGGAAGCCCCGGACGCGCTGCATTTTTCGTTCAAATGCAGCGACGGCTGTGGAAACGACGTGTTCCAGGCCGAGAACATCGCGCTGAGTTTCGACGGAAAGCGGCTGTTCCGCAACGTGAACATCGACATCAAGAAAGGCGAGCGTATCTTTCTTATCGGTGGCAACGGCTGCGGAAAAACCTCGCTGTTCAAGATTTTCACGGGGCAGTACACCGCGGACGCAGGCAGCTATAATTACGGCAGCCGCGTTCAGTGGGGGTACTTCGACCAGGCGCAGGCAGGGCTGACTGAAAGCAAGACCGCGATAGACGAGCTGTGGGACGCTTACCCGCGCATGACGGAAACACAGGTGCGTACCGCTTTGGGTTCGTTCCTGTTCCGCGGGGACGACGTGTTCAAGCACATTTCGGAGCTTTCCGGCGGCGAGCGCGCACGTATCGCGATTTTAAAGCTGATGCTTTCCGGCGCGAACATGCTGCTTCTCGACGAGCCGACAAACCACCTTGATATTTCAAGCTGCGAAGCATTGGAAAACGCGCTGCTGGATTACGACGGCACGCTGTTCATAATTTCGCACGACCGTTATCTCATCAATAAGCTTGCCGACAGGATATATTACCTGACCCCTGACGGCGTGAAGGAATACCGCGGTTCGTACGACGCATATGCTCTTGCTGCCGAGAATGCAGCCCAGCAGAAATCCGAGGACAAGCCGCAGAAGACTGAGAAAGTCAACGACTACAAGCTTAAAAAGGAACGCGAGAGCGAGCGCCGCAAGCTGAACACCAAAGTCACACGCGCAGAAGCGGAAATAGAGCGGCTTGACGCGCTGATTGAAGAAAAGACGAACGAGCTTTCCGGGCTGACTGACTACCAGAAAGCGATGGAACTTTCGAACGAGATAGAGGAGCTGCGCAGGCAGCAGGAACAGACGATGCAGACCTGGGAGGAAGCTTCCCTGGCGCTGGAGGAGTTCGGAGAATGACGAAGCAGATAAGGGAATATCTCGCGCACCTGCAGGAATTTCTTGAAGCAGAGCACACCCGGCAGGAATACGCGCAGGAACTGGAACGGCTGCGGGTGCGCATTGGCTTTTTCTCGCATGAGCGGCTGGTGCATATGTTCATCATGCTGGCGTTTGCGATATTCTTTCTGCTGACGCTGTTCCAGGCTCTTTCTGCTGGTTCTGTGGGGATATATGTGCTTGCAGTGCTGTTTCTGGTGCTGCTTGTACCATATATCAAGCATTACTATTTTCTGGAGAATTCCGTTCAGGAAATGTATCTTATCTATAATAAAATAGAGCAGCTTGCAGGAGGAGCACATGAACACTGAACTTGTACAGAAGCATTTTGTGGTAGACGACGAGATGATAGACGGCGGATATATGCAGGAAGTGATAACTCCCCTGTGGTGGGGCGTGAGTATATACGACGGTGAAACCGAGATGTATGACGCACTTGAGCATTTCACCGAGCCGCAGAAATACGTCTGGGCTATCCAGTGGTATAAGTCGGAGGTGGATAACGGAGGACACGACCAGTTTTTCTATAACCATACCGGCATAGTCTGGGAGATAGCTCTGGAGGGACTGCGTGCGATAGGCTGCCAATCCGCTGCTGAAACACTTGAGGAAGCGGCTCAGCGGCTGGGTGGGTCGCCCTCAATGGACAGAGAGCACCGCTGGCTGCAGATGGAGCGTCACAACGCTGATTTCAGCGACCTTGACAGGGCGTTCTATGACAACGACGCAATTATCGACAAGGCGCTGAATAACTACATTTCGTCAAACCGCGAAGCATTCTATTTTGACGGCGACGTTATGGTGCCGGATTACATGGCGATGGACGGCGACGACCTGTTCATACCGGGTTTCAGCGGGTATGCCACGGGGCATGGCAGCAGCTGTTCTCCCGCAGACTACGACGATTTCGACGAGTGATAATTCAGGGGGCTTCCCGCGGGAGGCTCCTGTTTTTTTGGGAATTGTATTATGTGAGCGAAAAATTGTACAAATCTATCCTGTTTATCTTTTTTATCAAAATCTTTCAGTTAAATTTATGATATTTTTGCGATTTTACCGATTTACAAATACAAATTTTCTGTTATACTTATTCAAGAAGATGAAAACGTTCTCAGCCTGTGTAGAGCAGGTAAGGAAGGGGAAAATGTAATGTTTCTTTTCAAATGGCTGTGGAAGAATATGAAAGGCTGCCGCGGGATATATATTCTTGCGCTGTGCCTGACTGTTGTGTGCCAGTCGATGTACATAATCACGCCGTATTTCACCCAGCAGATAACTGATACCTTTATAGTCAACGAAAACGCCCTGCTGAACCTGCAGGAACATACGGACACGCTGATTTTCATGCTGGCGTCGATGGTTGGCTTTACGCTGGTGCGCTGCGGGATACAGTACGGCAGCAACATGATGTATGAGCATTCCTCGCAGATGCTTATCTATCGCGTGCGCAAGGTGCTTTTTGACAAGATAGAGAACCAGGACGCGGCGTTCTACAACGTTTACCGCACCGGTGATATCATGACCCGCGTGACCTCGGACCTTGACATGGTTCGTCACTCCATCGCGTGGATAATCAAGACCATGGTGGAATGCGTCGTGCTTTTCTCGGCATCGCTGATATTCTTCTTCACGATGGACTGGCTGATGGCGCTGTGCCTTATCGCGCTCACTCCTGTGATATTGTTCATCACATGGCTGTTCAAGCGCAAGGCAGGGCCTATGTACGTTGACCTGCGCGAGAAGCTTTCCCGCATGAACACTGCCGCAGAGGAAAACATCTCCGGCAACCGCGTTGTAAAGGCATTCGCACGCGAGGACTACGAGATAAGCCAGTTCGACAAATACAGCCAGGAGTACAGCAAGGCGAACAAGAAAGCCGCGTTCGTCTGGCTGAAGTTCTTCCCGTTCCTGGAAACCACTGCGCAGTCCCTCAGCGTTGTAATGCTGGTGGCAGGAGGTCTTTTCGTGGTATTCGGGCGCATAACCCTGGGACAGTACGCGGCGTTTTCGGGGCTTATCTGGACGCTTTCCAACCCGATGAGGACCCTCGGAAACATCGTCAACGACCTGCAGCGCTTCTCTGCCTCCGCGAACAAGATAATCGAGATATATTACGGCAGCCCGCGTATCGTTGACAGAAACGACGCAGTAGACAAGCCCGGCCGCTTCGACGGAAAGGTCGAATTCGACCATGTAAGCTTCTCCTACGGGGATACAAAGGTGCTGGACGACATCAGCTTCACCGTTGAGCCGGGGCAGACTGTAGTCATCATGGGTGAGACCGGCTCCGGAAAGACCACGCTTGCCGAGCTCATTCCGCGTATTTACGACGTGCAGGGTGGTGAAGTCCGCGTTGACGGCGTGAACGTCAGCCGGCTGAAACTCAAGCAGCTGCGCCACAATATAGGCTTCGCGACCCAGGACGTGCTGCTGTATTCCGATACCATTGACGGAAACATCAGCTTCGGCGACAGCGGCATGTCCGAGGAGGACGTTGTCAAATACGCAAAGGCTGCCGACGCAGACAACTTTGTGCGGAAGCTTTCCGACGGCTACGAAACGATAGTTGGCGAGCGCGGAGTGGGACTTTCAGGCGGGCAGAAGCAGCGAATTTCCCTTGCGAGAGCGCTTGCAGTTAAGCCAGCCGTGCTGATACTCGACGACACCACATCTGCCGTTGACCTCGAAACCGAGAAGCACATTCAGAATTCCCTTGCGAACCTTGACTTCCCCTGCACGAAAATAATAATCGCGCAGCGTATCTCCACCGCGAAATACGCCGACAAGATAATCGTGCTGAAAGACGGAAAGATACTCGAACAGGGGACTCACGACGAGCTGATAAAGAACAGCGGCTATTACCGCGAAGTATACGACCTGCAGAAGTAAGGGGGGATAAGAAATGGCAAGAAACAAATTCGACGTTGACGAGGTGCTTGAGACCCCGTTCGACATAAGGCACCTTAAACGTTCGCTGGTATATGCGGCAAAATACAAGAAGCGTATCGCGCTGTCGCTTATCCTGAGCGCGCTTGGTTCGGTCATCGGACTTCTGTCGCCTATGATAGTGCAGAATGCGATAGATAATTACATGATACCCGTTGACCAGGCAGCTGCAGTCAGCCCGGACAATCGCGTGAAGTATATCATACTGAGCGGCGTTGCGGTTTTTGCGTGCATTGTTGTCAGCGTTATTTTCGCAAAAATACGTTCGGTGATGATGACAAAGGTCGGTCAGGATATCGTCTATGATATCAGAAAGGACCTTTTCGAGCACATGCAGCGGCTCAGCTTTGAGTATTACGACAGCCGTCCGCACGGAAAGATACTTACACGTATCATCAATTACATCAACGCGATTTCCGACCTGATGACGAACGGACTTATCAACTTTATTCTTGAGATGATAAACCTTGTTTTCATCACGATATTCATGTTTTTCGTGAACTGGCAGCTGGCGCTTGTCACCATGGCAGGACTTCCGGTGTATGCGTTCATCATGATAATGATAAAGAACGGCCAGCGAAAGGCATGGCAGCAGGTTTCCAACAAGAGTTCCAACCTGAATGCGTACCTGCATGAAAGCATTGTCGGCGTTAAAATTTCGCAGATGTTCACCCGTGAGGAAGAGAACGCAGAGATAAACGACAAACTCGCGAAGAAGTACAAAAAGGCATGGATGCGCGCCGTTGCATTTTCAAACCTTGTATGGCCGAGTACCGATGTTGTTTCGATAATCGTGCGTGCGTTCATTTTCGGTGTGGGACTTCTCGGCATGGGCACCGGCGTGGTTTCCTTCGGTACTATCATCGCTATGACGGACTACTCCGCGAGGTTCTGGCAGCCGCTGATGAACCTTTCAAACCTCATGAATACGTTCATCAACGCAGTTGCAAACCTGGAACGTATCTTTGAGATGATGGACGAACCGGTGACCGTGGACGACATTCCCGGTGCTGCCGAAATGCCTGAAATAAAGGGCGATGTGCACTTCCGCGATGTGACATTCGCGTATGAGCCGGGTATAAACATACTGGAGCATCTCTCGTTTGATGTGAAAGCGGGGCAGAGTATCGCTCTGGTAGGTCCCACCGGTGCCGGAAAAACCACCATCGTCAACCTGATTTCACGCTTCTACAATATCAGCGGTGGGGAAGTTGACATCGACGACAGCGATATTTCAAAAGTAACGCTGCATTCGCTCCGTTCCCAGATGGGAATAATGCTGCAGGACAGCTTCATTTTCAGCGGAACGATACGCGACAACATAGCCTACGGCAAGCTTGACGCCACCGACGAGGAAATACGCAGCGCCTGCCACATCGTTGGCATAGACAGCTACATTGAGTCGCTGCCGGACAGTTACAACACGGTGGTAAACGAGCGCGGCTCCGGACTTTCGCAGGGACAGAAGCAGCTTATCGCGTTCGCGCGGACTATCGTTTCCGACCCGAAGATACTGGTGCTTGACGAGGCGACGTCTTCCATCGATGCCAAGACTGAGCGCTACCTGCAGAATGGTCTGAACCACCTGCTCAAGGGCAGGACTTCATTCATAATCGCGCACCGTCTTTCGACTATCCGCAGCTGCGACCGCATAATGTACGTTTCCAACAAGGGAATAACAGAAGCGGGCACACATGATGAGCTGATGGCAAAGAAGGGCGATTATTACAGGCTTTACACCGCGCAGAGCGTTTGAGTTAATTCGGAATTCGTAATGCGGAATTCGGAATTATGGTTGTCTGCTTCGCAGACGAATTTTAATAAATTTAATAGAAACAACACAGGGCGAGAGATATTCTTTCGCCCTGTATCGTTCATTATAAATCTTTTGAAATATGATCCGCGAAGCGGATACATAAATTACGAATTACGCATTCCGAATTCCGAATTAAACTAAATTCTGTTCTTGATTTTCTCAAGCGCGCCCTTTTCCAGTCTGCTCACCTGCGCCTGGCTTATGCCGATTTCCTTTGCGACTTCCACCTGGGTCTTTCCGCGGAAGAACCTCAGATTCAGAATGTGCTTTTCCCGCGGGCCAAGCTGGCGTATCGCCTCCTTGAGGGAAATCTCGTCCAGCCAGTTTTCATCGTCGTTGTGGTCTCCCAGCTGGTCAAGGACGTATATCGTGTCCCCGGAGTCGGAAAATACCGGCTCGTACAGCGATATCGGCTCGCTGATGGCTTCCAGCGCAATGACTACCTCGGAGCGCTGCGCGCCTATTTCCTTGGCAATAGCTTCGATAGTCGGCTCGCTGCCGTTTTTGGTGGTGAGCTTCTCACGCGCCTGCATCGCGCGGTAGGCAAGGTCGCGCACCGAGCGGCTCACCCTCACCGGGGAATTGTCCCGCAGGTAGCGGCGCAGTTCCCCCTGTATCATAGGGACTGCGTACGTGCTGAACCTCACCGGCTGCGTGATATCAAAGTTGTCTATCGCCTTTATCAGCCCGATGCACCCTACCTGGAACAGGTCGTCCGGGCTTTCACCGCGCCCCGAGAACCGCTGAATCACGCTCAGCACCAGCCGCAGATTGCCATTGATGAGTTCCTCGCGGGCGCACATATCACCGGCTTTCACGCGCTTCAGAAGCTCCATTTTCTCACTTTCCCGCAGCACTTTCAGCTGCGAGGTATTCACGCCGCTTATCTCGACTTTGTTATAATACAAAAAAACCACTCCCGACCTGCTAGTCCAGCGGCTTGACTGTTCCGTCAGCCTCTGGCAGAAGTAGTATTGTCAGAAAGTGGTTTTGATATTCTGTTAATTTGTGGATATGTTATTCAGCGTTTTTTTCCTGCTTGTTTCCGTCGCCGAGATTCTCAACCAGGATAGACGTCAGCACTCCGAAAAGCAGGCACACAAAGCCGTAACCAGTCTGCAGGTTGAACCCGAACCCATTCGGGAGTATCGCGTAGACCGAGCCGATAACAAGACCCATGATAGCGCTGTAAGCCATCAGCCTGAACTTTTTCATCAGCGTGGAAATGATCTTTGCGCCGAGTATCACACCCAGTACAACGCCCACCGCAACCGGAATGATAACGTAGAAATTCAGCGCATTGAACTGAATTGCGGAGATGACAGTCTGATAAACTCCCAGCAGCATCATCACAAATGAACCGCTCACCCCGGGGATTATCATGGCAACAGCAGCGATGAACGCGAAGACAACCAGCTTGATAGTCATGAGGATATCGAAGCCGGCAACGCTCTCTGCTGCCTGTTCAGCGTCACCCATGGAATTCTGCAGCACTGCAAGACCTACCACCACTGCGCCGGCGATCAGCAGCGGAACAAGGCACAGCGGCTTTGCTTTCTGCTCCTCAGTGCCCAGCCGGTAGACCAGCGGAATGCTGCCGAGAATAAGCCCGATGAAGTACATGTTAGTCTGCACGGGGAAGTTCTCGAACAGTGAATTGAGCAGCTTTGCGAATCCGAGAATGCCAACGCCCGCGCCCACGCCGAAGAATACCAGGAACACGATATTCCGGAAGATGGCTTTAATACCGGAAATGGCTTCAGTAAGCCGGTCGTACATACCAAATACGACGAGCATAGTGCCGCCGGAAACCCCCGGAATTACATTAGCGACGCCGAAAATCATACCGCAGAGCAGTATTTTGATGTAGCTAAGAACTTTTTTCATATTTCCCCTCATTTGTCGAATTTAACTATAGACCTTGCGATGACGTAACCCAGCGGTGGGATTATTCCTGTTACGATAGAGATGAACGTTGCCAGCATGTCTATTCCAGTCAGACCGAAAACGGAATTCAGCCCGGGAATGAACACGAGCAGCAGCGATATCACAGCCGGTGCGAGAACACCGAAAACGGCAGGCCTGCCGCCCTCTGCGATACCAGTGAACGGGTTTCCTGCAGGCATGTTGATGAATGTGAACAGGGAAGTGCAGAACCCGAACGCCAGCAGCGAGCAGCTTCTGGCAAAATCCACATTGGAACCAGTGTCGTTGTACATGAACATGTACGAAGCAATGGAGGCAACGCCCGTGAGGACGCCGACAACCGCTGCCAGCACTATGAACCTGTGATTTATCTTGCGCGACGAGATGAAGTCAGAGCGCGGCATCATGCCCTTGCGGTCGGTGCGGTTGTTGAGCCCTGCGAGCGCAGTCAGCGGCAGAACGAACATCGTCAGCAGCGCGATCAGCGCGGGGGTCAGCATAAGCTGTGCGTCACCGAAGAGGTTGAGCATATTCAGCAGTATCAGCGCTATGTAGCTGGATATGAGCGACGCGCAGGCACGTTTGATGTTCCTGTGAACCTGTCTTGCGGAAGCTATCATGTCCGCGATGGCTGAGAAATTATCATCATGCATTATGACGTCGGCTGCTTCATAGGCGCTGCCGGTGGTGTTCTCGGACATGGTGATGCCGATGTCGGATTTCTCAATGGCCTCGGCGTCCTCGGCGCGGGTGCCTGCCATCGCGACTATCTCGCCTTTTTTGCGAAGCTGGTCGATGATGTACAGCTTCTGCTCCGGGGAAACTTTCGCGTAGATCTCGGCTTCAAGGTCAAGCTCCGTGCCGTACTTCACGGCTTCGGAGATATTCCTGCCGGTGACTACCTTGCCGGAAAGCCCTATCATCTTGCCGGTCGCGGCAGCGGCTTCCGCATTGTCCTCGGTGAACATGACCACATGCACGCCTGCGCGCTGGCATGTCCTTATAGCCGCCGGCACGGAGTCGCGCATGGGTGAACTGAATGCCGCAAATCCAACGAAAGTATAGGCAAAGCCCGCGGTTTCGTCGCAGTCGCGTTCGTCAGCGTCGGCGCATGCTATCGCCATGACCTGCCACCCGTGCGAGTAGAATTCCTTTTTCATCTTCTGGGCGATGTAAAGCTCCTCACCGTGGAACTTGCACAGCGGGAGTATCTGCTCCGGGGTGCCCTTTATGCAGTAAAGCCGCGAGCCTGCGACTTCCCACAGCGCCCCGCTCATGAACTCGTTGCTGTCGGGTATTCTCTCAATGAACCTGTATCTGCTGTAGACCTGGCTTATCTTTTCGTCGAAGAATGCAGCGCGAACCATGAGCGCGCGTTCCGCTTCGTCAGTGGTATCAGGCTGGCAGGCGAGGGCAGCGATCTTGAACATGAGTTCCTCGCTGGGGGTGTAGATGGACTGCACCGAAACGTCGCTGCGGGACACCGCGCCTTCTTTTTCGATGCAGAGCACGGACATGGAGTTCAGCTTTTCGATGTCGGGCAGGGACTTCACCAGCGCGCTCTTTTCAGCCATCTCAGCGGAGCAGCGCGTGTAGTAGATCCTTATGACAGAGTCAAGCCCTGTCGGCAGGAAACACAGCCCGAGCGTTATGCCGCGCATAGCCGACTCCAGGACCTCGTTGCCGTAGAGTATCCACGCGACCATTGAAATGAGCGCCATCACCGCAGCGACCGCAGAGCACAGCGGGAGCAGCTTCTGAATGATGCGCTCCATGGCAGTGTAGTAGCAGTGCTTTGGCTCCTGTTCGCCTATTTTGTGGTAATACTTGGTGTCCACGCCGGTGGCGCTGACCTTGCAGACAGCCACGCCGGTGAGTATTTTCGTGCCGCTGTAGACGAAAGTCGGCTTGAGTTCTGACTTTGAGATACCCCCCGGGTATTTTGCGGCAGGCTTGTTGGAGCCTGTGAAAATGCTTTCGTCTGCGGTGAGTTCGCGGCATTCCTGAATGAGCGCGTCCGCGGGGACGCACTCTCCCGCCTGCACGATGATAAGATCCTCGGGGACTATGTATTCCTTTTCGATGAGTTCCAGTTTGCCGCTGCGTATAACGCGGAACTTGACGGTGGTCGAGCGTATTATGTCGTCAAGCTTTTTGTCCGAGCCTTTACCCAGCCGAATGCTGACTATACAGTACGCCGCTTCCATCAGCACTATCGCAATACCCGTGAATATATTGGTGAAGAAACTCAGCACGCCAGCGATGAACATAAGTATCACAGCCGGTGAGAAAATCACCCTCGCCGGCCGGAAGTATTCCTTGTTGGTTTCCTTTTTGGTGTATATGTTAAGGCCGTAGAGTTCGGTATTCCTTTCGATATCCTTGTCATTCAGCCCGAAATAGTCGTCCTTGAAGTTAAAAAACTGCGCCATCTGCACACGTCCCTTTTTGTTATTCAGTACAGGGCATACCTATACAATATATATTTTCGCATATTTTAACAAAAAAATCAAGTACTTTTTGCGTTTTGTGCGAAAAAATTCACAAAAGGGACCGAGTATCTCTACTCGGTCGCAGCTTGTCGAAAAAAACGATTTTGCCCGCGAAGCGGGTTTTTAAAATCAGTTTTTTGCCACGGGTTTCCCGGGGCAAAAAACACTTCTATCCCAGCAAGTGTGCGAATTATCAGCGCAGCTGATAAT
>ERZ827156.417-NODE-417-length-62259-cov-5.196354_pt1 | contig 62259 bp, 82 predicted proteins | sample MGYA00519919_ERZ827156 | MGnify/ENA primary metagenome ERZ827156 (study PRJEB31778, sample SAMEA3449269) | human gut metagenome | biome: human gut; feature: human-associated habitat; material: faeces | place: United Kingdom | collected 2010/2012 ... | reverse complement strand
AACACCCTTTCTCTCCGCAGATTCCGATAAGTGCCTTGATTCCTTCGAGGATGAGTGTGTGTTTGTTGCAATCCGCAGTATGGAAGCCACAACAAACACCGCCGATGAGCTAAGGAAGTACATATTGGAGTACCGGAAAGCCTACCAAGTGATTCGAGTGCGCATTCCCGTCATTCCTAGGTGTTGTGCAAGAACATAGAAGAGATGGGGAGATGTGTAGCCAATAATGAAAAGCATGGGTTGAGAATAACTACGTCATGAATAGGGAGAAGGCGGAGGAGATCAAGAAGAGCGTTTCAAATCAGTACTCTACCCTAATGTCAACACTTGACTCTATTGAGAAGGGATGCGTATGCTTTCGTTAAGGGATTCACACGAAGATGGTGCTAGATGGTGTTTTGAAGAAAGAACAGGATAGTCTGGGATACACCACGACTGCAAAGCTGTAACATGATAGTTGTTTATTCTACACACGACGTGGATGCTAGTTCAGCTTGGAATGACCGAGCAATGTCGTTCACAACGGCATTCACATTCTCCTCCGTTACTTCGTCCGAAATCAGCCTCGCTTGCCGCAGCGCCTCCTTCTTCAATGCAGAGACGCTCCGCATTTGACTCTGCGCATTCCCTACAGTTCAAGCGAATGACAGATTGTCTACGATGCTGAGAGGCAAAACGACCCACTTCCTTTCGTAGAGCCAGATCAAGACGATGGAGAAAGCTATTGTAAGAGTCGGTATTTGGAATAGGCAGCAGGGATTCCTTCCTCTCCAATGGATGGCCTGCCGCGTGCTTGAGGAGAGTGAGGATGGATGCTGTCTCCTCTTCAAGCCCCTCTGCTGCGGACAAAAACACCGTGTTTGCTTCCCATTCTTCGTGAACATTCGGATTCTCAAATGCGGCCTATCTGTGATCGTAGAACACAGCGCCAACGTATATGGACTGGATGGAAGTTTCTGGCACCTTTTCTCTAGTCCATCATCCGCGTGTCAGACGAAGGTACTTTGCGGGACGCTGGGCGTTTCGAAGGAGGGCCACATCAAGAGGACAGCGGATCACGACTGCGGCATACCCACTGTGACCTGTTCATTAGCACCAGCTTTCAATGCTACATTCTTGGCAAATGCGCACGAGCGTACGCCTCATACTCCGCAAATGAAACGTGTCATCTGCAATCACGATATGCATACACTCATCGTTTTCTCCTTCCTCCTGGAGTACATCTGCACTGATTTGAACTTGATTTGTTTCCTCATTCTGACTCAATGCCCGTTGAATCGCATTGATGTCACCATTACACTCTTGGATACACTGGAGCGTGGTCTGAATGCACCGATATGCCAACAAACGACTTTGCTTCCACACATCTCGTTTCCACACTTCTTCCCTACACATTCATCCTTAGCAAAGGTGGTACTCGCCGTAGAACTGACGCTCAATTGTATCAAACGAAATGGTGTAGAAATAGCCACACCCTCCCAGTTTGCTTGCCATCTCCTTTGCGAGGGTTGTTTTCCCGCTGCCCGGACAGCCACACACAGCCAGCAGGACAACGGGTACGGGCATTGCAAATGACTAACAAACACGCTGTTCGGTAGGTAACTAAAAGCACTAGAACAGTCTCTTCTCGTAGCTATGCAGGTTGTGAATGCCTCCCTCCACCTGGGCGCTCGACGAGCGCACCTCGCAGCGCAGACGGCCGTCCGCTCTCTGCTCCTTCAGGTCCTCTATGCTCTTCACGCCCAGGTCCTGGAAGCCGTGGCGCACGCCCTGGATCAGGTAGGGCAGGTACTGGCGCAGCGAGCCCTTGTCCACCACGCTGCCCACCACGCCCTGCGCCACGCGCATCGTCGCGTGCGTGCTCGAGAAGTAGCGCTGCGACGAGCCGTGCTCCATCGCCTCGATCGAGCCCATGCCGCGGTACTTCTTCAGACGCACGCCGTCGTGGTAGTAGTACTTGCCCGGCGCCTCCTCCGTGCCCGCCAGCATCGAGCCCATCATCACCGCGCTCGCGCCCAGGCACAGTGCCTTCGTGATGTGGCCCACGTTGCCAATGCCGCCGTCGGCGATCACCGGGATGCCGAACTGCGCGCAGTACTTCGCCAGGAAGTACACGGCGGAACCCTGACCGCGGCCCACGGCGCACACCTCCTGCGTGGTGCAGATGGAGCCCACGCCCATGCCGATGCGGATGCCGTCCACGCCCGCCTCGATCAGGTGCTTGCACTGGCGAACCGTCACCACGTTGCCGCCCACCACGTCCACGTGCGGGAAGTTCGCCTTCAGCCAGCGAATCATGTCCAGTTGGAACACGGAGTCGCCCTGCGAGCTGTCCACCACGATCACGTCCACGCCCGCCGCCACCAGCATCTTGGCGCGCTCCTTGTCCGCGGGACGCGTGCCGATCGACGCCGAGCAGATCAGGCGGCCCTGCTTGTCCGTCACCGAGTTCGGGTACTTTCGGTTCTTCAGCAGGTCGGTGCGCGACATCAGCGACACGATGTTGCCATCCTTGTCCACCACGGGCAGCTTGCCCACCTTCGCCTTGCGCAGCACCTCAATGGCTTCGTCGGTGCTCATGGAGGCGGACACGGTCTGTATGTTCTCAGTGGTCATCACGTCACGCAGCTTGGTCTCGGGGTCCACCACCAGGTCAATGTCGCGGTTCGACACGATGCCCAACAGCTTCTCGCCCAGCTTGCCGTGCTCCGTGATCGGGAAGCCGGAGAAGCCGTACTCCGCCTTGATGCGCAGGCAGTCCGCCACGGTGTTCTCGGGCGACAGCACCGTCGGGTCGAGGATCACGCCGTTGCGGTACATCTTCACCAGCTGCACCTCGTGCGCCTGCTCCTCGATGGTGCAGTTGCTGTGCACCACGCCCAGGCCGCCGTGCTGCGCCATCGCGATGGCCATGGCGTGCTCGGTGACGGTATCCATGCAGGAACTGACGAATGGCACATTCAGCTTGATGTTGCGGCTGAAGCGGCTGGACAGATCCACCTGGTCCGTGGGGAAGTTGATGAAGCCTACGGACGGTTAGCACTGTTGGTAGAATGGGAACCAGTGACAACAAAGTGACACTGTCGGCACAACAAAACAACACAGAGTGCTCAGGAACAACAAAGTGACACCATCGGCTTTCGCCTCTGAAGTCTATCATGGAAGCATCATCGCACTCGTGGTCACGCAACGTACCGGGCATGAAGATCAGATCGTCGTAGGTGCACGTCGTTCCCTCCAGCTTCTTGTTGAAGACGAACTCGAGATCGTATCCGTCGCCTCCGTTCACGGGCTCGGCAGCTTTCTCAGGCATCGTGTACTCCATTGTCTACGTCCGTGTGAGCATCGATTGTTCCATGGTGGAAGCTCACCACGCCCTCCCAATGGAGGGGGTGAATGAGGAGGTCGAAACCAGCACATACGATCAGTTTGAACTTGCAGGATAAAGAAATTATCGCATCTTCCGCCAGAGAATGGCTCAGGCGCAGTTGCGGTTATTTCGCGAATTTGGCGAGGCCCAAGCAGGAGTGGAAACGCGCGTTCCAACAAACAGGGAGGTACACACACTACACGTTGGTCTTCTCCTGCGTAGGCACGGGCTTGTACTCCACCTTCCTACCTCCGTAGCTGTATAGTACAACGGCGATCATCACCAGCGTTCCGCCGATGACGAAATTGCTCGTCAGATGGGTGTGGAAGATAAACACGGAGAGAACCGTGGAAATGAGGATGGAGGCTGATCCGGCGAACGCCTTCAGAATGTTGTCAGCGTACTTGAGCACCAGGCCGATGACGAGTCCGCCGACGGCCAGGAGGAACACGGCAATCCAGGCGTAGATGTTGTAGTTCTTGAAAAACACGGAGGGGAAGATGAAGTGATAGTCCTTGAACAGCAGCGTGGCCATGCCCACCAGCATGCTCCAGATGGCGAGCCAGAAGTTGCGATTCCACACGGTCAGCTTCTTGTCCTTGAACATCTTCTCCACAAACACGCCCGCAAAACCGGAGGACAGCGAGGAGATGATCACAGCGATGAAACCGACGAAGAAGTTCATGTTGGGGGCCGGAGTGCCGGAGGACTTGGTTCCCTTCACAATCACCACGCCGAGCACCAGGATAAACAGGCTGATCCACTGCAGAGCACGCAGCTGCTTTCCCAGGAACAGCACGCTCAGCAGAGCCGTGATGAGGATCTTCATGCGGGTGCAGATTTGGAAGAGGCCCGCATCCAGATTGGAAATGGCCACGTACATGGCCACATTCTGGACAGTGTACAAAAGAGCCGGCACGGCTTGCAGCAGCACCTCTCTCCTGTTCTCCTTCGCCTGTATGGTAATCATTTTGTTCGCCTTGGAGAGGGAACCGTTCTCGAAAACCATGAGGAAGAAGGACATCACGATCTTCATGATCTCTCCCAGCACGACGGCCGTCGTCGACTCATACTTCTCCGTGCTGCACGTTCTGGCATAACGCATGAAGATAACCTGAGCGGTATTCATGAAGATAAGCAGTCCCAGACTGAACGTTTTCATTCCCATTTTCTCCAGCATAAACTCGGTGCGACTCCACTCAACTCCAACGAAACAATGGAATCTCGATGAGTGTTTTCTTGACGCCACTTCTTGGAGGGCATTTCCAGCGTATTCTATTCACAATATGGAAACAGAACAGTGTGATTGTTCATAGGACGTATGGACCTCTGTGAGTGCAAATGAACGGTACAATACTGTAGATGAACCTGGGACGTCAACAGGGATCCATCTCTTCTCCGAGAGGAGAAAGCGAGTATCAACGCTGTGAAGTGCAGTGGCGGGAAATAGAATCCCACAGAGCCAACGAAATCTATCATGCTTGTGCCAAGAATGAAGACTTCCTCACTGATTCGCCCGTACTAACACGACCATTGCCTCCGCGCCGCATTGTCCAATCCACAGCGCTGTTGTACCCACTCGAGAATGGCGTCGAATGATGGTATGCTTGACGATCTTTTGAATAACGTGTCAAAGGCAGCGAGACGGACACGGCTAAACTCAAATTGCCATCCAAGTGCTTCTCTCTAACTGTGTGTAGAAAACAATCAAGCTGTTGGAGTGTATACAATGGACCAACCGGAACAAGGTTCACTCTTCTGCTTTGCTCATTACGCTCAGATTTGAACAGAGTGATGAACTCACGTGTGGATCAGAACTACGGAGGGTTTATTAACATTCCCCCGGTGGGACAGATGCAATCGTCCACCCAGGGCTATGGATTGTCCACAGGATATAATGTACTCTTCCACATACTGCTTTACCGTAGACATCACAGAATTTTCAAAGCATTTACCCCCGCGCTCCGCCCCAGAATGATGGAACGGAAGAAGAGCCTATTTTCGTGAACGCCAAGCAGTACAACCGCATCCTCCTCCGGAGAAAGGCTCGCGCGAAGTGGGAGTCGGAGCACCTCATCTCGAAGAGGGATAAAGCCTACATGCACGAATCGCGCCATGAACACGCCATGCGTCGAATCCGGGGTCCCAGTACCTGCCTCTTGCTTTCTTTCAATACTAGACGGCCGCTTCTTGAAGAAGGAGGAGGTGGAGGAGTTAATCAAGCGAGTTGGTTCGTTCCTCCTCTCTGACCGCTAGGGCGAGTACACGCCTCCGGAGCCCGCGCGCCGCTACGCCACACAACAGGCGGACAAGCACCGCCAGCCGGCGTACTACCCGCCCATCTCGCCAATGCCCATCTCCGGCATTCCCACGACCACCATTCCGCCAGTGACGGAAATGATGATCCCGGGCCAGCAGCCACTGCCCGAGCTGAGCGTTTCGATGAATTCCATGATGCCGGGATCCTTCCATCAGATCATTCCAACGAGTGGTGCCGTGCTGTCGAAGGAGGTGGACGTGCTGGAGAACGCGAATGACCAGTCCAAGCCATTGACTCCATTGGAGAAGGAGGCGGACAAGATCTTCCCCTATTACGGTCAGATCTCCGGCGAGCAGCCATTGTAACAGTATTGCAGCTCCTTGTTTCAACAAACACGCCAATGCAGAGTAAGGTCGTAATGATAGCGTTTGTCCGGGTTTCGCAGCGTCTGATACGCTTCAATCAGCTCCTGGGTTCGTTCCGCAGCGTCGGGGCCACTATGCCATGAAATGGAGACGAATCTGTCACTGGTAGTAATCGGGGTGGTAACGCATAATCAGCACGCGGAAACTGCGCTTGATCTCCTCCTCACTCGCAGACCGGTCCACGCCCAGCACTTCGTAAAAGTCGCGATGATGCGGCACGGAGGAAGAGCGAGAAGACTGACTGGACGTTCGCTGCTGCTTCGTGTTCTGCTTCATCTTCTGCGTTACGAACTCCTCGTACTCGTCCGCGTAACTGTGGTAATTAATGTGGAAGCGTTCCATGATTCCGATGAAACGCTCTCGCCACTCTTCCCAACGTGCCTCACGAGCGAACTTCTTTCGGTAGAACTTCTCCACCAATTCTGCATTGTTCGACATTGCCACCTTGTTCTGAATTTGAACGAGGCGCTTCTGCTCTCTGGCGTAATGAAACTATCAATGAAGGGAGAGAGCAGAAAGCAACCCGAATAATGGCATCCATCAATTTCTGATAACCATACTTCAAGAAGGGAATGAAGATCTTGTCCTACTCCTTAGAAGCCAACGCCGCACCCAACCAGACGGATCCATGGAACATTCTTGATCTTCGGAAGACGATGCAGCGACAGGCCGGTCGGGATGCCAGTCACGCCGCTGATGAAAATGGTGAAGAAATCGTGCAGGTTGTTGTTCTGCGCGATTACCACGGGAAGCATCAGCATCTTCACGTGACGGTTCTTATACTCAAATGTGATGTTCTTGATCGAGTCACGCTTGATGTACGACTTCTGGTAGAGCTTGCGACGTTCCTACCGATAATTACCCGCAACTGTATTCCACTTCCTCTTCTACCATCGTCCTCGCATACTCCCAGGCGGTCTGCTCGAAAATTGCCCAGGGCTCGATCTCCTTCACTCCCTGCATGATCTCCTGATCCAATGGCACTGCGCTCCCCGACGACACCTTCATCTCCTCCATCTATCGTTCACCTCAAAACGCCACACTAAACGAGTTTGTAGTTGTATTCCTTTCCGGCATATACCTGACACTTCTTGCGCTTCGAGGAATCGCTGTCACTATAGCTGCTCACCGCTGTGCTGTTGTTAAAATGCATGTAGCAGTCAAATGAGAAGGAATAGAAGGGAAGATAGGCTTTCTACAGCTGAGCACACTTCGGCACGGTTATACGCGAAGGTTGACATTCACCTCCTTCAAGTTGGTGTTCTTCGACACCCAAAACATGATGGAGGCTTGCTCTCGGGACAAGTCGGTGACGAACGGGACGTACAGCGGGTCTTGGCTCCGCGAAGAATAGGGCCGGGGCATACTAGAAACCAAGAAGGAACGCGGCAACAATGGTGTTTGAGACCATCTTGCGCATGCCAAACGGGCCGCACACAGCGTTGGAGCTCTCCTAGAGAGGGACGAGAGCATAAACGAAACGGAAACCGATTGTTTGAAAGCAACACGCGACAGGTTATGTTACATACGATTGAAGCTATCCTCGAACGATGCCTCCTCCAGCATCGAGAACAGGGACGACGCCAACTCGTTCACGATTCTCTCCCGCTGCTGATCTCCCTCCAAGAGAGCACTCACGGCAGGATTGAGCGCAGGAAGTCCCACGTCCCCGTGCTGGTGCATATCGAACGCCAGCGGCAATTCGCGCGGATGGGCCTCCACATCGGGCACTCCGTCGGTTCCGTCCTCCATCACTTCGTTGATGATGCACTCCAGCAGCGGACTGAAGGTGACGCCGGTGTTGTGAAGTGCGTGAAGAGCGTGAATCACATCGGGATGCGGATTGTGTCGAAGCTCGTCCACCAGCTCCATGATCACTATGCATCACTGCATGCACACAAGTAAACTGGGAAAGTGGGGCGATTCCATGATGGAGGGCGTTTGGATGAAGGACTTGAAAAGCTGCGAGCAGATGATAAAGCGCAATAACCGCGATTCTGTCTGCATCAGCTGCCGCAACCGCGACTTGAGGTCGAAGTGCGTTTGAATGAGGGATTGGAGATAGAGGGAGTTGTAAAGCAGATTCACATTGTTGTGTGCCAGAATCGGAGGGAAGTTGCGATACATGGTAGAGAGGTACATGGCCACGGGATAAAAGGAGCAAATCTGGGAGTGAGGGAGCGAAATCGGGGGTACTTCTGGAATCATGATTTCGATGCAGAGAACGACGGAGGAGATGTGTTTGCCGCGCCCGAAGCGATCGGTGAGGTGCACGAAGAAGAGGAGGAGGAAGAGAAGCGCGATCGCCATTGCACCGACGAGATGGCGCTGCGACGAAATGCCGTTGGCACTCACTCGCAACAAACCAATGAACAGACTGGCCACGATCACGAAGGCACAGCCTGTGGGTGAACGGGAGCGAACAAACAGACCGAGAACAATGAGAAGGGGAAGAAGCGTCCAGTACAGATTCGGGACAGAAAAGAGGATATAAGAAGAGAGCACACCCAGTTGCAGCACGAAGAAGTAGAAGTACGCGTACTCCCACTTGTCGTCGTCCTTGCGAATTCCCGCGGAACTAGAAGTGACACGCCGATGAAACGCCCACTTCATTTTCAGATGCATGGCAATGCCGTAAAACAGCGTGAACGTCCACAACACGACAACAAAGGTCCACGCCGGAATGTTCGGCAGTGACTGGTACAGATTGGCGGCGAAGAAGAGACAGAAGATTCCGAAGTACACGATCAGAATCTGGGCGAGGAGGTAGAAATAGTGGGTATTATTGGTAAAGACGACTTCGTTGTTGCTGATGTATTTGACGGAGGATTTGGACTCGCGCTGGTTGCGTGTGACGAAGTCGCTTTTGATCAGCGCGAAGATGAGATTGCAATTGAAGTTGCTGAGGAACCACGCGCGATTGCTAGATTGAATGGGAGTGGGATTGCGTACACGACTTTCTTGGTATTCGCATAGACGTAGACTCCGGGGAAGCAGAGGAAGGGAAGGAGCAGGATGAGGTAGAAGCAGATGAAGTCGTAAATGGCAGATACGGGGATGTGTATCTACGGAAAAGGTCATCTGCACACCCTACGACATTGTTCAAGTACAGCATCATTAGAATCGTGAAAACGATACAGGCTAGAGGAAAGCCGATGAAGACAACATATGTCTCGTAGCCAATGATAAGACGACCGTATTTGATACTGTCCATCTAGTGATGATACTGGTAGAGAGCACGTACAAGCATTTCGGACAAATCGTCTTCCCTCTTCACCACTCGAGAAAACCAGTTTTGTCGATTCTTCCACTTCATGTACTGACTGAGATAATCCTGAAAGGAAAGCGTTTCCTCCTTCCGAGGGTAAGAAGAGCCGGAAAAGTCTTTCAGAACCCGAATATTCCAGTTGTAGTTTGTTGATTGGAATTCATTCCAAATCCGCTTCGATGACATAGAAAAGGGCCGCATATCGGAGATCTACGAAACAGGCATTTCACCCACTTCTACACTCAGACAATCGATAATGGAGTTGAGCACATCGCTATTATCGCATAGCGATTCAATTCCTCCGACAACTCCATAACCCCACTTTTCCCTTCGTGAATCGTCCCATTCAAGAAGGCCTACATGAAGTGTGTCATCTTCTTTGCTGTTCATCCACACTACGAAAGAAGAATTGACAAAGACACTCCTCTCTCCAACCATCCCCCATTGAAAGGACATCACATCCACGAGCAAACCACAACCATTCGCTCACGATCAGAGTGTCGATCAACAAACAGAGCCACTTTTATCGTTTGCTTCCTTTCATAAAAGAGAAGCCGGCAAAACCAGGGGAATCGAGCTGTTTGTACATCTTCATTCCCTGATGACAGAGATAGTCGATTTTGTAGAAGTCACTTTTCTTTACGGAGTAGGCCTAGGTGATTACGTGTGAACACCACTCACATTCTTTCGGAACTCGCTTCGAGCATAATCCTCGATGCATTTACGCATTTCGGGAGGCTGCTGCTGCGCCTTTCTCAACACCATTTTGTAAAAGGAGAGAATGTCGCGTTGAAGGCCAGAATGCGACATGTTGATACTTCTTATGTGCGACGGCTGTGGGTATGAATTCCTTCAAGCAAGGAATAGAATACTGGGAATGGGGCGAAGAAGTCTGTCAACAATCCGAAATGGTGCGGTTTTCTGCACTTCAGAAGTGCATCAGTTTCTCACTTATTATTACCTGCGTTGGGAATGAACCGTGACAAGACTGTTTCTGCCATCCGCATGCGACTGCGAGCCGTTGGCTGTCCCTTTGCAAATGACAGTAGTCTTCTTTGTAAAATCGGAGTGCGATCTTTATCAGTAGCAAAGCAGACAATTGTAAACATGGTTTCTTGGCTAGAAGATCAATGCATTCGTCTGTAGTGTGTTTCTCGCCGAGTACGAGTATAGGTACGACATTTCAGACCGTGAGGCACTCCGGAAGAATGACAGGGACTGGAACAAGGCATTCGAGAAGGTAAACTAACTGTTTCTCCGTTATTTGCAGTATCTGTATGAACTAAATTGCCCATGTCTGGGAGCCCAATACAACGAAGATAACAAACTGCAGTGCCTTCTGTGGATTGCCTCTCATGCAGTGAACGTGGAATATGAAGATAACCGTGACTCTATTGTGATGGCTTCATGTGTAGACGAAATCTACAATGCTCCTCCGAAGGAAGTGGTTCTCAGTGATGAGGACGTGAAGCTACTGGAGTCTTTCCGCAACAGTTTGCTTTCGATTGCGAAGCTGATGAACATCAGTGTCGTAGATGAGAACAATATCTCTGTTCTGCTCGATGTTCCTGTGCATCATAAAGATGACGTGTAGATGATCGAAAAGGAGCTCAAGTCGCTGATGTCGCAAATTCAGGACGGAAAGCTGCTCCCTCCGAAGTGGTCGCTTGACGATTTACCCATTACCATGGGAACCAACGGTAGCAACCGTGAATGGAATTGACGTCTAGATGCAAAGCTGAAGGACGCTATGTGCGTTATGGAGTGTTTGTACAATGAAGATGTCCGTGAGATCCAGGACAAGGTGAACTATATCATTGAGCAGGTGCAGATCATTACTGCACGACCTGACACGGACGCTTCTCTGGGTGTCGTTGGCTTTTGAGTGCTGTTTGTTCAGACAACTCTGTGCGTTTGAGTTTTCTTTTCGGTTTGGATAGAGACGAATGAGTTCGATCAAGCGTACCTGTCGATTAGCGTTCTATTTACCGCTGTAGCATTCTTGTTCCTCCTTGTTGTACTCGCATGCGGCCTTTCTCAGGACATGCCGATCCCAACGATGGTGCCAAAGAACACGCGTCCCATTCCTAAAACGATCGTAGGCGCGTGATCGTGAATGCTCACAAAACAGGCAGAGCAGAAGAAGGAAATTATGCTGCTGAAGGAGATCCTTGTTTGCGATTTCGTATTAGAGACATTAACCTTGTAGAAAGCGAAAGAGGACTTGAGGTTGGAGCATACAATGGAGGAGAATCGGTTGAAGAAGAGCCTGGATGACAAAATCGAAGGACTGCAGGAAGAGCTGAAGAAGTGCGAGACGCAGCTCACATCCCTGAAAACGGTATACCTGTCCTTTCCACCCAACCCATAGGAGTATTCCAGTTACGTCAACAAGAACAACCTGCTGAAGACTGAACGGAAGGACTGGGAGAAGAGAGTGAAGTCTCTCGATTCTTCTCTTCATATCAGCGCCTTCACCAAGAAGAAGCTCAATTCCACCAAGCCCGTTCTTGATCATCTCTCCGACTATGTCTCCACTTGGTTCAACGACTTGAAGAAGGAACTCCAATCGGCATTCCACGCCATTCAGCGCGATCCCGATTTCCGTTATCTGTTCACGTCTGTGGCGTCGTTTTTCACTCCCATTCATGCGTTTTTCGCGAAGCACGTCTATCCGATTCGTGATTCCCATTCCTCCTCCTCACCCTTAGTTTCCACAATCCTATTCCCTGTTTTAAAGCCATTGAAGGTCGCTACTTCCTTTGCTTATCAGAAGATCCTCGCGTTTGCCCAGATTGGTATGCCTCTTCTTCCCCTCTCATTTGAAGTGGCCGAAAACGTCATCGTGTTTGTCAACGAACTGTGGTACATCACACGTGAGAGCAAGCTAGTGGTTGATGGATGGCGCATTGAGGTATAGACTCGCAATTACGCGAAGCTGTGGTACTCAGTCCTTGTTGGCATATCGCTCTATTGTGTTTTCGTGCTGTTCTCCATCATCATCCAGGCCATCTATTTCATGCTTCCAAAGAGAGTACTCGTGAAGGAGAAAATGGACTGTCTTGTTTTCTGCAACACACTTTTATTCCCAGATGGAGATGATCCATCGCAACCGCTCTGAAGGCATTCCTTACTATCCTCCATCCCAGTAATTAACGAGAATGACTGCTGGAACGTCCGTTTCACAATCAATAGAAAACGGCGAGAAAAGTGGAATCCGTTTAATGCGACACGGAACTCAGTATCAAAGAGGTGAAATCAAGCATTTCCTACTCTTTTTGCTATAGCACATCAAGTGTTTTGTAGTAACAGAAGGTAATGGATCGTTACACACTCTTACGCATTCTAGGCATTACGAAAGGAGTTCACGCCCATCTATTTTGATATCGGTACCGACTATCATGCTATTTATAATTGTGCAGCTTCCATGGAACAAGAATCAAAGACAGCCAACATTGAGAAGACGTAATCCACACCTTTTAGTATTCATCTTCTAGGGATACTACGAGTCATCGAGTCCAATCCTTAAGAGATATCATCATCTGTAGACGGGAGCCAATCCCAAGGGAAAGGGGGTGAAACCAAGACAAGACAATCATCCGAGAAGCAACAACGGACGAAAATACGTCCGGTGCAAACCCAACAGAGATCCAAAGCGTTATCATCCTCCGACCCCGAAGAAGGAAGCTGGCGAGAAGAAGGAGTACTCGGCCGATGACGGCATCTTCGCTATGCTCAACGGCGCTCTCCCTTCTACACCCGATCCTGAATCATCTGGAACTCCCGCTTCTCTTGTCACTCCCTCAGCGGACAGCACGCCAACAGGCAAGCAGTATATCTACGTATGTGTTGTTTGCTTGTTTCACTTCAAAGACGCCGGAAGCATTGCATGCCATCATTGACGAGATGAACAAGGCGCCCTTCAACATCGATCGTGCCGTGAAGGAGGTGTCCCCCTGGATTTACAGCATTTCGGTTGAGCAGACCTGCGACTGGGACATGCCCGACGAATTCGAGATTCCGGACATGGATCTCTCCGTGCACTCGAATAATTGTGGTCACACCTAGAAGACGCTGGAGCCGTCGGAGAACACCATACGCATTTCCTGCATTGTGAATTCCTTCTTGGAGGGAGAGGACGTGTTCATTCCGGAGAACCTGAAGGTGGACGTGATGAACACGCTGTTTGCTTCGCTTCAGAAGAAGTGGGAGAAGTCGCATCACGTGAAGAAACCGGAGTTTGCGGAGATGATGGTGATGCATGATGATGCGCTTCAACCTGCCTCCACCGGGTTTGACCTTGAGGAGTGGCAGGAGGAGAACGCGGAGCAGAAGGAAACAACTGCAGAGGAAGAATTGGAGTTGCAACCGCATTTGGAGGTGAGGTCTTCAAAGACGAAGGAACCGAAGGAACCTGCGAAGGAACCTGCGAAGGAACCTGCGAAGGAACCTGCGAAGGAAGAGGAGAAGCCACAAGCGCAGGAGAAGAACGAGGCAGAATTGCCCGCCTTTCCGCCGATCACGTTGGATACGCTGTCTCCACAGAGCATCTTCTCTCTGTTCACCAACGAGGAGCCGCAGTCCGCTGCCGTGACTCCGATTCTCTCGCAAGCGCCGCTGTCACCGCATCATCAATTCAATTCACCGCCCACCGGCGATCTTCCGTTCTACCCCTTCAATGATCTTCTCCTGCCCAAGGAGGACAACCAACCCTCTCCGATGAATCTGCAAATGCCGTCATTCCAAGATCCGGTCAATGTCCCTCCATACGGCATGTACAATTACTCCCACAACCGCGATATGTACGGCATAAACAACCATGCCGGCATTTCTCCCAATCCAACAAATGCAATGCAATTGGGGTTTGACACGATGCTCGGACACTACGAGGAAACAGGCTATGCGGCTCAGCCTACACTAATGGAGTTGCTACAACAATCATCTGTTGAGAAGGAAGAGAAAGTGGCGGAAAGAGCACCTGTGAAGGAAAACGAAACCGAAGTGAAGGAAACAAAAGTGGAAGAAAAGAAACTACAGAAAGCAACGAGAAAACCGACTCTACGACCGAGTATCATGCGATTTGTGAAGAAGACAAAGTAACCTGTTTGTTGTGACACGCATTGACAAGGATGCGTCGAGGAAGCGTAAGAGTGGTGTAGATGGGCTGTAGATGGCATATGAAAGGGTTTGGTATGGATATTTGAAGTGATGAGGAGAGTGAGTAGTGTAAGGAGTTGGAATGAGTATGTGGATTGTTTGTTTCAAACCTATTCAACTGCCTCTATTGGATTGTGTAGTTCCACGCTCGTTTCATTTGACAAGGGTAGTCTATCTCTCTGATTTGGGTGTACTACCTGATTGTAGTCATCGTACTGCTGCCTTTTCTTCTATCTTGAATCGTTTTGTGATCCAGAATTGCCGACACTATCCCTCTCACTAATCAATGCCAAATAGCGAATTAAACCCATTCCAAATACCTTTATCAACACATTCAACTCCATTCACATCATTCTTCTGTGAGTGATTCAATCTATCCACAACACTTGTAAACCCTCTTTTCCAATCAGACACCATTGAAATATGTGTATTTGCCATCCATCCCTGTTGTGACACAAATACGCCCTATTCTGTCTGGTGCGTTTCATTCACAGTCCTTCATTTCTCCATTATCGTTTTCACGCAATGCAGGCTGAATCAATGAGTGCTACTGCCCCGAAGAGACTTAACATCAACCGCAACCTCTCCTGGAAGGATTATGGTATCATTGCTGCTTTTACCCTCGTTTCTCTGCCCCTTGGTTTTTACTTCGGTACGTTATTGTGTTGCATCGTTCATCATTTATAGGAAGAGGAAACGGTAAGTATGTTCAGAAGGTGACGATGTACACTACGGGTCTGATTGGCCTTGCTGGAGGTTACAGCATTGCTCTTGTCAACACCAGAAAGAGACTTCTCGGCGAATAAACGTATCTATGAAAGAATCTACCTGCTTATGTTCACAATACAAATTGTTTAGTGATATTGTTTTATTACTGTCTTTGTTGCAATACTGTTTGTATGTGGACTCACTTCCCTTATTCTTTTGGTGCGCCACTCACATGATCAGTCTTTTTCCCCCACAGTAGCGTGATGAGGAAACAAGAAAGGAAGTATCATCTCGATTGCCATAGCGTTCTTTCCCCATGTGTAGGAGTCGCGTACAACGTTTGGTAGTAATCTGGCAACGGTCGAGCATATCCTCTATCTTTTCGAGAGTGATTCGCGATCTACTCATTACAGTACCCAAGAATTGCCACTTTTCAGTTCCTTTGGTCTTGAGTAAGGCCACATTCCGTTCTAGAGTGGGAATGATTCTATGTGTTAGCTACAGTCGATAGAGCTACTCATTTTGTATGTTCCTTTGCGCTTTCTCCATTTCATCATATGCCTTCTTCATTTCATTGGAGGATGCTACTCGCCGTGTTTCATTGTTGGTAGGCGTGTTTATATTACTCACTGAGATGTCATTACCATTATCATCCCAGAGTCTGTCCAGCAGCGCTCCCAATGCTGCACGTTATATACAGGTTTCAAATCTACAGTTTTCATCGTTCTTCGGTGGTTCCAGTTCGATCGTCACATCATACTCGTATTCGAAGAAATCCATGTTTCTGTATAGATCCCATATGGTCTGGTTCACAACTGTTGTCAATAGAGCCATAGAATGCTGCTTCCTCTTGGAGGGCGGCGTTGTTTGATTGGACTCACTTCGCATTCTCTTGTGATTCTGGAATTCCTTGTGTTGCAACCCGCGCAGGTACTCCAAGCAGATAGAGAAATGCGGATACTCTTTTCCATAGCGCGATTTCCTTTGAATGAGGGAAGCGGATGGCAGTGTACATGATTTCCATGTTTTCGATGAGTCGAGTCTTCATATCCAGCATGGAGTTATCTGTTTCGGGTACTGGAGAAATGACTCCCAGAATCAGATCTACGATATGCTATAAATGAACCCTGCTTGTGTGTAACTACCTGAAGATCACGGACAAACAGGTAGCGCGCCTTGGGGGAATGAAGTGCCAAGGACGATAAGAGTTGGAAGGCTAAATTTCGCGTCTACACTTCATAGAGAGTTGAATAGTCTCACTTTGGAATCGTTCTTTTCCATTCTCTTCATGATCTTGCCGTAGTAGGAAACACTCAAGTGGTTCTCCTTAATTTGGTCCTATTCTCAATAAATGAACAGGAGGATACGAGAATGTCATTCTTCAGTCTCGGATTCACATAGTCGCTGTCATTTTCGGGTGACGTGGCTTCATTGAGTTTTTTATCGAGCAAGGACAGCAATCCGGGATGAACGCGAGAAGCCATGTCAAAACAAACAAAGAAATGACGTTCCATCATTTACTTTCGGCCGCGAATCCCCTTCGTCTTCGACTCCGTCACCTCCACCGTGACCGTGCACTTCGCATCCGAATCGGCCACAATCTGGGAATTGTAGCACGCCTCTCCAGAAGCGACGGTTCGGATGACCTCCTTGCTGTCCACACACTCGGCGTACTGCGAAGTGCACTGGTTCGTCACGAAGTCACCGCAGGAGTTCACGCAGATCTTTCCGGTGAAGGAGCAGTCCACGGCGCTGCACACCGACGACAGCACCTGCTCGTGGTTGTAGCACTTGGTGCCGGGCGCCGTCACGCGCGGCTCCGTCACCTCGCCGCCGCTGCACATCACGAAGTAGTTGGTGCAGTGGTCCGCGACGATCACACCGTCCGCCGTGGCGCAGCGGATGCCCTCGAAGGAGCAGGTGGTGGCGCGCGAGCACACATCGGAGGTGTCGGCGATCAGCTGCTGGTTGTAGCAGACGCTGCCGGCGGACACCGCGACGGGCGCGGAGTACTTGCCGTTCACGCAGCGCACGTAGTAGTCGGCGCAAGTGTTGGTGAGCAGCGCGCCGGCGGCGTCGGAGCAGATGAACCCGGTGAAGTCGCAGTCGGAGGCAGGACACTCGGAGGAGGCGACCAGCGCGTTGTGGTAGCACTGCTGGTCGGCGGCCGTGGCGATGGGTCCCGCCAGCACGCCGTCCGTGCACTGGCGGTAATAGCCCGTGCAGGCGTCCGTCTGCAGCGTGCCCGACGCGTCCACGCATTGCACGCCCGTGAAGGAGCACTGCGGCGTGCTGCACGCGCTCGCCAGCACCAGCGCGTCGTTCAGGCAGCGGCTGCCCGAGGCGACGGCCAGCGGACGGGACTGCGCGCCGTCGACGCACTCCACGTAGTAGGCGGTGCAAGAGCCGGAGACGAGCGTGCCGGCGGCGTCGGAGCACTTGATGCCCTCGAAGGTGCAGGTGGCGCTGGGGCAGGCGGAGGAGAGCACGAGCTCGCCCGCGAGACAGTGGGTGCCAGGCGGGACGATCATGGGGTTGGTGAAGAAGCCGTTGTCGCACTCGATGTAGTAGTCGGTGCAGCTGGTGTCGAAGACAGTGCCGGCGGCGTCGGTGCACTTGATGCCCGTGAAGTCGCACTCGCTGGAGGAGCAGTTGAAGGGCAGCACCAGCGTGCCGTCCAGGCAGCGCGTGCCGTTGGCCACGGGCCGCGGCGCGGTGTAGGTGCCGTCGTCGCACTCCATGTAGTAGGCGGTGCACTCCGTGTCCGTCACCACGCCGTTGGCGTCCGAGCAGCGGATCGCGTCGGCGGAGCACTCGATGCCCGAGCAGGTGGAGGCCAACACCTGCTCGCCGTTCAGACAGCGCGTGCCGTTGGCGACAGGACGAGGAGCGGTGTAGGTACCGTCAGCACACTCCACGTAGTAGGCGGTGCAGGTGTTGGTGTGCTGCACGCCGTTGGCGTCCGAGCAGACGATGGTGCTGTCGGTGCACTGCGCGCCGCTGCAGGAAGAGGCAGCCACCATGGAGCCCTTCAGACAGCGCGTGCCGTCTGCCACGGGGCGCGGCGCGGTCTCGACGCCGTTGTCGCACTCCACGTAGTAGGCGGTGCAGGAGTCGTCGTTCTTCACACCGGCGGCGTCGGTGCAGCGCACGCCCTCGTAAGAGCAGGTGGAGGCGGTGCATGTGTCCGCCTGTACCTGTTCCCCGTTGTAGCAGCGCGTGCCGTTGGCGACAGCGCGCGGCGCGGTGACCACGCCGTCGGCGCACTGCACGAAGTACTCGGTGCAGGTGTTGGTGTAGACGCTGCCGTAGGCGTCGGAGCAGCGGATGCCCTCGTAGTCGCAGCCCACGCCGGAGCACTGCGCCGCCTGCACCAGCGTCTGGTTGTAGCAGCGCGTGCCGGCGGCCACGGCCATGGGCGCGGTAAGCTTCGCGTTGTCGCAGGAGACGAAGTAGGAGGTGCAGGTGTCGGGGTAGATCACGCCGTTGGCGTCGGCGCACTTGATGCCGTCGAAGGAGCACTCGGCGCTGGCGCACTCGGTGCTGGCGATCACGTTGCCGTTGTAGCACTTGGTGCCCTCCGCCACGGGACGCGGCGCGCCGATCTGCCCGTCGACGCACTCGACGTAGTAGTTGGTGCAGGAGTCGGTGTACTGCACGCCGTTGGCGTCCGAGCAGCGCAGGCCCTCGAAGGAGCACTCGGCGGCGGAGCACTGTGAGGTGTGCACGATCGCGCCGTTCAGGCAGCGCGTGCCGTCGGCGACGGGCATGGGCTGGGAGAGGCCGCTTTCTCCGCACTCCAGGAAGTAGGCGGTGCACTGCGTGTAGGAGACCACGCCGTTGGCGTCGGAGCACTTGATGCCCGTGAAGTCGCAGTCCTGATAGCTGCAGGAGGCGGTGGAGACGATGTGTCCGTTATAGCAGCGCGTGCCGTTGGCCACGGCGTGGGGCGTCGTCAGCTCGCCGTCGGCGCACTGCACGAAGTAGGGCTTGCACTCGTTCTCGTTGATAGTGCCGTCGGCGTCCGAGCAGCGGATGCCCTCGAAGGCGCAGGCGGCTCCCGTGCAGTTCGAGGCCAGGACGATCTGGCCCTGACGGCACTTGGTCCCGTAGGCGACGCGGCGCGGCGTGATGTAGAGTCCGTTGAAGCACTCCATGTAGTAGTCGGTGCAGTCCGCCGTGTTGAGCACGCCCTCCTCGTTGGTGCACACCAGCTCGTCGCCGGTGCACACGGGCGTGCTGCAGGTCTCGGAGATCACCTGCGAGCCGTTCAGACACTTGGTGCCGTCCGCCGTGGGCCGCGGCTTCGTGAGCAGTCCGTTGTCGCACTCGACGTAGTAGTTGGTGCAGGAGCCCGTGATGATCGTCCCGCTGAAGTCTGCACAGCGCACGCCGTCGAAGTCGCAGGCGGCGGAGCAGGTGGAGGCAGTCACCTGCTCGTCGTTGATGCACTTGGTGCCGTTGGCTGTGGCGCGCGGCTTGGTGTAGGCGCCGAACTCACACTGCACGTAGTAGTCGGTACAGGTGCCGGAGGTGAGCGTGCCGTCCGCCGTGGAGCAGCGGATGCCCGTGAAGTCGCACTCGTACTCGGTGCTGGAACACTGCGTGCTGGGAATCAGATTGCCGTTGGAGCAGCTCTCGCCGGGGCTCACGTCCTCCACCGCGCCGAACTGCCCGTCCGCGCAGGTCTGGTAGAACTTCGTGCAGCTGTTGGTCACGGGGCTGCCCGAGCTGTCCGTGCAGCGGCGCGCGCCGGCGGTGCAGGCGGAGGTGCAGGTGGCGGTCAGGACCAGTTCTCCGTCCTTGCAGCGCGTTCCCGCGGGCACTGCCTCGGGGTCGGTGTAGGCACCGTCGTCGCACTGCTTGAAGTAGCCCGTGCAGGTGTCCGTCAGCACCGCGCCGTTGGCGTCCGAGCACACGATGCCGTCGCCGGAGCACTCGGCGCCGGCGCAGGTGGAGGCCAGCACCAGCTCGTTGTTGTAGCAGCGCGTGCCGTCGGCCACGGGCTGTGCGGCGGTGTAGGCGCCGTCGGAGCACTCCACGAAGTAGGCGGTGCAGGCGTTGGAGACGACAGTGCCGGCGGCGTCGGCGCAGCGGATGCCCTCGAAGGAGCAGACGGGGTCGGCGCAGGTGCCCTGGATCACCAGCTCGTTCTGGTAGCACTGCGTGCCCTCAGGAACGGCGATGGGGTCGGTGAGAGTGCCGTCGTCGCACTGCACGAAGTAGCCCGTGCAGTACGTGTTCACGAAGGCACCCGCGCCGTTGGTGCACTGGATGTTGGTGAAGGTGCAGGACGCCGAGGCACAGTCCGTGTTCAGCACGAAGTCCCCGTTCAGGCACTTCGAGCCGGCCGCCACGGGCATCACCTCGCCGAACGTTCCCGCATCGCACTCGCGGTAGTAGGAGGTGCACGTCCCGGTCGTGGCCACGCCCTGCTGGTCGGTGCACTCCACCTCTCGGTTCACGCAAGTGTCCACGGGAAGAGTGCAGGTCGAAGCAGCGACAATCACGTCGTTACGGCAGCTCGTCAAATCCGGGTCGTTCATCTCGATGGGAGCAGTCTGGATCTTGCGCTCTGTGCAGAGCGCGTAGTACTTGGTGCACGCATTTCGGACCCAGTTTCCGGAGCTGTCCACGCAACGCGCTCCCTCGTAGTCACAGCCTACGCGTTACCGGTAGCAGCAAAGGGGACTGATCAGACTGGACACTGCGACATGCAGAAGGATTGTGAGTAACAAGGATGAGAACTTCATTAATCGATACTGATTGTTCAACGAAAAGAATATCTGAGTCCGCTTTCACAGAAATGAAACGAAGCAGTCAATTTGATAGCTTCACCTTTGATAAGTGCGCCAGGATAACACACACGTCTGTCATCATTCCATGCTTCTCGAGCACTCGTTCTCGTTGACAAGGGGAATACTCGATGAGGGCGTCAACAGAACCCCATGAAACGCTTTCGAGAAGCTTAACAAGTCGAAGCACGATATGTGCATTCAAACCACTTCACAGAATACAGAATACTACCAGCCAGCAGATCCATTGGGGTGATGGAGAACAACGCGGATCACAAAGAAAAGGGAAACGAGGGAGAGGAGAAGAAAGACTCCGTGATTCCCGAGTTCAGTATCGAATACAAAAGAGACGTGTAGCGGGAACAGATTGCTCGTTCACAGAATAGAGATGGCTGTATTGACTATATCAATGGGGGAGTTCTCGATTCCTCGAATGTACGCTACGACGAAGTGTCGAACCGCCTTGTGGATGAAGAGAACGAGATGAGAAGGGCGGGTTTCAGTAAGCTGAATCTCCCCGAGGAGGAGATGCTGAAAACAGAAACCAACAGTCAGTCTTTCCCAGAACACAACCATCCGATCGAGAGCAACGTGAAGATCGATCCCGTGGCAGTTGGAGAATCACTGAAGACGACCGGCAAGGGAGTGTTGACTACGATGAAGAACTTGTACACAAAGGCAAAGGAGTTCCGTCAGAAGAGGCAGGAGGAAAAGGCACAGAAGGAGGAGAGCTCTCCCAAGGAGGAGAGTGGATTCTTCAGCGAAGTGACTCGCATCAAGGAGGTGCTGAAGAAGGAGCCCGAGCTGAAGACCATCGAGGAGATCAAAAAGCCCGAATTGGCTCCCTACCCTATTGTGGCTCCGAAGACGGTGGAGGCGATTCAAGGAGAGGAGCAGGAGAATGTGGACGAGGAAATCAAGGAAATCAAGAAGATGGTGGAGCCCGATGTGGAAGTGGCGAAGGAAGCGCCCCAGCACAGCAAGGACCCGTACCTGCCTCCTTCGCCGCAGCAGAAGCCCACCAGCAAGATGCCCATTGAAGCGAAGGAGAAATCGTCGAAGCCGGTTAAAGCCAAAGAGCCGTCTTGGCTGCACCGGCAGTGCTCGCAGCTGTGGACGTCGACCAAGCAGTGCGCGAAGCAGGGCTACGCGAAGGTGAAGGAGTCGGACGTGGCGGTGCAGGCGCTGGTGCTGGGCGCGTCTGGGCTACGTGGGAGATGGCGGGAGAAGTGAGGCGTAGTGGTGGTGCTGGCGGCGGCCAAGCGGAAGAGCTTCCTGACGTACCGGTCACTGGAGCAGCTGAAGGCGGGTCTGCGGTCGCCGTGTAAGGTGCACGCGGTGTTGCAGGAGGTGAAGCCCGACTCGGGCATCATCACCTTGTGCGAGTTGGAGGGAAATGTGACGCGTAGCAACCAGGTGGCGTTCCCGCGGTATCTGTTCCGACCCGCGGCAAACCCCGCGGCGGCGATCCCGCTGTCGCTGCTGGCGGTGAATCCGAACAAGCAGGCAACCGTAGGAATGGGGGAGGCGTTTCATCGAAGGAGTTGATTGGACGGATGATTGCGGAGGAGCAGGCGGTGGCGAAGGTGAAGGTGCTGTACTAGTGGGCGCGGTGGTGTGGCGTAAGGCGTAGTCCTTCGGATGTGAACAGCGCATTGCCCGATTCCGTCGTGTATGGCGATGTGCTGATGAAAGGCTTCGGGAAGAACGCGCTGACCCGCGGAGAATACCGAAGTGTGGCGCAGTATCTGGTGCGGATGGGCTACTGCTCGGTGGATCGCGACATTAACATCGACGTGAACAGTGAGACCAAGAAGTACATGAAGAAGCTGAGCAAGGGAGAGCTCTACGCTGTGCGAAGGGTAAGGGCGAAGAGGGGAGTTGAGAGGCAGAAACTGGGCATGTGGGAGGAGCGCTCGAGCTCCTTCGAGGACGGCTTCTTCACGAAGGCCTGGTTTGCCCTGTACCGTCCCATCTACAGGCGATTCTTCTATCCCAAGGATGTTCTCTCGAGTGGTGGAGAGAAGCCGCATTCGAGTTAGCGTTGTTTGTTGCAATGAAAGCCGCTATTTATGCGCTCTTTGTCGAGAAACAAAAGGAGGGACAAATCGCGGCGATTTCTGGCGCTTCGGTTTTGAACGATTCTGCTGAGACTGAAGAAGTGTTTGCCTGCGACGCTCTTTCGATCGTCTTTTGAGCAGCTTCCAATTGACCTTCCGGTGTTGTTGAATCCCCATGATGAGCATTCACTCAAATGGTCCTCATCCGATCCACATATACAAGCTAGGTATACTGATCGGTGGCGATTCGTAATCCATAGGCGATGAGGTGAGGGCGCGGCTGGGAGACAAGTACTTCCCCGCAAAGATCATCGAGATGCAAGAGAATAAGTTAGATCCCCTGAAGAACAAATACTACATCCATTTTGGTCACGTAAGCGTTGAGTTGTCGCGTTCATGTGCATAGGTGAATCGCCGAATGGATTCCTGGATGACGGCTATCGACATCCTTCCCTACAAGCTGGACAGCCAGGAAGTTTGCACTCTTCTCCTCCCTCACCCATAGCCCGTCGAGCGGGACAAGATCGTCGACAGCATCGTATGCGTTGGCTTCTCGGTTCAGCGTAGAACAAATTCGAGGTGGCGGGTGTGACAATCCAGCAGGCCTCCGGAGTGATCGAGTTCTACGAGCCGGAACACACGAGCAAGATGGGCATGGACGACGCCTCCATCCGCGAGCACGAGGAGGTGACGAAGGTGAAGAACATCCAGTCGATCCAGATCGGTCGCTACGTGATCGACAGCTGGTACTTCAGCCCCTTCCCGAAGGAGATGTACCCCACGGGCCACACGGACTGCGTAGGCGTCGCTGTCTCTCTGAACGCTAGCTGTTCATCTGCGAATACTGTCTCAGTTTCTTCCTCACATACCAGGAACTCCATCGTCACATGCAGAAGTGCACCTTCTTCGTATCCTTTGACGCTCCTGCTGAGGCGTAGAGCCCGCCAGGCGACGAAATCTACCGTAAGGGCAACATCTCGGTGTTCGAGGTGGACGGGAACGGCGATTACTCGCAACGCGTGTACGCGGAGAACATCTCGTACATCGCGAAGCTGTTCCTGGACCACAAGACGTTGTACTTCGATGTGACGCCGTTCTATTTCTATGTGGTGACTGAGTACGATGACCAGGGCTATCACTTGGTGGGCTACTTCAGCAAGGAGAAGTGCAGCGAGCTGGGCTACAACCTGGCGTGCATTATGACGCTGCCGCCACACCAGCGCAAGGGGTACGGGCACTTCATGATCCAGTTCTCGTACGAGCTGAGCAAGATCGAGAAGAAAGTGGGCTCGCCCGAGAAGCCGCTGTCGGATTTGGGGCATATTTCGTACCATAGCTTTTGGAAGGAGGGTGAGAGAGGAGAGCGTGTGTGATTTGCAGAGCTGATCAAGCTGCTGTCCAAGTCGCACCAGCAGATGCTCAGTCTCATCGACATCGCGAAGGTGGCGGCGGCGCGCGGGCGTGAGCCTTAGATGACCTCCTTCACCATCGAGGACATCATGGAGACGCTGAAGCTGTTGGACCTGCTGAAGTGGGCGTGTTGGAGTGACGTGACGGACAGGTACTACAACGGCCAGTACATTCTTACGCTGCCGCAGAACCTGATCGACCTCATGTCCAAGCCAGTAAGGCCGTGTGTGCGACCTGAGGCGTAGAAGCAGCACGGACCGGTCGTCGACCCCACGTGCATTCACTGGCGGCCATCGCGGGTGGAGGAGGCGTGGAGGCGTGACGCGTAGTTTAGTCGGCGCGACAAGTGGTCATACGCCAACCTTGGGAGTGAGGAGAAGGCGCTGTAAAGTGGGTTGTTTGTTGAACAAAGAGAGCAGCAGAGATTGAGCTCGTCGTCTTCCGCGCCGTCCATCGCCTACCCGTCATCGTCTACGTCCGTCACTACCGCCTTCTCGATCGCCTCCAGCGCCGACAGCGGCTTCTCCTCCTTCACCTCCGCCGGTGCGCTCTCCTTCACCGTCTCCTTAGGAGCTTCCTTCACCGTCTCCTTGGGCGTTTCCTTCGGGGCTTCCTTCGGCTTAGGAGCCTCCTTCGGCTTGGGCATTTCCTTCGGCTTGGGCGTTTCCTTGGGCTTGACCACCTCTGCAAATCACCGCCTCCAAACACAGCCACTCTTCTCCACGCGCGGCGCGGCAGGCTTCGGCGCGGCGTCCCTACTCCTGAGCCCTCGGCCCAGCGCCCACAGCGGCACGGACTCGTCGCCGTTGGCCTGGCGAATAAGCTCCTCGCCCTCCTCACGGTACCAGGCCACGGGCTGCGCGATGAGCAGGTTCTTGCCGATGCGGTTCACCTGCTGCTGGACGTAGTTCAGCTGGTTGTGCTTCTTCAGCACCTCCAGACGGTCCTCGTCGAAGTCCTCGCACGCCTTGATCAGATCCTGTGGGTGAAACGGCTGGTGAAACGCCACCTCCTCCAGAGCGATTTCGTTGCTGCGAAGGTAGGTGTCCACTCTATGCATCACATAAGGCGAATGCAAGCACTGAAGGTGCTGGTTGAACTCCTGCTGCGCGGCGGGCAGGTCGCCCTCGCCGAGGTAGATGATCACGATGGACAGGTAGCACTTGAAACTAGCGCTCACCACCACGAACCAAGACTACATGTTGTGCTCCTGCTGAAGGCGGGTGAAGACCACGATCATGCGGCGCAGGAGGGTAATGGCGGACTGGAAACTATGCGTCACGTGCCGTGGTTAGAGCCACCGTCCGATTCTCAGGAGCAGGTTCAGAGTGTTGTTGAATGTGTCCACGGCGAAATCCTGACGATCGAAGTTCTACGCTTCATAGTGCGTGCAAACCGCCTACCACGAGCAGGTTGCAAGCGCGGAGCATATACCCGACCGTGAGGTTAATATTCTTCTTCTCCACCACCTTGGAGACCTTCACCAGGCACTCGGCCGCCTTCTCCATGCTGTTCGCCAGCAGATAATTCTGGGACGCAAGGTCGTAGAACTTGCGAGCCTCCTCCTCGAAGTCCTTCTCCGCCTGCTGGATCGTCAGCTATCATGAGAAATGGCATATCAATCCTACAAGAGCGCACTTCTCGTACTTCGTGGCCGCGCTCAGCCAGTCCTCGATCTACACATCACTCCTGCTCCTGAGAATTACATCAATATCAATTCCCGCGCTCTTTTCATAGTAGAAAATAGCGTTCTCGAGATCCTGAGCAACGTAGTACGCTTGTGCTACGATTCACAACAATATACAAGTGCGAACCTGCTGCAAAATACTCGATTGTTGCGGAGTGAAGATCGGGCTTGCGCTTGAAAAAGCTTGTCTTCATGCTACACATCGAGCAAACGGGGTGCCACTTACCACTTGGTGGCGGCCTCAAGGTGCTGTCTCGCTTCTTCGATTTTTCTTGCCTTCATTCGTCAAAACGGCGGAGTTATGGAGGATGGAAGACCGCACTCGCTCGCCCCGCACAGTCAGCAGAATAACCGCTCTTCCCGCCTCCCTATTCCGTTTCTTACTATCTAATTGAGCACTACTCTTTTTCGATGAAAACTATTTTTCGCTTCAAGCCAACGGGAGATACGCTGAGATGCGACATTGATCACAGTATGACGGTTGGGGACATTGTGGAAAACCGTTTGCTTCCCGATCTTTATGTATCGACTCCCCATCCCCTTAAGAGTAGAATGGTGGATACTTGGACTCGCCGCGTCCGCTCGTCCTGCGTTATAAGGGGACCGTACTGGTTCCTACGAACTGCCTGTCGTACTACGATTACAAGAGCGGTGAAGAGATCGCCGTCGAGTTCGCTGATGTAAAGTCCATGTGTTCTCTTGACCCTAGGAAAACACCCCGGTGCCGCGTCCGGATTTTTCGATTGCTGGTATCCCTCTGAGCACTGGGTAACATGCAGCTATCAAGATGGCCAAGCTCCTCTACAACAACGACTTCTTCGGAGCGCTCGCGTACCTGCGAGACTCCATTGACAAGCCAGACACGCTGGTTCGTTGCCTGCAAGTGTACATCGCCAGTGTGAGCTCAAGTCCCTATCCACGTGTCAAATCACTCCGTAGAGCTGATTCCCATCGAGGAGGTTGTCGCCCCGCAGAAGAACCCCGCCAACTCGATCTTCAGTATCATCCCCAGCATCCTCTTCCGCTACGGCAGCGCGGACATCATCGCGCAGAACGCCATCGTGAAGTCGACGCTGCTGCTGCTGTCCTCGGTGCTGTCCTTCTACCCGCCGCAGCAGCTGGAGGCCACGACGCTGCACGCGTGCTGGATGGCGGTGCTGTTCGTGCTGGACAGCGCCGTGGGCACCTACAGCGCGGGCGTGCCGCACACCTACCAGCAGGAGCCGCCGTGTTACGACGAGGAGGGCCGCGCGACGCTGGTGGAGGTGCGCCGCCAGGGCGAGGAGGAGATGCTGATCATTGAGACGCTGCGCGTGATCGGGTATGTGGAGAGCCTTCTGTTCGGCTGCGAGGGTATGCTGGCGGAGCTGCAGAGTCCGTGCCTGTTGGAGACGATGACGCGCTTCCTGGAGTACGCGAAGGATCGTTTCGACCTGCTCTGTCTTCTCTTCTACAGCTACGGAGGCGCCGTGGCCAAGAGTGGGTGTGTGGCGGTGTGCTGAGGCGTAGACGGCGAGCTGCGCGACACGCCGCTGTCGCTGCTGATCGCGCGCACCATCGTGCAGAACTTCGAGAACTACTACACGGTGGGTGCGGCGCGAGGTGGTGAGGCGTAGTACTACATCAACTATCAGGAGGACTTCGCGCTGTGCGACGTGCTGGGCAACCGCCTGGACTTCTCCTCCTCCTTCACCTACTGCCTGGCGGCCATCGCCTCCAAGATGACGGGTTTGCGCCGTGGGGGTGTGTGAGTCGCAGACGCGCTGGAGGCGGTGCTGGCGGAGGAGTCGCACTTCGCGTACACGCTGGTGGGCCTGCTGAAGCTGTTCAACTACTCCATCAAGACGGCCTGCAACGACACGGACCGCGGCGACTTTTTGCGCGGCCTGCAGAACATGCTGCGCCTGTTGTGCGTCCTCACCTACGACAGCAAGGTGGCGTCGCTGCTCATGCGCGACGAGATCGAGCTCGTCAAGGCGGAGATCGCCTGCAAGCGCAAGGGAGAGACACCGCCGCAGGAGGCGGAGGGCGCGGTGCTGCTGCTGAGCACGCTGCACGAGGTGCTGGTGGACCTGGCGGACAGCCCGGCGACGGTGCTGCTGGTGCTGAACGTGATTCGCAACGTGTCCTGCTGCAGTGGGCGCGAAGAGGGTGGGTGAGGCGTAGAGAAGGCCACGGCGGCGCTGAGCGTGCACAGCAAGTGGCTGGCGCTGAGCCTGCAGGCGCTGCGCAAGGAGCTGGAGAGCGTGTACAACGACGCGTCGGCCTTCCGCGTGGAGCAGGTGATGTTCATGCCGCAGGCGGAGGAGGAGGGCGACCCGCACCGGCTGATCGCGGCGCTGCTTAACAACCTGATGCGCACCGTCGCCAACGTGTGCTCCTTCCACCGTGCGGGCGTCGCTGGGAGCTGAGGCGTAGCCATGTTCGTCAACACGCTGATGGACCAGGAGTTCTGGGCCTCCGACGGCTTCCTGCACATGCTCACCACGGTGCCCTTCAACGCCTCGCTCGCTGTCACCACCTACGCGCTCTTCCTCTTCATCCTCGTCAACACGAGTGCGTCTTCACCCATCGCCTCATCCTCAGAGCGCGCCGCGCCGCGCGAGAAGATGCTGGAGGTGGTCGCCCACGCGCGCCAGGGCGTCAGTGAGGAGCGCGAGGAGATGGAGGAGCGCGAGGGCGCCATGGGCCGTCGCGCCGTGGGCGAGTACAACGTGCTGTTCGAGGAGGCCTCCGCCGCGCTCACGACGCTGGAGGCGGTGCTCGGCGGGCAGCGTGGGCGCGGGCAGGGAGCGTGAGGCGTAGAGGAGGCGAGCGTGGAGGGCGTGCGGCCGGCGCCGATGCCGGACGTGGAGATCTCGATCATCCGTGCGCGTGCGGGCGGCGCGTGAGGCGTAGTGTCCCCGGTGGCGGTGAGTCTGCAGTCGCTGCAGGCGACGTACGACGCGGTGGTGGCGCAGCTGACGCTGGCGTGCATCATCCTGACGCAGGAGAGCGCGACGGTGGACTACGACCAGGACCCGTCGTACGACATGTACCTGCCGCTGGACGCGCAGTGCAGCGCGCTGAACATCATCGTGGGCGCGGGCGCGGGGCGTGAGGCGTAGTTCGACGACCAGGACATCAAGAGCGTGGAGTACAACAAGCTGGTGATGGACCCCAACTCGCGCCTCGGCGAGCACATCAAGGAGCCCACCTGCACCATCATCCTCGTGGTAGGCGTCGCCGTCTCGCTGTGACCGTAGGCGCGTCTCACGCTCCAGCACGCGCACGACTCCATGATCCACACGCTGCGGCCCGCCAAGGAGCGCCTGCAGCGCAACCTCAGCCTCCACGCCGGCACCACGTTGCGCCGCGCGCTGTTTAACGCCTTCAACGAGCAGCCGAGCGTGCTTCCCGTGCTGGAGGAGGACAAGCCCACCAACGTGCGTGTGTCCGCCCCTGACATGCCCACGAATGTGCGTGTGTCCGATATTCCGACGAATGTGCGTGTGTCCGATATTCCGACGAATGTGCGCGTGTCTGACAAGCCGACGAACGTGCGCGTGTACGAGGACGACGCGGTGACGAACGTGGTGGTGACGGACCCAGAGCGCGTGCGGAGCCGCGAGGAGCGCAACGACGCGCTGGAGGAGGAGGACGCGGTGGACTCGGTGCGCACGACCCTCGACGAGTCGATGATGCGCCAGACCTGCGAGCCGCTGCCGCAGATCCGCGAGGAGGAGAGCGAGGCGACGGAGCCCGAGCTGCCGCCCATTGCCGTGATGGAGTCGATCCCGAAGGAGGCGACGCACTCGGGCACGGTGCGCGACACGCTGCGACTGCTGGCGCGCAAGCAGGGCACGGTGGGCGTGGACAGCATGGAGGTGCAGAGCTTCCGCCTGGTGCTGCGCGACATCGAGCGCGAGAAGGCGTTCCGGCCGCTGGCGCGCGTGGTGAACCTGGAGGAGAACGAGAAGGCGGCGAAGATGAAGGTGAAGCGCATGATCCACCACCTGAAGGACGACCCTGAGAACCACCTGCACTCGCAGATCATCGTCGACTTCGTGGCGGAGCGCAACGCCGCCTGCGTGTGGTACGTGCTGCAGAACGTGGCGACGGACCTGTCGGGTGGGTGCGAGGTGCGGGCGTGAGGCGCAGACTTCACCGTGGACGACTATGAGGAGGTGCTGGAGGGCTGCGTGGCGCAGCTGCCGGGCATCCTGGCGAAGGCGGACTACGCGCGCGAGAAGCAGGACCTGACGCTGATCTTCAAGTACCTCACTGACTGCTGCATGATGAGTGGGCCTCCCGCGCGGCGATCACCCGTAGACTCCGTGCTTGTGCGTCTCGTCAGCACGCAGGCGCGCGCGTTCGTGCGCATGCTGGTCGAGTTCAACCGCCTGTACGCCACCGACGCGGAGGAGCAGTACCGCGCGCTGTTCCTGGACCCCGTGTGCGGCACGCTGGAGAACATCGTGTTCGAGGAGGACCTCGTGGAGGAGTGCGTCGACAACGGAATTGCCGATCTGTTCTGCGCCATGTTCGATGTGCCCTACCTCGTGTCCTCCTCCGCCACGCAGCAGCTGATCGTTTTCATCGCCGTGCTTCGGAAGTTCTTCCCTTCCTTCCGTACCTCTCCTCCCTCCGACTCACGCATAGCAGCAGATCAGCAAGAGGCTGTGGCAAACAAAATCGCTACGATAATCAATTCTGTGACGGATCCCACCTGCCACAGAAGACTCAGCCGTATCATTCAGTAATTCCGTTGTTTCGTTTCAACAAAGCATTCACTTAAGTTCGGACAAGAGGAGACACCAACACAACTAGATCGCCACGCATGAACAGTACCTCGATATCACGCGTGACGGCTTGCTTCTTTTCTTCATTTGTTTCGGGATCCACACTCGTAATGTACAGAATCTCCTTCGCGTTTGATAACACCATGTTTAAATGCTGGTCGAATGCCTACTTGCTAAACGTTGTGACAACGTGACTACGAGCAATCTTCCGCGTACCTCCCGGTTATTCCGGCACTTTATCACGACATCCTCATCCAAACTGAGTCTGATCAAGTCCTATGGGTAACAAGTAGAGCGCATAAAAGTACCAAGGGCTGATTGACCGCGCTGCTCATGCTCCTTTTCTACTCAAATACTGTCAAAAGAAGGGGACAGAAATCGGGGCCGTTTTTTGGATGACTAACAGATTTCATTAAAAATGTCGAATTCTACGGATGCAACGGGGTTGAGCTGGATTCATGGCGTCGGCGCGGCCGCTGTCACGTCGGTTACTGCCGCCACAGTGGGTACTGTGGGCGCGATAGGATCCCTCCTTGGATGCACTTCGACGGGTATTGCTGCTGGCAGTACAATGGCTGGTATGATGAGTACTGCTGCTACTTCGGGCGTTGGAATGGGATTAGTATCCGCTCTTCAGTCGGCGGGCACTGTCTTCGCTGCCGCAACGGGTGGAAGCGCTGTGTTGGCCACCGGAGCGGTTGCTGCGCCACTTCTTGTTGGTGGTTACTATGTTGTTAAGGCAGCGGGGTATGCCTAAGTGTATTATCGTCTGTTTGTGCTACACATTTTTAGATTCGTGATTAGAAAAGAGTTCGTTGATGAAAAGCAGTCCAATGCGTGATGACTGAGCTGCAAATATGCGTAAATTTGAACCTTCATCCTCAAGAATGCTTCCACACACTTCCTGTTTTATGATATGCTGAGCCGATTGGGCAATAACAGCGAACCAAAACACTTCATTCACTAAAACCTCGTCAGTAGCGTTCCACTCGTCATACTTATGCATATAGCATGACATAACCACCTAACAAAAGCAACCCAGACAGACGCCACAAAAAGTCCCCATTTTGGCAAGTCACGAAAAACCAAAAAGCGCTGGAAGACTGATGCCATGAGTGAAAAAGAATCACCAACCGTGCAGAATGAGCTCGATCTGGATTCGCTCGTCAACCAGCTGAGCGCATCGACCGAGTACAACGACCTGCGGCAGAAGATGAACAAAATCGAGAAATCGAAGGTATCTCTCTCCCCACTGCCCAATCATCTGATAGACGAAGGTGTCCGCCGCATTGCCCAAACTACAGCGTGAAAAGCTCGAGAGAAAGGTACGTTCACCTTGTCAGTGTGATAGGCATAGGTTGCCTATGAAGACTCGAAGGAGAAGATCAGCATCTGGAATGGCATCGTGGTAAAGAACCGAAAGGAGGAGTTCGCTCGCTTCGAAGACGCCGAGCCGGAGCGTATTAAGCTCTCCTCGGACGCAATGACCGCCAAGTTCCAGCCCTCGACCGACATGGAGAAGGAGATCGATGTGGTAGCCGTTTCAGCCCCACTTGACTGTAGATCCTCGAGCAGAGCGAGATGAAGGAGAAGAGCGTCCGCGACAAGGAAAGCCGCGATTTGGAGATGAACAAGCTGAGCGTGGAGGACGTGAAGGCGCGCAACGAGGAGCTGGCGCGGATGAAGACGCTGCTGTTCTACCAGGAGCAGAAGAACAAGCGCATCAACAAGATCAAGAGCAAGAAGTACCACAAGATCCGCAAGCGAGCGGAGGAGCGGCGCGAGGAGAAGATGCGCGAGATCCTGAAGCAGACGGACCCCGAGCGGTACAAGGAGCTGCTGGAGAAGGACGCGGTGAAGCGCGCGAAGGAGCGCATGTCGCTGAAGCATAAGAACACATCCAAGGTGGGCGCGGCGCGGGCGGCTGAGTCGTAGTGGATCAAGCGTGCGCTGCAGCACGGCGGAATGAGCGACGCGATGACGCGCGTAGTGGCGGAGCGTGGCGTGAAGGGTAGGAAGCGATCAACGAGCAGTTGCGCGAGGGGGAGAAGCTGCGAGCGAAGATGCAGGGAGAGGAGGCGAGCAGCGAGGAGGAAGAGGCGACGAAGGAGGAGCTGCTGGAGGACGCGGAGGCGATGCTGCGCGAGATCGACGCGGACAAGGAGCAGGAGCATCGCGGCGTGTTCCAGTGCGTGTGCGGCGCAGGCGTGAGGCGTAGGATGGAGTTCATGAAGCGCGCGGTGGAGCGGCAGCGGCAGGAGGCGCGGCAGGAGGCGGAGCAGCTGATCCAGGCACTGCAGGAGGAGAAGGAGTTCGACGAGGAGGAGAAGGGGGAGAAAGAGGAGGAGGAGCCGGCGGAGAACGCCGCGATCCTGTCGGCGCTGGCGGAGGGCGGCGTGCGGCGGCAGAAGAAGAAGGGCAAGAGTCTGGAGGTGACGGAGCACATCGCCCTCGGCGCGGACCGCAGTGCCAATGGTGCCAGTGGTGCCAGTGGTGCCAGCAGTGCCAGCACGGGCCCGCTGTTCACGGCGCCGGTGGTGCCGAGCGTGTTCGGGGACGCGGAGGCGGTGGGCGGCAGCCGGCTGCTGGAGGAGATCAGCGACGCGGAGTCCGAGCCCGAACAGCCTGAACAATCAGAACAATCAGAACAGAAATCAGAAGAGAAGGCAGAACAGAAATCAGAACAGAAAGCAGAAGAGACAGAGAACCCGTGGCTGGCGGCGGCGACGGACAACGTGAGCCACAGCGCGGCGCGGCGGGCGGAGGAGAAGGCGGAGGAGGCGGTGGACGTGCAGGCGGCACTGGCGAGCCTGGAGCAGAAGGCGCCGGCGAAGCGGTCGCGCGAGGTGGTGAAGGGCGAGCTGGGCTTCGAGGAGCTGGGCCAGAGCGAGCTGCTGGGCATGGCCTTCGAGGACGCCAGCGCGGAGAAGGAGTTCCAGGAGGCCAAGCAGAAGGAGGTGGAGCAGGCGCTGGAGGCGGCGAAGCCCGTCGTGCTGGACGGCTGGGGCTCGTGGGCTGGAATCGTGGGGGCGTGGGGGGCGAGTGAGAGTTAGGGCGCGCCGCAGCCGAAGAAGCCGCGCGTGGCGGCGCCGGTGAAGGTGCCCGAGCGCAGCGACGCGAAGCTGAAGCACGTGATCATCAACCAGAGCACGGGCGCGAAGCAGAAGGACTTCGTGGTGGAGGGCGTGCCGTTCCCGTTCACGTCGCGCGAGCAGTACGAGCGCGCGATGCGGCAGCCGCTGGGGCGGGAGTGGAACTCGAGCGTGTCCTTCGCGAGCCTGAACCAGCCGGAGGTGAAGACGCGCCGCGGCACGATCATCGAGCCGATCAAGCTGCCCAAGCGGAAGAGTCGCTTTTAGTGTCCCTTTATGGAGTGTTTGGTTCCAAACGACGGAGTGGAAGAAACAGGGCAAAAGACCATAATACATAAACAGACTAGATGTCGTCCAGAATCACATCGAACGCCTTCTCGCACGTCACGGCGATGATCTCGTTCCAGTGGTCCACTACGCCTCACGCCGCTTCCTAACCCGCACTCCCCTTCGTCAGCGCCACCTTCACCAGCGTGCCGATCGCCTCGTCGATGGCGATGTAGTTGCACCGCAGGTAGTAATCCTGCATGAAGTACGCCGCGCGCTTGCTGATCTCCACCTGGTCGCCCAGCAGCTCCTCGCACACGCGCCGGAACACGCGCGTCACCACCGGCTTCAGGAACGGCGTCAGGTACAGCGGCGGCGACGACGACAGCAGAATCTCCAAAAACCCGATCAGCGCGATGGTCTGCGGTGGACGCATCTAAGCAAGCCTACCTTCTCGGAGTGGCCGCGGGGCCAGTGCTTCAGCACGAAGGCGTAGAAGGGCGCGATGAGCGCGGGCGCCACGGAGAACAGCGACACGGTGCAGGCGGCCACGGTCTCCGTGTACTTCTCGATAGTGTCGCGCGACCGCACGAAGCACTCTACACTGCGCAGCAGGCGCTGTGCCCGCGTCGTGTAGCGCTGCGCCAGCAGGGCCGAGGTGGGCGGCAGCATCGCCACGTCCGTCTTGAGCGACTACGGGTGAAGGTCCTCACTGGAAGCCACCTCCACGAGGGCGTGGAACAGCCCCACGTAGCGGTGCACGCCGCCGATCTGCTTCTGCACCGCCGCGAAGTCGTCTATGCCTCAGGGCCCGCGCCCACACCCACCGTCCGGGCTGAACTGCGTCTCGCGCTCGTCCAGCACGAACTGCAGCGCGAACTGCGCCAACCGGCCGGCGACCAGCGCCTCGAAGTCCAGGCTGTGGGCGGCGAGCGCCTCCAGCAGCGCGCTGCGACTCGACACGCCGTAGGGCGACTCGAAGCGGAGCTCGTACAACAGCGCGGAGACGGTGATCGTGTCGAAGAAGAAGGCCACGTCGTCGGCGTCGTCGGGAGGCATCTGGGCCTTGCGGAGGACGATCTCGAAGAGCATGCGATGCAGCTCTTCCTTCTGCTTCGGCGGTAGTGCCGATTTGGTGGGGACGGGAGAGGCCCCGCTCTGGAAGAGGGAGTCGTACAGGTCGTCCGCCGCATCGTGGAAGTCTTCCACTAGGATTGAGAAGGAGCGGTCGTACTTACGGGTCGGTCCCTTCACGATAGGCTCTTTGACCTCAAGCGAGAGCGGGGGAATCTCTTCTTCAACGGGTTTGGGCTTGGGCGTGAGAATGGGGGAGCGAGTCATTTGGAGATCGAAGCTGTGCTTGCGCTTCGTCTCCACCTTGGGCGTAACGGCGGGGGACTCGGACACCAGTTCGGACTCGTAGGAAGAATAGGCATCGACGTTCTCGGCCGTGTAGTCGTCCAGCGCTTCGGAAATGGCTTGCTGAATATCCAGCTTCTTCTTCTGCCTCCTCTTGGCAAGGGCTGAGGGTTTCGCCGGCTTTCCGCGAGACTGCTTGGCGAGCACGTTCTTCTTGGTCCTCGACAATGAAGAAGTGTCGATGGATAGGAGGAGGTCCTTCTTTCGATTCATGGCGAAATGCTCAACAGTTCAACGCGCAAACGCAGAAAATCAAACAGTACTGGGAGAAGAAGAGGGCGGAGGGGAAAAAGTGCGAAGAAGAGAAGATGGAATGGAATACTGCCTTCTTGACGAGCCCGCTCTTTTGCCGGAGTGAAGAGGAGCAAAAAGAAGAGATGGATGTGGAGAGAAAAAGAAGAAAAGAAGCACACAGTGGGACTTGAACCCACAATCTCTTGCTCCGTAGGCAAGCGCCTTATCCAATTAGGCTATGCGTGCTTGCTTTGCTTCTCTCCCCCACCCCTTTAAGACTGCGTCCAACAAACAACCCAGTACGGATTCATGTTATAGATGTCATCTAACGGGGGCGGCAGCATGTTGTCGCTCCGCAACAGGAGCAGCTCCTCCTCCCCGGGCACCAGCTCCAGGTGGTAGGGGAGCGGCACTTCGGGCGGATCGGCGAGGATGTCCACGGGGTGCCTCTCCGCGCACTCCATCTTGTCGATGCCCCGGTCGCTGGGCGGGAAGTACTCCTCCCGGAAGGCGGGCTTCACCTCCTCCGGGCCCTGCTCGTTCTTCTTCAGGTAGGTGAAGTGGTACGGGTACATGGGCCCCTACGCCTCACTCCGTCTCTCTGCATTCACGTGCCACGCGCGCTGCTCCTTGCGGAAGAGCACCAGTTCGCCCTGCTCACTCCACAGGAGGATGCTGCGGCCCGACGGGTGGAACGCGCCGCACACCAGGTGCTCCTTCGGCTCGCGGTAGATCGCCACCTCCAGCTCGCCCTCCAAGGGCAGCAGGTAGAACACGGGGCCCTCCAGCACGTAGGCCTCGGGGACGGCCAGCAGCAGGTGGTCGCGCGGCAGGTAGTCGATGGCTTTCCAGGAGGGGTCGTTGACGGAGTCGCGGTAGGAGGACTGCACCTCCAGACTCGGCAGCGACAGGGTGAGCAGCTCGTTGCGGCAGGCGACCATGCACTTGTGCTCCGCGTAGTCGACGACGATGCGCTGGCGGAGTGGCGGCGAGGGCTTGACGGCGACGCTCGACAGGATTTGCTTGTTCGGCTGAATGAGGCAGATGTGGCCCGGAATCCAGAGGAGAATGAGGCCGTCCACGCCAGCGAACTGGGAGAAGGAGGGGATCGTCCCCTTCTTCGTGGCGTCGGTCTTCACCAACTCACGGTAGCTAATTAACACCTCGTGCGAGTCCGGATCGAGCTTCAGCAGGATCAGCTTATCGAGACATGTGACGACGCAGGTCCGGTCTTCGGTGGGATGGGGCATGAGGGAGTTGAGTGCCTGGTCGAAGCTAAGATGGAGGAAGAGAGGGACGCACTACGTGAAGTTGCGATGACTCTTCTTGGTGCCGTAAACGTCAATGAAGAAGCCGTTGCAGTCCACGATAAGGTACAGGTGCGTGTTGCTGGCGGACCACTCCAGAAAGACGCTGTGGTGGACACTGGTCCGTCCATTGGATTTGGGTTGGAAGAAGAGCTGATCGAAGGTGTTCACGAGGATGTCCTGACTGTCCCAGATGGACAGCGAGTAGTCGGTGTGGACGACGGCGAGGAAGCGCCCATCGCGCGAGTACTTGGCCAGAAGCACGGGGCGCGAGGGGATGCACTTGTCCTGGTAGAATTTGGGGAGCTCCACGTCCTCTCCCATGAGGAAGGTGAATAGTGGGAATCCCTATCCTTCTCAGGAAGAAGATGAATACTGGGAAGTCATACAAAAAGAGCAAACAAACAGGAGAACCACGTAAAAGCAAAGTTATGACATATTACAATCTTTCTTCTCGGCGTGCGTGCGCGCGTGGATGCCCCCGTCCTTGTTCAGGCACTCCTTACAGAGCCGGTAGTCGTCGTTGTGACGGCACACGAAGTACTCGTCGTAGAGCACGCGCTCGCAGGAGTCGCAGAGGTCGAGGAAGGGGTCGGGCACCTTGTGGAAGATGAACTCCATCACCATCGAGGTGGACAGGATGCTCTGCCGCAGCGTGTCGAACTGCAGGAAGTTGCCCTGGCACAGTCGCAGGAACTCGTGCCGCTTGTCCAGGAAGGGGTACGAGATCCGCGGGTCGCGCTCCACCACGGGCGGTAGCCGCGGCGCCTGGATGGGCGACAGCAGGTGCGGGTGGTATAGGTTCTACGCGTCACGCCGCGGCCCGTCGCCCACGCGCTGCGCGCACCGCGCGCACAGGAAGAAGGGGGTGTTGTGCTCGAAGCAGTCGTCGCAGCGCACGCCGCCGCCGACGATGACGCGCGCGCAGTAGCTGCAGTAGGGGCGGAGATAGACGGTCATGAAGCGGCAGGGGTTCTCCAGCATCGACTTGGCGTAGCGGCGCAGGAACTCCGAGGGCAGCTGCTGGATGTTGTCCTGCAGGATGCGGTCCTTCAGCTCCGCCTTGTTCTTCGCCGACAGCGACGCCGCGTGCGACAGCCCCTACGCGTCAGCTCGCCCGCCCTCGCCCACCGAGCGCGGCGTCTTCGGCTTCTGCGCGTCCTGGAAGATCTCCTTCAGCAGGTCCTCGCCGATGTACGGCAGGTAGTCGCCCTCGAAGTACGGCAGCGTCAGCAGCAGCACGCGCTCCAGCTCCGAGAACCCGCCCGCCGGCGCGACCGGCGCGATCTGCGCCATCTGGACTGTGGAGGCGGCCGGACGCGGGGAGACGTCGCCCGGGAGCGTGGCGGAGGTGGCGGTGGAGAGCGAGGACAGCTCCGAGGAGCTCTCCGACTCGTTGTCGTTGTCGTTGCTCATCTCCGACTCGTAGTCCGAGGACTGCGGCGACTGCGGCGGCGCGCTGGCGGTGGACTGCACGCGCTCCAGCACGGACTCGGGCAGGTCGGTCTCCTTGGGGCCGTGGATGGACAGGCACTGGATCTGCCGCTGGATGACGTCGGGGTTGTTCGTGTGCAGCGCGTTCATGTGCAGCAGCTCGTCCAGCTGGCACGTGATGTGGCTCACCGTGCCCTGCGCCGCCGCCGTCGCCAGCAGGCTGCGGTACCAGTTGATCAGGTGGTCCGCGTTCGGCGTGCGCTGGTCGCGCGGGTGGTGCGAGAAGATGTAGTCGTCCCCGCGAGAGGGCGGACACGCCCAGATGTGCGCGCGGCAGAAGCCGCGGTCCTTGGCGTACTGCAGGTAAGCGCTGAGGATGGCGTGGTAGACGGGCGTACGCAGCGAGCGCGGCGACAGGAAGTGCACGCTGTCCAAGTAGGAGATGTACACGCAGCGCTGGTTGGCGGCGGGCGCGCGCTCGTCGAACTCGTGCACGTACAGCACGAAGAGCAGGATGTCCACGCCGTTGCGGTGCTGGAAGAACGCGATGCACTTGCTCTGGTAGGGGATCGTCAGGGAGGGTGTGCCAGTCGTGTTCGTTGTGCCACCCATGTTGTTCGTCGTGTTCGTCGCATTCGCTGTATTGACGGGCACCGTGGAGGTGTACATGGGGGCAAGGGCGGGCTTGACGGCGACGCTGGTGCTGATGTTGCTCACCACGCGGATCACCAGACTCGCCTTCAGCTGCGCCAGCGCCTCGCGCGAGGGCCGCATGCGCGCCGGCCACTTCTGCACCTCCGCGTCCACGCACGCCGCCACGCGCTCCGTCAGGTAATCGCTCAGCGGGCAGCGCGCGATGGCCTGCGCACCTCGCAGCGGCTTGGGCACGCGGTGCGCGTCCTCCATGAGACAGATGGGGCAGACGTAGGTGGAGGAGGCCTGCCGCGGGTGCACCAGCCCGCAGACGCAGTGCATCCACTCGCGACAGCGGCTGCACTGGATCCACGACTCGGGGAACACCTCGTCGTTCTTCTTCCGCACGAACAGGTTCTTCCGCTCCGCCTTGTCCATGCCCGCCACCTTCTTCGCGTAGCACTTCTGGCAGTACCGCCCCTTCTTCCCGCGGATGATGTAGTACGTCGCGTTCCGCAGGATGCGCTCGTGGCACTCGCCGTCGCACACGTACACCGGCGGACTGTACTTCAGGCACTTCTCCCCGCACAGCCGGCACGGGTACCCGTGGCACGACGAGCAGCAGTGCGCGCTCTGCGTCGCGCGGTTCTGCTCCACGCGGGCGCGGATCTTCTCCAGCTCCGCGTCCATCAGCTTCAGCAGCGACGTCGCGCACACCGCGATGAAGTGCGTCGGCGGGTTGAACTTCTTCGCGTTCTGGAACACCAGGCGGATGTCCGCCACTAGATCGCGCGACGACGTGTACTCGCCGCACGCCAGCCGGTCGCGGATCGTGCCCAGGTCCAGCGGCTGCTGCACGATGCTGTAGTACGTGGGCAGGTTCTGCTTCTCCGGATCCACCGGCACGTTGAAGATGCCGTGGTTGTCCTTGTGCTGCATCAGCATCTGCAGCAGCGGGCCGTAGAACGTGCTCACGTACCGCGCCTTCAGGAAGTTGATGTACGCACCCAGCTGCTCCTTCGTCATCGTCGAGAGCAGCGGGTTGTACTCACTGCAGCGGCCCAGGTAGTACTCCACGCGCATGTGCACGAAGTCCCCCTTCGCGGGGGGAACACTCACTCGATGCACCGTCTTCTGCGCGTTCGCCGCCGACTTCCGCGTCGTCTGCTGCACCCGAGCGCGCTTCCGGTTCACGGCTTGCTGCTCGATGCGCATCCGTTTGCGCGCCACCGACGGCGACAGGAAGGACATGATGCGCTGCGTCACGGCGCAACCGGGAACAGGACACTTCCCAAAATCGCACTGACATGAAATCGCGTGCTTCACCAATTTCACAAACTGCTCTTTCGGAGTGAACTCCGATCCCTCATCTCTTTTCCTTGCCTCGGCGCGTATTGAATTTGAATCCACAGGGTCCACTTTCAATCAAATCGCGAGTTAAACGAGAAGGGAAACAGCGGGCCGCAACAGAAACTCAATTCGTGCAGCTCCTATCTGTATTAATGAAAACCGCAAAACCTCCATTCATGGTTCCTCACGGCGGAATAGGAAGGGGAGAACGAAGGGTCGCTCGCCTTGCCCAATAGCCGCACCCCTTTCGCCATGATTCCCGGAATTCCGCCGTGCCTTTTCTTCTCATGCATTTTTGATAGACTGGATGTGTTCTGTGTGAAAATCGAGACAGTCATAGGGGAGGAAAGTGGGGGGAGTGAGCTGAGTGAGAAGGGGTGATGGATGACAGTGTTGGATGAGAAGGGTGTAAACGGAAAGAGAGTGGATTGTCGAGGCGATAGGGAGTGTGTAAAGGAAAAAGGAACTGCGATGAAACGGGTTTGTGGCGGAGTGCGGGCAATGACTTACCTGCGCTCTCCCCTCGCGATTGAGGGACGACTTATTGCCGTGATGGTGTTGTTGTCGATCAGCACACAACCGCACAGAGAGTTGTCCGGTTGAAACTAGGAATAAATGAAAAGCGCGAAACAAACCATAGAATGACTGTTGATGGTGAGCAGCGTATCATCCATTCGGAGAGAAACACCCTCCTGGATACTCTCGTGGGAACGGATGATGAAGGACAATCCATTTGCTTTCATGAAGCGCTCCACCTCCTTCTTCCCAAAAGCCATCTGCTCGGTCCGTCGTTTCTCTCCATTTTGTTCACTGTTGAGCACCAGAGTGGAGGCCAGGAGCGCAACGACGTTCCGGATGATCCACTGGTGATTGAGCGCGTTGGCGGACAGCGACGGGTCGAACGGGCAGGGAATCTGATCAATGTCAGCGAGAAACACGGGGTCCTGCCGCCCAACAGAGCAGGGGATCCCTCCGTGGGCGCAGAAAACGCAGTCATCGATGACCGCGGCAAGTGGCAGGTGATCAAACACTGTGTTGATTTGATCCCACAACTACGCGTCGCACACTCCCTCCAAGCCCACCTCCAACGCTGTGCCTTTAGGAAAACGCTCTTTCAGCTGGCTGAGCAAGCAGCGATGCGGAGCGCCCTGCGTGCAGCCCTACCCGTCAGCAAGACAGCACAGCGTCACGTTTACGAACTTCACCTCATGGTTCCCGCGAAGGAGAAACACCTTCTCCGGATAGCAGGCTTTCTGGACAAAGAGATAGGACAGGAGTTCGAGACTGAAGGCGCCGTAGTCTACGTAGTTGCCCAGGAACAGAAAGATGCCGGGCGTGAGGTGGATACCCAACGGCCACAGGGTGCTTGAAAACAGCCTCAGATCGTCCATGCTTCCGTGAAGATCGCCGAATACATATGCAGGGGATTGCAGTCGAAGAACCCGTGACTCCAGTGCAAGGATGTCACCTAGGGATGAACAGAGAAGCAATGGCCGACACATCGAGTCACAAAGACGCCGAAACTGGCACACGAAATCGGGCGATGAGAAGAAGGGGGAGGGAAGAGGGAGCATGCACTGCTGGATGAAGGCTTCCTGGGAACTGCACTCGTCCATCTCCTGACTCTCCATCAATTTCAGGGATCTTGCGCTCGTCATCCTACAGATGAGTTGATAATAGTCAGCAACAACCGCAAAATGTTGTGCTTTTCCAGTTTGTTCGGATAGAAGGTATACACGGTAGGAGCGATCGAAAAGTACTTTCTCTCTCGCCTCCTCTCCATTCGTTCCACGAACTCCCTTTGGAGTCTCTCGAGCTCATTCATCATGCTTTGGCAATTTGGACATGGAATATACATATGGGTCGTGGGAACAATGTAGGCCTCGTCTTCCTGATTGGGTTTTCGTTCCTCAGTACAATCGAGATCCATTCGGCTTGATTACGAGGATGATGGAATGGTTTGGGTGACGAGAAGCGAGATATAATACAACCAGCAGGGAATGGGGGAGGATCATGACATGCCATTGAGAATGGGCGTTTCGCCGTGTGTTGATTGGTTGAACCAGTATTGGGTAATGCAACAAACACAAAAGGATGCATCATCCTTCTCCTCGTCCAGCGAGGACAGGTTCTGGTGGCTGATCACCTTCTGGATCTGCTCGTCCAGTTCCGGACTAATCACCGTTCCCGTCTCGAGAAGCCGTTTCAGAGCGTACTCCAGGTCCTTCGCCTGCGCTCGGATGTCCTGCAGCTTTTGTTGCGTCCTCTCTCTCTCCTTCATCCTACACATCAGCTCCGGATGCCGTACTCACAGCTCCTCCAAACTCATTCCCGAGTCCGTCAATTCTTTGCTGGTCGCCTGCTTCTCGTTCGCCTCCTTCTCCTGCAGATACAGCTGTGTGATGCGCTGGTACTCCGCCGAGAAGAACTTGAGCTTGTCGTTCAGACCGTCCAGCTCCGCCTGCAGCCGCGCCTTCTCCTTCTCCGCCTCTTGCAGATCCGCCATGGACTGGACGGAGACGCAACTATCCGGGGTGAGGGCCGAACCATCCACAGGGGGGTGCTTCCGCGAAAAGGACTGGAGCCGGCACTGGATGTCGCGACTGGAGGAGATCATTCTTCGCAGTGTGGTCATGTGAGGCTGGATGACCTGCACAGGAACTCCATACTGCGTCACATCGTTGAAGAGAGAGGTCAGGCGGTTGGAAAAGGCGTTCAGCATGAGCAGTTGCTGCTGCGTCATCTTCACAGGGTAGCTGTCAATGTCGCTTTGCGAAAGTAGGTGATCTTCGTCGAGATTCAAGCTAGAATGAAATCGGAGAGAAGAGACTACTTCATTTCCCCATCGACAGCCATCTCCCCGCTTTCTCCGTCATCGATGTCATTCTTGAATATGTCGTTCACGATAGATTCCAGAAGCACATCGTTTCCCACGGTATCCGTCTCGCTTGGGGCGTTCAGCAACTCCTCACTTCTATCCATAATAAAACGAATCAATCACTACAGGGAGAGTTCGGGAACATAAGCAGATAGGATTTCTTCCGCTTGCTTCGATAGACAGGGTTTTCCGTCAAGAATGCGGATGTGGCAATGATACGAGTCCGAATCGGTATGTTCCTTCTGCCAGCGGCGAAATAGGGAGATCCCGCTCTGTAACGAAGGGTTCTGCTTCACCGTCTTCAGGTAGCAACGCATGTGTGTTGCCTCCATTTCAAATACAATGTATGGAGTGGACTCCAATTGGAATTGAGTTTCAGAAGAGTGTGGGATCCCACCGTTTCAAACTGTCATACACATGCACATTTCCCTAATGATAACCGCGGTTCTGTGGATTCCACAGAAGAAACAAAAACACACTTCCATTTGATTGTGAATGGCCAATCCGCTTGTTTACCGTGGGTACGCAATTGTCTGCTGATAACTAGTTCTTGTTGTTGTTGGTGTCTTCTGCAGTACTCTCCCTTCTCGTATTCCCCAACTATCATGACTGACACATAGAAAACGATGTGAGAAGTGAACCCAGCTGCAAAATTGTTGATGACAAGGGTGTTGAGTACACTTCTGTCTCCCTCGTCTATCGTGTCGAAACGATGCGACTGAAGATCAAGTGTGATGACTTCATTAAGTCTGCTTCTTCTTCGCCCCGCTTGCCCGACAATTGCAGACTGTCCAATGATGGTTCTTTGTCTCTGGAGCTATTGAATATGCAGCCTATGACGAGCTACAATATTACGATTGTTGGCTATAAGAGCAATACGACGATTCCGTTCTCTATTGCCGGTACGCAGTGCAAGTATGGAGACATCACGTACATGGACTCGATTGGAACCGCAAACTTGACAGTCTCCTACAATGACACTGTGTTTTTCACCGGAGGCCAATTCCGCTATTTCTGCATCCCGCTGCTCCCGATCCAGTACCACATGGAGTGCATCAAGGGTCCGTATCACCCCATCTGCACGCTGACTGTCCGCCATGGCAATGGCGAGATGCTGTTCGATCGCCGGATGATGGAGGGAGAAACGATCGAGGGAGAGTTCGAGGCCGTCGCGACACGTCCTCCACAGACCTCCATGCAGCGCTTCATCGCGCTACCCGCGGACAACCAGCACTTCTTCTACCCCGACTTCGACGGCATCGTCGGGAACCTCACGCTCCACACCGAGGGCCACAAGTCCCTGCACTACAACGGCCAGCGCTTCGAGCTGGAGAGCCCGCGCAGGGGCATCGAGGTGTACACCGTCACGGCGGCCAACGCCTTTGGCAGCACCTCCTTCGACCTGACCGTGTGCATCGAGACCTGTCCCGAGGGCATGAACTTCCAGTGCCTGGACTCGCTGTCGGTACACCCGCCCGAGTACTACGAGGTGACTTCCGTGCAGGGCCAGCACACCCACTCCTTCCAGGATGCGCCCACCAACTGCTTCTGCTCCCCCGACGGCGAGCTGAAGCTGCACATGGCGGCGACGGACGGCCGCGGCTACGCCACGACGAGTCCCGTGGTGGTGAGCGACCTCGAGGGCGTGGTGGCCCAGTTCCACATCCCGCGCGGCGCCGTGGAGGACACGCGCACGCTGCGCTTCCGCCCGGTGCGGGCTGAGGGCGGCGCCTTCCGCTTCTTCAAGGGCGCGGCGGTGAGCGGCTGGAACGCGCCGTCCTTCAACGACGCAGCGTGGGCGGAGGGCGTACAGGGGCAGTGGGGCGCCTTCCCGGCGGAGCACTCGGCGTTCTTCCGCACGCGCGTGGCGCTGGGCGCGACGGCGGGCTACGAGGGCGTGAGTCTGACGGCGGTGGTGAACGGGCTGTGCGACGTGTACCTGGACGGCGCGCTGGTGGCGCACATCAACGCCACGACGACGCTGACACACCGCAAGGTGCTGCCGCTGGCGCTGTTCGGCAAGCAGTCGGTGCTGGCGGTGCAGGTGGCCTCGCCCACGAACGCCACCATCGTCTTCGACCTGTCGCTGGACCTAGTCGCCTCCATGTGCCTGCTGCAGTCCGTCGATGGCACGGCCACCAGCGACGACCCGAAGCCCTCGCACATCAACAAGCCGATCGACGCCTTCTCGCTGTACCGCAGCACGACGTGGAAGACGGAGGCGTTCCCCGTGACGCTGGACTACCGCTTCGCGAACGACGACCTGGCGGTGGTGAACCGCGTGACGATGCGCAACATGGAGGGCGTGGTGCTGCGCAAGTTCCGCATCCAGGGCCTGGCGGGCGACGAGGTCGTGGACCTGTTCAGCTACGAGGGCGACCGCTTCATGACCTACGGCAAGGAGCAGATCCTCGCCTTCGAGAACGCGCGCGCCTTCTCCGCCTACCGCTTCGTCTTCCAGGAGAAGCGCGGCGAGGGCGCCTTCAAGATCGGCGGCATCCGCCTGCTGTACTGCCCGCCCGCCACCTGTCCGAAGAAGTGGGGCACCCCCCTCTCCCCCGCCGGCACGGCGCTCTTCAGGAACTGTCCCATGGGCTCCACGGGCGTGTACGCTCGCCGCTGCGAGGACGCGGACGGCTTCGTGAAGTGGGTGGATGACAAGTCGACGTGCCTGGCGTCGCTGCCACAGCAGGGCATATCCTTCGTGGACTGGTCGTTCCGGATGACGCGCCTGTACTACACCGACTGGCCGGACGTGAAGGAGAAGTTCATCGCGATGCTGCTGCGCCACATCACCGTGTTCCGCGAGCAGATCGCCGTCGTGCTGGTGCGCGACCGGACGGAGGATGAGGTCCCCGTGACGCAGGTGTACCTGCGCTTCGCTGTGAACAGCCGCATCGGCGACTACATCCAGTACTCGTTGGACTTGTATCGCGACGACTTCGATACGTGGGTGAAGAGCGAGGTGGGCGACAGTTACGAGTCGTCCATCGTTGGAGATGTGAAGCTCCGCAACCCCGTGAACTACACGATGATTGGCGTGTGCGCCCTGGTGGCTCTCGTCGTCATCATCTTGGCGATTGGCTGGTACCGCGCGCATTTATCGGTGAAGGAGATGAAGGGGAAGAAGACGCTGAAGCGCGTGGAGAACAGCGAGACTGGCGTTGGCTCGACTCTACTGGCAGTGGAGTGGGGTGTTTGTTGCAACAAAGGCAATCCTGGTTTTACATATGGAACAAGGCAATACTATTAGGGCTCTCCGTAACCGTACCACACAAGGGAGGCTTGGTGGGCACAAGAAGTGGTAGGCTGAAGAATCCAACGAGAATAAGGAACAATTGAAACGATGGGCGCCACAGACACCATACAGACTGGAGCCTCACTTTCCGAAGAAGATAAAGTGGGACTTGAAAGAGTGCTGGACTCCTTGGAAAAACAGTCCTGGTTACTGCTCATGGCCTCCTTCTTCTTCCGCTCTTGGCTCTCTACGAAATCAGCACCGCAAACAATATCCACTCCAGAAACGCTCTCGCTCGCGAAATCGGCAGTGGTCACACGTCACTGTGTATCGCTGCCCCTTCAGGTTCAGAAAACAGCTCAGAGCCTTGAACCGACAGCATCCTTTACAGTAGCGAAGGTTTTCAGCAGATGGGCTCTCCACCACGCGGAGAGGCACCTGCTTCAATCTACGGGGCATTCTCGTTTTTCAACAGAAACAATGAAGACAGGGCATTTCATTGGGTACTCCTGTCCGCGGGAATTGAAGCAATTAGCATCCCAAGTCTGTTTCTCCTGAAATACAACCCGTAGAAAACCAATGGATAATGGATGGTGCTCGACTGGACAGGACACTCATTCTCAGTTCCATTCCAACCCTCAACTGTTCCGATTAAGCGATTTAGAAACAAGCAACAAAAGGAAAAGAGTAAACATGCAGTACCATCATTTCAAGGGAACGACATGACTGTAGGGAAGGACAGAGTAGTATTCGACATCATCGAACTGAATCACGATCATGTCCGACTACACGTCAGGGAAGACCACTTAGCAAACGGGCGCATTCTCGCGAGATACCACAGTTGCTGGATAAAACGTCGTCGAATTGGGCCACAGGCAGAGGACACGCTTTCCAACGGGGAGAGTGTAATCCCTCGTGGTACGGCGGACAGCGGGATTCATTCCAGAAAAGCCGATGATGTCGTTCACCGTCAGCACGTAGCGGGTGGCATTCGGCTTACCGATATCGTCATAGTCGATGACCATAAACGTGGAGTGAAGGGATCCATAGGAAAGACGCAGGATATTGATCGATGCCCACTTGAAGCACCTTCACGAGAATCCAGTCCCCATTCACACGGCCGATTGCCTACGGATGATTTCATTGGAAAGAGCTCGCAATTGAGTCCTCAGTAATGCTCTGCGGATCTGAAATGGCCTCGCTATAACTCAACAAACGATGCGGTACTCACAACAGCGAACTATTATTCCTTCCGCATTTGGCATGCCTTGTGTTTTCTTCCCGCTGCCTCTATATCTCATCTTCTTTCGACGAACCAAACTTGTTGAACAATGTCAGTTTGGAATTCCTGCATGAGTTGGGAAGACAACCTACAATCCAATGAGGGAATCAAGCATACTTTTCCGCCTCGATCACACATGAAGACAGAGCGGAATATGCCTTGTATAACTCCACCAATCCATCTTCTACGACCCTGACATACACGTAGAAAGGCAACTTGAGAGGTAGCTCTCATTCTGGAGAGTGTCGATGGGACAGACCAAACGAGCGTATAGTTTTTCATACTGGGAGAGCCGCTTCACGTCCTCCGCAAGAGTGATAGAACGACTGTCCCGATTCATTTTTACTGCAGTACCCCTATCTTTGATTGTTGAACTCCACCCATCATGCTGATATCGAGAGAATAGTGTAACACGCTCTCAGTGAATGACCTCTTTGCGCCCGCTCATTTCACATACCTAGCTGTGCTCCCTTTCGCCGACAGCGCCGCGCTTGTCTTTGTGAGTTTGGCACCATCTGACAGACAGTGATTCCCCGTGGTATTGATAATCATGGAACCACTGCACGTCGCGAATTGGAGTGCAAAGCCAAGCAGTATTCTATCTACTCTGTAGTATACGACACAATGATTTCACGGTAAGGGAAGTGTGCTGTTGGCCTCTCCTCACCCTGCTGTAGTATCGCTGTCAAAGGCATTCCCCGGCAGTTTGTGAGAGCCTTTAGTTCAAGGACCTTCACCGTCGAGCTTCCCGAGTTTAAGACGCACCGTATTTGCGGTTGCTGTCATTCACGGCGTAGAGTGTGACGCGCTGCCCACGACCACCGAAGTGACGGAGGAGGAGGCGCTGAGAATCGCCAGAAACATGGTGACGATGCGAAGAATGGAGATTGAGAGCGATCCGCTGTACGTCATGCGCAAGATCCGCGGATTCCTCCACCTGTACGACGGTGAGGTGGGAGACCCTATGCACTGATTCCCATGTAGGAAGCCTGCGCTGTGGGCATTAACGAGGTGATCAAGCCCCACGACGACTGGATCACGAGCTACCGTTGCCACGGCGTGGAGTTCCTCCGCTGCGGTGCCAACGAGACCGGCGTGAAGGCGGTGATCAACGAGCTGCTGGGCCATTCCACCGGCGCTGCTCATGGCAAGGGCGGATCGATGCACATGTACGAGCCGGAGCAGAACTTCTTCGGCGGCTCGGGCATCGTGGCTGCGCAGACGCCCGTGGGCACGGGCCTGGCGTTCGCGGAGCAGTACCTGTACAACCTGAACAACCGCGACAAGGAGAAGCCGGAGGGCGAGATGAACATCTGCGTGACGATGTTCGGCGACGGCGCCAGCAACCAGGGCCAGGTGTGGGAGTCGGCGAACATGGCGAAGTTGTGGCACCTGCCGCAGATCTTCGTGATCGAGAACAACCAATACGGCATGGGCACGTCCACGGAGCGCTCCTCCTCCTCCACGCAGTACTACATGATGGGCAAGCACCACATCCCCGGCATCCAGGCCGACGGCAACAACGTCTTCGCTGTGCGCGAGGCGGTGCGCCGCTGCCGCGAGCTGTGCGCGACGGGCAAGGGCCCCATCTTCCTGGAACTGAAGACGTACCGCTACCACGGCCACTCCATGTCCGATCCGGGCATCACGTACCGCACGCGTGACGAGATCCAGAACGTGCGCCAGACGCGCGACAGCGTGAACTACATTGGGCACATTCTGGTGAACAATGGCATTATGGACGAGAAGGGCTGGAAGGACTTCCAGACGGAGATCAAGAAGGAGGTGAAGGGATGGGTGAACGACTGCCTGAAGGAGCCCTTCCCCGACGATTCTGCTTTGATGACCGACGTCTACTACGGCAAGGACCCCGATTTTATCAGAAACACGGAATATATCAATAGCAAGTCGTCGAAGCCTCTTCTCTAATGGATTTGGCCTATTTGTTCCACATTCTTTCAGCCCCGCCTTGCAGAATGGACGACTACTCGTCAACGCTCCAGATCCTTCGGAACAACGGATATACAGAGGTAGGGAACGCACTCGATTCAAATCGGGGCACTCACTCATAGGACGTGGATGCGCGCTCCATGCCGCTTATCGCGCATATGCTGAGCGATATCCAGAGGCAGCGCATCGAAATACTCACTCACAGTAGAGCGAAGGCGGGCCGTGATATCTAGACGCCAGCAAGACGGACAACGAGGAGCGGGCGAAGTATTTGGGAAATGAATTGAAGGAGGCCGCTCGGCGGAGAAATCAGGCAGGAATGGTCGCGTTTGTTGAAGTGTAGCTCGAGTCGAAGTTGGAGGAAGCACAGAAGAAGCACGAGGAGCAGCAGCGAGTCATTGATGAATTGAGGAATCAACTGGCATCGTCTACCGTTGCTGTGCATTCCTTCTACGCCTTTAAAGCGATAGATGCAGGCAAATGACTACACGGAGATGATTCACTCACTGACCATGGAGAAGGAAGGCATATCTGTGGTGATAATGACCCTAAATCATGTGCAGAAAGAGAACACAGACCTGCGAAAGGAGAACGAGCGGCTCCAGAGGGAATTGGCGGAGAAGAGCAATCGCCTGCAGTCGATCACTCGCGACTTCGAGCAGTCCCGACGCGACTATACGGCGCTGAAGGCGAGCCTCCAGTCGCAGAAGGACGAGCGGCTGCAGATCGTGAACATTCAGGCGATCAACCGCTCGCTTCAGAGCGAGCTGCAGGACCTGCGGGCCTCGTCCGCCAAGTCAAGGCAGAACGAGGAGACGCTCTCCTTCAAGCTGGCGGAGTGCCAGCACAACCTCGACCTGGCCAACGACTCGCTGCGTGTGGAGCAAACGAAGAACCGTGAGGGTGCGCCGACGATCTCACAGCTAGTGAGTCAGCGAGACGAGGTGTCGCGGCTGAGCACGCTGCTGCAGATCCAGAAGGACTCGACGCGGTCGCTGGAGGCGTCGCTGAAGCAGGAGAAGGCGCTGACGTACCAGCTGCAGCTGCGCGGCGAGGCGTACGAGCGGACGGTGAGCGACTTGGAGCAACGGCTACGAGTACATAATAGGGAGTGGTGTGATGGCTAGACGGAGCGGGCGAAGGGCGAGGCGCTGCAGAAGCAGGCGAAGGAGGCGCAGGACCGGGAGCAGGCGACGTACAAGGAGCTGGAGGAGAAGAAGCGAGCGTACGACGCGCTGCTGGTGGAGCAGATGAGTGCTCGCGGCGTGAAGGAGCGCCTGGAGACGGAGAACAAGTCGCAGAAGGAGGAGCTGACGCGGCTGCGCATCACTCAGGAGGAGCTGGACAAGAAGGTACGTGAGCTGCAGGTGGAGGAGACGGAGCGGCTGCGCAGCAACGGGAAGATGCAGAGCGAGCTGGAGGAGAAGAAGAAGTGTCTGCGCGAGATGGAGCAGATGCTGAACACCGAGCGGACGCGGTCGCTGGTGGAGGTGTCGCAGCTGAGGGAGCTGCTGATGAAGCAGAAGAAGAACAGCCGGATGATGGAGGCAACGGATGCGAAGCAGGAGGCCAATCCCTTGGAAACGCCGCAGAGTAATCATCGTCGAGACGGGTCCTTTCCATCGATTGACGCAACGCCGATCAAAGTCGTTCCGTCCCCATTCTCTGACATGCGTACCACCACTCCAAAGTCAGATCCAGTGTCCGCCACTCCAAAATCAGATCCGGTATCCGCGGAAAAGCCGAATGCAACGGTCGACACCAGCAGCACGAGTTTATCCAACATCATCACCAACCTCTCCAACGTCATGAGCGAGCTGGAGCAGCAGCTAGGCACGAAGGGCAAGTAACTTTTCGATTTTGGCTTCGGTTTGTTGGAAAACGGGTGGATGGGAGAATGCAACAAACAGACGAAATCAACACGTAGTTAACAAATTATAAGTTGGGCTCAAAATCGGAGAGGAGCTGGTCAAGGTAGTCAGGCTTCTGGGCCATGAATTTGTCGCGTTCGCGCAGAGGCTCGCTTTCGAAGTAATAGGCAGCCTGGTACTCATGGGGGAACTGGTTCACGAGCTCATCAAGCTCCATGGCGCCTCTATACACGAGAATCTCCGCAACTCTGGGATCCTTCACGTCCGCGTTCGCGTAGAACTTATTCTTCACAATCTTCTTCGCCTCGTCCATAGTCATGTTCATTTGGTAAGTAGAGATGATCTTGGGCAATTGCTGCACAATCGCCTTGTACAGCAGAACGGCCTTCTCAGATGCAGCCTTGGAAGACAGGGCAGGGCCCATTTTCATCAGATAAGCATAAGCCGACATGGTTTGCGCGTATTTGGCAATTCTCTTTTCAGGCTCGGGAGTTTCATCGATCACAATTGGTGCGGGAAAAAGCACGCTTTCCTCGGTAGGCACCCAGGAAATGTGTTATGGTCGATCCTGTAGTGGAGAATGGAAGGGACAATGGGGCGAGAGAATCGCGGAGATCACGGATTGCGGCGGAAACGCAGTCTACACGATGTGTGCGACATACGAAGGGGTGGTACTGACGGAAGAGCAGAAAAGCCGTCCAGATTACGTAACGAATACATTCGTTGTCGAAGAGCGAGTGTGCGGTTCCACGTTTCCCTGTTTGAAAAGAGTCCCCCATTCTCATTATTTCTTTCATGTTATCAACTACTACATTGACTCCTGTTGTCTTCCAGGCGGTGCGCGTGACTCCCCGCCTTCTTGAGTGTGCTCGTGTGGCGCGTCATCCCATGCCGCCTGCTCCGCTTGTCCAGAAGCGGAATTATGGTATCGTAGATATCGTCGTTCAAACCACAATTGGTATTTTTTTGCATGTGCGTTCATTCTAGACGCCACTGTCCTCTCTGCTGGAGTTGCGGGTCTTCGTCGAATGACTGGCATCGAGTGGGGTGTTGGATGAAATAGTCACGATTAGTCTCCGCAATTCTGTGGACAGAATGAATGAGCCTGTGCGTCGCTATGTATATAGTCGAAACTGAAGTGTTGGCTCACGGGTAGACTATCTCGATTATGGTGAAGTGTGTTTGGACTGGCTGTTGCGTCTCTTCCATGGTCATCCTGAGCACGACTATCAGACGTATAAAGAACGCTACGGAGACCCCAGAAAGAATGGTCGTTCCCGTGAAGAGTACAAGATCGAAGACCATTCAAATCGTGACAATCGCTGGTAGTTTTTCTTCTCTTCTCTGTTGGTTCAAGAAACAGATGAGGATCGATTCCGCCTTTTCCTCTTCTTCTCTATGCATTACACCCCATTGTCTGTCAAACCCTGCATTCGCTTGTAGGAACGCTCCACAAAGTCCATCCACTCCTCTGATATAACAATCTACTCATCATCATTGTCAGTCTCACACACTTTATATTGCGCATCCGTTTCTGTTTGTATCGGTTCTTCTCGTACCGTTTCTTGTATGGGTTGCTTCGGAACTTGATGAAGGGTCATCCAGGGTGAGGGACCTGGAGCTTGCAGGTAGACATCCCACTTCTCCGGAAACGGGTAGGGAGGCGGAATATAGAAGGGAGAGTTCATTCTTTTCTCATAATTGGTCGATCCCATAAATCTGAATGCACGCTTGTCCGCGGAAATCATGAGGCGTTTTGGCATGGAGGACACAATTCAAACACTCGAAGAGTTTCATTCCCTATAGGCGGTCTTTTTTCAGTATGAATCAGTAGAAGGAGGATTGCACTGCTGAGCGATAGATTTGGAGAAGATGCTGGACTCATTCGCCTCCAGGAGCTGTATCTGGATCCCCTGTTTGAATCTTGCGGTTCCAATGGGGAATCAAAATGTGTCGCCACGACAGAATCGATGGAGTTGCCTTGCTCGTTGAGTTTCACCGCTAGGACTCTGTTCACATCCCTGAAGAAGCACACGTTTAAGGAGATCACGGACGTGCTGCTGGGCATGGAAAATCGCGTTCATCAATCGGTGCAAACACTCACCGTGATCCACGAGTGCTCCCTCCATGAATTCCTAACGCACTAGTTGTTGTATCATCAAGCAGCTTGTGATGCTGTATTTCCGCCAGGGATCCATCGACAGCAAGGATGTGGACATCCAGGGCACGCTTTTGCGAAAGTGCGGATGTTGTCCTTCGTTCACAGCTAGAATCGCTGATCTCATCCTGTACATGGGTGAGTTTTCTTGCAATCAGACGGACGCAAAGTGGCTCCTCTTCCCCTTCAACAAGTCTTGTCGTTTCGTGATCCAGAACCCTCTCTTTCTGAACATCTACTTTGATGTCGTATCTCTCTGCTCCCTGCATGCCTAGACCATCCGAAAGCTGGTTTCTTCTCCGCTTCACCCCACCGAAGCGCTCTTCTTCAAGCAGGAGCCGGAAGCGTTGGCCGTCCCGCCGCTTCAATCCTTCCCCTCCTCCGCGTCGCGTCTCTGACTGCTGCTCACTTGCAGGTACGCCATCTCTCTCTCCCTCGCCGTGATGTCTCTCTGCTCCGTCTCTGCCGGCAGTGGTCGGTGCGTGTTGCTGCGCATCGAGTCGCCCAACTACACTCCCGCCAGGGGCTGCCGCATCGAGCTCGTAACGATCGGAACGACCCTCCAGCTCCGCATCGTGTCGAAGGGGAAGGAGGACTCTGTGGACGTGGCTCCATTGTCTCCTCCTTACGGATAGGTGCTGAATGCCATCAGCGAGAGCCGCTGGCAGCGAATCGTTCTGACGCAGTCCCGGTCGTCCCGTCGCGGCATGACGGTGCTGACCATCAACGGCAAGGAGCGCCTCTCCCAGAAGATGGTCATGCCCGAGAGCGACGTGATGGTGGGCGGTCATGTCACCGTGTGCAGCGAGGGCTTTGTGGTGTGGGTGATTGCACAGTGTCACCCCTAGGGCTTCCTGAGTGACGTGGCGCTGTATGACTGCAGCAGTGTGGAGGAGCGCATGCCCACCAATGCCGTGTTTTCGTAGACACTGAAAGGAGTAGTGAGACGAAGGTACTCTTGCAACTCCATGGACCAGTCTCTCCTCTTCGACCTCTCCACCAACAACGTGAACGCCTCCATCTCCAACGCCGTGCCCACGCACTGCGAGTACGTGAACAACTCCATCCTGTCTCTGGGCGGTGTGAACATGTTTTTCCCTCTCATCGTCCCTCCCGTGGGTGCAAAGGATTGCCGTCACCACTAGACCCAGCTGGCTGCGGAGGTGCAACTCGCTCATGTCATCCCCTCTTCCTGCATCTCTCGCGTCGTCCGCATCATCACGGAGATCCTCCTCACCTCCCCGCCCAACCGGACGCTGTTCGACAGCATGAACGGCGTGTCGGCGCTCACCAGCCTCTTCATGCTGTTCGACGCCTCCTGCATCACGCACGAGCTCTTCATCGCCGTGAACGACTTCTGCGAGTTCCTGCACACGCAGCAGCTGGAGTCGCGCTACGGCAGCGTGGAGTCGCTCCTCCTCAACTGGAACATTTGGCGAAAGGGCGACTCCAAGATGAAGGTAGACTATTTGGCTCAACTGTCATGGTAGCAATTCGCAATCGACCGCATTCTGACGCTCTTCGGCCAGGACGAGGCGATTCGCATGGAGAGCAGTCTGTCCTTCTGCAAGACCATTCTGTACGACGAGGGCTGCGACGAGTCTTACGTCTCCACCCTCATCTTCCGAGAGCTCCTCACCCTCTGCGAGATGGGAAAGGCGGTGGACGCTCTTCCCGAGCTGTTGAAGGAGGCGCAGCAGAACCAGACCAGCGTCGTTTTTGCCACTCGCTTCTTCTCCTTCCTCGCCACTCTGGCAGCAAAGAAGGAAGTACTGACGTGTTTCGTTGTCTTTTGCGTAGACCGTTAAGACGCTGTGCAAGGACGGCTCGCTCTCGAAGGATGAGGTGGTGCGGCTGATGGTCCGCTCCGTCCTGCATTTCAACAACGCCCCGATGCGCGTGAGGATGTACAACGCCCTCACGGAGCTGCTGCGCGCTGTTCCCGACCTGTGTGTGTTCGCCCAGGAGGACGTGGACCTGATTGTCACCGCATACAAGCAGTCCTGCTCCTACACGATTCAGTGCGACGAGTACTACGCCCTTCTGCAGCTCGTCACGGACTCTCCACACCCAGCACCAGCGACCGTTAAGGTGATCCGGAACCCCCTCTTCCTCCAGCTTCCACTGCGTCTGCTCGCCTCCTCCTCCACTGCGTTTTGCCGCCACCTCCTCCTCCAGGACCTCGTCGACATGAGCGGCAACGAAAAGAAGAAGGAGAACATGAAGAATATGAAGTACGACGGCTTCTTCATGGATCTGCTCCTGCTCGTGCCGCGCATGGAACCCGATAGTGGAGCGCCGGCGAAAAAGCCTGCCTTGGTGGGCTCGATCCGCCAGTGCATGGATGTCCTGCTGCACATCACCAGCGAAATCGAGACACCACAGGCAGAAAAGGCATTCGCAACACTGCGCGACGCGGACTGCGAGGAGGCGTTCGCCGCCCTTGTCCAGGTGTTCAAGTCGCAGAACGCGCAGCAGTGGTGCCGTGAGAAGGCCGTTGACTTGATGTACGAGTCGTCGCGCGGTCGCTACAACAGCGTTCTCAACAGTATTCGGCTGATGCTGCTGGAGGACGTGATGCGCCTGTACTCCCGCTTCTCTCTCAGCTCCATGCCCGTGAACGCTCGCCTTTTCCTTGACCCGCAGATCCTCTCGCGCTGCCTGCGAAGCGTGGCCCTGCCCTACACGTCCGAGCAAATCCTCCTCCTCCTCTACAAGCTGTCGCTCGGGGACCTCTTCCAGATGAAGAACCTCTCCAAAGTGAAGGCCGCCAACATCAACTCCTTCGTCTTCGTCTTCGTGCAGCAGTTCTGGAAGTCGTGTAGGCTGCCTTGCATTCGCTTCATCCTAGCCCTTTCCAAGCAGAACGAAGCGCAGTTCGCGGCGATGATCGAGTTGATTTCTCGCTTCTTCTCCGACACAGCAGCGCAGGTCCCAGCTTCCGCTGAGCCTGAGCAGAATCGTCTGGATGCCTATGCCTCTCTGTCCCCTTGCCCGTTTCTTCTCATCGATAGACTGACACTGAAAGAAGTCCGGAGCGAACAGGCGCTCCCTCCAACCGGCTGCTTCTTCTTCGGACTGTGGGTCGGCTTGCGTCTTCTGCAGTACGCCCTGAAGGAGAAGCGAGAAGTGTTGGTGATCTGCGAGCACATGAAGGCGATTGTGTTCAGCAATCAAGTATGGATGGATGCGTTGTGTGAAGCGTAGTCGCATCTCCAAGAAGAAGAGCACGACGCGGTGCTGTCCTTCTTCGTGGCACAGCTGCTGAAGCTCCAGAAGGAGGAACAGACCACACAACTCAAGGACCTTCTCACGGCCTTGGGTTCGCTCTGCCAGGTGGAGGACGTTGCGGAATACTGCGACTCGGCTGCGTGCAAGGAGAAGGTGAAAAAGGTGGAGCAGATGCTGGTCGTCTTCGAGGAATTGTCATCGAGAAGCGTGAAGAAGGAAGAAGAGGCCTTCCGCCAGGCACAGTCCGAACGCCAGGCGCAGCTGGAAAGGCAGTTCCTCCGCTTCGAGGGCAGCAAGGAGAGCCGCGCTCTGTTCCGCCAAAACAGCGAGCGATCGGGCGTGATGGACATTCGGCAGCGGCTGCAGAAGGAGCAGGAGTCACGGCAGAATCTGGCCATCCTGTTCGATGTGATCGCGCGCCTGCGTAGCAGCGAGACGAGCGTGTGGTACAGAGAGAGTAGGGCTGAAATAGAGTTGTGAGGCGCAGAGAACCGCGTGCAGTTCTACACGATGTGCGAGTGCATGAATGAGGAGGGCGCGCGCTGCGTGATGGTTCCCTTCTACAACGGCACGAGTCGGCAGGAGGCGCGGAAGCGCGGAGGCAAGAAGAATGCCAAGGAGGAGATGGACCTGAACAAGATGAAGACGCTGTTCCTGCAGCTGAAGTCCGCGCGAGACGCCTCCGCCCTCTCGGAGGAGGAAACGGCCCTCCTGAAGACGCGCGTGGAGATGCTGCTGAAGCAGTACTCGAACGTGACGACCACCATCGCCGAGAAGAAGAAGCAGAAGGAGTCCTTCTTGAAGGGCTTCATCGGCAAGGTGCGACGCGGTTCCGACGTGGTGGAGTACCCCTTCTCGGTCGCGGGAATCCGCTTCAGCGCGACGGACCCGATGCTGGAGGACCTGTCCTTCACCAACTACGCGGAGCTGCAGGAGTACATCATGGAAGCCACCATCGAGAAGACGGAGAAGATGGACGAGGAGGAGGCGGTCAGCGCACCGCTGGCCCTCTACAAGAAGGCGGTGACGCTCGTCTGCTTCTCCTACGAGGTGGCCTGCGAACTCTGCATGAAGCAGGACCGCCTCTTCCTCAAGGCGGAGTCCATCAAGCCTGTCGGAGGCGAGTGGGCGTTTCACTCCCCCATGACGCGTAGGGCCCCATCGAAGCCATTGCCGCACTTCGCCCAGATTCAGGACCTTCTCCTGCACAACCGCGAAGTGCTCCTGGCAGACGTGGTGTCGGTCCTGCCTCGCAACCACCTCCTCGGGAACAAGGCGCTGGAGCTGTTCTTCGGCAGTGGGGACTCGTGGTATCTCGACTTCGCCTCCCTCGAGGACCGCAAGGAGTTCTTCGGCCTCCTCTCCCACGCCGTCCAGCCCGCCCTCCAGAAGTACTGCCGTTTGTTTTCTTTCACTCTAGAACCCTCCTCTTCCGCCGGATCGCGTCGCCCTCGCAGCTGTTCCACGAGCTCCCGCTCACGCAGCAGTGGCTCAGCTACAACATCTCCACCTTCGACTACCTCATCCGCCTCAACTTCATCAGCGGCCGCTCCTACAAGAGCCTCAGTCAGTACCCCGTGTTCCCGTGGGTCCTCGCTGACTACACCTCCTCCACCATCGACCTGAACGATCCTGCCGTGTACCGCGACCTGTCCAAACCTGTGGGTGCCCTGAACGAGGAGCGTCTGCAGTCCTTCTTGGAGCGCTACGAGAGCATGGTGGAGATGCAGGACGCCGAGGGCGCCATGCCTCCCTTCATGTATGGAACCCACTACTCCACGCCGGGCTACGTTCTGCACTATCTGGTGCGCACGGAACCGTACACACTCTTCCACATCGATCTCCAGAACGGCTGCTTCGACGACTACAACCGTCTCTTCAACTCGGTGGAGGCCGCGTGGCACAGCAGTCTCAACAGCCAGGGCGACGTGAAGGAGCTCACGCCCGAGTGGTTCTGCCTCCCCGCCTTCCTGCGCAACGCCTCCAAGTTCCCGCTGAACGACAGCGATGTGGCCGTCGCTTCTCTCCCTGATTCCTAGCCCAAAGCCGTTTGCGACGTGGTGCTCCCGCCCTGGGCGCACAACTCGCCCGAGGAGTTCATCCGGATCCAGCGGGACGCGCTGGAGAGCGACCATGTCAGCGCGCACCTGAACGAGTGGATTGACCTAATCTGGGGGTAGCCGAGTCTATGGAGGGTAAGGCGTAGCGTGAACCAGAAGGGCGAAGAGGCGGCGAAGCACAACAACCTCTTCTTCAACATGACGTACGTGGAGGACATCGACCTCTCCGCCGTCTCCGACGACGCCACGCGCCAGAACCTCATCACGCAGATCGCGCAGTACGGTCAGATCCCCGCGCAGCTGCTGCTCAAGCCGCATCCCGTGCGCTACTCCAGGGAGCAGGTGCTCGCCCTCGCGTTGTCGAGCGTCCACGCGCAGTGCTCTTCTCTCCCTCCTGCCCTCGTTCCCCAAATCGTCCTCCGCACGCGGCACAAGTCCCCCATCGCCTCCGTTCTGATCGCGGACGACCACATCACCCTCCTCGACTCCGTGGGCCGTTGCAGCTGCCATGCGCTCGACGTGACAGCCTGCGACAAGTCCAACTTCCCCTTCACCTTCACGATCAACGACAAACACACGAAGCGAGTGGCCTCCGGCCTGACCGTTGCGCTGTTTGCTGAGCGTGATGAATAGACCGAAACCAAGCTGGCTCTGGTTCCGGCACTCCAATTCACGATCGTGGCCTCCTACGGCAATCGCGACGACAACGTGTACGTGAACTGGGTCAAGGCGAGCGCCGGCTCCGTCAGTCCAGAGAAGACGGTGCCGTTGGAGCAGCACTTCGACGTGGTGATGTGCTGCGACTGGAGCTGTGACCGCGAGGTCCTGCTGGCCTTCGGCGGAAGGGACGGACTCGTATCGCTGTGGAAGGTGGAGAACAAGGCACTGCAAGCCTCTCGCCTCCGCCTGCTGCTGACCGCCACAGCCACGCCCCAAATCACTCTGGAGCACCTGTTCACCGGGTTCAAGGCTGGCATCGAGTGCGTGAGCATCGATGCCTCCAACCGCCTTCTGTTCACAGCGGACACGACGGCTTCTTTCTACATCCACTCCGTCGAAACGGGAGAGTGCCTGTTCGTCGTGGCTCTAAAGCCAATTCTGACCCCCATCCTGCGTGGTTCCTTCAAGCACCTTCACGTGATCGCCATGGCGTGCAGCGTGCGGGGCGACTGTTTCGTGCTGACCCGCTGCAAGAAGGACTCGAAGGTCGTCCACGTCTTCCTCCTCTTCCACTGCAACGGAGTGCTCGTCTCCAGCTGTGTCGTCGAGGAAGAGGAGCTTCTTCCCCGCCTGCTGGTGTGCCGAGACGGTGACCATTTCCTCTACTGCCACAAGGCAGGCATCGTTGTGCGCTCTGTGCTCGACGGTATGAAGGTGGGAGTGTGTGAAGGGAATGACCGAATAGGTTGTGCGATCCATCGAGTGCCAGCCCCCGTGCCCGTATTCCTGTGTCGCCATGTCCAAGGACGAGCGTCTCATCATCGCTGGGTTGGAGGACGGAAGCGCGATTGCCTTTGGACTGCACTTCGGTGTGGGCGAGTGATGTGTTTCTTACAAACAAGCGCTCTAAACTACAGTTACTCCACCTTGGGCTTCTCCTCGGGCTGAGCAAGGAAGGTCTTCAAGAACATCTACCCATCATTCCCCCTTCACTCCATCACCTGGATAATGATCATACCGGCCATGAGCAGGGACATGCCGTACTTCTGCATGAAGGTGAGGGGAGGAGGGATGATCACGCGCGTCGCAGAGTAGATGGTCACCATCTTCGTAGCACGATTCGTGAACTTCAGGGAGAAATGGTTCGGACCCATGATGCTGATCTCGTACTCCTCAGCGTTGTTGAGAGGGCTCTTGCCAGAAGCGATCTACTCCATCATCCTCGGAAAGAAGCGTCACGTAGGACTCAGAGGGCATGATGGGGACAAAGGACAGCTCCGAAAGGGTATCAAAACCATCCTTCTCCGCATTGTACTCACTAATGGAGCAGCTGAGAGAGGACGAAGTCGTCATCACAACCTGGTCGGCGTCCTGCTTTCTGTGATACGAACCAGTCTCCAGCTCGAAAATGTCATACTCGTTGTCGCTCGTCTTGGTCACATTATACTGGGCAAACACGGGCTCCCCAACGATCTCTCCCGTATCGAGATTCACCTGTCTATTGGCAACGACCCAGGAACCAGCAAAGAAGTTGCCAATGGTGAACTCCTTGGGTTTGGCTTCAGCCGCGAATGTAATCGAAAGAACAGCAAGGAACACAGCGAAAGATCGGTTCATCCTATCCGTGAATTGATTGTTGTGAGTGAAAAAACGAGGACTTCTTCTCGACCCAAATCGTCCCGTTTTGTGGAGACTCCAACAAACAGCGAGAAACAGACTATTCTACATCACGGTTGTCATGTGGTTACGAGGCACGGCTCCAATCATCCCACTCTCACTGCGCACCATCATCCAGTTCTCATCACCTCCCTCAAGCATTTCAAAGACCTCTCCCTCCGTAATCGTCAGCTCTCCCTCTTCGGCCGCCGTGTACGTGTACAGGGCCTTCACTTCCTACGCATCACCTCCATCCCTCAGACCCACTCCCAGACCGGGGCTCACGTACGTGCGGGGCACACAGCCGATGCTGCCGTCGCTCAGGCACACCATCATCCACTCGTCGTTGCCGCCCTCCACCTGGTTCATCTCCTGGCCCTTCTGGATGGTCACCTCCGTCTCCGAGGCGGCGATGTAGTCGTACAGCGCGTACACCTTCTATCCCTCACACCTCTTTCTCTCCCTCACTCCCAGCATGACGGGCTCAGCAATGGGTTCCTCCGTGGGCTCAGGTTCAGCAGCGGGTTCAGGTTCAGGTTCAGCAGCGGGCATAGGTTCAGGTTCAGGCTTGGGCTGCTCAACAGGCTTGGGCTGCTCAACAGGCTTGGGCTGCTCAAC
>ERZ827156.416-NODE-416-length-62498-cov-4.487340_pt1 | contig 62498 bp, 89 predicted proteins | sample MGYA00519919_ERZ827156 | MGnify/ENA primary metagenome ERZ827156 (study PRJEB31778, sample SAMEA3449269) | human gut metagenome | biome: human gut; feature: human-associated habitat; material: faeces | place: United Kingdom | collected 2010/2012 ... | reverse complement strand
GATGTGGTGTGAGGTGTAGGGAGTTGTGAGTCTTTTCTTTAGCGATTAATCGTGTTTCCTAGTTCTTGCTGTTGTTTCTTTCATTCGCCTCATTTCATTCTTATTCCTTGAAACCCATCTCACATGTCTGAGGAAATGGCGAGTCACATCTCCTCTCTTTCGCCTGCTCGTATCCAAGCCATTCTGTCACCCGTGAAGGCTGTGATCTTTGACGTCGACGGCACGCTCACCTACCCGGGTAGTCAATCCAAAGTGCGTTGAAGTGCTAGGACTGATCAACTTCAAGCGAATCCGAGAACGGGCTCGAGTTCCCATCGGTCAAGATATTTTCCCCTACATTCTCGCCCACTACAAGGGAGAAGAGTACAAACGCGCTATGGAGGCGGTGGAAGAGGAGGAATTGTTGGCTCAGAAGGATCTGAGGCTCCAGCCTGGTATTCCATTCGAGATTGTGTTAGGAATAGGCGTGAACGAGTTATTAGCGCTGTTGAATGAACGTGGAATCAAGGTGGGACTTCTCACCCGGAACAGTCGGAAGTCAATGAACAACGTGCTGAATCTCATCACGGCGAAGGTGGATGCAGCGTATAGTCGCGAGATCCAGCCATCGAAGCCGAACGTGGATCCTTTCTTGCGCTTCAGCAAGGAGCTGGGTGTCCCTTGCGATAACATGCTCTTGGCCGGCGATCATCTGGATGACTTCATTGCCTCGATTGGTCCCGTTTTGATCGTTTCATGATGCGTAGCCATCCACTCGCGTTCTTGTTATGTTCGTCCGAACTACAAAGCGGGACATCCAGGCGCAAACCATATCCCTGTGATGCCCAGCAAGGATGGACTGTCGCTCATGAACTGCCAGCAGGTTCCGCCGTATGTGGAGGAGTACCGAAAGACGCATGCGCGATACATCCCAGATATCATGATTGATGGTGTTGCGCAGTTACTGGACGCTTGGAAGAGTGTCCCTGTTGCGAAGTAATAGCCTTTCACTTTATTTGCGTGCTTTGTGTATTGGTGCTGCTTTCCCTTTCAATTTTGTTTTTTGCATTCTCCCACGTCTTATTATCACTGCAGCGATAGGCACGTGAAGAATCGAAGAATGACAAGGAGTGAAACACCCTTCACTTTCCGCACTATAAGAAAGTGACATGAGTGACGCTGCTGCTGATGTTGTCTCGTTCTTCTGAAGTGATTCTGTAGAAGTTGAAGGAGAAAGGAAACGCCTGTCTGAAGGACAGAGATTACGATGGTGCGATTCGCTTCTATAATGAGGTAATTTGCTTGCAGTCAATTATTACACACAGGCCATTGAATTTGCCCCCTACAATCCCAAGCTGTACAGTAATCGCTGCACGGCGCGTCTCTTGCTGCATCAGTTCGAGGACGCATTGAAGGATGCTGAGAAGTGCGTATCACTCGATCCGGATTGGGCAAAGGGCCACATTCAAATGGGAAGCTGCTATGCTGGCATGGGAAAGTATGCGGAAGCGAAGAGGCACTACGCGAAGGGTGCGCATGTCAACTCATTTTCATCGATAGCTCTTCCCCTGTCCGATACGAAGGAGACGGTGGAGAAACTGATCAAGGATGTGCTGCTTTCTGTCCAACGTCACATCTAGATGGATGTGAAGGAGTCCGAGAACAGTTTTACCGGCTTCCTGTTTGGCAATTCGCTGAAGGCGCTGGAAACGCTGGAGAACGTGATCCGCGTTCTCCTTATCGTGTGCTGGGTGGTCGCTGCGCTCCCCTTCGGCGGCGCCTCTCTGAAGATGCGCATGTCATCCTTCTTCGCCACCTGCTTCTCCTGCCTCCTCCTCATCCACATCTACCGCACCTACGGCCGTCCCCGCTGGAGCCGCGACGTTCCCTCTCCCCACTCTGTCAACGATAGTACTGGCTGCCCATCGCACGCGACGCACTGGTGTGCTACGCGCTGCCCGTGTTCCTCTTCCGCTCCACCGTGTTTGCCAGCTTCCCTATGGTCATCGTAGGTTCCGCCGTGCGACCTGAGGCGTAGGTGATTCTCCACGAGCTGCTGCCGCTCTGTCTCTTCGTGTACAGCGCGCTGAGCAGGCGGTGGAGTCCGCTGGCGGAGTGCGTGTGAGGTGGTGGTGTGAGGCATAGGCGGCTGCGCGGCTCGGTGGACCGAGCAATGGTGAAGGCGCTGGGCAACGACGCGTCGTGGTACACGCGGACGTGGGTGCGATGTACTGCGGTGACGATTAGACCTTCCGAGAAGCAGTACATCGCCAACGAAACACTGGGATTTGCCGCGGCGTCCTTCGAGGTGATGCTGATTCCCTTCGCGCTGGGGAATCTGCTGAGAGGTCTGCGCGGACTGCCTACGGTGCTGCTGACCTTCGAGTATGTCATGTACCGCGTGGCGGTCGATCCCATCGTGGCTGTGGCGATGACGACTTGAGGTGATGCGTAGCGCGCGGTGCAGCTGTACGACACGCAGATCAACCGGTGGATGTACCACCCTCGCTGCCCTGCCTTCCTCCGTAATGCCTATTTCGCTGTCCGTGGTTATATTACGCAGATGTTCAACAGAATGTACAGAAGGGTTTACGTTTGTTTGTTTCGCACACATCACTGACGTTGACTGAATTACCATTATCTGTGAGCTGTTCAGTCCGTTCTCCAATGAAACGCGAAGTCACGGATAATGTGGTTACGATAAGTAACTTGTTTGGAGTATACGTGTCTTCCCGCGTTGATCCGTAGTCGGCAATCGATCAAGCGAACATGTTTGTCGACCACACGTATCAGAGTATTTCAAAGTGGATTATAGAATGTGTAGGCCGTTTTCTCTGACGGTGAGGGAATAGGTCGAAAGGAGGAGCATTGAAGATAACGCGCCTATCGAGGAGTTTGAAATCGTTATGGATGTCACTATGATTCAATGAATTCAATGGTAGACAGTCCCGGGCGAGAATAGGGAGGAGGCAAAGGAAGGAGTCGCAGATTCAAATCCTATTGAGGAAACTGAGAATAAGGGCGAAGAGTATGATGGGGAGTATGCTTGCTTCTCTGCCGTGATGTTTAGGTCCGTTGATGACCTGATTCTTCGATTCAAACTCCTAACGGTGGCCGATTTGAAGAAGCAGTTGAAGAGCGTTGGTTTACGTCCTCGTGGGCTAAAGCGTGATCTGGTGAAGCAACTCGCTGAGAAGGAGTATAATCGGATGGTAGTTTGCTGCGTTGTTGCTTTATGTGTAGTATACGGAGTGGGAGCAGTCCCATGCCCGTAAAGCTCCATCACCGTTAGTAGTGAAGGAGGAAGTGGTTCCTTCTGCAGAACCGAAGGAGGAGACACAAATGGATGTTGACTCCAGCCCTGTCGTTGAAGAGAAGATGATGACTCCAGTGAAGAAGAAGCCTGTTCCGAGTATTGTGGAGAGTTCGATCACGCCCGTGAAGGAGAAGAAGATGACAGGAGTGAAGGAGTTGTCGGTGATGTCTGTAATGAAGAAGGGAGTGATGAGTGTGGTGAAGGAAGAGGTGATGGAGATTGAGAGAGAGAAGAAGGAAGAGGAGAAGATGGAGGTGAAGAAGGTGGAAACGGTAAAGGAAGAGAAGGTGGAAGAGAAAGAGGAGAAGAAGGAGATAGAAGAAGAACGGGTGAAGCATAAGGAAGAAGAGAAAGAGATGGAGGAGAAAGAAAAGGAGGAGGGGGAAAGAACGGAGGAGAAGGAAGAGGAGGAGAAGAAAGAAGAGCCGTCCACGCGCCTGTCGGAGGAGGCGACGCTGGCACGGCTGGCGGACCTGATGAAGGCGGAGCAGGCGCGCATCGACCGCATGCGCGACGACAACCACCGGCTACGCGGGGACGTCGCCTCCAATCGCAGCACGCCCACCGGCACTCCCACCGGCACTGCTGAGAAGGTTCTGCCCGTGCGCGCCAACACACAGACTGCCGCTCAGCCCGTCTCGCAAACCCCCATTCATCTTGTCTCTCAAACACCTTCTCAACCTATCTCTCAAACACCCATTCCCTCCAAGTCCCACACGTCCACTCAACCCGCCTTGCAAACACCCACTCAGCCCGTCTCCCAAACACTCACTCACCTTGTCTCGCAAACGCCCATGCAGACAACCCACCAGACGCCCTCGCAGACGAAGCCTCACATACCCGATCAGACGAAGCCTCACATACCCGATCAGACGAAGCCTCACATACCCGATCAGACGGTGCTGCACACGCCCTCGCAGCCCAAGCTGTCCGCGTCGCACATACTACAAGTGATGGCGGAGACGCCGGTGAAGGGTGCGGCGGACACGCGCAGCTCGCACGAGGAGATGCTCCAGGTGAAGACGCAGGAGCTGCTGCAGCGCGTGGAGGACATGAAGAAGCGAAACGAGGCTTCCAAGCGGAAGAAGGAGGAGAAGTCCGTTCTGACGCCGTCTCGCCCGAACCTCCCGCCATCGGCGTCCTCGTGGGAGAAACTCAGCACGGCAAAGAAGGTGAAGATGGAGGACTTGACTCTGCCCGTGTATGTCAAACCAAAGGAGAATCCTAGTGAGAGGAGTTTCATTTCCTTCGTTTCTTCGCCGATGACGGCGCGGTTGGCGGGAAAGCAGAAGCGTGCGGAAACCGGTGCGCCGGCGTCAATCAAGTCTTCGGCGAAGCCGGTCAGTCAGGGGCTTCCCACCGTTTCGAGAAACCCCATAGCCTCCACGACATCTGTGGGACCCGTGGGACCTCGCCGTGTGTTGATGACGCCGGCGCAGGAGAATAATCAATCGGCATTGCCATCACAAGTTGGGAAGGAGAAGAGTGCGGTGGAGAGAGTGTCGGTGAAGCGAGAGAAGGCAGAAGGAGTGGTTGCAAGGAGTGCAGAGAAGAAACCGGAGCTGGAGAACCGTGTTCCGACGGTGACGAAACTCCCATCCAATGTCCAATCAAGTCACAGTGAAGTGAAAAGAGAAGTCGTCCAGCCAGTCCAGCCCGCACTTCCTGTCCAATCTGCACAGCCCGCACAGCCCGCACAGCCCGCACAGCCCGCACAGCCCGCACAGCTGCATCATCGATTGAATGCGGTGGAGGAGAATGGCAAGCCGTGGTATGAAGAGCCGAATATTAACCGTCTGCTGTACCGCCAGCACCAGCTGGTGAGTCGTTATGTGAGGCAATCGACGGGCTGTGATGAGTAGGGGTTTGATCCGGATCGCATCTTCACGCTACCTGCTACCTTTAACATACACGGTAGGGAATCACGAATTCAGTGACGTCTAGACATCTTTCCCGATTATCGAGAGAAGGAGCAGCAGCGGGGATCATCTGGAGACTGGTAGGATTGAAGCGTTGTACTATAGTTTTGCCTGGTGTTTGTTTCAGGATCGATTGTTTGTGTTCCGTGTGTTGTCCCACATTCGTCACCAGAGCTCGCAATATTTGGAAAAACTCCCATGAAACTGCCACTTGCCAAAAGGAGTTTCGATTTGGATTTGGATATTTGGCTTGGAAACAGGAAAGAGCCAAATAGCCAAATGCACGTACAGTGGTTCCATTGATTATCATACCTTATAGTGATTGATGTGAACAAAGACAAAGGGTTCATTTCACACTCATGCAACTATATAACGGAGTACAAAGAGCGTCATAGAGCAATTCATTTTGCTTTTTGTTTCAATTAGCGTTGACGTAGTGTTTTCCCATGCGCTTGATAGCGTGTAATGTGAACATCCAAGAGCGAAAGCGAGAATACGGTTGCTGACTACAACCCTAGTTGCTTTCAAAACACCCTATAACCTATTGAACAGGATTACTGAATTCCACTAAGGTCATATGTGTGTACTGTTGTGCATTATACAGCCTAATGACTCAATCTGCTGCACTCACTATCCTGCAGCCAAGAATGAAAGCCACCGTCAAAGCATACATGTGCCTATCGTTTAACACGCATAGAGCGACGATTGAGCAATTTGGCTGCATTTGGATCCAAAATTTGGCTCCAAACAAGGAATTTGGAAATTTGGTTGGAAACAAGGAAATCCAAAAAGTGTGAGCTCTGTTCGTCACGTCCCCGACACAAAACGCCCGTTTTTCTCACACTTCAAAAGACACCTCGCAAATGAACAGGAGACATTCCTGCAGTTATTGGTATGTCGTGGTCTCCTTCCTGTGTATTTTGTTTTGGTGGGGAGTTCATCCTAGTTGCATTCGTTTCTTCCGTGAAATGCTCCGAGCGACGAGTTCTATTCTCTATTGGGGATGCGTCTACCGTGGTTTCGTGCTGGGACAACTTCAATTCGACGCTTTCGATCAGAGGAGCGCTTCCGAATGGTCTCTTGTTTGAAAATAACACCCTTTATGGAAGGCCACTGGGTGGGATGGAGCTCACCGTGTACGAGGTTGTATCAGAAGCGGACATGCAGAATCCCTTTGAACTGTACATCGGAGGTAAGGCACTTCTATCTTTATTTCATTGTAGTGTTTTCATCGCCAGCTGTGATTGGGGTGAACATGGAGGACTCTTTCATCACGAAGGATGTGTTCTATGACTGCATTCCCATCCACGGAAACACTGTGTTCTCTTCGTTCTCCATCTCCCCCGATTTGCCTCAGGATTTGAGCATTGACCCGGATCGGAGCTGCATCGGCGGCGTCTACACGGGAAACTTCTACGGATCGCAGAAGTACCTCATTGAAGGACGGAATTACTTGGGACAGACGAGTTCCTGGTTCACTCTCTATTTCTCCCGTCATTATATAATCTCGTGATTATCCCTAGCTACACTCAACCAGGGACTGAACGCAGAGTTCTTCGAGGTGAATCCCGACTATCAATCCCTCTTCCGTTACCTGCCCTCCTACCCCGAGGACGCACTCACGGAACGAAGGCGATCTCGACTGCTCAGTCTCAACATGACGAGCACGGACATGGCATCTCCCTTTTTCTCCTATGGAGTCATGTCCATTCAGATTATGTATTCCGTCTTTTCAGGCTACCTATTTGTCCAGGACCCGGGCTACTACTCTTTCCGCATTTCCTACGAATCGGACGAAGACAAGGTGAAATTCGGGGCGTTTTTTGACAACTAGAATTGCAACTCGTTCCGCGTATACATCGATGACGAGCTGGTGGTTGACACTTGGGCAGTTCATTTCCCCTCTGCCCAGACCTTGTTCACCTCGCTCCAGTCATTCTACATCAATCACGGCGACTACCACCTCTTCAAGGTGAAGTGGCTTTCTACGTGTCCGAAGATCCGATCGGTTCACATCGAATGGAAGCCGCCGGCCTCCATGGTGTATTCCATCATTCCCAATTCCTACCTGGCGCGCTCGCTCGGAAACGCCTTTTCGTACGCGGAGCCGATCACGACGTGCCGTGTCAACAAGTACTACACGAACAGCGTGATCATCGACGAAAAGCTGATCGACGGTTTGAACTTGGCCGCTTCGTCGCTCTTCTTCTCGTCTTATGATTCCCTGCCTCAGGGCTTGTCTCTCGACCCCAGTCTGGGAAGCATCACGGGATACCCGACATGCGCGAGTGAGACGAAAACCATCGAGGTGAAGATGGATGTGAAGAAGGGGTCGTCGAGCTACTCTTTCCGGACCACGGTGGTGATTTCTGTTGTCGGAAGTGAGAGTTCCCAAAATCGCCTCATTTCTAGTCATTCCGCAACCGAGCGCGATTTCGTACTTCTACAACAACACGGAGATCACGGAGCTGTCTGTGCCCATTCTGACGGAAATCGAGCTGATTCCGAAATCGCAGACCGATTACTACCTCTTCTCCATCACGCCCTCGCTCCCGTCATTCCTTCAATTTGACGCGTCCACGGGTGTGATCCGCGGCGCGGCTCTGTCTCCGGTGCCGAAGACGCGATTCGTGATTCACGGTCAGACGACGACGTCGGTAGTGAACAAGGAACTGACGCTGGAGTTCGTGAAGGGAGTGAATGGCACCGCTGCGGGAGGCGAGGTGCAATGCGACCATGGCAGTATCAAGGTGGTGAAAAAGTGGGGGTAGGTGGGGGCGATTACCAATAGCGGGAAAGTAGTGCTGGAGAAGGAATTGAGCGGCTGGCATGTGGTGGGCGTGGTGGAGGAAGACGAGTACGAGGTCACTCTCACCAACTTCAAGTACTCGAATTGTTGGGGTGTGAGGGGTAGGTCGTTTAACTGGGTGACGGAGAATGGGTTGATGTACGTCTATCAGAACAACATCTTCGTGCACCCCGCCAAGCTCGGACCGTCTCTTGGCGACTCCATCCACACAACCGCCTCGTTTTCCGTCAATGAAACGGCCCTCCAACGCCCAATCATCTCTTCCTCCACGGTGAATTCCACTCTGTACGCGGGGCTCAACTTTCCCGTCATCTCCATATCCGTCAGCCAGCCGCACTTCCCGCTCTCCATCACGCCGGCGCTCCCCGCGGGAATCCGGCTTATTCCGCGGACGGACGGAACCGCGGGCTACTGGATCGCGGGCGTGTTCGAGACGGACGGGATCTTCGACATCATGATCACGGCGAAGAATCCCCGCGGGACGGACAGTCTGAAACTGCACCTGGTGGTGGAGGGTGAGGGCGGCGCGGCGGCGTGAGGCGTAGTGAGCGTGGCGCTGCAGAACCAGCTGGTGGTGGTGGACAACAGTCAGGAGGGCGCGGAGTACGAGGTGGTGTGTGGCGAGACGACGGTGCTGCGGCGGTCGGAGTTCATCGAGCGAGTGAACCGCGTGTTCGTAGCGGACTACACGCACGGCGAGTGCCATGTGAAGGTGTGTCCGAGGTGGTTGCGAGGCGCTGGCGTGAGGCGTAGCAATGCAGCCGTGCCCGCGTACTCGCTGTTTCTCTTCGTGAACACGAACGACCTCGTGTACTCCTACTCCTATACCACGCTCCAGGAGTGCATCAAGCAGTCCTTCACCATCACGCAACTCACCGACTCCGACGCGCTCTGGAAGTACACCGTCTCCGCCGAACTGCCCGTGCAGTGGAAGGAGTTCTATTTCGACGATTCCGCGTGGTCGTGGAAACGAGGCGTGTTCCCGCTCTATCAGAATGACGCGGTCCTCTATCTGCGGAAACAAGTCGATGTTGGGGCACCCCCCGTTTTTGAGTCCTAGTTCGCCTGGTTCGAGTCGTCGCTCATCATCCACATCTCGCTGCTGTGTCGCGAGGGCGTGATCTTCTACATCAACGGCGTGGAGGTGGCTCGCTTCAACATCGGCTACAAAACCGCCTATCACCGCGGAGCCACGCACATCACCGCCGCCTCCTTCTTGCACACGCTCTCCATCTCCTCTTCATTCATGCGCAACGGAACGAATCTCTTCGCCGCCGAAATTCACCGGCATTTCTTCTCCCTCTCCAAAATCGAATTCTTCGTCACCACGCAGGTGTTCGGCACGCCGCTCATCCGCCAAATCAACCCGTTCCCCGTGGTGAAGACGTCACGTGATGTTTATTTCCTGCCATCTGTTCACGTCTAGTTTGCCCACGCGCCCGCAATCGTCAACAACTATGACGACACCTTCTATTTCTGGAGTGGCAAAAACAACGACTATATTGAGTACACTCTGGCGTTGCAACATCAGGAGTTCGCCAACGTGCTGGGTCTCACACGCTCCACCAACTGCTACCCTCAGCGCATTCGCGTGCTGGGTCTTATCACAGATTACGAAATCGGGGGTATTTTGGAGTCGACGGAGATTCCGCTGTTGGACAAACTGATCAATTCGTGGGAGCACGTGAAACAGATGGAGCTGAAGATGGAGGGTCAGTTCATCGGCTACCGCGGTTATACGGTGCAAATGTCGAAGGGCGTGTCCAGCGCGAATTGTATTCACATCGAAGGCATCAACTTCATGGCGACCAAACAACTGCACTGCCTGTACAACCACAACGAGGTGGAGATCGGAGATGTCGTGCGCACCAGTTGTGGTGCGGGCATGATGGGCGTGCGGACGCAGGAGTGCGTGCGGACGATCACGGGCGCGAAACTGTCGGAGATGGTGTCGTATTGCCGTATGCGTTTCCAGCCGGTGTCAGAAATAGGGACTTTTTCTGCGCCGCGAAACCACGCGATGCTGTGGGCGACGGTAACGATCACGAGCCTGTCGAACGCGTACGCGGAGAAGGCGCAGGCGGCGGTGACGAGGGCGGTGCGCGAGTACTTGGAGGTGAGGGAAGAGAACGTGAACGTGTATTACGTGTACACGCGGAAGGGAAGTGAGTTGTTCTACCAGAAGGAGCTGTACCTGGAGGTGGAGATCCCGCTGCTGAAGAGCAATGCGACGTACACGCGTGCTGTGAAGGAGGTGGGGGAGATGGAGAAGCGAATCGCGAATGGGCTGAATCGGGAGGCGGTGGTGAGAATCACGAAAATCGGCTTTAAGGTGGACAACCAGATACTGCGCATTCTCGTGGTGGTCGTTCCCGCGGTTCTTGTCGTCATGATTGTCGTCATCACGATTCTTGTTGCGCGGAGGAAGAGAAAGGAAAGCCTGGAGAAAATGTACTTGTTAGCGTGATTTAGTGTGTGTTGTTTGCGATACACACAATGCGTCTTCGGAAGCGCGAGAAACTGCAACAAACAAGCCAACGAGACACAGTAGGGAGGATGCCGTAGCTGTTGTTCTTCCCGACGAACTGCTTGAAGGTTTCGGCATCTACGCCTCACCCCGCTCCGATTCTGCTACGAAAAACGTTTAATGCCCCAACATCCATAAAGCACTCGTGAAGTCGGAGGTGCTGAATGGTATTGATATCTACGTCGCAGAACAGGTGAGCCCCTACTCTGAATGGTTACGACACCGTAGTAGTTAAAATTATGGGCACCCATTGATTTCAGCGAGCGAATCGCGGGAAGATCTGATCCTCATTCCTGACACGAAACCACACCTTTGATCATGCAAGACGTGTTACGCAAGGATGACAGTAGTCCCGGCACATCCTTTCCAGTAACCTCCCGGTTTCCGTTCAGCGATGCTTCGCCCAAGCGGATCTTCTCGAGCGAGGGCAAGTCTACTCTTAATCGCACGGCCAACCTCAACTGTCGATAATCAGCGTTTCTAAACAAGAGAAAACGTACCCTCCGAATTGGATGAACTGCAATTCCGGGAATCCGATGATGCGAAGCCGCGGACAACGCTTGAAGCAAAGGGAACGGTCGAACGAGTCGCCGATCGTGAGCGTCTTGAGGAATGGCAGATCTACGGTGAATTCGCTCGCTCACTCACACCATGCATAACAAACACATTGAAATACTCAAACGAACGGTCTCCCACGTGCACGCTTTTCAGCATCGGGAGATCGACTAATCGGAAGCAGCACTCCTGTTCCGGGTGTTTGGCCGAGAAGCAGCGCTCGCCAATAGTGAGGGATTGGAGTCGCGTGTGGTGCTCGATCGTGAATGAGGACAATTGCGTGCAGCAGTTGTCGCCGATCACGAGCTGCTCCATGAGGGAGTGCAGGCCGTGAAGATCCTCAGCAGCGGATGGAATCGTGACCGTCTTGAAGTCACTTCCATCATCGATCCAGTCGCCCTGGTAGACCAAACGGCCCGTGCGATCGTGCATCTCTCCCACGCCCCAGCGCTTTCCCTCGCATAAAAGACCTTGATAATACACCGTGTCCGTATTCATCAGCGGATGATAGTACACGCCGTAGCAAACAGTGGTTTCGTTCAGACGGAATCCTTCAAACAGTTTGCAATTATTCTCGTCGTAATACACTCCCCAACCAAAGGGGACTTCATTGAGGGTATCTCCCTCCCACCGGCTTCCGTCATCACTTAAGTCGATGATTCTCCACTCCACCTTGGAAAGATCCTCCAGCGATTCGATTATATTGTCTTTCACGGTGCAAACGCACTTCAGAACTTTTGTATGAAAGTCACCAATAACAACCCTGCCGTTGATCGCTCCGTTCTCCCAATGCACCTGGGTCACCGTATACTTCGGTAAAAATACCAGTCCGTACTCGTCCGGACTTCCGTTCTTCAGCATGCAGTACTTTTTCCCGCTTCCGAGGTCAATCTTCTCCCCAATCGCGAAAGGCGATACCGCCACGTGAGCAGTCGTCGATCGTCTTCGTCTTCGTCTTCTGAACCACCGAAGAATGGCTTTCCACATGAATAGCGATCACTATGAGCAGCTGCCGTTCCTTATGGAACACCCCTTGGGTCTTCTATTAGGGGAAATTGAAATGGATCGAAAGTGCAGTAGAGAAAAGGCTTTGCTGGTTCAAATGGGGTCGGAGGAAACACAATCGCAGTGTTTCACAGAATGGGAAAGGAGTATTCAGTTTGGAATCGAAATGAGTGTAATCACGAAATGGCGAGAGAAGAAGGCGATTCCATTCAATCCCTCCCAAATCGATGGAAAGAGCCTGCTGCTGTTAGTATGCATGCTGTGAAGCTGAATAGGATGGTAAATATCAAAGAGGGAGACATCGTCATTCTTTCCTTGACCATGGCGGCAAACACCCCGATTCCCATTTACAGGAAGTACATGGGTTGCTGCATCGACTCTATTGACGCTTGCTGTCTGATGGAGGATCGTTGGCTCGATCACTGCGGAATGATCACACGTAGATGGCCCTGCTTCATACGTCGTAGTCAATTCGCATTCCAATACCGTAAGAGCGCTCATTCCGGGTGAGTCCCAGAAATCATTCCAGCGTATTCTTTCCATTTCTGTTGGAGAATCGGAGGGCAGCTTCGATATTGCTTCAACAGATCCCTATCTCCTCCCAGAACTCGTCAGCACGTCTGAATTCGTGTCGAATCCCCTCAAGCCGTGCATCCTGTCCGGTTTAAAAGATGGACGGATCATAACGAGCACCCTATCGCCCGATTCAGTGGAACACAACGAGATCCTGTTCAATCATCACAATCCGATCAGCAGTATCGTGCACAACAAATACACGGGGCTCGTTTGTGCGTCGGCGGATTGTGACCCCTAGTTGAGTGTGTCCTTCGAGGACAACACGATTATCCAGCAGGGTATAAGACAGTCAGAGGAGTAAGGGCTAGAAAACGAGAACAAGCACAATGAGTTTTCTCCCAAGTATGGATGCACACGTCTTCTGTCGGTCGTTCCAGACCAGTTGTTTGTGTTGTCGGCCGTAGCGGATCACTCCTTCTGCATATACGAGAATCAGCAGCCGACCCTTTCGATTCCGTGTCCACGCGAGCACTTCTACTATTCCTCGATCACGACCAATCCAGTGGCATCCGTTGACGCTTCGTTGAGGGCTTAGTTGTAGAATGAGGTTGTCATGGGCTGTAATGACGGGTGGGTGATGGGCTATGACCTGCGGCAAACCTCGAATTCGGTCTTCTCCTACAAAGCGCACAGCGCACTTGGTAGTGATTCTGGTCATGCTTCACGCACAGTTGAGAAGGTGTGCTACGTGAACGAGCCCATTCGGTCTATCATCAGCTGCTCGCTGGATGGTTCCGTGTTCCAGAAGACGCAGAGTGGAGATGGGAGAGAGATCTTGTGCGACCGGTCGTGTTTATCGTGTTGTGCTGCAGAGACGGGGATGGGCGTTGTGGCCACGGGAGGACAGAGTGGGTATCTCTTTATTGCTAGTTATGCGTGTCCTGTTTGTTGTATTTCATGTGCAGCAGCACTATTGTCTCTTGGCAAATCCAGTGAGAGAACGGAGCAGGGGATCGAGAATCCAGAAACAGGGTCGAAAAGGGTGAAATAAAAAACCGTGTGTTTCTCCATAGATACTGCGCACAAATGGAAGCGGCTATTCCAGAAACGAGTCAACAGAGTCAAGTTGAACAACAGCCGATTGCGACAGAGGAAAAGGCTGTTGAGCCCGTAGTGGAGAATCCCGTTCAGAAGGAGGAAGCCACCTCTGCTGCTGCGGTTTCGAGTATTTCAAACGCCGATGGCTCCATTTCTCCCTCGATTCATGCGGGTACCAACTGTTATCGTTGTTCTTAATGCAAATAGAGAAAATCGCGGATCCGGAGAGAAAGACAATGGATTTCATATCGAACGGACTTGTGGGATGTCACGTGGAAGATGTGCTGGAAGAGCACCTGAGCAGTTTTGTTAACGCAAAGAAGCAGGTGATTGTCCTGACACTTGCCGGAAAGCCCGTCTATTCGTATGGGCGGAAGGAGGACGATCTGCCAAGTATGAGTGTGAAGTGTCGTTGAGTGATAGATATTACGGGAATCATCAGAGCCATCGATGCAAACTTCAGCGTGATGGGTGAGAACTTGAGGTGAGCGAGAAGGTGTGTATGGAGCGTAGGTTTATCGAGACGGAGAAGGGCCTCTTTGTGTTTGAGAGAATCGCTTCTCTGCTCTTCTTCTGCTACACTCCGAAGGAGGGTACTACCATTTATCTCATCCGCGAGGAGTTCCAACTGCTCTACCAGCAGATCATCGTCCTGTTGTCCATAACGGCGATGAACACGTTGGAGAAGAAGAGCAACTACGACATTTGCGAGTTGCTCGGAAGTCGTGTTTTCCCTCCATCTTCATCGTAGATTCCGCCACACACCTCACCACCATCATCGAGCAGAACGAGATCAGTCTGTACTACCTTCTTCGTTGCTACCAGCCGCTGCTGCTCCCTCCGACTCTTCGGAATCAATTGCGCGATTTGCTCCTCAGCATGAAGAGACCGGACACCGTGTATGCGTTTTGACTCGAATGGACGGTAGGTATGCGGGAATCGGAATCAACAACTCCGTGGCGATCTGTCTCCAGAACAAGCAATTCCCTCTCCAGCCAATCAGTGATTGTGTTCCGGAACACTAATGGATAGACCAGGTGCTGATTCAGTCGATGATCACCCGCACCGTGGCGTACCGCTCGTCCGAAGGCTGGCTGCCCATTTGCGTGTCGGATGTCAAAAACGACGCCTTTTTGCACCTGTACGTGGGCTTCGTCACGGAAGACATGTACGTGTATTTCATCACGACGGCGAACGATCCCGACGTGTTCGGCGTGTACAGCGCCATGAAGGACGCGGTGTACACCGTGGGAGTTGGCGGGAAAAGTGAGTGGTAGGCGCTGACCACGTCGGACCGCCTGATTGACGTGTACGCGGCGTACAACACTCCGGTGAAGGTTCAGGGTGAGAGCGAGGAGTGGGTGTGAGAGGCAGATTTGGCGGTGCCCGATTTGATTCACTTCATCTACAAGAATGAGATGAACGAGGTGGTGATCCCGGCGCTGGACAGTCGCGTGTTCGACTACGGGGATTATCAGAAGTGGGGAAGAGGCAGCGAATGAAGGGTAGGCTGATGAAGTACTACCAGAGAGTGTACTCGCACATGATGGGCGGCAACGTGAGAGAGAGGCGGTGTGTGAAGGGTAGTTGAATGAGTGTTTTGAGTCGAACGCGGATTGCGTGGTGCATGCCTCGAGAATGGGGTCGTCGGTGTTGATTATATCCTGTTGGGATGAGAAATGGTCCTTCACGGCAGTTGGTGATGAGTCCATATCTGCGCGTGGAGGACGCGATGAAGCGGAGAAAGATGGTGGTGGAGTGGCTGTACAAGAGAAGGGACCTGTTCATCCAGTCCTCCCAGCTCTTCTGGTGGTGTGTTTGTTATATAAGGGTTATTACTCTGTGTGAACAAAGCCATGCAACTCCATCAATCGTATCCCTGTCCGAAGCGAAGCAGGATCAGCAGCGTGCGGATCTTCGTCATGTAGTCGCTGTGACTCTGCACCTCGAGCGACAGGTCCACGTTCTCCACTCCCTTCACCTCCACCTTCTGCAGTCCTGCCACCGACAGCGTCCCCGTCTGTCCGTCACTCCCTCTCCTCTCCCTCACGTCGACGCGATGTAGATAACACAGCACTCCATCGTTCGTGGAGAATCCGTTCACCAGCCGCCCACTCACCACCTGTCTGTACTGCTCCCACTGCGCGGCGTCCAACGACGACGGACAGCCCAGCAACACCACTACGCCTCACCTTCGCTCTCTTCACACACCGTCTTGCAGGACGCCCAGCTGTTTCTTCTCGTACAGCTCCTTCATCAGGGACTGCACCATCACGCACCCCACACTAAACCTGCCCTTCATCCCTCCATCCTTACCTACGCCACCACGCTGAAGGGCCGCGGGGCAGGCCGGCTCAGCAGCAGCTGCGCAAGCACCACGCCCGCCGTCTCCGCCTTGTTGCGTGCCACGGCCCACGCGTTGTCGAAGAACGCTATGGGCGAGATGGCCATCAGCGCAGGCGGCGTGACGAACACACCCTTGCAGAGCGATTGCTTCGCGATGGAGGATACCATGGAGGAAAACGCGGATTGGTACTAGACTTGATCGTCCCTTCTGTGGGCCACCGCCGTGTCCGTCACCAGCGTCCTGATCTTGCTGAGCGTTTCGCTCTCCCACTCCACCAGGTACACGTGGCCTCCGCTGTGGTCTTCCCTCCACCACAAGTCGTTCGGGTGAAACCCCCATATGGAGAGAGCGCTCGCCGCGTCTGTCGCCAGTCCGTTTATCAGCAGTACGTCGAACGACGTGGTGAGTCTTGCCCACGCCTCATCCCGCATTGGCTCCTCTGTCTGCTTTGCCGTTTCTCTCTGCTTCACATTCTGCTTCTCTGTCTGCTTCATGGCGTCATTATGCTTCACAGGCTTCACATTCTGATCCTCCACGTGATCGGCTGTATCGATGATCATCATGTTTACCTCGCCGCCCAGACGCGTCATCATCTTCTTCCTATCCAGTATCCCCTCCTATTCGCACTACCCGCCATACCACGAACCACCCGCCAACAAGCCTGTGGTGGTGAGGGCGACGCCCGCGGAGGAGGAGAGAAAGGCGGAAGTGGCGGTGAGGGCGCTTGCCACGACGGCTCCGAAGGCGCTTCCGCCGATGAGGAAGGAGAAGCCGGTCAGAGTGCCGATGGCGGCTGCAGCTGCGGGGAGAAGAAGAGGGGCTGGAGAATGAAGACAGGGAATCGAATCAACCCGATAGAGCGGCGCAGGTTCCAGCAATGGCTCCGGTGGTGATGATCTTTAGCCATTTCCCTTTCTTCTGAGTGTAACGGATAGCAACACTGATTACGGAAACACGACTGGTGCTCTTTTCCAGGGAGGCATTATCCTTCGACAACCGCTCTGCAACCATACGGAGATTGACAATTAGCCTCTCTTCGTACGAGAGAAACAGAAAATAGGGAATCTGGAGCATAGCAGCACTCCGAAGAAACATGGCACGTGTGACGGAATCGTATTCATTTTCCAGGACAGCAACTATTAAGAGTTCGAGTAGATAGGACAGACTCGTTGTATAGAGTGGAAGACTAGGATGAACGGCGCAAAGCACAACCACTTGGATTTCACGATAATGCGTGCATCTTCATGGAGAATGGAGTCAATAAACTACGAAATCAAGCACACTAAGAATGCGGTCTTCTTTGTTGGAACGAGAGTCCTGTTTGAACGGGACATAGAGAAGAAAAGTCTTTATGCGCTCTCTTAACTTGCTTTGAGTGAAAGCAGATGCTCCATCCCAGAGGATCGAAACAAGCAGTACATGGACTAACTCTAATAGAAAACAGATGAATCCTACCAAAGGTGTGCACAATCGCTTCATCCGGCTGATCCTCAATCAATTGTAACGATACTCTTGGGATGAGCTGCACACTCACAAACAAACTGCTTTCCACTCTGTGGATCCGGTGATAGGATCACTAGGGATTATCCACCCCAATCGCACGTACCGGTTAGCAGCTCAAGGATGACACTCCTGTCAATCGTACAGGAGCCCATACCTGACGATTGCTTCCCTAGGCAATGGATCAAATAACCGCGGGGAGTAAACCATCGCAAACTGATTGATAAATCTTTTGTGAATGGGCCCTGCTTCTTCAAACCAGGATTGGGCTGTTGCCGGAATCGATTTGGGTACTTCTAATTGCTGTGTCAGTGTTTTTTACAATGGGAAGCTGGAAGTCGTGGCTTTGGATAGTTTGAAGACAACTCCGTCTGTCGTAACGTTTTACGAGGACAGAATTGAGTATGGGTATCCTGCAAAGGAGAATCGCTCCAAGTCGGGTGCCATGCCCGTGTACGAGCTAAAGAGGTTGTTTGGGATCCCGTACGAACAGTACTACAACCAATTCAACTTCGATGTCACTACCTACCAGGTGGTGAGGCACGGCAACAAGAGCTGGCTGCGCTTGAAGGAAGACTACGACAATCAGTGGGATATTGCGCCGGAGCACGTTTACAGCATGCTGCTCTCCTATCTCTTCCGTCGTGCATCCGACCTGTACAACGGTGTTATCAAGGGCGTGGTGATCACGGTTCCGGCCAATTTCACCCCGATTCAGATTCATGAGACCGTTTTGTCCGCAAAGATGGCTGGACTGAACGTGTTGCGCATCATCTACGAGCCGAATGCAGCGGCGCTCGCTTATCGGCGGCAGAATGAGAGGATTGCGAACAAGGTGCTTGTGTGTGACGTGGGAGGCGGCACGACCGATATCACGCTAATGAAGTATGCGGACAATTCATTTTCAATCGTGCGCACTTCCGGCAACTCCCACTTGGGTGGCTGCGATTTCGATCGTGCCCTGGCCATCTTGTTTTGCAACAAAGCGCGCAATCTGAGCAGCGACTTCCACGTGCCTCCCGCCTCGAACCGGTTCATCCGCGTGCTTCAGCGGATCGAGAAGTACAAGCTGCAGTTTTCAAAGCTGAAGACGCCGGAGGAAACCGTGGAGTTTAGCCTGGATGACCTTCTGGACGCTGACACGCAAGACAGCGTCAAAATCTCTGTCAGGGATTTCAACAACGAATGCATGCATTTGTATGACCGTATCGTGAAGGAGGCGACGGAGTGCGTGAAGAGTGAGGATTGGCTGAGGAGCGAAGTTGGCACGGTTTTGCTGGTCGGCGGGTGCTCGCGGCTTCCTCTCATCAAGGAGAAGTTGGAGAATGCCTTTCCCAACGCCAACGTGACAGCACTGCCCGACCCCGACACGATCGTTTCACTGGGAGCGTGCGAGGTGGCGGCGAGAGAGTACTGCGACGCGAACCACATTTATATGGATCCTTTGCCCGTTCAATTCGTCAACATGCTTGCATTTGACTTGAAGTACTACCAGGACGGCAAATCACACCTCATTTTCAGCCACGGACAGATCAACACGGAAGAGATGAGGATTCCGTACTCCTCTCTGAAGGTGGCGGACAACAAGCTGGTCGTTTTCATGGGCGATCGGTCGGACGGGCCTTGCAAGGATGTGGAGTTGGGGTACTTCGCGGTTCCCGTGTGGGGCATGGCTTGCGAGGACTCTTCGGATGATTCGAAGGAGGACAAGTTTCCGCGAACGAACAGCAGGAAGAAGGAGATGACGATTCTGATTGACAGTTGCGTGGAATTGCAGATTGCGTATAGAATTGGGGACAGCAGGGGCAAGGCGGCTTTTGTGTACAGGGATGACCTGGATAGGAATGACATTCAGTACATCACGGCGCTAAACTCAATCTACAGCATGATGGAGATTATCCAGAAGAGGTATAGCAAGAACGCACAAGTCATGGATCTCGTTCAGAAGTGGAAAGAAGGGGAGGTTTCCTATCGTTTTAAGTTGCACTCGATCTTGGCTGAAAGGAACGCCAAGGCCATTAAGGAGGGGTTTAGGCTTTCTCTTGTTTATTGCACACTCCTTCTCCAGAGTGGCGTAGAGTGACTGAAATCGCCTCGTTTTCTCTCGCCTCTCCTTTTCCTTCTCAAAGAATGCTTTCCCGAAGCCTCACCACTGCGTTTTGCCGTTGTTCGTGCATCCGGTATTCGAATGTGCAGCATTCTGACGTTAAGATTCCCTTCCTCAGTTGTGCAATGGAGACACAAGGCGACTGCGTTGATTCGCCCTATCCCATTTATTTCTAGAAAGACGGTGGATCCCACATCCGCAAGAGAGTTGGCGCTGAAGAATGCGATCAAACAGCTTGAAACGCAGTTCGGAAAGGGGTCCGTTATGAAGCTGGGGTCGCGCGAGAAGCTCGACATACCGGTGATTAGCACTGGATCGTTAACCGTGGATCGTGCCCTAGGAATCGGCGGTTTGCCGCGAGGACGCGTCGTGGAGATCTACGGACCCGAGAGCAGTGGAAAGACCACGCTCGCCCTTCACACTGTTGCCCAGCTTCAGAAAACGGGGGGCACCTGCACATTCATCGACGCCGAGCACGCTCTGGACCCGGTGTACGCGTCAAACATTGGCGTGAACATCGACGATCTATACATCTCCCAGCCGGACAGCGGAGAGCAGGCCCTCGAAATAGCGGATTCTCTGGTACGCAGCGGAGCGATGGACATGATCGTGGTGGACAGTGTGGCCGCCCTGGTACCCAAAGCCGAGGCGGAAGGAGCCATGGGCGACGCCCACATGGCCCTTCAGGTGGGAGTGGCGAAGAGAGGTGAGCGATAGGCCCGACTGATGAGCCAGGCGCTGCGGAAGCTAACGGGCTCGCTGTCCAAGTCGAACTGCCTGCTGATCTTCATTAACCAGATTCGCCAGAAGGTGGGAATCATGTTCGGGAATCCGGAAGTGACTCCCGGAGGCAACGCGCTGAAGTTTTACAGTTCGGTTCGGATGGACATTCGCCGAAAGAGCGCGATTAAGAAGGGAGACGACGTCGTTGGCTACGAAACGACTGTGAAGATTGTGAAGAACAAGTGCGCGCCGCCGTTCCGCGTTGCCAACTTCGACATGATGTTCGGCACGGGCATTTCCCACGTGGGTGAGGTGTTGGATCTGGCGATCGAAGAGGGCCTCTTGACGCAGTCAGGAGCGTGGATCGCGTACAACGGAGAGAACATCGCGCAGGGCCGTCCGAAGGCGAAGCTCTATCTGGAGCAGAACCCATCCTTCTGCGAGGATCTGGAGAAGCAGCTGCGTCAGAAGTGGAAGGAGGAGCGCGATCCTAGCATTTCTTCAGCGGCCGCCGCAAACAACACGGAGGCGTGGAACGTGAAGGGAGATGTGGAGAATTGGCGCGTTTGTTACAAACAGAGAATGAGTCTGAACTACTGTCAATGTCGAAAATGACATTGCTGGGTATTTGCTGCGGAGGAGGGCGCATGGCTGCCTGTTCTCCATTTTCCACGTCACTCGAATCACTCGAGCTGTCATTCACCAGATCGATCATTTCCTCTTCCTTTCCCTCCATGGATGAGTCCACAATCTCTTCCAGTCCGTCATCCGATTCCTCCACTGCCACGTGCAATCGCTTCGGAACGGGCTCAAAGATGGGCATGCGTGGGTACGAAACGACAGAATTCGGCACCATTCTGTTCTCCATAATGTTCCCGAAATAGTACGGATTGTTGGTGTACGACAGAGAGTTTGCCTGCAGCGCCGGCTGAAACGGCCACCCGTTGGCGGCAAACGTGGGCTGTAATTCCTGGTATGGAACACTGTTCCCAACAATACCCTCCACGGGGACGGGCGGACTGCCCTCGTCGAGCGGGTTGGCGCGATTCCCGCGGGACCACGGTCGGTTGTAGATGGAGCGGATTTTGGTTTCGATGGAGTGCTTCACGATCTGACTGACTTGATTGCTGTCCAGCGAGAATAGCTGTGTGTGCTCACTACATGTCAGCGCGCACCTCAGCCTGCACCTAATGCCATCGATGTCCAGAGAGTGCAGAAACTCCATGTGCGTCGGATCGTTCGGCAAATCCACCTGCAGTCGGAGTTCCTAAAATCGACCCGATTTCCGTCGCCCACCTTAATGCTCATGCGCATGCTGGAGTGCACGGGATCTCGCAGTGTGAACAGGTCCTTCAGCTCGTCCTTGGTGAAGTGCTTCATCGTCGACTTCTTCTCGATCACCTGCTTGTTCACGCACTCCTTCCAGATCTGTCGCGCGTACATCTTCTCCTCCACCGTACCGCACGTCACCAGCCGGTACACGATCACATCACGCGTCTGCCCGATACGGTATCTACCTGTCATCTCTCCGTCACGCCCTCACGCGCGGTCGATCGCCTGGTCGTCCACCGTCGGGTTCCACGACGGATCGATGATGATCACACGGTCTGCCTCCACGATCGTGATTCCCTCGCCGCCCGCGCCCACCGTGATCAGCAGCACATTCGCGTCGTCGCCCTTGAACTGCTGCAGCACTGCGTTACGCTGCGTGGGGGTCATCTGCCCGTTGAAGTTCAGGGCGGGGATCTGTTCGCGCTTCAGACACTCGTGAACGATGCATAACATCTTCAGATAGCGGCCGAACACGATCACGCGGTGCCCCTCGTCCACAAGATTTCGAATCAACGGGACGATCACGTTCAGCTTGTTCCCGAAGGCATATAACGCCTTGGTCGGCAGGGTCTGCAAAAACGCGCTCATTCGATTCGACGAAAACACCTTCCTCTTCCGCTTCTTCTTCTTCTCCTGCTCCTGCCATGCAAACTGGCCCAGCATCAGAGCGTTCGGGTCCAGCGCCGGCGTCTTCTCTTCCGAGTCACTCAAGTCGCTGCCCGAGTCCAAACCGCCGTCCGTCTCGTCGAACAACTGCTCGAAGCAAACGCCGTCGGGAGCGGAGGGCGGGTCGCTCACTTCCCTTCTCACCTCCTCACTGATGCTGCGACGCTCGTTCGCGTTGAGCAGCATCACATGATTGGCACTACGCGGAACACGCCCCAACTGCCCCCACATTTTCTGAAGCACGATGAGACAGTGAAATGCGTGGAGCGTTGTGGCGAGAGCCTTCTTCACACGGTCCGAGTACAGGAAGCACTTGTAGATCTCGATCTGCCGCGTGTTCAACCGGCTATTCGTCATCATTGCGACCCTCTCTCACCACCAAAGGACGATCTCCGTTTTCTTGCTGATTCTTGGAATTGCCGCATCTTTGAAAACGGCGGTCTTTTCTCGCCGTAGCATCACAGAGGAGACCAGTTTATGCAGTTCCTTCGTGACGGCATCGGCGTACAAGCGCGTGCTCTCATCGGCTCTCTTGTCCTGGCCCTTCTCGATTGGCTGCTTGAACATCTTCTGGAACTCGCTCTTTTCTCCTAGAAGACGGTGGTCGCAGAGCCAGTCCATCAGGCTCCAGATCTCCATCAGATTGTTCTGCAGTGGTGTGCCCGAGAGAATAATCCGATGATACGCGTGCACGCCGTTCATGCACTTCGACATTTCCGTGTTGCTGTTCCGAATCTACGCTGAAACGCCATCTCCACGTCCACTTTGTGTCCTTCATCTAGTATGACGTAATCCCACTGCGGACAGATGCTGCTATCGAGATGCCAGCCATAGTTGAAGAAGTCCAAATGCCTCCGGACCATTCCGTAGGTTGTGAGCAGGATGTGAAACGAGGATTTGACGGCCTCGCGAATCGCATGCTCCCGAATCTCCTTCGTCGCGTGGAACACGATAACGGGCAGATCTGCTCTTCATGCCATCGGACCATGCCCACCTGTCCACTCATTGAGCGTATCTTCCCAGACTTGAAGCACGCTCGAAGGCGCGATGATCAGGCAGGAGTCGATTTGACCGCAAGCATGCAGACACCGCAGATAGACAGCCACTTGCACCGTCTTTCCCAAACCCATATCATCCGCCAAAAGGGCTCCTCCATATGGATTGTTGTGCATTTTCCAGAGCCACTCCACGCCCTCGATTTGGTGCGGGTATCTACGCACATAACGGAGAAGAATTGCGGATACAGACGGAGTTTGATGAACTCCGGAATGGTGAAGGGCTTCGCGGATTCACCGTTTGCACTCATTGTAGAAAGCGCTTTCTGTTCGATTGATTTATCTACAGCGGTCATCGACTCCATCCGCGCATCTACAGTTGTTGTCGTGGGATTCGGGTTGCGGATGCTCTCGTTCAACCCAATATTCAAAACAATGGCACCCAGCTCCCAAAAACAAACGAAGTATGGAACAAACAATCGCACCTACAAACCATAAGAAATGTCCATAGCGGAAGAAGTGGTCATGCATCGCCGCATCCTGGCTTAGCGTGCAGCGATATACGTCTTTCCATAGAATCATAGTCGATCATATGGGGAAAGAATTGTAATCATCCCACTCGTCACACTACATACCTAACCGAAGAGCCTACATATAGTGAGCTTATCATTCCCTAAAACGATGACGAACAAGAAAGGGGAGAGTATACCCACGTTCTTTGCGCACCCATTAACACAAGTGGAGTAGGATTAACTCCAGCTGAAGTACGAAAGGTGCAAACCAATCATCACAACACTTACCTCCAACGCCACGGCTCTCACAACCTCACCACTACAGAGCGTTAGTGTCTTTGCCCGCATCAGCGGCATCGCAACACGTGCTTCGCCCGGACGCAAGCAAACAGGTTGTTCAGACCTGCTGCGAGAGTTCGATTTGGGCAACGGGAACGAAATCATGTGGATCCAGTCCTCATGACTCAGTATAGTTGCCTGTCCAAAGAGCATGCTCAGACAAATGCCTCAGTAAAATCACGGGAATGGATTTCATACTCGTCATCTATTTCCTCTTCATCGCATGCACTCATCACGCTGCTTACCTTACCACCAATCACTGAGAAGCTGACAGGCCTACACAATGTTAGAAAACCCACAATTCTATGGCGGAAGACCGCATAAAACCGAAGCAGGCAAACTGACACTTTCGTCGCTGGTTAGTTCCACAACCTCATTCAATGAGAGGTCGGGTTACCTTAAAACGACAATGCACTCATCACTCCACTTACATGCAGTTCCCCTTCTCGCGGAGAACGGAAACTAGAGAGGGTAAGTCTGTGTCCATTATGGTTTTTCCACAATATCAAAGCTGCAGAGCAACTCATCCGGAGTAGGAATATAATGGCAGGGTGGGAGCAGGCTTGCGCGAGCTCAACCATCCTTCACTCTAGGATCTGCTTGCTGCCTGAGACTTCACCGAAGCGGTAGCCGGGCTACCTTCCATGGCGCGCAAGAGCGGGAGTCACGAGCGACTACAGTCCGAAGACCGCCATCCACGATCGTCACCGCCGGATCCAGACCATTGCATCATCACGCTACCTACTTGCATGCCTACAAAATGTTAACTACACTACTAATGTGAAAACCACAGGACAGATTAGCACACTAGCAAGTGCACTATTGCTCTCCGGAGGACACACGGTGGATAGGAAATGCTATATTCAAATCGCGTGTATGTCTCCCGGAACAACACCATGATCAGACACTACTTATCCTATCATCACGGAAACTATGATAGGGGCGAAGTAATCATCAATTCAAGTCACACACGTCAGGCACTCCATCTTACCCTCAGCGCACACCGCTTCACAATAATAAAAAGTGCCGCTTCACCACCAACCACCGCATGATGCAATCGTCGCGAATAAAATCGGGAAACAGTGCACGCTTTCACTGGAATGGCAGTCGTCGTGTTAATTTGTTCCCCGTTTCTGTCTTGGGAACGCCTTCCTTCGACGATAGAAGATGTGGGAACAAACACAGCAACGCTATTTAGACAAAGGGAAAGTCCTCTTTGAAGACAGATATATCGAAGTGTTCCTTCACCGTTGCAGCTAGCACCGTGAAATAGTTCAGGATGAAGCAGGTTTCGTTCATGAGCGCCCTCTGCACCGCCAACTCGTCTGCGCCTTCCGGCACTCTACACGTCACCCCAACAACGCGCCCTCACTCCTTGTCAATCAAGTTGGGACCAATGACGATGATGAAGCTATTCACGCTCATGTGGTTGCTTTCCACCAATGATAAGTTATATACGAAGGTCAGCAGGTACATCAGTGTGGAGAAGTTCGGCTCGGGCAGTGTCCGAATCAGCTCCCACGCCTTCTCCACGTCCATGTTGTTTTCCTGCTTGCCGAGCACAACGATGTCATCCCACAACGACGGCGACACGAGTCTCGGTGTGAGGTGCCGCAAGAAGACCTTTATTATGCCTAGCGCTCACACTCCCGCGCCGCACTCACTTGCCAGTGTGTAGCCGGAGGCCACGTAGTTGATCGTGTCGTAATTGCCCTAATCGTCAGTCGCGCCTTCCGCCCGCTACCACCGACAGCGCCTCGCTGAGCAGGTGCTGCTCGTCGCTCGGAGGCGATTTGCGGAAGATTCCCTCCAACTTGTACCCCTCGCGCTCCACCAGCGCCCGCCCCAGCAGCAGCAACAACCGCGGGATTTGCGCGTGGTGCGGGTACGGCATCATGTCGTGCAGCGCGAACGTCTCCGACGCCTTGACGCTTCCCGCCATTGGCGCCATTGGCGTCATTGGCGTTGCGGGTGCCTTCAGCAGCTGCGTCTTCTTCAGCGCGTCCACCGACACGGCGCTCATCGCCGAGAAGTCCAGTCCGCGCCGACTGCCCGACCCGCCCGTGCCCGCCATGCTGAAGGCGCCCACCGTGTTGAAGGCACCCGTGCCGCCCGCAGCACCGCTTGCACCGCCCGCAGCGCCGAGAGAGCCGGGAGAGCCAAATGCGCCGAAAGTGCCGGATTTGAGGCTGCGCGAGTGCTGGGCGGTGGGGGAGCCGAGCGGCGAGCCGAGCGATCCGGCGGACTTGATGGTCATGGGCGGTGTGGCGAGCGAGGCGTCCGCGGCAGTGGCGCTGAAGAACTGCGAGGTGGTGAAGGACTGCTTGCGCAGGTAGCCCTCCAGCGAACGCTTCCGGTCCGGGCACAGCGGCGACTCGCCCTCCACGCCGCGCGCCGCGTCGCCGTCGACCTCCGCCAGGCCCAGCTTGTACCAGCGCGTCCAGGAGGTCAGGAACTGCAGCAGGCGGTAACGCTCGGGCGCCGACAGCACCGCCAGGTCCACCGACTGCGCCTCGCTGCGCGCGAACAGCTGCACGCCGTAGAGACTCGCGCGCTCGCGGCCCTCGCCCTCGATCACGCCGCCGATGCACACCACGTCCTACGCCTCACCGCACGCCCACGCCGTCACGTTCAGGTCCTCCAGCTCGATGCTGTGCATCTTGTTCGCGTTGCCGCTGAGCGGGAGCCACACCAGGCGCAGCAGCGACGCGTCCAGCTTCAGCACGCGCTCCTTGAAGTCCCGCGCGTCGGCGGTGCGCACGAATACCACAACGCCGCGCAGCAGCGCCTGCATCATCTGCGTGATCGCCACCTCCGTCACCGCGCACGTCGCTATTGCTCACTCCCTCTTTCCACTCTTACGCGGATCGAAGTGCCACGCGTAGCAGTATCCCGACGGCGGCAGCAGCCCGTGCAGCAGCAGCGTCCGCGCCGCGTCCTCCACACGCAGCACCGTCTCCAGCGATACGCTGTCCAACAGTTCGTAGGCGATGATGTGATTCTCGCCCTCCTCCATCTCTCTGCAGGCATGGTCGAACCGGCTCATATGGAACTCGCTCGCGTCCTTCGCCTCGCCCTCCAGCAGCTCCTTCTCCGACATCCACGCCAGTCCGCCCACCGCGTCCTGCCGCGCCACGCGCTGGTGCAGGTAGTTCAGCACATACTTCAGCAGCGCTGGCGACGGGCGACGTTGTCGCAGCAGCACATACAAGCACTGCAGGCCGGCGACCTCGCTGTCGGGGTCGGGGTTGTCGTTGGACTGCTTCATCACGAAGCAAACCGCCTCGTCGAAGACCTCCTGCGACCCCACCGACTGGTACACGATCTGCTCCAGCACCGCCAGCCGCTGCTCCTCCGCGCTGGCCGCCGCTGCCTCCGACTCCTCCACCATCACCACATTCATCCACATGAGCACCTTACGCTCCAGATCCAGCACCACCGGCACCAGCAGCGGCGGCAGGGGGTGCAGCGGCTGCAGCGGGATGCGGCCCGTGAATGAGACGAGCTCCCGCGGGGAGAAGGTGTGGAAGAGGCGCGACTTCTCGCGCTGGAAGTAGATGGAGGCGTACAGCGTGAAGTCGTACAGGTCCAGGTCCGAGTACACGCAGCTCAGCGGCACGCTCGCCACCTCCGCCTCCAGTGACGGGCGGTCGGGTGTGTTGAGGGGCGGGCGGTCGGGTGTGTTGAGGGACGGGCGGTCGGGCGCAGGGGACTGGGAAGACAGCAGGGACTTCTGCGAGGACTTGGGCGTGAGCGAGGAGGCGGCGGAGTCGCGCTTGAGCGAGCTGGAGTCGCGCGAGGGCGTGACAGCCACGACGGGCGCCTCGGGAGCCACAGGCGCTTCGGGCACCTCAGGCGTCTCAGCCATGATGGGTGCCTCGGGAACCTCAGGAGTGGTGGACTTCTCAGAGTCGGGGTGCTTCTTGGAGGGCTTGCGGCGGATGATGTGCGAGACGGACTCGGGCTTGCCCCGCACGGGCGGGGTGTCGTCGGGGAAGCTGACGGTGTGGAAGATGGAGGAGTCTAGATGAGAGCAGGGCACAGAGGCTACGGTGTGCGAAGTCCCCCATGTCGAACACCACGAAGGAGGCGGAGGCGGCCAGGTCCATCTGCGCCGTCAGCTCGCTGAAGAGAGAGGGCGCCACACCGCACTCCTGTAGCATGCGCTGGAAGGCGGGCTGCTGGATGTTCAGCTCGTGGCGCGCCACCTCGATGCTCCACTAGCGATGACACCACCGGTGTGTTGTTACGATGTCGTAGGGAGTGATGGGGAAGGTGCTGAAGACGCTGCGAATGTACAGCGGCAATATGGACCGCAGGAGGCGCAGCGCTATGAATGATGTGCGGCGCGAGGGCGTACAGATGTTATCGGTCTGCGAGCTTTGGAGAGAGAGACTCATGCGCGGATTCACTCGACGGCGCGCAGGCACGCTGCCCTGCATGGTGTCGTTAGCACTAGCAATCAGCGAGAAGGAGGACAGCAACGATAGGCGCTGCGATATGTGACGGACGGTATTGGCTCTCCTCTTCACGCACACCACGGTATCCAATTCGGGGTTATTTGAATGGGGCAAAACAGCGTCGCTGGGCCTGTACTCGTTGGTGTTCTGCTCCACCAGCGGAAGGATGGGAGAAAGACAGTCCATCGGAGCATAACCACCGTTACCTTCCTGCGTCTCCACATACACCCAGCCATCCACCGGGACCGTTCGCACAAACACAATCGCATCCTTTTCCAAACTGATTTCCTGCTCCTCCACCTTGTTAAAGCCGGTCTTCACACGACTGCAGTGCGGGTTAAAGCAGCAACTGCGCATCACAACTCAAGGATATATAAAAGCAAAATGTGCCCGATAAATCGCAATCTATATCTAAACTCTTTACGCTGCCGCTCTCGGGACCCTCGTCGGGTTTTTCAGAACATGCACTGCCCAGTTTCACATTACAGTAGTACTGGTTCTTCCTCCCGGGATAAGAACACTCATACCAAGTGTATTTCGGCATTCTTGGCACGCAATCACTGATTTTCAACTCAACCGTCAGATTCCAGAATTGCCCCTTTTTCAGAGACAACCAGAAGAGGGCCGAATTGCGCCGCATTTGAAATCCAAAGAAGTCTTTGTGCAAATCGCTGCAGCAACAGGTACTCGCTCCCACGTTCCATCCATGAGTTTACTGCTTCCCATTCTGTACATCAGCCTTTCGCTCTGGGTTTCCCTCCTTTTGATTGGTCATGCGTAGCTGTACAAGAAGTTCCACGATGGGAATGAAATGCAAGAGATGATGGGTGTTTCCGTCCAGAACGTTGCTTTCATTGCTTCTTTTTACTGTATAGGTTTGGGGTGAGGGCAGATGGTACTTGATTCCCCTGTCTCTCTTTCAACACTCCAATACCACATGCCTTCTCTTCGATATATTCATGGTCTGTTACATTTCGAGTAAACCTATCCAATTTTGTGTGTATCGTAGATAACGGCATTCTCCCAATCGAATCACCGCTCTGCGGCTTCTTCATTTCTGCATATGCTATATACGGCATCTATATCTTCTTCAGCAGCTCAACTGCAAGAAATGGATTCCAACTCGCATCATCAGCCCTTTCCCGAAATAGTGACTCCACTCCGTATTGCGGCTGCTTCCCCTTCGTTCTGCACTATCTCGGAATCCTCATTGTCTCCATTCTTCTCCTCATCCACTCTAGTTCCACTCCGACTATTCGTGGCGCTTCATCAACACGGCCCTGTTGTGCACCTACTTGTATATCAATCGGAAGAAGTGGAGATGTCGTGTGGTTGTCATCTGTAGTGCTCTTCTCTTCCCGCTGAGTGTCATCGGCATTCTTCTGTCACCCATTATCCCCTTTTTCATATCGGACTACTGGATTCACGTGATCGTTCTCTTATCCTTTCCTATCGCACTTATCAACTATTTCGTTTTCTCTCAGTGTCTGTGTGAAAAGTAGAACTTCCAGAACGGCACAGTCCTTCCGGTTTCAGAGCAGGAGGAGTGTTACCACTTTCGGGAGATTCGCTCTCTTCAGCATGTTTCTATTGTTTACAACAAACACAATATTCAATATCCAATTTCACATCGTCCAGATCGTCCATATCCACTTCATCCACGACATCGTCCGCCTCCTCGAAGTCATACAAAGCGTCCTCCTCAGGGTCATACACGGGAGGCTTCGGACCGCGTTTTTCCACCTCCACCTTGCTCTTGGGCGTAATGATGCGCTTCATCAGCTCAATCGTGGCCAGCTTTAGCGAAATCCACTCACTGCGCGTCCACTGCACTACGGATCACAATACTATCCCATCCTCACCTGTCTGATAGCCCGCATTATACACGGTGATACAACCCCTCACGAAACCCTTCGGGTTGTACGCATACACTGCAATAACAGCACCGATCACTCCCAGGGTGATCCAACGATACTTGTTGTAGCCGTCCTCGATCTTCTACGCATCATCACCAGCAGGCGCACCTACTTCCACGGAAATCAACGGATAGAACACGCCGAAGATGCCCTTGTCGTCGCGATCCAGGTCGGGGAAGATCCAGATGCGATACCCGAACAAGTAGCACACGAGGAAAATGAGGAAACGGACGACTTCCAGAGCGATCATGGCCACCAAGAGAACGATGGAGGTGTAGAACACGATGTTCTATGTTGAATGATAGCCCGTGATAGTACTTGAAGGAAACGCGGCCAAATTCGGTACGTCGGAATTGCGATGATCGCAATCAGCGTCAGCGCCGTCTTCAAATAGCGCATGCCCTACAGGTCACACTCCCTTCGTAATCCCACAGCAGGACCATCATAATCCCATGAGTACACGTACTTCTTATCCCAAACCAGATTGTTCTCCTTGATGATTCGGCGAGCATTGTCCGGTTTCTTTGCAGTGTGCATCAGCTTGTTCTCCATCAGGCAGTCCATGATCACCTCGATGGCCTTTTCCATCTGGTCTTCGGGAATGGCAGGAAGCTTTGCTCTGTCCCGATTCTCCTGCTGCATGAACCAGGCATCGATGTGCTTTCCCTTTGAGCATTTGGAGTGCTTCTTATACTCACCTAGACTGTTACAACGACAAGAAGTGCAGCAAACCATCATCGGTGTAAATAATCTCAACGACGTCATACTTTGTAACTCCCTTCGAGCCAAAGAGAGCATCGGCAACACGCATCACGTTTTCTTCCGTACTCAGATACTATACACTAATTTGCATGCGTGCAGAGTTACATCATTTAAAGCAGCAAGTGGATTCTCATCCGCACTCATGGTTTCCTTTGTTTTCGTGATGATGAGGAATGGAAGGGGCGTTTCATCCAGGACAGAAATACAATTCTAGAAGGTGTCAGCGAACTTACAAACAAACAGACCCAAGAAAAAGCACATTTAGACATAGACATCCGTCACCTTGACACTACCACGACTCCACTTCTTCTTCATCGAAAACAAGGTAATTAAAAGAGCACCGGCAATAACGACAACAGCAACCACAATAACCGCAATGATCAAGACGAGGTTATAGCACTTGTCCGACACAACCCTCCACCCCACGCCATTCTCATTCACTTCGCACATCACCACTCTCCGTCCCGACAGGCCCCAGTTCGCGCAGTCCACCTCCATCGACGTGCCCACGCTGGCGCCGGGGTAGAACTCGCTTGCCTCGCAGTCTTGGAACACAATGAGAAGGCGAATAACCACGGTTGTGGAGCCGGCTGCGTTGGTGGCGGTGATGGTGTAGCTGGCTTCCGAGGGCTTCGAGACGGAACCCGAGATGACGCCGCTGCGCTCATCCAGAGTCAAGCCTTCAGGAAGAGAAGGGTTTGCGGAGAAACTGCTCACTTCACTCGACACAGTAGGACTCAGAGATATCATCTCATTCACGAAGTACGAGTCAGCAACCTCGTAGTGTAAGTCAGAAGGAGGAAGAAGAGAACAATGGTCATACTGAATCTCACCAAATGTTCCATTAAAGCACACACGGTAGGTATAACCACTGTAGCCCGGCAAACAGTCGCCCTCACGCTTCTCCTCTCCGTGGTGGTACGTCTGCCCCGCGGCGTCCACGCAGTCCAGCGGCGGCTGCAGAATCGTGACATCCATGTCCTTGTACCCGTCGCTCTCGAACCCGCTCACCACAAAGCCGCTCAGTGTCGGGTCCACGTTGTCCAGGCACAGCTCGCCGCTCTGGCTGTTCATCGTCACCCCGCTGGAGGCGGGCAGGGTGTGATAGTCCCTCGTGAACACGGACCACACGCTCACGTCCTCCGCGCCGCGCGACGGCTCGAAGCACGTCGCCTCGTACGGGCGGACCACCGTGTTGTTCTCCAGCGGGTACGCGAACGCCTCCGTCTCCCAGCGGTAGTTGCGCGTGGCGAAGGTGGCATCTCGCAGACGAATGTGCCCGCGCCCGCGCATCGTCACGCGCACCGCCGTGGAGTACCGCGCCAGCTGGATGCGCCAGCAGAACGCGCTCACGCTCGCCACGGCGGTGGGCTCCGTGCGCGTGAGCGTGTTGGGACGCAGCGTCGCGCGGCCCTGCGTCTGCGTGCCGGTCATGACCGCCACCTCCATCTCCGGCGGCAGCAGCGACGCGGAATCAGCCATCAGGCAGAGGTCGTTCACCATGGGCTGGCTGCGCACGGGGAACTGCAGGTAGAGGATGACGGTCCGCAGCGTGCTCACGTCGTCCTCCCACTGGGTGGAGAGGTCGCCGTCGAAGAGAGTGGTGAAGGAGTTGTCGGTGGAGAAGGTGGTGGCGTAGGACTGGAACGGCGTGGCGGGCAGCACGCGGGCCGTGAGGTCGAAGGACATGCTGCGGAAGAGCGACGGGGAGATGCACACGATGATGGTGTTCTCGCCCTCACGGAGGAAGGAGGCGGGCAATGTCGATGTTGACCAGTCGTTGGGGGAGTCGTGCCACGACTGTCGGATGTTGGAGAAAAGGAGGATGCCGTTGAGGGAGAGAGCAAACGGTGTGGCGACGCGGAATTGCAATTCAATGGCCTCCTTGCTCTGGGAGTCCTGGAGGGTGAACGAGGTGCGGAGGAAGAGGTGCCCCGAACCGGAGGAGGGGAGAGAGGACGTGGAGGGCCAGGAAGAAGCATCGAAGGACGGAAGAAGCCAGTTGGACGAATAGCCACTTCTGTACTTGTACTTCCACATCTGATGGTTGGCGAGCATCGGCGTAATCGCATAGAAAACTGTAAAGGAAATGGCGTTCTTCGCAGGTCCTCTATACACCACACTGTCTTGCTCCCACTGCACCGCCGAAAAGCCCACGAAGGCAGACTCCAGGCAGGGAGTGTACTGCAAACCGTTCACCGTGCAGGATGTCGTCGTAAGCACTCCACTGAACACTGCCCTGTACTCATCCTGAGGCAGCGACAACGAAATCGACGGTCCCGTGATGGAGTACTCCGAAATAGGAAGCCCATCAAGAGACTCCAACGACAGAACGGTGACGTCATTCGCACCCACGTTCTGCGCGTTCTGGAGAGACAGGATGGCCGAAGTGTCAATCATCAGAGAAATGCACATGGGGTTTGTCTCCGTCGAGTTAAAGCACTGATCAAAGTCATAAGCGCCGCTCGTCCGATCATCCAGAAAGTCGGCTTCTTGTGCAAACACAAGAATCACAAGGCATAAGGATGCGAGCGAGTACACTACACGTCACATCCACGAGCAGCTCCCTACATGCAATTCTTGCACTTTTCATCTGTAGTCTGTGATGATTGAGTCGAAAGAAGAAAAAGCCGCAAATCGGGTCTTTCCCGTTAACTCATTTCGCCTCGATTTCCGGCAGACCGTCTTGTGTAGGCAACGAAACGCCTAAAGGAAGAGAATCACTCCCTCTCTCACGCCATGAACGGTTCGATTGTAAAGAAGCTGCCCAGCGATGTTCTGGATGAGATTGTGATAGCTGATCAGACCCAAGTGCTGGAGTACTTCGAGGACGATGACTACACTGACAATGATGTGGCCTCGCTTGTTGAGCAAGTTGCAATTCCCTGTGCATCTAAAGGAGTAGTGCCGTAGCTTCGATCTAATCCGAGCCCATAACATCTACGCGAATTCGGTGGCGCATGCGGCCATTCTTCCCAATGTATATGACGAAATCAAAGAGTACCCGAATGTGCATTGTGCGCTCGTTGCTTTATGAATAGGAGTACAAGGAGCTGGAAAGTCTCACCGAGGACGAAAAGAAGAAGTATACCGAGGAAGGGCTTCGTGTGATGGCAAAGGGGCAGTTTGCACTCGTCTTGCTGGCGGGAGGTCAGGCACGTTTTGTAGTTGTGAACTCATCCCAAGGCTACTCGCTTAAACATCAATCGCGTGAAGGGCAACTGCGACTTTGGATTCCCATCCCGTTGCACTAAACAAACGATTCTAATGTGTAGACAAGACTCTGTTTCAGCGTCTAATGGAGTCCATTCGCTATGTCCAACGCCTCGTGAAGGAGCATACGGGAACCGGTTCCTTGCATGTATGTGTGGTTCCGAGTAGAGATTGCACTGCCCATCTACATCATGACCTCTCAGTTCAATCGCAAGGAAATCGAAGTCAATATCTTATTACCATTCCTGTAACGTCCCTAACCGCACTCTTTTCCACTCACAACTACTACGGCTTGAATCAATCGCAGATCGTCTTCTTCTCGCAAGGCTCCCTCCCCTGCGTCGACGACAGCGGACACATCATCATGCGAGAGAAGCACAAGATCGCCCTCTCCCCTGACGGCAGTGGCGGCGTGTTTCCTGCCTTGGACAAGAACCATTTCGTGTTTCAGTGGAAGCAACAGGGAATCGAATTCGTCCAGATTTTCGGAATCGACAATGCAATGGAGATCGTAATCATTGCTCCTATCCGTCACGCCGTAGCCAGCAGATCCGCTGTTCCTGGGCTATTCTGTGCTTCACCAGAATGACATGTGTGTGAAGTGTGTGAAGAAGTGCTGTCCCGAAGAAAAGTTGTCGGTGATTACGCAGTACGCGGGCCGCCCGCTGCTGGCGATCTGCTCGGAGATGCAGTACCGCCAGACGTGCAAGCGCGACGAGAACGGTGAGGGCAGGGCGGTGGCGTGAGGAGTAGGTGAGATGGTTTTCCGTTATGGGTTCGTGTTTGACTCTCTGTTCCGCCTGGACTTCCTGCTTGCGAAGTGCACCGCCTCGTCGTTGCCTGCTTAGTTGGAGTGCTGAGAGGGCGTGAAGAGTAGTTGTCATATTGTGAAGAAGGCGATTCCCTATTTCGACACGATTTTGGGCCGCACCATCAAGCCCATCAACCCGAACGCCTACAAGATGGAGTACTACTTGGCCGATGTGCTGGCCTCGACGAAAAAGCTAGGGATTTTGGTCATTCCGCGCAGCGAGTTCGCGCCGATCAAGAACCCTCCGGGTGGATTCTGCCGCGAGCATTAAGGCGTAGGCAAGCCGGTGGCTTCGCCGGAGAAGGCCGTGGCGCACATCGTTCAGGCGCAGACGGCGTATCTGCGAGAGTGTGGAGTGCGGTTTGAGGAGCCTGTTCCCGAGAAGGGCGTGGAGGTGTCGCCGCTGGTGTCGCTGCGAGAAGAGGGCTTGAAGCGACTGAGCGGAGTGTGTTTGCGGGTGCCGTGTGTGGTGGTGGATGGGAGCGAGGTGGATTGGAAGGGGGCGGAGAAGGTGAAGGAGGGTGTGATGCGACTGAAGGAGTTGGCGGAGGGGTATTCTGTTTACGTCCTTTTATGACGTGTGTGTTGAACAAACAGACCAGTGAAAAGCATACCAGATGCAGAAGATGATACAACACGCGATGACCACCGCCACGATCACACTACACATCAGTCCCTGATGCAGGCCCCACTTCTCCCGGTTGCGGCGATCCGCAATCCGATTCAGCAGGTCGTTCGCTAGCGGAAAGCGGCTCGATACGCTCAGAATGCGTCCCTTTCCAGCCTCCAGCCGCCTTCCCTGTTCGAGCAGGTTGCTGTGGGACTCGGCGGCCTGCCTAGCGTTTATGCACACTGGATACAAGGACTCGATGAAGCGATCTGCCATTTGGAGAGAGGATCGGGCAGATGCTCTCTCCTTCAGCAGCTGCTGCATTTCAGATTCCTCCTTTGTGATGCTAGAATTCAACCAGAGGATGGAAGCAGAACCTGCGGATGGCAGACTGCCGTAGGAGGTTCATCCGCTCCAGCTTCACCTGCATGTTTTCCTACTGTTAAGCGAACGATTAGAGTGTACGCGCTGACGGTTGAATTCCCTGTAAAAGTCGCGATACACGGATTTCTGCCGCTATAAATCATAAACGCAACCTTTGCATGCCTTCACAATCAACGATGCTGTAGAATCAGTTGCTGTCTCCGAAATCGTCGTTAGTTCCTCCACCATGGATTTGTACTACTCTTCATTCCACTGCACGAATACAACTTGCTGCAGCAGCGATTCCAATTCATCTGTGATGGTTTGGCCGCAACTCGTTTGCGTCTCTGCGAATAAGAGAAGCATAGGACTCCAACCATTATCTACCGATTTGTTATCCAGTTGCGAAATGAACCGAGTCAAGTCTTGCAACGATTGCTACTTGCTAAGCGCACTGCACCAATGGCACCTGGATTCTCCCTTCTAGGGCTCGGGCGTCAGATAGCTTTCGATTCCACTACGGATAAGGAATATTGGTGAAAGAGTACGCTTTCCATAATGGATTATGGCACATGGATTCCCTTCACCGAAATACCGCTCTCCTACACCCGTTTGCAACAAACAAGCCATTTGCAACAACCACCCGACTTCTTCCCTCCATCTAACACTCTACCCGTCACACGCCACTTCACCTCCAACACTTTATCCGGCGTCTCGTTCTTCACTTCCAACAGTTGGAAGCCCGTCTTTGTGTTTGTCTCCATGCTCTCCCGCACCTTCAGCGCTACGCCTAACCGCCATCCAGTACACACACCAATCGATTTAAACAAGTCCGTCACACCCGATCCCGTCATTGCACTCGTCTCGACGTACATAAGGTTTGCCTTCTGGCAGAACGCGTCAATGTCCTATTTATGATGCACAACCATCATCAGTACAGCTTGGCTCACCTGTCTCTGCTCCTTCATGTCGCTTTTGTTTCCGGCAATCACAATGACTACCCATAACGATATCCAACCACACAAACTGATGTTCTCATCAGCGCACGTGCGGATGCTGTCCAACCAGTCCGATTGAATCGCATCAAACGTAGCCTTCGGATGAACCTCATAAATCGCACCCCACCTGCTGTGTCAGGTCAAACACGATCACGGCAGCGGCGGCGCCACGGTAATAGAGCTTGTTGACGCTTCTGTATCGCTCTATCCAGTGATCCCCGCTCTCCAATTCCGACCCTGTCCTGCCGTATCCCAAATATCAAACTTCACAGTCAATTTGTCATCCACGACCATGGTCTTTGTAAAATACGCAACTATGCGTGAATTCACCGATCCATCACTGCCTCCGACGCTTGCGTTGTGATTCTTCGTGAATTTGTCGTCTACAAAGCGCGATGCAAGGGACGTCTTTCCGACGGCAATATCTCCCACAATGACCATCTTCCCCTTAAACACGAAGGATGACATCTTGATTGAATCCAAAATGCCTCACAGAATCCAGTAAACACGTGTTTTTGGATATGCAGGAAACGGGGATATTTCGGTCAGTCAAGCGCAAACTCCCGTCTTGAACAAACAGTGCGTTGTACACACGGAGGAAAAATCACGGGAGCTGCTTCAGAGAGGGCGAAATCACTTGGGCAAGATAGGGTCTGTTGCTGCGCTCGAACACGCTGCAGTGATCAGGCCGGGTACTCCAGTCGATGGCCTTGTCCACAACCACCGTGGAATTGCGATTCCGCTGCAACCGCGTCGCCAGCTTCCCAAAGGTGCTTCCCTCGGTGACGACAAGGAAGTCAGCGCGTTGGAGGATGAGGAGGTCCATGATGGCTCGCTTCGTGTAATCCGGCGCCTTCTGGAACTCGAATCGGTTCTTGTTCGGCGCAGAATGCCCAATGGCATACTCCTTCACCATCCGCAGACTGCTTCCAAATCGCTGCTGGAAGAAGCTGATAACACGCTGGTTGTCCGTCGAGAGGAAGACGTACACGTCGGAGTTGGTCAGCTTGCGATCGCTCATGTAGGAAGCAATCGCATCTCCAAACTGCGCAAGATCGCTCATCTGCAGGAATTCCTTGTCACTGTAGAACAGAGACTTCCCACCAAGTCGGACCTGCACTCCGATGAACACCCGCTGACGCAGAGAGCGAATGTACTTGTTGATAAGCGTACACAGCGGCTGCTTCGGCCTCATCGTGTACTCGAAGAGCAAGTCCACCACGTTGGGCAGGAAGGGCGAAGACTGGCTCCACAGGTGGAGATCCGTCAGAGTGGCGCGGTACGCGTTATTGTTCAGGAAATGGGGCGTGACATCCGTGAAACAGTCGATGAGAAGAGCTCGCTTCTTGGTCAGCTGGTTGAGATGATTCCGCTTCAATGCCCGACCTTGCGCCAGAAGAGAGTACATGAAGAAGAACTGGACGTCCTTGCCCTGGAAGGAATTGTTGTAGTGGAACAAGGGGAACGGATCATAGAAATAGTCGTCGAACATGTGAAAGGGAGTCACTACGATGAAATAACCCTTCCAAAACTACTTTGCACACCTCTTCCGGTGGAGAGCGCCGCTATAATACAGGAGACGAGCCCGATGAAAACGTTTGCCAATCCGGACTCTCCGTTTGGCTGGTAGATGATGACCCACTGTGTATCGCTGATGTTCCTTTGCGATCTGTTGAGTGTATCCAGCACTTGAGTGAAGAGTGCTTGCTGATCGGAAGAAGACGCGTTCTTCCTTCCTGGATTCTTTCTCGTAGGAATGACCGTCATAGTGGAACGCTGGGAAGTCGCGTTGGTCTGCTCCACCAGCAACAGCTCTTCCTGCTCCCTTTTCCGCTGCCGGTTATAGCCGTTGAATAGGAGCTGCAGAAATATGATACAATAGACTACCAGTAGTATCCTCTAGTGCGTCATTCCCCAACTCTCCACCCCTCCTACTCTTCTCAGTACATTCATTCGCTCTGCAGTACCAACCGAAGAAGACGCAAAACGGCCGAGTCTGCACGAACAAACACGGATTACATGAAATCATCACCGTAGTCGTCATAGTTCTCCTCGTCCGCCATCTGGCTCTGCCACGTGTCGTTCGACACCTTGATCGACGCCATCGTCTTACCCTTCTTCTTGCCCTTCTTGCTTGTCACTCTCTCGTCCTTCTTTCTCTCCTCCTTCATCACGTTGCACGTCGAGGACAGCTTCTGGAAGTCGTCGCTCGTGAGCATGCCGCCGCACTGGCGAATGGCCTGCTGGAGGAACTCCAGGGTGTTTGTGGCGTTGCCGCACTCCGTCATCTTCTTGCCCAATTTGTACGCCAACTGCTGGTAGTCGGTGATGTCGGAGAGCTTGATCATGTTCAATCCCTTTTCTGTGTCGCTGATGAACGCTACACATCAGCCGCGTGAGCAAGGGTTACCGTCGTCAGCCTTTCCTCCAAACATCTCATCGATAATCTTGGCATCCGCGTTCTCCGCCAGCTTTCTCAGACGCTCCTTCTCGGCGATGGGGTCATCCAGAGGCGTGTCCATCTACAGTCAAGGGAAAAACCACACACTGACTTGAGCAGCGTGCACACCGCGGTTCTCGTCGTACTTCTTCGCCTATGTGTAATTTGGAATGAGAAGAACTCACAGAAGCCTTGGCAGTCGCCTTGGCCTTCATTCTGTCCTCCACGCGGATCTTCTCCTCCTCCGTCACCTTTCCCTCTCCATGGCAAATGGGGCAGTGTGCGTCAAAGAATGCGGCTATTCCAGAGCAAGGATATCTCAACACGCTTGTCCACGACGGTGTTCTGGTCGAAGAGCTTCGCAGCGTCATCCTCCCAGTTGTCCGCCACCGCCTCGTTGGCAACCTCCGCCTCCCAGTCATCAGCAACATCTTCTTCTACCCATGTCAATTCCCGCCGCGGCCACTACCCCAAGACATATTTCACCTAAAATCACTCAGTACTGCAGCAAGGAATGAATGTGTGGCTGGAGAACGGCCGTTTTACGGGAATTCGACGCTTTTCGCACACTCGCTTCTCTTTGGAGGGAGTGAATGGATGGGTGGAAACGGAACTGGAATTGTGAGTGAGGATTGGGAATTGTTGAATAGAAGGATGAGAAAGGGAATGGAGAGTGCATACCCCAATTCCCTTTCCGGCGATGAAATGTGAATGTAGGGATGGTGACAAATCCTGAAAGGGGGAATGCAATGGAATCACTTGGTTTGCACAGAGTGGATGAAACAAAACGATGGTTGTGAGCAGCAACAGCTGCACAAGGGTATTACTGTCATTCTGTAAGGAAGGGAAGGGGATGGGAGAGAATGATGCAAAACCGTCTTCTTTGCTCCCCACCGCAATACAGTCATCTACTCTCTTTTCAATAAATGTGTGGGTTACACACTTCAAGAAACGAATCCCATCTTCACTTTTTCTCTGACAACTGTGTGCTTATCACCATGGGAAGTTGTGCGTCATCACCAAGCGTTGTTGCTTCTGGAACAGCCCATTCCAACGTGGAACAGGATGGATCGGAAGAGGCCGCTCTGATTTACGAAGGAAGAATGATTACCCTATCCAAGATCACCGTAGCACATTCGCCTATGTCTCAATCCTAGTTATCTGTGGAGTGTCGTGATTTGCCTCGCATGGATGTGATGAGCAAGAGCGACCCCTTCGTCGTTGTTTACGAGCTGAGCAGTGCTAAACAATGGGTTGAGCTGGGACGTACGGAGGTGATCGTGAATTCGCAAGCGTTTTTGCCTCGTCTTCGTTGAACTCTAGTCCTGCATTCGTGGAGAAGATTATCATGACGTACAGATTCGAGGAAATCCAAAAGCTGCGTTTCGTCGTCTACGACGCAGATACGGAGGGGGATTCGTCCGTGGTAAGTGATACTTATGTGCGGTAACGCGTAGCTGGATCTGTCAAAACAGGACTTGATCGGCGAGTGTTTCACGGATGTGCCCAAGCTGTTGCACAGCAACTCCGTCAATTCCTTCCCCATCACGCTGGACAACAAGAACCGCGGCAGTCTGATCGTGAAGTGCGAAGAGCTGCAGCGATCGTCCGGCGATCTGCAGATCATCTTCGAAGGCCGCAACCTTCCCTCCAACTGCTTCCTGCGTATTCTCTATATCCTCCACCCCCTCCGCCGGCGGCTTAACCCCACGCGATAGCGAGAAGAACGGTTTTGTTCCTGTCTTCCGCACGGAAGTCGCCTCCAACGGCGCCTGGCGTCAAATCTCCGTCGACGTGTCGATCCTGTGCAACTGCGACTATGTGATGGTGACACGCCCCACTCACGGATAGAACCGGCGCCTCGCCCTGCAGGTGTTCCAGTACAAGCGGCGCGGAAACCACGTGTTGTGCGGCGAGGTGAAGACGACGGTGAACGCACTGCTTGGCTCGGTGGAGCAGACCCTGACCCTGAGCGGCGAGAAGGCCACGGGGTGGGGGAAGAGGCGTGCTGTGAGGACTAGAGCGCTGTACGTGAAGAAGTGCTGCTTCGTGGAGAAGGCATCGTTCCTGCAGTTCGTACAGAAGGGTCTGGAACTCAACTTCATGGTGGCGATCGACTTCACGGGCAGCAATGGCGACCCCTCCACGCCCAACTCGCTTCATTACATCAACCCCGCTCTCTACGCACAGGGCCAGCTGAATCAGTGCGCACGAGTTTTCAGCCTGAGGCGTAGATATGAGCGCGCCATCGCGATGATCGGCAACGTGATTGAGTTTTACGACACCGATCGGCTGTTCCCCGTGTACGGATTCGGTGCATGCTTGCCGGGCAATTTGTCTGCCAATCACTGCTTCGCCCTGAACTTCAACGAGGCCAACCCCGAGGTGCCGGGCGTGGCGGGCGTCATGACGGTGTACCACCAGGTGATCCCCACACTGCGGTTCTCCGGTCCGACGTACTTCGCGGGCGTGCTGGGCAAGGCGGCGAGGTGGGTGTGGGATGTGTGAGTGATGAGTAGTATTGCGCGGGCCATCCAGGCCCAGCGCGACAAGTACCTGGTGCTGCTGATCATCACGGACGGAGCCATTCACGACCAGGAGGAATCGATCCGGACGATCGTGCATGCATCCAATCTGCCTCTGTCCATTCTGATCATCGGTGTGGGCAACGATGACTTCACGGCGATGAATGTCGGAGTGTGCGGGAAGGATGAGGAGTAGGTGTTGGATGGGGATGTGGAGAGATTGCATGACGGTGGCGTGTATGCCTCGCGGGATGTGGGCGTGCTAGTAAAGAGTGAGACGTAGATTGTGCAGTTTGTGGCGATGCAGGACGTCCAGTTCCAGCCTCCGGAAAAGATTGCACAGAAGTTGCTGGAGGAGATTCCCGGGCAGGTCACCAGCTACATGCAGGCGTATGGTATCACTCCGTCTACGCTGCATGCGCAATAAGGATAGAATAGATTGTGTTCGGCATGTTTGTTTCAAAACTGTTTTTTCAACCTCAGTTTCTTGGAGATTCGTATCAGACTCCCTTGTCCAAACTGGAGTGATGAGGTGTTTATGCAAAAGAAGGGGGGCTGGCGATTCTACGTCCTCGGAGAGGGAATTGCGGAGACGCCCACTCTTCCGACTTCTTGTAGTGATAGCCTCTCTGGCGTTTTCTGTCGTTCTTCATTCCATCCACTTTCTGTACGACAATTGCCTTTGCTTCACGATTAGCGATAAGCAGTCCACCACGTGGCTCCTGGGACTTGCTGTGCTTAGCAGCAGCTTCCTGCAAAAGAGTGGCAATTACATCTCCATCGAGGGGACGGTGCTGTCTGACTTCACCAACGAGTATTTCTATTCATCGCAGTAGTGTCTCCTGCATGCACTCAGAGGTAGAATGCTCGTTCTACTCTCCGACTACGCTCTGCGGGAAATCAACAGGAAGGCACTGTCCTCGGAAGGTGCGGAGGAAGAAGGGTCTTCCGAGAGTGGCTCGTCGGAGTATTCCCGTCATCCGCTAAACACGAACAGTCGAGATAGCTACTCTGATGTCTATCTCAATATCTACAAACAGCAGGAACCGCTTCCGAATCCTCCCTTCCTCCAGGAATACACACTGGAGCTGTATTCTGGATCGACAAGGCTTGACTCTTCCCAGGCTTCTTCCTCGGGTCCAGGAGAAGAGAGCGATCACTTTGAGATTACTCTCGTCTCCCAAACTACGTTCATCTCGTGCTTCCCTGTAATGTCTAGAATCGATCGCCTGTTCTTCATCCCGCATCTTCTTTCGCGATGGAATGGGTTCGGGCTTCCCGATTGTTTTATGGGTAGGCCCGTTTCCATTACCGTGTTTCTCGACAAGTCCTCGCTGTACGTCGCTCGCTCCTTCATCATGGCATCTTCCTTCCCGTCTCGTTTGATGCTGACGCTGTATGTTCCTACCAATCGGGCCGGTGACTGCATCTATTTCCGACAGCTATCCGGAGGCGTTTCGTGCAAGAGACAGCCGATTTACCCCATCAATCGCTTACGCAATCTTTCCATCAAGAGAGTCGAAACAAGCCATTTTATCATGCTGGATATGGATGCTTGGCCCTCTTGTCCCCCCCTCTCTTCCTCGTGATCTGTAGTTTCTTCCTTTGACACGCTGATGAAACTCCCGAAACACTATCTCGAGAATCCGTTTTTCGTGACCATTTTGCCAACGTTCTCCTTTTCTCCGAGCTACGTGAACGGGAATCGGCTGAGGACGCTGCAGGAAAGCGTGTCGATGTGAGAGCAGAGAGATGCCGTCATGATCAGGGTGTTGGAGAAGATGCCTTCGACGAAGCGGGAACTTGTGAAGCTTCTGAAGGAGGGGAAGATGACGCTGTTTCGGCCGTTTTCCAACACACACGTCGGATTCTTCATCTCCGCTCATGGAGTAGAACTACCTTCCCGAGGACTGGGCGGACCAGTTCCAGTCCAATGTGACGTTCGTTCCCTGCTTCCGTGACCTCTTTTCCGAGCCGTACGTGATGGTGAAGAAAACGGCCTTTCTTCCGTCCTTTGACGAATCGTTCCTGAATTACGGCTTCAACAAAGTGCAGTGGATTGAGAACCTGCGTTATCTCGGCTACGAGTTCTACGTGGCGACGAATGCATTCGCGGTGGACGTTCCCCACAAAGCGTAGCCATTGCGAGGATGCGTGACAAGTAGGTCAAATCACGCGAAGAACTACCGCTACTCCTTTTTTGATAGCCAGCAATCCATGATTCACGTGTACCGCGCTTTTTTGCAGAAATTGCGAAGTGAGTCGGATCGCAGCAGGCAGTTGCTTTGTTTGAAGAGGGGTGAGAGTTTGGGTGGCGTGTTTATCGTAGATTGTGATGTGTGGCATTATCGGTTTTAATTCATGTTTTGGATGTGTTTGTTGTGTCCTTCATTAGTTTAGACCGTTGTAGGCAGAGGATGAAGCGCACTCCCAAAATGATCCTCACGCTGACGAGTTTGTGCACCGGATATGGTGATACCGATTCCGAGTTTGTGCTCGAGTCAGAAGATGAGAAGCATGCCTCCATTGCGCCGTGTTAGAAGTAGATGTCTCTTCAATGTCCGCGATGGCTGTCAACGGCTCTGTAGCGAGCATTCCATTCGATTGTCAAAGTTGACAACTCTGTTCATCTCCCGCATTTCGCCAGAGACCCTCGGTGGACTTCCTGGTATGTTTAATAGGTAAAAAGTTGATCGAAAGGCATGTTACTGTCCATTTATGATATGGGCGTTCGCAAATTGAAGATCTTCGGACCGGAAGGCTTGTGCGACTATTTCATCACGATTCAACTCTTTATATATCGGTAGGATGCGAGTCGCACAGCTTACATGCTCGTAGTCCCGACTTTGACATTACCGTGATGGAACTCGGCGGCGATTCTTCCCCGATTGATGTGTTTCCCGGTGTCCAAGTGGTTCCCATAGTCATTTACCCTATTGAAAGTGATTCTCAAAGCAGTGAGTGATGCGTAGATAACGAGTTCACCCGCGAATCATTTGATCTGAGGGGCATCCATTTCACTGCCTCTTCACGTGTAGAGGGAATGTGCTTGCATTGTTCCGCCATTCGCAGAGAGAAGCAGTGCACGGAAGTCGAAATCTCGTATTTGATTCGAGTGCCCGAGCTGAAGGGCAAGTTCTGTCCAGAGAAGGCCAAACAGCTCGGAATTCCCAAAGTGTGCTCCATTTCAGTCATTCATGGCTAGGGCGCGTTGTTCAAGAAGTTGGTTGGCGGAGAGTCCATCACCATCAACAACACCGTCATCACGCCCGCGATGGTAATGACACCATCGACGCCGGGTCCTTCGGTTCTCCTCCTCAACGCTCACCACCCCGCGATCTACAATGCCCTCGCATCCTCTGCCCTCCCATCCCTGCTGTCTTCGTTTGGGTTGACGCGAAGATTGACAAGTAGTCATCCCACTCTCCGCGCTGTGTACTTCAACCACTCGCCTTCACTTCCTCCAACCTTCCCCGTTCCGCTACCCTCGCACGTCACGACCATCACTCCTTCTCTCTCTGCCTTCTCTGCTGTCCACACCGCCAGTACGCTGCTCTGTGCCCACCTTCACTTGGTGTTGCCTTCTCTCTTCTCCTCTTTTCCCTTCTCCTTTCCTTCTCCTTCTTCTCCAAAACACCTCGTTTTTCTGGAATTCCGTGTTGACTCCTAGATGTGTCGGGAACAATTGTGTCTCGCTCCGGTGAAACGGTCGGGTCAGTTTATTGCACCTCCTTCAGAGAGCGTCGTTACGGAATTGACTCCCGAAGAAAAGGCAGTCAAACAGCAAATCGAGGATTCTCTCCAAAACACCCCGAAAACCGGCATTCCCGGAAAAGTCGTGTTTCTGGGCACGGGTTCCGCCGTGCCGAGCAAGTACCGCAACGTGAGTTCTACCCTCCTCCAGTTGAGTGCTGACAAGTCCGTGCTGCTGGACTGCGGCGAGGGCACGCTCAACCAGCTTCTTCGCCTGTACCCCGCCTCCATCGACTCGGTGCTGCATCGGGTGAAGGTGGTCGTGATCTCGCATTCCCACGCCGACCACCACCTCGGCCTGCCGCTGCTGCTGCTGGCGAGGGCACAGCAGGCCGTGGAGGTGGAGGCTGGCGAGAAGAAGAGGAAGACGTGCGAGCGCGTGGTGGTCGTGGGTCCGCCGCGCGTGAAGGTGTTTTTGGACGCGTTCGCTGCGCTTTGTCCGCAGCTCGCCGACACCTATCGCTTCATCCCCGTCCAGACGGCCCGGTTCCCGAGCGAAATCCCCTCGTTCACCGCGCCTTCTCTGTGCAGAGTGGCGCACAAGGCATCGCCCAGTACCTTCGTGGGCGTTTCCGTGGAGCATACGGCAGCCGGTGCGATGACCGTACAATTCAACACCACATCGCTGGAACTGGCGTTCTTTCCCGTGGGCGTGGGCGCGTGGAGTGAGGGCTAGATGGACCACATGGATGACGCGTGCGCCGTGCTGGTTCGCACGCCCTCTCTTCGCTTCCTGTTCACCGGAGACGGGCGGCCCGCGCTGAATGCGAGCCAGTTCTTCCCTGCGGGGATTGTGGTTGTGTGCATGAGGTGTGATGCATAGAAAGTGGATGTCCTGCTGAACGAATGCACTTTCACGCCGGACCGACAGGAGCAGGCGCTGGCGAAGAAGCACTGCACGATGGAGGAGGCCCTGGCGGTGGCGAAGTCGGTGGGCGCGCGGTACACGATCCTGACGCACTTCTCCCAGCGGTACTCGAAGAGCATGGAGCTGGACGACGGCGTGAAGGAGCAGGAGGAGAGGGAGAAGGCGCTGCGCAGAGTGTACGAAGACCGCTCGGGTGGGGCGTGGGGGGGAGAGTGAGGTATAGTGAAGTTTTTGTGTGCGCATGACTTGATGGAGGTGAAACTGGACGATTTGGAGGCGTATTGCAGCGAAGGGCGGAGGATCGAGTCCTGCTTCTTGGACGAGGACACTTCTTCTGTTTCTTGCAAACACGCCAAAGCAAACACAGCAATTAAACCTTCTCCACGCCCTCTTTCAGCAGCGGGAAGCACTCGTAGAACTCCGCCTTCTCCTCCATCGAATTGAACTCCAGCTTCAGCGGTCGGCTGCCCACCAGCACTACTTGCGGCGAGTTCTCCACGTTCTCGATGCGCGTGATCTCGCTCATGGCCAAGAACGCGATCTTGCCGTGGAACAGCGACTTCTTTCGCGTCCACTGGATCTACGCCTTACCACGCCTCCCCACGCCCACCATCTGCCCCTTCGACGCGTGCGTGATCAGCGACACCGTCGTGGGATGCGGCTTGCCGCGCGAGCAGTACTTCTTGCAGGCAATTCCGGCCGTCAGCTTCTGCTCCATCATCGCCTTCTTGCGAATCCGCTCCTCCTCCTCGCGCCGCTTCCGCTCCGCCTCCTCTCTCTCCTTGCGAAGCCGTTCTTCCTCCTCGCGCCGCAGACGTTCCGCCTCCTCGCGCTTGATCCGCTCCTCCTCCTCGCGCGCCAGCCGCGCCTGCGCCTCCTCCTCCGTCTCCGCGACGTTCACGATGTTGGACACGGTGCTGGTGATCGACTGCGTTAGCGAGGAGAAGATGTTGCCACTGACGCCTTTCCGCTCGTTGCCCTCGCGCCGGAACAGGTTGAAGATGCTCTTCTGCTTCTTCTGCTTCGACAAAAAGTTCGGCGTGTTGGGCATCGGCTCGAGCGCCGCGGGCTCCGCGTCCTCCTCCTTGGAGGGTGCGTCGAACGGGTTGGCTGCCGCGGGCTTCTCTTCCTCCTTCTCAGGAGCGCCGAACGGATTGCCGCCCTCTTCTTCGCTTTCAGACGCCGCATCGAACGGGTTCACGGCAACGGGCTTCTCCTCCTTCTTCTCCTCAACGGGTTTCTCTTCCTCAGCAGACTTCTCCTCTTCCTCATTCTCCTCGGCAGGCTTCTCTTCTTCCTCCTTCTCTTCAGGCTTCTCTTCCTCCACTGCCTTCTCTTCCTGCTGTTTCATGCGCATCTCGTCACTCTCAAACACCATGAACTGCGAGCCCTTGAACCCCTTCGGCACCTTGCAGTGCTTCGTGTGGTTTTGCATCTTCTCCGCCGACAGCTTCTTCCCGCAAATCATGCACACGAACTGCGCGTCCGCCTCGTCCTCCTCCTCCATACTCTTCGCCAGCTTCGCCAGCTCACTGCCCGTGTTCTTCACGAACGACGTCAGGTTCTTCATCAGCTTGCTCGGCTTCTCCTCCTCCACCACCTTCTCCTTCTTCGCCGTCGTCTTCATCTGCTCGCCCTCCAGCGGCACGAACCGCTCTCCGCGGAAGCTGGCGGGCTGCTTGCAGGACATGATGTGGTCCACGGTGTCCGACTCGTTCACCGGCTTCCCACACACCATGCAGATGTAGATCGCTAGGCGTCACACCTTCACGCAATTCCCACCCTCATCCTTCTTCTCCTCAGCCTTTGCAGCCTTCTCTTCTGCCTCCTTGGCAGCCTTCTCTGCCTCTTCCTTCTCTCTCGCTGCCTTCTCTTCTGCCTTTCTTCTCTTCTTCTCTTCCTTTCTCTTTCTCTTCTCTTCCTCAGCAGCCGCAGCTGCAGTTGCCGCTTCCGCTTCCTTTCTCTTCTTCTTCTCCTCCTTTCTCTTTCTTTCCTCCTCCTCAGCCTTTTCCTTTTCAGCTTCCTCCTTCTTCTCTTCTTCCTTCTTCCTCTCAGCCTTCTCTTCAGGCTTCTCTTCAGGCTTCTCTTCAGGCTTCTCCTCAACCTTCTCTTCAGGCTTCTCTTCTTCCTTCTTCTCCTCCTTCTTCTCTTCCTTTGTCTCTTCAGGCTTCTCTTCAGGAGCGCCGAACGGATTGCCGCTTTCTTCTTCACTTTCAGACGCAGCATCAAATGGATTCACAGCAGGTTTCACCTCTTCAACAGGCTTCTCCTCCTTCTTCTCCTCAACAGGCTTCTCTTCCTCCTTTTCCTCCTCAGCAAGCTTCTTCTCTTCTGCCTCCTTGGCAGCCTTCTCTGCCTCCTCCTTCTCTCTCGCAGCCTTCTCCGCCTTTCTTCTCTTCTTCTCTTCCTTTCTCTTCCTCTTCTCTTCCTCCTCTTCAGCAGCTGCAGCTGCAGCAGCCGCCGCCTCCGCTTCCTTTCTCTTCTTCTTCTCCTCCTTTCTCTTCCTCTTCTCCTCTTCATCCTCCTCCGTCTTCTTCTCCTCTTCAGCCGCTGCAGCTGCCGCCTCCGCTTCCTTACGCTTCTTCTTCTCCTCCTTTCTCTTCCTCTTCTCCTCTTCTTCCCTTTCCTCCTCTTCCTTTCTCTTCCTTTCCTCTTCCTTTCTCTTCTTCTTCTCTTCCTTTTTCTTCCGCTTCTCTTCTTCCCGTCTCTTCTCCTCTTCCTCATCCTCTCCCTCCGAAGAGGAAGAAGAAGACTCCACGTTCTTCTTCCTCTTGTTCATCAACGAAGAAACAACGCTAATGCCGATCTTGGGTTTGCTCTTTAAGATACCGCTCTTGGGGACTTGCGAAGCAGGAACAAACTCGTAGCGCGAGTTTTTCACCTGTAAATTACCCGAATTGGGAAGCTCCCACCTTTTCTTTCTCCTCCTCAGTCGCAGTGCAATTCTTGTCGTGTGATCCTACTTGATCCATGGGAAGATAAAACCCGCATGCATAGCAGAGGGCATACATTTCTCCGCTACAAGAATTACGCCAGCCCTCCCAAGATCCTACTCATCTTTTGGCATTTTGTAGAGTTATTCAATTACTAAAGGGAAAAGGAAAATATAGCCCTTTGCAATTTCAATTCTGCTTGAATGTCGGCATGAACGTTGGGAACCCAAAATACGCCTCATTTTGGCCATTTCAAAACACCATTTCAAATACGAACGCAATCTCCTCTATTTCACTGCAACCATTCGTAGAATCCGATGTTACTTCCAGTGATGACATATGAAACAAACAACACTAATCCAAGAGATCTCCACCATTTCCTATCTCATTTTGCTATATTCACAATGGGTATTTGCAACAAGCATTCCGAACATGGTACACACTATTCCGCCCAGTATTCCGACCGAAAGGAATACCCGCACTTAGGACACGTGAACTGCACCAAGTAATCCACAGAATCCTTGTTCACCCAGATTTCGTCGTGAGTGGACACGGGGTTGTATTCCTTGAGCGATTTCTTCAGCATGGTGGGATTCTTGCATCTCTTGCATTGCTTCTGCACTTCTTCACTCCCATCACGGATCACGTTGTCGCTTCTATTTCTTAACCCCAGCAGCCATTTCCACATTCTCATATTGCGCACGTGCGAATAGTACAAACTAAAGTCCACCTCGGTAATGTCGATGACTTCCTACAATGAACGCTCTCCCAAACCCCAACTCTCTTCAGAATCTTTTCGATGATGATACAATCATCACAACTAAGCAAATTGCTGTCCAACGAGCGAAACCACCTCTTTAATCGATCCTCCTTCTCCCACGTCTTTTCCACTTCATACGCACTCGTTCCCACTTTGGAGATGAACAGCTTGCCTTGATTTGCCTTTCGAAGAATCGTGCTGATGAGCTGCATCACGATGCTACTCAATTCCTTCTCGAAGAGCGTGGTGTCCGCGTAACTCACGTAGGAAGGGTTTCCATCACGGTAGAACGACAGCACGCTTTGTTTCATCTTCTCGGGGAGGGCGTTGAAGCGATACCTCAATGTGCGCGTGAGCACCTTCGCCATCTACCCAACACAACAGCACATCATAACTACAATAATCGGGAATGTATCACCCTCATTCCGCTCAATGGAAGGAGGAGGCGGCAGTGATTCTATTCATCACGCCATTGAGCCAGAAGCACGTATGTCAATCACCGTATCTGAGGGAATGCTCTTGTGCGCAGATGTATCCCACAAAACGGTCATCTTCTCCTTCTCACGACTGGCAGCGATTTGCGTGATGCTGTCCTTCTTTTCCATTTCCGTAATATCCTGGACAATGGAAGACTCAATCGAATTCTTCACCTATGGGTCAATCAGCAACGCTACGTCCAGCCTCTCTGCAAAACGCAATATCCTGACGGAATTGCCCTTTGTTTGTGATCTTCGCTTTATCGGGGTGACTGGCGTGAATGGAGCCGAAGAAGTCCAGCAGACAGAGATTCACTCCGCAGCACTCAACGCACGCATTCTGTTTCAAGCAGATGATGCAAGAACTCCCCGCACTCATCCCTTTGAAAAGAAGTGGCATCTGCAACAAACAAACGAAGACTGTTCCTCCTTCTTCTCTAGCACCTGATCGAACAGCATCAGCTCCTGCGCCACGTCGTCCTCCTTCTCCGTCTCCTGACTGCTGTGCGTCTACCGCTCATCCCCGTCTCACACCGCCACTTGTGGCATGAAGGGCAGTCCGGGACAGAGCTGCTCGAACAGGCGGCGCACGCGCTCGATGCGGTGGTCCATGTACAGATAGCAGCTGTCCAGCCGCGCGGGGAAGTGCGTGAAGTTGGCGGGCGGGTGGCAGGCGTAGGACACCTACGCTAAAGCGAGGCGGTGAGGAGTACATCGAGATAGTGACAAGAGTACAAGGTGACGATGGGAACCGTGCCTACGAGTGACAGGCGCGGAGAAGAAGCACTGTGGAGGAGATTCAGGTACTGCTCCACGCACGCGTCCATCAGCCGGTACTGCTTCTTCACCTCCGCCTCCGCCGTGTTCGCCACCTCCAAATACACGTACATTACGAACTCGCCAGCTGGGGTCATTTTGAACTCGTCGCCCATCTGCCACTCACGCCCTTACGCCACACCCACCACCAACGCATACACCGCGCGATGTTCCGACGTGGCGGGCACCACCACGATCTCGCGCAGCTCCTTCTTCTCGCCCTCTCCCTTGTTGTCGCCCTCTCCTCCCTTGTTGTCGCCGCGCACCACGTACACGCCATGCACCACTTTTCCCGCCATCTCCACCGGCTTCCTGCCAACCTCCAGCGGGTACTCGTCCCCTGCGATCACGTGCTTGCAGCGAATCAACGTGTGGACCTCATCGTTCGCAATCTCCACACCCGCCACCTTCTCCTCCTTCGTCATCACACTCACCACGTCCGTTTGGAGCATCGTGATTCCGGCATACACGTTGTTGATGCGGCAGAAGGACTGGAGCACGTCACCCCCGCCGTAAATGGGGTATAAGAACGGCGTGGTCCCATATACGTTCAGGGACTGGATGAACTCCTGGACGCGGCGCAACCCCTCCGGCGTGAGCAGTGGTGCGAACTCTACGATGATCAGCCCACCTCCAACACAACGGTTTGCTTCGGTCAAAACAGTGTCCTCCGACCCGGACAAACAAATGGAATAACTAGATCACACCCCACTCTCTCCGCGTACACAATCATCTCCTTCAACACGCCCGTGATGTGAAACTCCTTCTCCAAAAACTCCGAGAACAGCGCCTTCTCGTACTTTGCCACGTCCACCGCCAGCGTCTTCTTGTTCTGAGGCCGTGTGAGACTCCTCCCCTGCTTCAGCTCCACGTCGTTGATGCTCCGTCGCTCCTCCTCCGTGGACAGGCAGCTGTCTCCCACGAACTGGATGAACTGCGTGAGGAAACGCTTGTCCTTCAGCGAAACCGCCGTGCTGCGGAACACTTCTTGGCGGGAACACGGCAGTTTCACCAGGGTGGGAGTTTCGTTCTGGGAGATGACCGCGTTGACGCCGTAAAAGGGGTAGAACTGGCAGTACTGTCCCAAGCCCGATTTCGCCAGCACATCCACAATGCCTCCGTTGGACAGCAGCATTGCGCTCGTCAGATCGATGTTGTAGCGGCGGTTGTTCTTCTCCAGCGAGGGAAGCAGCGATTCGTCAACGCTCTCCTCCCAGCAGCAAATCGATGGGATTTTCCACATTTCCCGTGTGGGGATGATCGTGATGTCGGATTCGGAAACGGGTGTGGGAATAGCGTCCTCCTCCTCCTTCACATCGAACTCCTCCTTGTCCCAGATCACCGTTCTCCGTGGAATTGGCTGGTTGAGCAGCTTTACGATATCCGCAGCATCTATTTGTCATTCTTCCCACAGGGGAAGACCAAAAGGCGCAACGGCCGATTCATTTTCCTTCGGATGCTCTTGTTTGGAAAAGCTGCGCAGTTCCGAGAAGCAGAACGTGGCATTGTTTGAACCGTAGTATGGATTCTAGACCGTCAATTAAGAGTCGTTGTTCACACCTTCTCGATGAGGATGACGCGTTTCCCCACTCGTGACAGGGCTCTGTGCGATGACAACCGAAATGCAGCATTACCCCGCTAACACCGAATTCTCAAAGTTGGACCCGAGGATCACAAAATCGTACTCCGCCTGCAGCTCCCTGTTCATTTCACAGCGAAAAATGCGCTTCTTTCGGCTCGATGAAACGCCCCTCCAAGACAGAAACACATCCCAGCAGCCTTCTCGTGTTTTCGTCCCTTTTCGAGTTGATGAATTCGCTCGTATGGAAGCTGCAGCACCTGAAGGTGGATTCTTCCCCCTCTTCCTCGATCTCTGATTACGGCGTGTTTCTTGAGAGCAAAAGGTGAGTACTACTGCCCCGTGTAAATGCATAGTGTGCATTCCGTTGGGTTCTTCGATGTGGCTCCAAATCAACAGTTAATCGTATCGAGCGATCCTTCCTTCTCGTCACTGTCGTTTCTGGAGATCACGGCGAACCGAAGGCTCACCCCTCTCGATCTAACGCCACCGGTGTATAACCAGAACGTAAACGCCTGCTGCTTCAGTCAGGAATCAAGCGTTGTTGCCGCTTCCGTTGGGGACGACTCGCTTCACCTATGGGATGTCCACACGCACCTGGACATATCCTGCCTGCACTGCAGCAGCGCAATTCGCTATCTGGAGCGTTCGACCCAGCGAGATACGTGGATGGGGTGTATGGGCTCATCCCTCGTTGAAATCGACCCTCGCTCCAACGCGCTGATTCCCCGCACGCTCAGCTGTCCAATCACCTCCTTCTCGCAATCCCCCTCCAGCCCGTTGCCTCTCCTCTCCTCCTTCACCGTAGGCTTCTTGCTGCTGCCAGCAATGCCAGCAATGCCTCCCTTCTCCTCTTCGACATTCGCTGTCTCGGCACGCCACTCACTCAGTTTCCTCTGCCTACCGCCGCCACTGCCTTCAGCATCACCTGGAGTGGCGACAGTGTCAATATCGCCGCGAATTGTGGAAAAGACGGCGTTGCGCGGTATGCCGTGCACTCGTGCGGCGAGGCGTGGCTTCAAGCTCTCATCCCAACGCCCCTGTTTGCCTTCTCGCTCCTGTTTATTCACAGCAACACACAATACCACCGCCACAACGCCTTTCTGGACGATTTGCTTCTCGTCGGCGACGACGCGGGTGTCGTCTGCGTCTATGACGCTGAAGCCACGCCCGTCGCGCGCGCCGCGCTGAGTCAAGCCATCTGTTTGTTTCTCACGTTTAGACAAATCGCCCGTTGTTGCCATCCACGCCCTTCAGTCCTTCGCTGCCTCGCCCGAGCCCTCCTTCCTAGTGGCCACCGACACAGACCTGTCTCTTCTCTCTCTTTCTTCCTCTTTATCACCCATCTCCACCACTCCGGTGCAGGAGGAGAAGCCCGACGTGGTTGCTCTGAGCGACGAGGAGTCCGAGGCGGAGGAGTGGATGCTGCAGGGGCAACAGAGCGACTATGCACGATGCTCCTACGATCAGTTTGGTGCATGTCGACAGCAGGTGTTTGTGTGTCGGACATGCCGCGACCAATATGACCGTTTGCTTCAGTTGCTTCATCCGGATTGGACGGCTCATCAAATCCAACAACAATTCGATATAGGGGTCTTATGTGAACAGTGTGCCCATTTCTGCCACGAGAATAAGGGCCACGACGTCGTCGCCTTGGGAGTGAAGAACCACGTGGCTTGCGACTGCGGCAACGCGTTGTTTCGGCGGCTAGACCAACTGGCGGTAATTGCCAACCCTTCTCTGGCTTCTCTTCCCGCAGAAGAGATCCCTTCTTTCCATCGCTGTTCTCTGTATCCGGAGAAGGAGTGTCTGAACGGTGCTGCATGCTACAACCACAACATGAGAGAGCGGTGGTGTTACTGTGACGGGGCTGAGGCATTGCCGATGGTGCAGTGCGTGCGGTGCTGTGATTGGTTTCACAACGCCTGTGCTGCGAAGAGGTATCGAGAAGATCATGATGGGAAAGAGATCGATTTGGAGGATGAGAGCGTGGATTATGTGTGTGCGGTGTGCGAGAAGGGAGGAGAGAGTGGAGAGGTGGAGGTGAAAACGAAACCTGTTGAGGAGGAGAAGGAGGAGGTGGAGAAGGAGGAGGGTTTGGAAGCGATGATTCGAGTGGGGGTGAATGGAGAGAATGAGGGGTAGAAGAAGAGGAAGAAGAATGACCGCACGGGAGCCATGAAGCTGGTAGGCGTGTGAAGGAAGTGTGAGGAATAGATGCTGCGATACATGCTGGAACAGTCGCTGAAGCAGTCCAGGGACAATCAGCGAAGCATCATTGTGGAGAATGTGGGTGTGAAAAGGATTCATTATGGATAGGACATTGAGAAGGCGAAGAGCGAGTTGGAGCAGGTGCTAAAGAAGATCCAGAAGGAATGCCCTGTTTGTAACAAACACACCACATGTCCTTGTTCTCATTCACGCTCGAAAAACACTCATAGATCCTCTTCGACGCCACCACTTGCCTCGATGTCCCTCCCAGCTTCTCCTACGCTTCACTCCGTCTCCCCACGCCCACGCTCAGCAGTTTCTCCCTCTCTTCCTCCGTCTCCGCCGCCTCGTACGCAGCCATCAGCTCGTACACGCTGTGGTAGTGAGAGACCACACTGCTCGCCTTCGACGACGACACGCCCGGAATGCATTGAAGCATTCGATACAGCACCGTCTCCTTGTTCACACACCGCGGATCGCTCTGGTTCACGGAGCCTAGTGCCCGGCCACGTGTGATCACACTCAGCTCCGACAGCGGAGGGCTACACATCACGCGCTCTGCCGATTCCGACGTGTACGGCGCGTTCCGGACGCAGTCCACGATCTTGAGAACCCACTCGGCAGCCTCGGCGTTCGACTCGCACGGGAAGCAAACCACGTTACAATCACTACGCCTCACGAGAGACACAAATCGGGACAAATACAGGCGGATGTACAGCTCCGTTAGAAAGTCTCGTGTGATGGGCAGAATGGACTCCTACGCCTGAGGCAGTGCTTCTGTCCCCACGCGTCGCTTCCGGCGCTGCTCTGTGATGATGCCCTGCATGTTGGTCAGAATCAACAGCAGCTTCTGCGACGTGTCCTGCAGCAAGCGGCGCCGCACCTCGCGGATGTGCTGCAGGCCCGTCTCCATGCTTTGCTTGATCAGCGCGATCATCGGATAGCCGTCCATCACCACCGTCACACAGTCCTGCACCATCACGAATTCCTTGGGTTGAGAAAGGAGTGAATGGCTACGCCCTCCACCTGACGCATCATCGCACACACGCCGTGCACCGGCGCGCGGAGCGACGGGCCGATGATGCACGTGGGCCGCGCTGCGCTGATGATGGCTTGACCCAGGTCCGTGGCGGCGAGCACCTCCTCGAGGGCAAGTAACATGGTGGTGTGCTTTTGGGACTACAGGGGAGCAGAAAGTGATTGGACTACTCGAGAGTGCGTGCGAGCCCGGAGTGGCCTCACAGGAGGGGGTATGCTCACAGGAGGGGTTGAGATGGTGGGAGGCGACGCGGTGGGTTCCTTGGAGCAGGACTGGACGTACAGGCGGATGAGGTTGTTCTCGTCCACGCCCTTCTCCTCCGACAGAGCCTCTTCCTCGCTCTCTGTCTGTGGCTCTTGTTCGTCCTGTTTCTCTGTCTCCTCACTTCCATCGCTCGAACTGTCCGCCAGTTCCACCACCTCCACGTCACTGGAGCTGCCATCAGAGCTGTCATCAGAACCGTCATCTGAGCGGTCGTCAGAGCGGTCATCAGAACTGTCATCAGAACTGTCACTGGAGTCAAGAATGTCGATGATCACAGCATCGCAAGAGCCGGGAGTTTTGACATCCTTCTGTAGACTGGTTCTCTCGGGAACAGGCGGGCTTTCTGTATCCTCGCATTCAATCACTTCCACATCATTCTTCTCTTCATCGCTTTCCTCCTCTCCATCACTTTTCTCTTCCTCACTCTCCGTGCTCATGCTCTCAATACTCCGATTCTCAGCGTCTTTCCATTCATATGCCATTCCTTCAGCACTCTTCTCTTCTTCACTCACTCCATTACTCTCAATTCTCTTCTCCTCACTCTCACTTTTCTTCTCTTCTTCACTCACTCCATCACTCTTCTCCTCTTCATCATCCTTCTCACTTCTCATCACTTCTTCATCATCACTTCTCTTCTCCTCATCACTCTCACTCCTCATCACATCTTCAATATCACCTCTTTCCTCTTCACTCTTCATCACCGATGATTCACTCTCACTCCTCTCCTCTTCGCTCTCAATCACAGAGGATTCGCTCTCCATTTCCTCTCTCCCACACACAGACGCCTCATTCACTGAAATAGCATCTCGCTCCTTCAACACCGACAAATCGCCAGAGGATAAGCAAAGATCGCTTTGTGGTTGGGAGGACACATGATCACCCGTCTTTACAGGAAGGGAAGAGCTGTCAACATCGCTAATGGTCTTCTCGGAATCAACAGGGGAATCGGACGATGTGGAGAATTCATCCGGATTGGGCGCTGCCAGTTTCTGATGCTCGTTCAGAAACGTGGCCACATCGCGGGTATTGCTCTGATCCTCTTCTTCCGTGACTCCCACGACTTCGTACGCAGTTGGAATACGATTATCTCTCTTCTGTTGCTCGTACGGAGCGAGGGTCGTGCGTTCGCAGGCAATGGTTACATTTTGAGGAGCCGACTGAATGTCCATCGTTTTCACTCCCTGACTTTCATTTCGCAGTATAGTACACAGGATTTCCTCCGATTCTTCGGAATCGGCTTCAGAATCCGGAGCTTTGGATGCCTGGATGCTTGTCTCGAATAGTAGCGTGGAATGGTCTTCCTGAACAGCGTGGATTCGCTTGCTCACAAAGGACTCTTCCTCTCCGTTTCTCTTCAGATGTAATTTGCTTTCCTACTCATCAGAAGAGTGCCGTACAAAAGACGCTTCCATCGGATGAGTCGCTTTCAGTCGATACGAGATCGATCATCTCATAGTCCGACATCGTTTCACTGGGATTGGCTTATACTCTCCCGGCGACTCTTAGCTCAAACAAGAGAACAATGCTCCCATAGCGGGCTCCAGAAATAGGCCCTATTTTCCCCAGTTTGAAAAACAAAAGCGCAGCACTCTTCAGCAGATTAAATAGCACGGTTTGCAACAAACACATAACCTCTACTCAAAGAAGGATTGGAGAGCACCAATGTCTATGCGTGAGGAAACGGAGGAAACGGCACTCTTCACAGTGACACTGTGCTTCTTCTGGAATGCCCCGGGAAGGGATACATTCACCACCGAGGGAGTATCTACCCATAAGCTCGACTGCTCACCAAGTACTCAAAATGTAAACTGACTGCGGATTCATAAACGAGGTGCTGTTCTGTGGAGCCATGATCGTCGTCAACTGCGGCAACTCTACCCATCACGCCATTTGATCTGTTGTACCCTTCATGATCAATTTGGTGTCGCTGCCTTCTGCAAACGTCATAGCATTCATTCCAAACTGAATGGACTGCAGCTCCTGCAATTCTGCGCATGATCATCCCAACAAGCACGTACTCTCAAGGACCACCTCCTTCGCATATAAAAAAGCATGATTACCCAGAAGGAGGGACTTCAGGCGAGGCAAGTCTACATATGATGGATGAAGCACGCACCGACTCTTCAGCGAGAGGGAGGCCCAGTAAAAGCTGGAGGAATCGGCAGATGAGTTGAAGTCGCCCATCTCGACGATCTCCAGCGAGGGGAGCTGTGCCAGGTCGCAGGTTGTGTACTCGAGGAAGGAATGATCGCCGATGCTCAGATGAGTCAGTGAGGGGCAGTTCTTCAGCACGAGCCGGAAATCGGGATTCTGTCCGTACCACTCTCTGTTCAGGGTGAAACTCTCCTTTCCGATGGTGACTGTCTTCAGCTGCTCCAGATTCCGAATATTCACCTTCTGCACGTATCGGAAGCAACGATCTCCCACCACAAGCGTGGCGAGATTCTTCAGCTTAGACAAGTCCAGAAGCTTAAAATTTTCGCCATTGCACTGATCATCGGGCACAATCAGACTCGTTGTGGTCTTTGACAAGCTGGTGTCATTCATGCACTGCTGCAGCATCTTCAGGGACTTGCTTGCCTCCACAGAGGACAAGATGACCGAAATCACCCACCACAGCAAAACGACGACAAGGATGCACCCAATAATGCACAGCGGAGCCACCCAGCCAGTACACCGCTTGCTCTTCTTGGCCTTCGATACACTGCTCTTTTCAAAAGGCAGTGCATTCTGTGTTCCTGCTTCAATATCCTTACTCATGCTTCTCTCAAATCTACGCAATTACGAGCATGGCGAAATGGAGCGACAATCAAGAATCCAGTTCCGGCAATCGCCTTGGTGATAGAACAGAAGAATGAACGAAGGGGCGGGAGAGATACGGACACTGAAGAGTGAGCGCAGAACCGAATCTGTGGGATCTGTGGGATGGCCATTCTCGCGAGATGTTTCGTTTGATCGGCTCTTCTAGCATCGGTGGAAATCAGGTCAGTCTCTACCGTCTGAATCGCACAGGCCTGACGGTGTACACGATTCACTCCGACTCGACCATCGTGAACAGTTATTTTGTTTGAATTCGCTCCGGTGAGTGATGTGTAGGTGGTTCCGACAGAAGCCATTAACACCGACTATTCCCGCAAGGATGACGGCCTTCCGCACACGCATATCCGATACTTTTTCATTCATCTTGCGTCCTTCATGTTGCAGTGGAGCATTTAGTGTTTACTGGGAGCGAAGACTATCCCTACAAGGGAATCCTCGATAACATCGCCAATCGCTGCTTCGCGCAGGGGACAAACGCATGGACGGACGTAGACCACACGTGGTATGTTTTGTTCTGATTATTCAGAATCAGCTTCACTCTGGAAGTCGCGGGCATCGAGGGATTCATGCGCATTCTCCCCATTTACCTGAAATGTAATGGATTTGATTCCGGCCTCTTCTCCATCCAGAGAATCCAGCACTTCCACGGAAAATCCCTTTTTATCTGCCCATCGGGTATACATACGATAGAGCATGGCTGCCCAGTCACAGGATTCCGTGCCACCCGCTCCCGCATGCAGGGAAACAATGGCGTTGTTCCTGTCATATTCTCCCGACAAAAGCGTTTTCATACGGATATCCTCATAGGTCTGAACAAATTCTTTCATCATCTGATCGATCTCCGGGATCAGTTCCGGATCATTTTCCTCATATCCCATCTCGATCATGGTTTCAATATCATCATATTGCGTCGACAATGCCGCATAAGTTGCCACATCGTCCTTTAAACTTTTGACTTCCTTCATCTTGTTCTGGGAAACTTCCGGATCGTTCCAGAAATCCGGTGTCTCCATCTCACGTTCCAATTCCTGAATCCGCTGTTCTTTGCCAGCTAAGTCAAAGTGAATCCCTCACTTCCTGCAGTGGAGCCTTGTAGCTTTGCAGCTGGCTCTTAAAATTATCCAATTCTACCACAGAATCACCTCTTTCTATTTCTTATTTCAGACTTATGATAATATAAAATAATATGAATAGCAAGCAATGCAAGAAATGCTCCTGCCGAATCAATCAGCACATCCGTCACTCTTCCGGCTCTTCCCGGCACAAACAGCTGATGAAATTCATCGGTTGCTGCATAGGCTGCCGTTATGCCAAGTGCCATACATCCACGGTTCTTTTTCCGGTCAAATGCCGTCAATGCCTGAAATATCAGAAGTGCAAGAACTGCATATTCGCTCATATGTGCAGCTTTGCGCACAGGATATTCAATTTTCTGTGCCATCTGTTCCAGTTCCGGCCCGGAATGTTTCCATCCAAACACCTGATTCCACATCTTAACAATCCGGTAACTCACATGCCCGCTGATTTCCGAAGACTCCGTATCCGGCTGTGCGGAAAACGAAAAAATAACCACAGCCCATACAACAATCAACGCAACACTGACAATTCTCCATACACGTTTTCTTTTCATTGTTACCCTTTAATTTATTTTTTCTTTCACAACAGAAATTGCTTTCTGTAACTGATTATCGTACTTCATGTCATAACTTTCATCTTCCGGACCGCTGTATTTGTATTCCAGTTTGATATCCGGCTGAATGCCTTTCCCGTGAATGTAATGTCCCTTTGGCGTATAATATTTCGCGGTTGTAATTTTAATGGCATCCCCGTTTTCCAGAGGAAATACCGTCTGGACAATTCCCTTGCCAAACGTTTTTGTTCCAATCAATGTTCCATAATCATAATCCTTGATTGCTCCGGCAAAGATTTCTGATGCACTGGCACTGTCTCCATTAACTAAAACTGCCATCGGATAATGAATGCAGGACGCATCGGATGTATATGTCTCTTTTTTCCCATATTTATCCTCCGTGTAAACAACCGTTCCCTCCGGAAGAATCTGATCCAGAATATCCACGACAGAAGTCACCAGTCCGCCCGGATTGCTCCGCACATCGACAATCAGCCCTTTCATATCTTCCTTTTCAAGTGCTACAAGTGCCTTTTTAAACTGTTTTGCGGTATTACTCTGGAATTCGCTGATCTGTATGTAGCCGATCCCATCGGAAAGCATTTTGGAATCCACACTCGGAATATCCACGTTTTTACGTTCCACATCAAATTCAAGATTTTCCCCTGTCTGCGAACGATAAACTTTCAAATGGACTTTTGTCCCCTCTTTTCCCCGTATCTTTTTTACAAGGTTGGAAAGTTCCATACTGGTCGCTTCATACTTATCCACGGATAGAATTTCATCTCCGTTTTTCAGCCCCGCTTCCTCTGCCGGTGTTCCCTCGTACACTTTAACCACTGTCACTTCCATGGTCTTTGCATTCTGTGAAAGCGCCGCACCGATTCCATAATAATTTCCATTGGTTGATGTCTGCAGATCTTTATATTCATCTACCGTGTAGTATACGGAATAAGGATCTCCAAGTCCGCTGATCATGCCCTTATAAATGCCGGCTTCGACCGCA
>ERZ827156.411-NODE-411-length-62845-cov-6.495318_pt1 | contig 62845 bp, 89 predicted proteins | sample MGYA00519919_ERZ827156 | MGnify/ENA primary metagenome ERZ827156 (study PRJEB31778, sample SAMEA3449269) | human gut metagenome | biome: human gut; feature: human-associated habitat; material: faeces | place: United Kingdom | collected 2010/2012 ... | reverse complement strand
GCGGCCAGGCGATCCACTTTGCCGCCTCTGTTTTGCTATGCTCTTTTTCTGCCTATAACTTTTCTTTGAATTAGGACTTGACTTTTTAGCGGGTTTGGTACAGCGTTTACTTATCCGTTATGTGGTGCCTCATCATGGGTGCGTTCTTATCGCAGGCGTTCCCGTACAAAAAGGGCTGCCTATTAAAAACGGCGCCTATGCTCATGGCATTCAATTCTCTATATATTTTGGTGGGGATGGGCTGCCGCTATCTTCTGGAGTTTGGCGAGGTTTCAAACACATACAACTTTACAGTGCCTAACATGATCGTTCATGTACTGCTAATAAATATTCTTTGTTTGGCATGTTGGTACCTTGCTGCCAAAATGCCTCGGAAGGGAATCAGATAGCTTTTTCCCATAATTGCGGTGCAATACTTCAAAGGTTTCTATGTTTGCGCAACCGCAAAATCGTCATTGACCCACTTTTGACCCAGAATCCGAAAAAGCAGGCAGGGCTGGACGGAAATAATGGAAACCCCGCCGAGCGAACGGTGGTAAAAAGCACAAATCGGAGCCGAAACGACTCCGATTTGCCCTTGAGACAACCTACGGACCAGAAGGCCGGGGGTTCGAATCCCTCACGGCGTACCATTGAGCGCATATCCGAACCCTACATTGTGTGGGGAAAGGTATTCGTTCAAACCAAAAGACACTCCTTACCTTAATCGGTAGGGAGTGTCTTCTTTTATTTTTCGCCGGAATACCCGTTCGCTCTGGCGCATTTCAGCGCACCCAAGATCATCTTGTCCTGAGCCAGCGTTCGTTCTTTCAGCTCATAGAGCGGAGTGCGGCGATGATCGTCCCATTCAATGAGCTGCTTTTTGTCATGAACGACTTGACCTTCATAGAGATTGATAACCTTGTCGAGCGTGATTTCTTTCAGCACTTGCATTTTCTCACCCCTGAGCGTCCTCGTCTGAGGTTTCTTTTGACTTAACCTTAATGCCGTACAGAATGGCAAGTTCGGCAGTCCAAGCCGCAAACCAGCCGACCGTCAATTCTGTGTCAACCGTGTGACCGCAGGCGTTCAAAATCAGAACCACAACGGCGTACCAAGTCAGGTTGAAGATGGACAAGATCGTGAACTTCGTGCGCTTTCTCATTCTTTTCTTCTTCGGCTTAGGTTGCACTCGTTTACCACCCATAGGAAGCCCTCTCAGTGACTCAGGAAACGTTCATGCACGAAGCCAGTATAATTTACCCTCTTGTACGAGAAAGCCACATAGAGCCATTTAACGCCGTTTACAACGGTGTAGTAACCGTAGTTCTTGACGGCGGTTCCCTTGGGGATTGTCACCAGCACTTTACTGTCCGTCCCGGCAGCGTCACGGACATTCAGGCCAGCACCAGCGGTCACGGTGTAAGTGCCTGCCACAGCCTTATTGAAAGACCGTGCGACACCCTTGGCCTTGACCTCAGTGGTAGGAACGGGCTTGACCGTTTCGGGCTGTGCGGGGGTCACAGTTTTGTCATAGGTCACATAGGGGAGGTGTCCGTGCTTCTTCCACATACGGGTATTGTACCCGTTCTTTTTTCCAATGTTGCCGACAGCGGTGATCTGCACATTGTTCGCCCAACGAGGGGAACACTCGACCGCCAGACCGTTTCCGATATACACACCGATGTGTCCCGTAGTCCACACCACCTCACCGGGGTCAACCTTGTCCCACCCGGAAGCCGTAGCGTCCTTGCACCTTTTAATCATGGTGTCAGCGCCCTCGTCAGGTACGCCGTTGGTGGCGTACTTTGCGCCGCCGTAGGACTTGGTTTTATCACCAGTCCAGCCCCACAGCACGGCTTTGATAAGGTTCACACAGTCAAAGCCGAAGGTGTCAGGGGTCGCCGCCATAATCATAGCGGTACGAGCTGCCGCCATGTTGTAGGGGTGGTTCTTGATATACCGAGACTTGTTTGTGTCGGTCAACGGCGCACCAAAGCACCCCATGACATACAAGGTCTTGTAGTGCTTGGCAATATCAACGACCTTGGCGACCAGTTCACTTGATTTCATCATAGCTCTTGTCCTCCTTGGTAGCGTCCAAAATGGCCTTGAACTTCGTAAATGCTTCTGCGATGTACTTGCAGGACACCATGAGTACCGCACCAATAATCACCAAATTGCTGAAAATATCCACATACTCAGTCGGAATTTCCCACCCGACCATATCCGCAAACAGCGGCAACGTGGTAATAGCTACACACAGTAGGGTTAGACCGCAGACAAAAGCGGCGATCTTCAAGCCTGAGTTTATCAGCTTTTCCTTGCTGAACGGTTCCAGCAGGATTTTGATGTTGTAATACAGAGAAAAGGACACATTGGAGAGGTAGGCACACAGAAAAATCAGCATCGCCCAGCCAATGTTCGTCAGGTTGTGCAAAATGGTTTCGAGCATAATTTTTACCTCCAATTTTTAATTTAGGTGAGTTAGGTGAGTAATCGGGCGTTTTTCCTATAAACTCCCTCTTATACACGCATACTAAGAGAAAGTTATAGGGATTTTGACCCGATTACTCACCTTTATCACCTTACTTTCAGGTCATGCAGGCTTGTGAAAGCCCTCCAAATCCTCGATACAGTGGTTGATGACCTTGATCTGTTCCTCAACCACAGGTACACGCCTTGCAAAATTGTTGTGTTCCCGCACTTCACGGGTCAGTTCGTTCAACTTGGTTTCGATAACCGCCTGCTGCTTGTCCAGTTTTGCGTCAACCTTGCTGGCAGACTTGCCGGACGAGTAGATAATACCAAGCAGGCTCAGACCACCCGTGATAATGGCAACCAGAATTGCGTCACTCATGTCCTACCCCCTTTTTACTCGCCGGTGTATTCTTCCCAGCCAGCGGGATAAGCGTCCGGGGAATACACATTCCCGTCAATCAGGCTACGGTACAGCTTGTCGTTGTAACTTACAATGTCGCCCTTATTGTAAGCGTCATGAGCGCCTGTTGGCTGAGTCCACACGGGGTAGCCAGAGGGGGTCAGGCCAATCGGAGTATAGAGAGCGGGAAGTGTATCAGGCTTCCAATCTGCTTGAGAAGTGTGCGCCTGTACTACCTTGTAGAGCTGCGGGTCGCCTACACCATTCACGCCGTAGGTGAAATAATCACCAACAGTATAGGCATGACCGACCTGATAGGGGTCGTAGATGGTTGCAATCATCATTGCAGAGTCTTCGTCAAGGCTTTTGGCGAACATCTGAACAGCCTTGCGGAACTGCTCAGAATTACGAATGTCGTTCGGGTCAGTCAGCAGAGCGGTCAGACTGGAAGCGTAAACGCCATCGTCCACTTCTTCGACCGAAACCGTTTCAGCACCGTCCAGTTCGGGGTGTCCGTTGACATGGTACACGGTGCCGTTCAATGCAATACCCTGTGCATTGTCCTCGACCGTCAGGCCGTAGCAGCCGTTTTCCTGCATACATACCCAAGTTAGATTGCTCACAATGCCGAGAACTGCGTCCTTCTTGATGATTTTATACATGGCTTTTCCAACCTTTCTCGTCCGGGTAGAACCCGTACAATGATTTGAAATACTGATTGGTGCGTTGCCGCACCTTGAAGCTGTGACCTCGCTTCATGTGACCGTTGTAGGAGTCTACGGAACACCGAATATCAGCCAAGGTCATTTCGCTCCGGTCGAGCTTTCCTCGGAAAGCTCTGAGCTTGTGTCGAACGATTTTTGTTGAGTCTTTGTTCATCTTCCGAACAACCTTGCCGGTCGGTGTGATGATGAACCTCGTTTTCAACCAGCGGTAATAATCTCTGAGAAGAACTACCCTTGTCTTCCTCAAGTTCAGTTCCAGACCGCACTTCTCGCAGATGATCTTTAACCCGTCCATACAGAGATACAGGTCATCAATGTCAGGGCTGATTGCCACGCCATCGTCCATGTATCGCTCATAGGCTTTGATACGGCAGACCTCTTTGAAGTAGTGGTCGATCATATTGGGAAGCATAAGGGCGTTTGTCTGAGATACCTGACTGCCAAGACCCAAGCCCACAGAACCGAAGTCCGTAATAAAGCTGTTCGCAAGCTCCCTGATTTTCGGGTCATGAAGTCTACGGTCGGCTTCACGGAACAGCGGCTCGTGTGGAGCTGAGTCAAAGAAGCTGTGAAAATCGTAAAGCAGAACCCCTCCTTCCAGACCGTACCGCCTGTAATGCCGTTGGAGGTAACAGGTCATGCGGCGCAGGGCGAAGTCCATACCTCGGTGCTTCAAACTGGCTGAGTTGTCATAGATGAAACAGGCCGAATAGATGGGAACCAAGCAGTAGTCACACAGACACTTTTGAACCGCTCGTTCCGTGATATGGACTGATCGGATATACCGCTTCTTCCCTCGCTCCATGATGGTGAAAGCGTGAAAACCACGGTGCTTGAAGGTTCCGTTTTGAAGTTCCCGATGGGTCTTTGCGATGATCGGAATGATATTGCCGATATACCGCTGAGTTGAGTTTTTCCAGTAGACACCCTTACAGCATTTCTTCCCGGAAAGGTAAAGGTGTCTGAACGAAAAGACTTCATCGAAATCACCACATTCTTTGCTTCGCCGCAGACGAGCTTCGTCCCGCTTGGCTTTCCTGCGCTGATAACGGGCTTCTCTCCGTTCTTCACTTGTCATAGAAGGTTCCCCTCCGTACAGTCTTATTGTCGGGTACGGGTTCTAACTGCTTGTAGTACCAGCCATGAAATGAGCTACCGTACAATCGCTCACCATGCAAGAAGCGTCCGGCTGACTACATCGGACGGGGTGTTTTGGCTTGGTAGCCGGGAACAAGCCCTCCCTCTGCAAAAGGTACTGATTTCGCCCAAAGGGGTTACTACGACTGACCTATGCGAAGTTGCAGAGTCCGAAGGACACGCCATTGGAGTTGCTGGCGTTGTTATTGTTGGCGTTGCCGTTGTTGTTCACATTACAGAAGTTGTTGGTGTTGCCGGAATTAGGAGAACGCTCCCACCAGTTGTTCGCAGAAACGGTAACAATTACAGGGCTTGACCCAATGAAAAACTTACACAGGGAGGTCTTTATACCTCTCGTGGTCAGCTTTCCGAACCTTGGAGATAAGCTGTGCTTCGTCCGTGATGTACTCTCCAAATTCCTTCATGGCGTGGTCAATCCACGGACACTTTTCAGGGTTTTGAAGAATAACGTCATAGAGTAAAGTCAGCTTCGGGCTGAGATTTTGAAGGGCGATGTTGGCGTTAATCAGGTGATCTCGCCGCATTTGCGCTTCATGCTGATTGTGCGGGTAGATGTTGTTCGCCGCTCGGACTTCCTCATGAACCGTGGAAGCCAGCTCGAAGATACGGTTTGTCAGCAGAGGTGCGTATCTTTTAGGAGCCTTGGTGCAGACAGAGAAAGCGTGAAGCTCTAACCGTCTGGCGGTTTCGATAAACTGCATGGAGCTTTCGCCACGCATAGCTTTGATGACTGACACGCCAACATTCCTTTCTCACACCGCCCCTGACGGGGCGGGATTGGTGTTGATGAAACCGGGGATTAAACGCAGAAGCCGAAGGACACGCCATAGGAGTTGCTGGCGTCGTTATAGTTGGCGTTGCCGCTGTAGTTCACACGACAGAAGTAGTCGGTGTTGCCGGAAAAAGGAGAACGCTCCCACCAGTTGCCCGCAGAACCATTGATCTTCTTAATGGTGCTGTTGCCAGCGGTGTAATACTCGTATTGCTTACCCTCACCAGCGTAAGAATACTGAGTAGCACCAAAGACTTCGATCTCGGACAGAAGGAACAGCTTGTCAGAAGTGGTTTCCAGACCGGAACTGTTGTTACCCACGCTGGTCACTTTGTTGACGAACTTCAACACGCTTTTCAGGTCAGAGGAAAGCTGGTTCAGCAGCGTTGCCATTGTGGAGGTACGCATAGTGGAACCACGCCAGCCGTTCACATTGGTATTGGAGCCGTTCATGGAATAAGTGGTTTTCAGGCAATCGACCAACTGGAAGGTGATACCAGCCTTGGTGCGACCGCCATCTGCGGTGGTCAGAGTATCATGGTCAAAGCCGATGATTTGTGCCGCATAGGTCACGCCGTTGACTGTAATGTTCTTCTTGTCACCGACCTTCCAGTAGTTCGGAGCCTGACCGAACTTGGAAACAGCGGCGATGTTGTCCCAAGAGGTAGCTTCCAGCGTAGCACCAACTACGAAGGGATAGACATACACGATACCGATGACTTCCAGCGTGTAAACCTTGGTTTTCTGAGAACCGTTGTAAGTAAACACGATAGTCCAGTCACCCAGCTCGGTCGGGTACAGAGTGGCATAGCCGGTCGAAGCAACCTTGCCTGTCAGAGTTTTGCCGCCCCTACTCATGGTGACGGTCGAGCCTGTATCAGCGATAACACGCACCTCTGCGGGAGAACCCTTCTGGCTCAGAGCATACAGAGCGTCATTCACCGTGGGGTCGCTGCCGCTCAGTTCCAGTGCCGACTTGGTGGTGTCAGACAGCAGATTTTCCTTGCTCATGGCTGTGCCGACCACATCACAGCCTGCGGCGTTCAGACCAATGTCGAGGGTAGCGGTTCCGGCGAGAAGCTGTGTGCGCCATTCCTCGAAGGTTGCAGGCATATCGGTAGGAGCCTTGATAGACCGGGACTTACCGTTGCCCTTGATGACAGTATCTTTCATGAAATTTCCTCCTTACTCTCCGCAGTTATACAGACCAACATAAGCGAAAGCGTCCACCGTGCGGTCGATCTTGGAATACAGCTCGGTTTCTACCTCGGTCAATGTTGTGTCGATGACATACAGGAGATATTCAATGTTGTTTGCCGTGGAAAAAGTGAGATTGTCCAGACTGCTCGGAACCAGCGGTGCGTCCGGGGGAAGCGTGAGCTGCTTTCGGAGAACCGTCAGGTTGTTCAAGTAGGCTTTCACGAGAGATTGGGTGGGCGTATCACCCATCGCCCAATTCGTCTTTGCCGCAACCACCACTGAGGAAGGGTCATACGGAACTTGGTAGATCGGGTCATCAGCGACTCCTTTCTCCTCTCGGTATGCCGCCAACTGTTCGGGGAGAGAAGTCATGCGGTTGGCGATATAGGCTACCGCCTGCCCTACACGGTTCATGTCCCCGTAATTGTAAGCACCCTTCATGCCAGCCATGTACTCGGTCTTTTCCTCAGCGGAAAGGCTCGAAAGCCCTTCCGTGAGGATTTTGTTTTTCAGGGTAAAAACCCTGTCTACATCGGCCTGTGTGCGGTCGTAGACGAGATTATCAATAATACTCATATCAGACCTTTCACCTTCAACTTTCCGCTCAGAGAGCCGTTAAATGTGATCTCGTCCACCAAGATCAATGCGTCCATTTCATCGGTGTAGAGCGTCTGCAAGCCAATCACATCGCCCACTTCCAACTCAGGGTTGCCACGGTAGCTTGTCTGATAGGTGTTTCTCATTTGCAGATACTTTTTCACCTGATCGGCAAGAGCGGCGCACATCGTATCGTTGGTGATAAGGGGGTTTTCCTCCTTGTCGGTTTCTCCATCGAGAGCTACGGGATAGGAAACGACCACCGAGTTCTCAGACAGAGTTTTGCCGGTAATGACTACGGTTTTAGTGCCGGAGGATAACACCAAATCCGCAGCTCTGGCGTAAATGTTGGAGGACACCAACGAACCGCCAGAAACAGAGATAGAAACATCTTGTGCAAGACCAGAGAACTCGACATGAAGCTGAGTTTCGGTGGTCGTTCCCTCGAAAAGTTTGGTGGTATCATTTGCCGCCGTGTACGCATACTTGGCGACAGACACCGCTTTGAGCTGGTCGATCTTTGCGATGGATTGGGAGTCCTTGTCAATCGAGTCAAAATCCAGCGTGAAGTCCGTTTCACGGTAGTAGAGCTTGCTCACCCGCATACGGCGGTACGGCAGGCCACCGTCCATCGTTACCTCGATCTTGGTACAGTCAATCGCCGCTTCGCTGTTGATGAACACCTCCGCAGAAGTAATACCCTTCACAGTCTGCGTGTCCAGCAGCTTCGTCCCGGCATAATACTTCACCTGAATAGAGGTGGGGTACTCGTCCAAGGGGGTATCAAAGCGGAGAGCCAACACGGGAAGGTCGTGAGAAACATCAAAGGTCTTGGTGAAGGTCGGCTTCGTGGTATAAGTGCCATCTGCCGCAGTCATCGCTTCACTGATAAACCCTCGACCGGAGGGGTCGGTGTCTTCAACAATGACCTGATTTCCACCGTCCAGTGTCCAGCGGTTCAGTTCCAACGCCGCATAGGTGTTACCGACCTTATTGCCACGGTCAACAGTGTCCCACTCGCTGTACCACAGATGACCGTTATCCGCCCATACGCCGCTGTAAATACCAACCACAGTCACGCCGAAGGGCTTGATGTGAATGATATTGTCATCGTCTGTAAACAGGCGGCAGCGGCAGGCGTGAGCGATCAGTTGCAGACAATTCATATGCGAGTCAATAGGAAGCGCCGCCGTAGTGAACATCTGCTTCAAGGTTGGGTCAATCACCCACGGGTGCGTACCCTGCGCTGTCAGCGTCAGGTCTGCGTCCAAAAGCACTTCCTCAGCCATGTCATAGAAGTTTTTGGAACCGAGCTTGCTCTTGTAAAAGGTTCCGGTCAGACTTCCAACCAGACCTGTCCCTGTGAAGGTGGCCTGATTTTTGGCAGCTTTCGGTTTGCTGTTCAGCACATACTTGTCAGCTTTCAGCCACTCGACCTTGCCCGTGGGAAGCATATAACCGTATCGGAGAGCAACCGGCGACTTCTTATCCAGATAGGCATAAATGCCTTTCGGGTTATCCGGGTCATAATTGTGTTCGTAGTCCAAAAGAACAAACTGCATGGTTTCCTGCGGCAGTCTGCGGGAGAGCGGGTCTACATCGTGAGACTCCTTGATGGAAACAATGTCATCATTTCCAAATTTCTTCTGCACACCGTAGAGAACCTGTTGCAACCGAGGTCGGCGGTACGGGAGGGTGTTCCCCATCGTCAACACGATCTTGTCACAAGAAGCGACCTTCGTGTTGATGACCAACTCTGTTCCCTCTACGGGAAGGGTCAGACTTTCCAGTACCGCACCATTCAGGTAGAAATCAACCGTCACGGTGTCAGGCCATTCCTGATAGCGAGTGTCAAAAGTCAGGGTGATACCGGGGAAGGTATGCGGATTGCTGAAAGCACGGGTCAGCACCGCAGGGGTGGTGAACTTGCCCTCAGCATTACTCATGTGGCTCGAAACAAAGCCGTCATACATCGTCCCGGAAGAAGGAACGATGACCGTATTCCCATCCAGCGCCCATCGGTTTAGTTCCAACGCCGCATAGGACTCCTGATAATCATATCCGTAGTCCAGCGTGTCGAACTCAGAATAGCTCTGCGCCCCGTTGCTGACCCAATTACTGTCTGTTGCCGCTGCCGTGTCCACCTGAGAGAAGGTGATCTCCACAAAGGACTGCTCACGGAGCAAAGATTTCATCGACAGCTTGTAAGCGTTGCTTACCTGTTTCACGGCTACACCTCCTTAGAACGGTTCGCCGCAGTCAATGATGTTGACTTTGCAGTTGATGTAGTCCGCAGGAAGCCCCGTGTTCGGGTCAAGATGGTACGGGGTCGCCGTGCGGTCGCCGGGGTACATCTTTCGGGTTGTCCAACGGTTGTTTACCATGTCAGGATAAGTGACCGTCACAAAGAAGTTCTTGTCAAAAATCTGCAACATGGCAGACCACTGTTCCGCTGTCAAGTAGCCCCAAAAGAGGTTGTTGAGCTTCTGTTGATCTCTGCCGACCTTCTGACCTACCACAACGCCGTTGGCATTTCTGGCGGAGTCTACGATAGTGGCAGACAGCAGCTCTAAGCCCCTGCGGGGCTGGGGAAACTTTGTGCCATTGATTGTAATGAAACTTTGCATTTCCTCAGCCCTCCTTAGTAGGCATTGGCGAACACGCCAGTAGATACTTGCCGACCACGCTTCTCCTTGTAGCGGTCGTAGGAATGACCGATCTCATTGTCGCCAATGACAACGGACATATCCTTTTCCTCCACGACATTCAGCAGAGCGTAGATAGCGGCGATCACACCGTCATTGGCAACGGACACGCCTGCGGAGATACCTTCAACGATCTGGTCATTGTTGGCAACCGCCGTTCTGCGACCCATCGCACCGACCATTTCCGCACCCGCTTCACGGGCGATAAAAAGCTGTCCTTCGTTCGGGAAACCGCCGTCTTCAAAGAACGGAATATGCGGAATATCCACCAATCGAATATCAAACGCCGGAATAAGCGTGATACCCATGACAGACAGGCCGTTGAACTGGATGTGGAACATATCATTGATTGCGTCAATGACACCGTTCACAAGTCCAATGATGGAGTTTGCCATCTGTCGCACAAAGCGAGTAATGGGGTTATCGTCCAGCGTCCATGCCGCATACGACAGGGACAGACCCGCCGCCAGTACCGCAAGACCAAGACCAACACCCACACCGCTCAGGCACAGCAGGACACCGAGAACGATCAATGCGCCGCTGAGAATACCCGTGATGACCGATACGACTTTCTTAATGGAATTAACCACAAAATCCCAATTCAGGGTAGCAACAGCGCCAAGGCTCAATGCGCCAGCCGCCATCAGGCCAAGACCGAGAGGAAGGGCGACTCCGCTTAGAGCAAGGATAGCGCCGACCGCCAAGAGTGCGCCGCCGACAACGGTGGTAATCATGCTGATCTTCTGCTGAACATTGTCGGAGAGATCATTCCAGTTCGGCATGATAGCCGTACCCATTGTGACCGCACCCGCCGCCAGCAGAGCCAGACCCAACGGGATATTCGCCCCGGAGAACACCAGTGCCGCACCAATAGCGAGGAACGCCACAGATACGACCGTGGTAATAATGGCAATCACATTCTGGATTTCATCGCTCAGGCCATTCCAGTTGAGAGCCATTACGGAAACCAGAGAAGTAGCACCAATCGCCATCAGCGCAATACCGAGGGGCATACACCCGGAGAAAGCGAGGATAGCGCCGAGAGCCAAGGTTGCTCCACTGACCAGCAATCCTACTCTGGACAAAGGAGAAGCCAGAGCGTCCTGGATACTGTTCCAGTTTAGAGCTGCGGCAGATACGAGCGTAACAGCACCAACAGCCATCAGCGCAATACCCAGCCCGGTTGCGACCCCGGTAAAGGCCAACATAGCGCCTACCGCCAGAGAAGCACCCGCCAGAACTCCCGTTAAGGTGGTTAAAGCGTCAGTGAGGTGTCGGTCACTGTTATGCCAGTTGATAACAGCGGCAGATACAAGGCTTGCCCCTCCCAAGGCCATCAAAGCGATACCAAGAGGAAGGTTCGCCCCTGAGAACGCCATAATTGCGCCAAGAGCCAGCAGGAAGCCGCCGACAACACCTGTAATGAGAGCCAGCGTACTTGCCAGTTCGCTACTCATAGCAGTCCAATTCAGCCCAACGGTAGCCGCAAGGCCGACCGCACCCGCCGCCATCAGGCCGACACCCAGCGGAATATTCACACCGGTTACGACCAGAATTGCACCTACCGCCAGCATAAAGCCGGAAACAATCGTAGTAATCTCTGCGAGAGTGTCCTCAATCATCTTCTTGATTTCACCAATGCGGGTCTGCACAGCGTCACCAAGGAAATCGTAGGTAGGCAAATCGAAATTAAATCCGCCTGCGCCACCAGCACCCGCCCCGGAACCGCTTCCCGTGTTGGGAGCAAAGACATTCAGCTCGTCAAAGCCTGCGGTGTACTGTTTCAACTTCTTGGCAGCACCGGCAGCGTCATCGAGATTATCAGCCAAAGACCCAGCGCCGACAGCAGCGCTATTCACTCCTGAATAGTCCACCTCCGTCAACTTGAAACCCGCAAGGTTGGCAAGGGCATTGGCGATTTCTCGAATGACCTGAACAACAGCGATTGCATAGGGAAGAATTGCGTTCAGTGCGGGAATGAAGATGTTACCGATCGCTCGTGCGGCCTGTGTAAGCTGTGCTTGCAAGATACGAAGCTGGTTTGCGGGAGCTTCCAGCGTTCTCGCCATATCACCCTGAGCGGTTGTCACCTGAGTCATAATGGCGTAGTATCTCAGCTCAGCCTTTTCTGCCTGCGTCATGTTGGCAACGCTTTCCTTGATACCAAGGTTCAAAGCAGTCTGCTCCAACCGTGCCTGCGACAAATCATAGCCCAAGCGCCGCAGAGGTTCCAACTCACCGGAAATACCGGACTGTAACTTCTGCATAGCGTCTTCAATGGAAATATTGAAGAAGGAAGAAATATCGTAGCCGAGCTGTGTCAGATTTTGGCTCATGAGCTGCGCTCTTTCAGCCGTGTCACCGAAGCCGGTCAGCAGCGTATTGAAAACGCCCTGATTGCGGAGCCACTGTGCCGGGTCAATACCCATGACATCGGACACCTTTTCAGCGTAGTTTTGAGCTTCTGCGGCATACTGCCCCAAGGCAACCGTGAACAGGTTCAAGTCTTCTTGGTACTTATTGGACTCCGTGACCGCCTGTGCGATGAAATGACCGATTTTGCGGAAAGTGATTGCAACAGCGGCGACATTCAACGCTTTCAATCCGCTCGTGAACTGCCCGGTCGTGGAGGTTGCTTTACGGGCAGAAGCGTTGTATTTCTCCGTGCTGGTAATCAGCTTTTGGATTTTGGACGGGAACGCCGAGAAACCGTTGGACACCTTCTGCATTTCATCGGCAAAAGGCTTCGTGGCGGCGGCAAGAGCGGTCATCTGCTGTGTGAACTTGTCAATATCCGCCGCTTCCAAATCCTCGATCACCTTCGGCAGCTTGGAGAGCTGATTGATAAAGGTGGTCATATTGGCCTTACCCAACTCGGAGAGAGGGCGTAAGCCGTTGGCAAGGGAAGTCAGCTTGTCGCCGTCCGTCCATTTCAGGCCAGCGAGAGCGGTGTTGATTGCCGTGAGCTGGTTGGCGATGGAGGAAGAAATCTTCACATTCCCAACCTGACTCAGAGCGGTCAGCGCATTGGTAAGCCGGGTGATCTTCTGCGAAGCATCACCACTGTTCAATCCTTTCAGAGAATTGGAAAGCTCCCGAATACCCTGAGCGGTCTTGCTCAGACCCGTTGCGCCGCCGTTGGTAGCGGTTTTCAAACGATTGAGCGTGTTAATCAGGTTTTGAAGTCCTGTGACCGCCTGCGTACTGTCATTGACGATCTGAAACTCCAACCCCTGAATTTCCACATTGTCAGCCACTTACGCCACCACCTTTCTCTTGAAATTTCTTATTGACCGATACCATAAAGGCTTCCATGTATGCCTTGGCTTGGTCATCGTGTTTTTCTTGAAGCTGCTTCTGCTGTTTCTTATCCTGCCGACTGAACAGCTCATAGGGGCTTTCCCGATACGGCGTGGGCTTGGTTCCCTTCTTGGCGAAAGCACGAAGAACCGGGGCAGCGTCAATAAGCGCTTCGTAAAAATAAGCTCCTTGAAGCCAAGCGTCTTGATTTCTCAGGTCTTGCCTGATCTGCGCCGCCTTTCGGTAATACTTCACCAATTCACAGTCCTGTTCCCAAAACTGCTCATAGGTCATGCCAATGGACAGATAGTACGGAAAAACCTCATAAAACTTTGGCGTGTAAGCGAGAAGGGGAGCGGGGCGATGGTCGCCGCCGCCCCCCTCACTTCTGGAAGATCGGTCGCTTACCAGCCGGTCTTCCAGCTCAGGTTTCCCTCGTTACCCTCCTGCTCAGGCTCGTCCAGCAGACTCAGCAGGGGGTCGTTATACATCTCTACCAGAGCGGCAATCAGCTCGTCCTTGTGGTTCATACGAGCGTAAATGCTGTCAATCACATCACGCTTTACGAACCGATGATGGGCGAGGAACGCACCAGCAAACAGAGCCGGAAGCAGGGTCATAGGCTTGCGCTCCACATCGGCGGCAACAAAGCCGTTCTTCTCCATCGCTTCAACGGTCTTGCGGGTGTATTCCAGCGTGTAGGTCACGCCGGTAGTAGGGTCATTGATTGTCAACTGCTTTGCCATGATAAATCCTCCTTATCAATACGGCGATTGTTAGTGTCTTAGGTTGCGGAGAAAGCGATGGGGGTGGAAGGAGCGATGGTGATGTTCATGTTCACCACTTCGTTCACGCCGCCGCCCACGGGATACACGGACAGCTCACCGTCAAAGCTGAACTTGCCGTTAGAGCCATCGGGAGTAACAGTGCCATCGCTCTCGGTGCCGCCAAACCAGACCGCATAGCTGACCTTCTTGCCTTCCAAAGCCTTGAGGGTCTGGAAATCAGCCAGCGTGTAGTTGGCGGTAAAGGACAGACCATCGAGGGACTGGATACCGGCGATGTAGGTCTGCATATTGTCGCTCAGGGTGGTGGTTTCCAGCATTTCGGGTTCTCCGCCGAGGTCAGGAAACTCCTTAATGTCGATCAGCTTGCTCCACTGTTCACCAGTGTCGGCTTTCTTCATCAGAAAAACCTTGTAGGTGGAAATAGCCATTTCATTTACCTCCTATAAAGAGTGGTTCCGTCCGTTTCAGCCTTGTATCGGGCGACCAGACGGTAGATGGTTGCGTTCTCCAAATTGGGAACCGGGGACAGAGAAGTACGCCGGAAATTCTTGGCGTACATGAGATCGTCCACAAACCTCATGATTTTTCGGCAAACGGATTTCTTACCGCCTGCCTTATCGGAGTAGACATTCACCTCGTACATTAGCGTGGCGAACCTCTCCGTATCGCCGCTGTCCATGTGAGCTTCCGTGGTGTAGTTATCCTGCTCCACCAAGCTCACATAGGGGAAACGGGTAGGGGCATTGACATACTCGCCGCTGACCAAGATACCGGGAAACTGCGCTCTCAGGGCTTCCGCAATCGGCGTGTAGATTTGACTCTCCACATCAATCATGAAAACACCTCCTTCGCAATTCGGGTAAGCTGGAACTGCAATTCCTTCTTTGTTTCATACATCGGCATATTGGCAGGGTTGCCGTGGGTGATGACCACGAACCCGCCATTTTTCTTTTCTTTCAGCACTCCGTTCGTGCCGGGGTCGCCGTAATAACCCCAAGAGTGCTGCTTGCCGTGACCCTGACCGTATTCACCACGCTTCATACCGAGTTCTTCCGCTTCCGGGTGATCGTCCGGGTAGGTCACGCCTGTACCGAACTCAATGAACAGGGTAGCTCCGCCTGTCGCCACCACCGCTCGAACATTGTTCCCACGGGGTTCCACCGTCACGGAAACATCGTTCGTGCCGTCATAAACAGCCTGCGAGAACTTAACAGAAGCTCTTTCCATGCCCTCTTGCGCCACCCGGTCGAGAAAGACCGCAGTCCGCTCTTGAAGCCGGTTCTTCCGGTTTTCGGTTTCCCGTATCAGCCGCTCAATCCCTCTCCCGGAGAGCGGAACATTGATCGTCTGACTCACGATACCGTCACCTTACTGACCGCATAGGAAATGGAGTTGAGGGACTTGGCGACCCGCTTGACCATGTAATCGTAGAGCGGCTTCCCGTCCTTGTCATACTGCGGTTCTTTGTCGATGAACAGCACGGTATTCTCGTCAATGGGGCAGCTCAGGTCATCGGTGACGATCACCTTGTCGTACCCTGCGAAATTACCGAACTGCTCTACCTGAGCGGAGCCGGTCGCCGCCGAGATATTGGCGTTCATCGCCACGGCAGGCTTGTAAACCACCAGTTCCTCGCCGGTTTCGTTGCCATACTCGTCCTTGGCTGGAGCCTTGCTGTCATACAGCAGATACCAGAAGGGTGATTTATTGCGGTTCAGCGTCCTCATGCACTCAACCTCCCATCACAGCGGCAAAAGGAACAATGTCCCTCAGCAGCGTAGGCGGCACATCGCCGTCCTCATAGGAGCGGGAGATACCGTTCTCGCTGTGAGCGGTCTGCCCTTCGGCTCCCCGCTTGTTCAGCAGATACACAGCGATCTCCACCTGAATGTGAGCGTACTGGTCAGGAACAGCGGTCACGGTGGGGTCGAAGGGGTATGCCTTGCGGCACACCTTGTTTCCGGCGATAGAAAGGTAAGTGGAAAGCGTGTCCTCGTCTGTCTCGCCGGTCATGGCTTTCACCATTTTCAACTTCTCAGCGTCCGTCATGCTTTCCACCTTTCCTTTCTAAAATCTCTGTTTTACTCCTGCGCCACTCTTAGCCGCCAGCAACGGCCTTAGTGTTCACAGGGTTGTTTGCGTCATTGGCGATGAAGACGCTGCGGCTGTAAGTGGGAGCGGTAAACTCGGTAGAGATACCGGTAAACTTACCGTGGAACCACTCAGGGCCGTGGTCAAGGCCGATCTGACCAAAGAGCTGATACTTCTCACCAGCGCCGACCTTTGCCAGCGGCTCAAGGAAGAAGTTGCCCTTGCCGGGGACAGGCTGATAAACGGGAGCCAGAACGCTCAGGTTCAGCAGCAGGGCAGTACCGGCAGGCAGGTACTCGCCAAGGTACAGGTAGACAACGCCGATGGGCGTGACCACGCTGGACAGGGAGATACCGTTGATGTTACGGGCAGCGGGAACCACGGTCAGACCGTTCTGAACAGCGTCAGCGTTGATCTGGAACATGGTCACAGCGTCACACCACAGGCACAGGCCATCGGTGGGAGCGTTTGCGCCGTAAATCTTCTTCACCATATCGGCAATATCCCACAGGCCGAGGGGCTTGGAAGCCATCTCCGTAGTGTTGGTGGTGATTGCGGGAATCATGCCACGGGTCTTGTTGACCTTGGTGTCATCAGTGGCCTTGCTGTAAACGCCGTTAATGAAGGTGTACTCAATGTCGGCATTGACCTTCATCATCTTGGCGGCAACCTGAAAGTCCAGCTCGTTCATGGGGTTGGCCTGCTGACCCGCCACATTGATACCGCTCAGAGTACCCATGTTAGACATCTTCCCGTAGGAAATGCCCACAGACTCCTGAAAGATCTGAGTCACATTGGTCTTCTGCGCACGGGTCACAACGGTGGCGGCAGGGGCGGTCAGAGAAGCACTCTCGCTGATAGCAGGCTGAGCGCCGCCGCCAGAGGTGAACTCCTGACCGGTCGGGAACTCAACATGGTTCGTGATTTTGGCACGACCGCCGATGATGGAACTCAGAGGGGTGCGGGTGTTGCCCTTGTTAAAGAGCATACCGGAGTAATTGAGTACCCCGAAACTCATAGCAAACTGATCTGCCATAGTAAAAACTCTCCTTTACTCTTTTTTCGCCTGCGCTTCCGCTTCGGCTTGCAGGCGAGTGTAGTAAGCAACGGCGGCAAAATCGCCGTTTGTCCGTGCTTCCTCGATTTTCTTGGCGTAATCCATCTCGCCAGTACCGCCACCGGCACCGGGAGTGGGCTTGGGGGTCTTTTTCAGAGCGTCAGCCTTGACCTGTTTTGCATATTCGTCAAGGAACTTCTGCTGGTTGGCAAACACCTTGGCAGAGTCACCATCAGCCATTGCCTTTGCGGTGTCCTCGGCAAGAACCTCGTCATAGCCCTGAGCGATGAACTTGGCCTTGAACTCGGAAACACGCTTGGCTTCCCGCAGCTCGGAAAGCTCCTTCTCCATGTTGGCGAACTTTTCCTCCTGCTCCTGCTTCTTCTTCTCGTCCTCACCCAACAGAGCGTTGTGCTTACGCTTCCACTCAGCGGCTTCGGAGTTGGCCTTGGAAACAGCGGCTTTCTGCTTTTCCAGCTCGGCGGCGTTGTCCTCATACTCGAACGCTTCCAGAGCTTTTAGCTTGTCTTCCGCAGACATTTCCGCATAGCCCGTGATTTTGCTGGTGTCGATCTTTGCCATAATGATTACCTCCTGCGTTTAACAAGGCTGTTCACTCAGCACTATTTTCTGTTTTTACGGGTTGTCTCCCGTTTGCGATTAAGGTCTTCCCTGACCATTCAACGCCTTACGGCGGTCAAACCGTTGTCTTCGCCTTTCTCATATCTCCGAAAAGACTGAGCTTTCACGGACTGTCCGAAAACTCCGAGGGCATTGGAAGGAAAAATAAAGGGGCTACCAATACCTTTTCGGTATCAGTAGCCCCACGGCTGTCAGTCAGGCCCTTGCCTGACCCACTCAATATTTCTTTTTCCGGCGTATCTCAATAACCACGACGGAGCTGTCCTCCACCTTGACTTCCGCCTGATTGTGGTGCTTTAAGATTTCCTCAATCTTGCTGACCGCTTCCGGGGTCAGTTTCAGCTCCCTTGTTTCCACCATCAGGATTAACCTCCTTCTGCTTGGTTGCGAGTTCAGCGGCCTTTTTCTCCTGTTCCTCAGCGTAATCCATACTCATACGGTACGCAAGCTGCGGGTCAGAGAACAAACCACAATGGGTAAAGGCCAGAACCGGGGCGATCTTCGGATTGGCAAGCATAGCAGTCAACACATTTGCCTTTTCCGTGATATTCTCGTAATTTCTGCGGGTAAAGCGGATTTCCAGACCGCTGAGTTTCAGTGTCAGGTCGCTCAGGTCACGGCAGATACGCAGAACCAGCTTCAAGAAATCCTTCTCGGACTGCTTGAACATCAGCTCGGAGTCCTTGGCTCTGGCTTCCGCCGCCGACCAACCATCACGCATGATGACCGCAGAGCCGGTATCGCTGGTGGAAGAACCACCGTTGCGGTTCGGCATACCACAGATCGTCAGGACGGTGTTATACATACTGTCCACGAGGGTCTGTGTCTGTGTCTGGTTCATTTCCGAGGTCAAATACTCGATCTCCGCCTTGAACTGCGGGTCAATGTCCTTGTACTTGATAGCACCCTCGTCACGAAGCTGGTGAAAATCCTCAGTGTTAATATCAACATTGTGAAACAGCATGAGCGCCTGTACGAACTGCTCCACACCATCAAGGCGGTTGCTCTCCACGGTGTTAATAGCGTCCAGCAGAGGGAGGACGATCTCAAAGGCTCCCAGCCGAGCCTTATTCGCCGGGTATTCGATGATGGGAATACCCAAAATCTGAGGTTCGCTCCGAATGATCGCCCAAGTATTCTCCACTTCGTAGTAGTGGTCACGGGTGTAGCAACTGAAAATCAGATTGCCGTTCTCGTCCTTCACATACTTCACGCCCATCATGGCGGGATTGCCGAGGGCGGTGGAGTAGACCACAAAAGCGAAGCGGGGGTCAAGGGTGAAAATCTCGAAAGGAGCTTCGTCTTCCTCTACATCGGCTTCCCCATCAGGAAGCACCATGCGGTAGGAAGTGCCGCCAATGTGCGACCAGTCCGCCAGTTCCTTGTCCTTGGCAGGCTTATCCTCGCTGAGAACATAATCGTTCAAGCGGCTGACCTCAGCGGAAATGTTCTCGTCATCGCTGCGGCTCACATACTGAACGGGTTCACCCATCAGATAGCCGACCTTGAAGGACACGATCTCATTGGCTCGGTTCTCAACGACCTTGTTGCAGATTTCAGGCCGTACTTCCTTTTCCCGGTAAAGCACGGGCTGATCTCCACGATAGTACCGATAGAGATAGTCAATGTCGGCGCTGTTTTGCAGATGGACGAACAAAGCCTTTTGCAGAACATCAATGATGTTCCCGGCATTGATTTCGGCAACATCGGTATAGATCACACGGCGACCAAACAACGCTCTCGCACCCACTTACAGCACCTCCTTCCCTCTACCTATTATCTCTCTTATCATTGTACCAAACTCTCCAATGGTTGTCAATACTAACCTTTTATCATACCATTCGCCACAGTATTTGTCAAAACCAACCTTTCAGTAGGGACGCTTGAAGACCTCCACCTTGCCCCCGGACAGCATACGGATTTCGTTCTCCAACAGGGAGAGGGAGTCAGGAGCGTCATCGTGTGGAACCTTGCCGGAGCGGGTGTAGGTGGTCACTTCCTTCATGAAGTTCCAATACTGACTGCCCCGCTTGTAGGTGGAGGGGTGCTTGAAGTAGAAGTTCTTCTTGATGTTGTCGGAAGCGAACTCAATACGGGTCTGCTTGTTGGAGATCGTGCGCTTCGTGCGGATACCCACGGAGTACCCTCGATCTCGAATAATCTGGTCAACATCTCTGGCATAATACTGACCGGCGTTGTTGGACTCAAAGACAGCGGAAGCCACCTTGTTCTCGATCAGGCACTTGGCACATTCCGGCTTCGTCACCTCAGCGGGGGAGTCATCGAAGACCACATCAACGATATACACAGCATTGCCGTATATCATCGCCACCGGCATAGAGGTCGAGTCCGAGCCGCTTTCCGCCGTATCGCCAACGGCGATGATGGTATCCGGGTCACGGTCTTTCGGCAGCTCAAAGAAGTAGTTCAGCTCGTCCTTGTTGAACAGCAGACCCTTCGCTTCAAAGGGCTGTTGCTGGAACTCACTCTCAAACTGCTCTGCGCTCAGAAGCTCCCGCTGCTCCCGGAAGTAGGCAGTGGTAAAGACCTTCTTGCCCTCCCGTTCATACTCATAATTGCTCTCGTCCGTCACAAGATCGAGGGCGGGTATCTCAATCGCTCTCCAAGCCCAACCCTCCCGCTGTGCGTGTTCCTGCACACGACCGATGGGGTCATACAGGGAATAGCGAGTGCCGGTGAAAACCATCGGCGTACCTTCAATGGCACGACCCATAATATCGCCGGAGATCACTTCCCACTTATCATCAAGCCGCTGGCGGTTTTTGGCTTCCTCACGACCTTCCACACAGTCATCAAGGTAGAGGACATTGGTGGCTTCGGACAAGCCCACCTGTCGAGCGTCAATGGAACGACACATGATGGTTGGGAAACGGGACTTGCTTTTCAGATTTATCGTTTTTGAGTCAGCGTTGGTCTGTATCAGCCGTGCGTCCGGGAATACATCGTAGAACAGATACTCGTTAGGGACTGTCAGGTATTCCAGACAACCATTGTAGAAGCTCTTTACAAGGTCATCGCCTGTCCCTTCCATCAGGGTCGAGCGGTCAGGAAACTTGCCAGAGAGCATATTCACAAAATTGATACCCGTTTGAGACTTTCCCGCTCGTTTCGGCATGGAAATCGTCAAAAGGCGCAGCTTCCCGTCCAGAACATCTTGAAACCCCTGCACCATCGGTCTGAGATAGTGCTTCCGGGGCGCATAAAACCGCTTTTCCGGCTTGCGGTCGAGTTCGATATAGGTCATGAAGGAGTCAAAATCATGGGGCGCTTCAAAGAGAAGACACCGCCGCCACTGCTCATAGAACTTTACCCCGCCGCCACGGACTACCTGATCCGCAGAGAGTGCCAGCAGCTCCTTGTTTACCTCATGTGCCGCCGAGAAATCCTCGGTTTCCCACTCCCGGCATAGAGAAAAGAGGTCGCTGTACGCTCCGTCATCTCCCGGTCGGCGGTCGATCACGGCTCGGATAGAGCCGGAGAGTTTTTCATAATTCATGTGCATTTCCTTTCCAGATAAAAAGAGGGACTACCTCTTTTGAGATAGCCCCTCGGCTGTCCTTCCGTCTTTACGGAAGTCTTATCTTGATTTTGCCATCAGCTCGGCAAATTCCCTACTGTTTTTCTTGACCGTTCTCTCAATCAACCTTCCGTTGCTGTAAAGCACCCTGAAAAGAACGGTAGCGGAAAAGACATTTCGAGATTGGCTTAGGGTCTTCTTGGTACCGCTTAAACCTCCCACCACGGCACCAGCGCCGCCGAACATCATACCGCCGACCGCCGCTCTGCCAAGAGATACATTTTTGCCCCGGCTGATTGACTCCTGCCCCATGCCATCATCACAAGGCTCGGCGGCGACCGGAACAGGCTTGCCAACTTGCAAAGGGAAAGCGGGATATTCCTTTCGGAAATCCTCAATAAGATCACTCCATTCTTTGTCCGGCAAATCCCAAACACTTTCCGGCTTATTTCCATTCATCGCAGCCAAAGCGCCCGTGAGCGTTGCGTTATCCGAACTGACCATGATTTCAGTTCCGTCTTCCAGTTCCCTCAGATAAAACACAAACGGGAGAGAACCCTTCCCCATGCGAAACTTTGTCCGAACCTCAATGCTCTCATTCGGACATTCTTGTTTAACAGTGCAAGATTTTTCGCAAACTGTTTTGATAAGCTGATAGCTTTCACTGGTAGTCATGGAAAGCGAAAACTGATAGTACGCCATATTCACCCAACCTTTCTTACCCGGTCATACCATGTAGAGCGGCTGATACTAAGCTCCCGGCAGCAGTCCGCCACGGTAATGATACCGTCTTTTTGTTTTTGAGCGAGTTTTTCAAACTGCTCGTCATCAATCTCGGAAGCGGGTCTGCCGAACCCTCTGCCGGTCTTCACCGACACCCGCTTGCCATCAACAACCGGCATAGCGGCGATACCCTCAGCCTGCCGCTGCTTGGTTTTCTTGCGCTCCTGCTCGGCAACAGCGCCAAGGACTTCAATCAGGATATTGTTGACCATTTCCAGCACCCATGTCTGGTCTTTGAAGTCAATCAGCGTGGTCGGAATGTCGAGGATACGGACGATCACGCCCTTCTGCTTGAACCATTCCAGTTCTCGCTTCATTTCGTCCTTATTGCGCCCAAAGCGGTCGAACTCCTTGACGATGACTTCATCACCTTCCTGCACAATGGCTTTCAGAGCATTGTACTGAGGACGGTCAAAGCTGCTTCCCGTGATCTTGTCGCAGTACACATTCTCGTCAGGAATATCGAACTTCTCACGAGCGACCTTGAGCTGCCGAGCAAGGTTCTGTTCCTTGCTGGACACACGACCAAGGAAGTATTTCATGGTTCACTCCACCTCGTATCCACCGTCCGGCAGACGGGTATTGGCAGGAACAACGATGACCTTGTAATCCATCGCTCTAAGCATAGTGGTCAGCAGGGACACGGGAATGTCCTTGACATTTTTGTTATTTAGGCGTTCCCAAATCGTAGCGTTAGATACATTGAGTCTTTTTGCGAGTTCAGCATTGGAAAGAGACTTGGAAGCCATAATCTCTTTTAGGATTTCTCGACCTCTCATGTTTATCACCTCGGCTTTATTATATACATCAAGCGTTTTATTGTCAAGCGTTTTCTTGAAATTGACCTTTTTATTTTTTGCGGGTATTTTTCAGCTCACCCCGCCCTCGCTGCCGCTGGCATATCCCCCGCCCCCGGCACCCATTCCCGCCGCCCCGATCAGGCCGGAAAAGCGCAAAAAATAACCGCCCCGGAATAGCACCGGGGCGGCGTTCACTTATTCAATTTCAATATTTCAATCAGAATTTGCACCGGCAGCAAGAGCAACAAAAGAATTAAATACACGCTTTCGCCTCCTTAAATCCGGCAAGGCTTCCCACCCTGAAATAGCTTTCCAATGCGACCGGGCAACCCGTCTTTATTGCTATAGCAAAAGATTTCTATTGTATTTCGGCTATCTCTGCGGGTGTCTGCTGGATGATCGTATCTGAAATAATGTGCCCAAAGGTTTCCGCCGTGGCTTTCGTCTGTAATTGCCCACCCGCAACGGGCAAGCCGTGCGGCAAGCGTTTTATAATATGTCATAATTAAACCCCCATTCTAATACATTCATCATTTAAAACAAAATAAACAGATTAGAGCAACGCCCGATAATAGCATATAATGTGCCGGTTTCGGTGTCCTCGACAAGTCCGCCGTTGATACCGTAAACGCCCGTGGAATAGCCCACCTTTTCAAGCCTGCGCAGCGTGTAAATATACTCGTCCGATTTGTTGGTGTAATCCTCAGCCACTCCGAGCCGCACAAGCTCCCGCAGCTCTTTTAATTTATACTTTCTCATGCTTTCCGCTCTCCCTTCTGTAATTCCCTGTAAATCAGGTTTGTTAAAAGCTGTTCGGCCTGCTGTTCCGTGTATCGGGCTTTTTCCTGCTCTGTTTCTTCGAGGATTGCGCCGAGATCATCAACCGCAGAACGGTTATAAAAATAACAGGTATCGAGGACAGACGGCAGACCGGCGCACCAGTCAGCAAAAGCGGCGGCTTCGCTTCCGTGATAATAGCGGACATCTTGCGGACACCAGTATTTTTCACTCCTGAAAGTATCGAGGATAAAAGCGGCGATCTTGGGGAACTCCTGCGGCGGGTTGTCCGTGTACCCTTCCGGGGTAAACCCCTCTACGATATAAGCCCGGATATTTTCGGCGGCTTTCTTGCTATTGGTTCTCAGCATTGTTAAAACTCCTTTCATCAATCAGCATCAAGTGTTTTATTGATGATTAGAGTATATCAAGCGTTTTATTGATTGTCAAGCGTTTTATTGATATTTTATCAAATTTTTTATTGACGCTTGCAACCGTCTGAAAAACTACACTTTTTTGCACTATACATTATAAAGGGCGAAAAACGCCGCCCAAATCAGGCCGGAACCCCGGCAGCGCCCACGCCGCCCCGGTGGAACCCGCCGCCGATCAGCCGGGGAAAGGAAAAGCCGCCGACCCCGTGGGGAGATCGGCAGCTCTGTCAAAGTCGCAGACCCTCGCCGGAAAGTCGCAAAGTCGTTCGGGCGAAAGTCGCAAAGTCGCTCGGCATAGTCGTAAGCCATAGTCGCAAAAGTCGTGAAAGTCGCTCAGTCCTCCGGGTCATAGTCGCTGGACGCACCCACCACATCTTCGAGGTACTTCTTCTCCAAGTCCTCGGCGGGAACCTGATCTCCGAGCTGCTGGTTGGGTGTCAACACGATCTCCTGCTTGTCCGCATAGCCCATGTTGTTCTTCATCAGGAAGATACCGGCGACCGGATTGATCTTTCCGTTCTGCATATAACTTTCCATCTGAGCGTTCAAAAGTTGATACGCCTTTTTAATTAAGTTACGGCTTTCGGCGGGTAGCGTCTTACTATCTACTCCATTTGCCCACGCCCATATCGTCTTTCTATCAACTCCAAAAGCCAATGCCATACCAGCAACAGAGGGCTTCATATCGTCCTGAGCGCACAGAGCAAAATACATACCCATACGCTCTTTGACCTGTTCAGGCTCTCTCACATTCACATCAGGCCAGTCCAGCATGACCATCGAATGTTCCAGATATTTTCTATTGTCACCCGGCTCTGTATGGACGCTCATGGCTTCCTTACGATCAGGCCGAGTGCGTTTTTTCACAATTTCATCTGCCATAGTCGTTTTCTCCTTTCAAAGTCGCCAAGGTGATAAAGGTGAGTAATCGGGTGCATTTCCCTATAACTATTTCTATATACGCGCGTATAAGAGAGAGTTATAGGCATTTATGCCCGATTACTCACCTAACTCACCTAAAATACGAAAAACAATTTTTCAAAACACGCCAATTTGAAAAAAGTCTTTGCGAAAACACTCACCTTTATCACCTTTATCACCTAACTACCAGTTGGCGTTGATAACCACCTTGTTCTCGTGCATAAGTGCCGTTGCTACAACGCTCTCCACTCCATCCCAGTTGTAGACTTCTTTCTTCACGGCGTAGTCTGCAAGCTGCTTTGCCTGCTCGTTGTCAAGAACCATGTCCAAACAGTTCCAATCTTTTTCTTCGGTACGCTTGCCGTAAGGAACACAGTACCCGATATTTTCCAAGAACTCATACCACGCACGACCGCCGCTGTCGGTGCTGGCGATGTCCACCGTATTGATGACCTCACCACAATGAGGGCAGCGAACATCTTTGCGTTCCATGACTACAATATCAAGACCCACTCTATAACACCTCCAAGGCAATTTCCAAAAGATCAATTAGATCATGAATGTGTCGAGGATTTAATTTTGTTTCTCGCTCGATTTTATCCAAGTGATAAAGAACAGTATTACGCTGCATGGGCAGGGTATTAGCTACGGCGGTAACATTCAAATTGTTTTTCACCATAGCTATCACGATTACCGCTTCCAGATTAGTCATTACCAATCTCCTTTCGCAGCTCGTCATAGAGTTCCGAAAAGCGGCGGTTCCAGTGGCGCAGTCGCCATAAGAATAGACAGCCTACAACAATCCATTCAACGGCGGCGATAATTGTCAGAATGTCACTCATGCTCTATGCTCCTTTCTCGCAAAGCGGTTAAGCAACACGCTCACGGTGAGCTGACCAATCCTGTTCACATAAGGACAGTTGAAGCGGTCAGGGTGAGGAACACTATTGCCGAGGTCGATGACCAGATCACGAGTGTTGTAGGAAATGTCCTTCGTGATAGTCGGCGTGGCGTAGATCACCACATCACGGTTCATCGTGGCTTGCAAAAGACTCTTGGTTTTGGAGTGCGCCACCGTCACAGTTGCGTTACCGAGGGTGAGGTACTTTGCCAAGTTCTGAACGGCGTGACCCCGGCCTACAATGGTAATGTCCTTAGCGTGAACCAAGTCCAATGCCAGCAGGAGCGCCAAAGTCGCCTGAGACACCGATGACATTCCCTGTGAGTAGGAGTGGTCAATGTCAACCTCGGCGGTGAGCTTAATGTCAGACGGAACGGTTTCTCTGTCCACTACCACGGCCTTGTACGGAGGGCAAGGGTATTGAGTGAGGTCACAGTCAATACCTAACAGGTCAGCCTTGCGCTTGACCGCTTTCAGAAATACGCTCTCGTAGGAACCCAGCAACAGCAGTCTGCCGGTAGGGTGAAAGCGGGTGGTTTCCTCGTCCAAGGTGGCAGAAAGCGTTTTGATTTGCTCCATTACATCATTCATGGTGCTTCTCCTTTCTTTCAAAGTCATGGAGGGAAATCATCTTCTCACGGGTGAGCTTGTCAACCACTCGACCGATCTCAGAGTAGCCGCAGACCGCCGCCAGCCGTTCAAGGTTGCCCTTGGTCTGTGCCGTGACTACGATGGAAATACGGCGGAGGTTCTTTTTCTCAGTCTTCATCGCTTTCCTCCGTGAACACGGTTCCCTCGAACCCTTCCGCTCTGCCGAGAAGTCTCCACAGACCTTCTTCCTGTTCGCCGCAACAGGGACAGGATTTTGCGGCGATTTTTCCGAGCTTCTGAGGAAAGTCCTCGTCTTCCTCGACATACAGAAGGTGTTCACATTTACGGCACATGAAGACGGTGAACATCGGGGGTAGTGGGATAGGCCGCTTTCGTCCACAACGATGACAGACCCACTCGTGCTTCCAGTCTTCACGAGTCATTTCATTGCCACATACACACTTTTTACTCATGTTTATCCTCCATTCGGTCGCAATCGTCAGAGATTGCACAGTCTTCACAACCCTTATAATAGAAGCAGTCCCGGCAGCAGGAAATGACAGGCATACACCGCTCAGCGTATTCTTCACAGTTGGCAACAGGGCAAGTGCCATCAACGCAGGCAACGCCCACATAATCGGGGCAGTATTCAGGTTTCATCATTGCTGTCCCCTTCCGTTAAAGCTCTTGCGAGATCGTCAATCATCTGGTGCATGACTCTATCGCCAACATCATCTTCGTTTTGACACCAGAAGGAGAATTTCAGGTGTAGCAGCTCATGTACCAGCGTCTTTTCAAAATTGAACGGCACAATGCGGTCGCCGTAGCAGGCAGGGTTGATGATCTCAATACGAGCGGTCTTAATTGCTTCTGACCACTCGGTACAGCCTGTGGTATTACGCACCATCATTTCTTCGGGGTGAAGGTGGGTCAATAGCTTTATCCGCCACTCCTGCAAGCAGAGTTTTCGCTTCCACTTTTCCAGCAGGGCGAGTTCTTCATTGGTGGCAATCATACTGTCACCTCCTGTTCACGAGGGAGTTTTACGGTGTTACCATCTTTCAGATCGTCAGTGCTGAGTTGATAGGACACCAACTGCATACCGTGAGCCGTGACCTCTACACCATTGAAGAACCCCGCAATAATGCCATCGGGAATATCAAGAGTAATTTTCATCACGGACGCTCCTTTACAATGCGGATTTTTCTCAGGCGTTTGCCGCACCGCTTACAGATTTCATAATTGCTCTGCCAGCGGTGAGAACCATTACGGCACTTGACCTGAATATGAACATACGGGTCTGCTGTGTGGATACCGAAGCGGCAGAGGATAGAATTGCATGAACGGTTCATTAGGACGCTCCTTTCAGTCTGAGGTTCTTGTAGACGGGGTAGCCCTGATACACGACCTTGCCGCCGTGCCACTCAGGGTGCGTTTCCATGTCGGCATTGAACCGCTTGGCAGAACAGGCAAAGTACCCGTTGGACTTGCACCAAATCTTGTATGCGTCAAACAGAGACTTCGAGCGGGTGTTGACCCCCTCAGCTTGCTCACAGCGTTCTTCGAGGAACTGCAAGCACAGATCGTTGTCACGCTCGTACTGGTTGACTACCTTCCGCATGGCGGGGGACATTTTCAGACCGAACCGCTTGTACTTGAAGTATCCGGCGACCAGCCAAGCGAAAATGCCCTGCATAGCTTCCTGTGTCTGGAACTCATTTTTCAGGTTCTTGTCCTGCTCCGCTTCGGTGAAGTGGCGGTTAAACTCAATGACCCGTACACGGTCGGAAGCGAACAGGGACTTATCGCTGACGGTGGGAAGATCGTTACAGGAAAGCCAAAGGGTGAACTGCGGCAGGAAGGTCGTGGCAGTCTCATAGAGGTTCCGAGTCTTGATTTCCTCGCCGCCTGTGAGCTGCTTGATCGTTTCTTCGTCCAGCTTGCCATACTGGTTGCTCTCTGCCATTGTGACGAACCGCTTGCCTTTCAGGGAAGCCAACATGGGGTTCGCTGCTTCGGCGTTCTTCGAGCGCTCCGCCTTGCAGATGATCGACACGGGGGACACGGACGCATAGTCACCGAGAAGGTGGTGAATTGCCGAGAGCATGGTGGACTTACCGTTGCGAGTGGTCTTGCCGTGGAGAATGAACATACATTCCTCGTTCGCCATACCCAGCATGGAGTACCCCAGCGCCTTTTGAAGATAATCAGCTTTGTCTTCGTCATTGCAAGTGACTTCCGCAACAAACTTCTCCCAGCGGCGGCACCGTGCGTCCTGCAAGGTGTAGTTGAAGTTGGTCTGCATAGTCAGGAAGTCTTTCCAGTCATGTTCCCGGAACTCCATTTTTTCGAGGTCGAAAGTGCCGTTCTTGCAGTTGATAAGGTAGGGGTTTGCGTCAAACTCCGCCGAAGCGATAGGAAGCACACTGGCAGCGTCCTTCATCAGCCGGTCACGGAAGCGCCGGTCGCCCATCTTCACGATGAACTTCATGTACTCGGTGCGGCGTTCTTCATTGGCAATCTCGCCGCAGTAGAGAGCCATCAGGCGGCAGAACTCTTTGATTTTCTCCGCTACCAGCAGAGAACCCGTGTCCTTGCGCCATGCCCCCTCGGAGTAGGTGAACCAGCTTTTCGCTTCGGGGCAGTAGCGGGTATCATTTTTGTAGCACTCGGAAAACAACTCCGCCATGCCGGACTCGTCCCACGAATACCCCGTACCGCTGATCGGGTGGCTATGTTCAGGCTGTGCTTCCTTAATCTGAAACATAACTCTGGACTGAGCTTCGTCCATGATGTAGCGACCGTTGGAGAGCTGGAAAAGAGCCTGTTCTTCGGGGACGGTTGTGATTTCATCAGCCATTTTCAGCACTCTCCTTTGCGAACTTTTTCAGGGGTTGAAGGTCGGCTCTGACTTTCTTAATGTACTTCTCTACGATGGACTCAACCTCGTAGCGGGTAACGGGGTTGACCACAGAGCGGTCAAAGGCTCGTGCGATCTCATTGACTTCCCGTATGCGGTCGATTTCGTTGTGGTAGCTGACCGCAAACTGCTGACCGTTTCTCATGGTAACCGTGAGAACAAAGGGGTATTCCGCTCGTTGGCCTTTACTGGTTGAGACAGTCACAATGTCTGCGACATTGAGAAGGGTTCCGTTGAAATTGTAAAGCATGAGTTCACTTCCTTTTCTTCATCGCTCTCGCCAGCACCACAGCGGCGCAGTCCTGAGAGTCTTCGTCCCACCATGCACAGCGCTGTTTCTGGCAGGGACAGAGGGGAATATCTTCGGGGCAACTCATTGATAACGGACAGATTTTCTTCTCACTCTCCACTGTCTACACCCCCCCCCATAGAAGAAAGCGTTCTTCAAAGCGGTGTCCACATGACGCATAATCTCAGGGGGCAGAGTACAGATGTACTCCCAGTCATCGGACACATCTACGACACGCACCTGTTCACACTCAACCATGCTCGGCTGTAAAGAACCCCAAGTGACAGCCACATGGGTTGGCAATTCCAGCCGCTTGATTTTAGTGGTCAGGGGAACGACAATGCTGGTGGAAGAAAACTGATTGCCGACATTGTTTTGCACAACCACCCATGGACGCTTACCGGCCTGAATATGACTGTTGGCAAGCATGGGAACATCAATGACAACAACATCGCCACGCTGATAAGGTTTCATAATTACCTCCTGTATCTGGTCACGCTGTTAACAATCAACTCGACCTCGGACTGAGGGAGCGGCAGCTTGCAAGCCTGTTGATTGGCGTATAACAGCTCTTTGTAAATCTCTGCTTTGGTGTATCCTTGGTTATGGAGCTGACCCGCCAGAGAAGTCAGGCTGAGGTTCCGGCTTCCCGGTGTGATAGGCGGGTATTCAGGCTTCAAATGCAGCTTGCCGTTTTCAGGGCGGCGGTAGATGGGAGAATAGATACGCTGAGGGGCGACCGTACCTGAGCTACTTTCCTTCGGCGTGTCGGGAAAATACTTCTCGATCACATAGTCAATCGCTGACTGGTTTTCAATGATCTCGGAAAAGATCAAAACCTCGCCGGTCATGATGAAGTACCGATTGCTCTTGTAAATCTCCACGGCGGCACGGTTGTTCTTGCCCTTGAAGGGCAGCTCACCACGAACGAGAATATGAACCCCTCTCCCGCTTCTGGACTTTTCCGTGTAGGACTGACAATGACCGATAATGTCAGCCGCCAGCGGGTTTAGAAGCCCATCAGTAAAGCCATCGTCAATGTCGATACCTACAACCCCTGTATCGTGAAACACATAGCCAAGACCGTCATAGTAGCCGTGCTGGACATTGTGTTCAGCGTCAATGTAATTCGACCATGTATCAGGATTAGAGGAAGAAGCCGCCTTTCTCACGGTGGCCTGCATAGGAACCTTTGACCCGTCCCACACATTGACCCATGCCTTTTCCCCTCGAAGTTCGGCGGGTATATTCAAATAGCTCATAGGCTTACCTCAGCTTTCATACGGACTCGGTAAAGACCAATCCCATCTATCACCGCCACGGTAGGCGTTGCGGAAGTGATTTCTCTTGCCATCGCCAGAGAACCACAAGTAATCCGCAGGGAGGACACGACCGACCTCAACCTGACCTTCTCTCTCTGCGTACCAGCGGGTCAGTACATCTATACAGAGAGTAATCAAACCATCATCGACCGGGTTTTCTTCGTTGTACCCTACAAATTGTTTGGGTGTAGTCACGACCGTTATAATGTCGCCGTAGCCGTGATCGACACGGTTGAGCGCACACCACACACAAGCAGCTTTCTCAGCGTCAGAGCTGACCCCTCTGGCTTCTCCCCATAGCATTTTCGCCAGTACAATCACTTCCTCGTCTGTCCACGGCTGAGGTGTCACCTCCGGTTCTGGCTCAGGGGTGACTACCCCTACCACCTCGACAACGGGAGAAGGTTCTTCAACCTCAACCGTGGGTAATTTCAGACAAAGGACTGCGACAATGGTGACGAACCACAGGAAGATTGAAAATCTCAGCCCCCGCAAGGGGTCTTAGACTTGCTGGACTTGGGCTTTGTCGAGGTTCCAGCAAAATAGAACTTGCCATCTATGCAGATGGGGAAATCAGGAAAGAGCTTGCTGGCGGTCTGTGTTCCACGGGAACAAATCTGCTCTGCCGCCGCCAGCGACATTTCATCTTTCACGAAGTCCTTTCCAGCAGCCATGATATACGGCACTTTGCCGTCAATGCTTTTCAGTTTCATCGGGTTCTTTCCTTTCTTTGTTCCATGCTTCAACATCAACGCCGATACGCTTCAACATTTCTTTGCAGAGCCATGTGTAATCGTCCGGCATTTGATAATACTGGATAAGGCGGTCATGCTCGGCGGAGAAAGCGTCATAGAACTTCCGCAGGCGCTTCTTGCCGAAACCAAGGTGAACATGGAGGGTATAAAGCACCATAGCGTCAATGTCATCGGCGTAGCGCCTGTCGGCTTCCACAATCTGACGATTGATTTCCATGTCCATCGCTTTCTTCTCGGCGGCACTCAGAACCGCACCAAATATCTTGCCGCCAGCTTTCTTAATTCTCATACCTCAATGTCCTCGAAGAAGACGGGATAGGTCTGTTTTAGCAGGGTCAGAAGCATATTGGCAACGATCCGCATATCAGGGTGAGCCGCTACGGGGCAGCGCATACGGCAGAAGTGCCGCCATTCTCTGAGATCAGCGGCCATGACCACCTCGGTTTTCAAACTGTTCGGAAGGACAGATCGAGCTTCCTGCGGGGTGCAACCCTCGTTCAGCAGATCGAAATAGGCAACCTCGGCGTTTTCGCACGACCGCTTCCAGATGTGGTAGGTCGAGTCGGTCTTGGCGAAGGTCGAGGGACGAATGACGGTGATCTCGCCACCGAAGCCCTCTTTGCCGTAATTGCAGTATCGAGTAGACTCCTGGCAGAACGCAGCCAGACGGTGACGGACAATCTCATGGCTCACGCCCCGGTCGCAGACGAAGCGAACAGTAAGAGAGCCATGCTCAATGACAGCTTCGTGACCCCGCTTGATAATGCCCCGGACGAACTTCTCTGCGCTTCCATCCGTGATTTTGTCCTCGGACTTGTAACAAGTACGCCCAGCAGCTTCGATGGTGGTCAGAAGGGTCTTATAATCGGGAGCATTGATAAGCTCCACAGAAGGTTCAATGATTTTCACTTTCAGACTCCCTTTCATACCAAGGTTTGAAGTTGATAATCTGTTCGTAGAGATTGTTTGCTCTGCCATCGAAACAGATTGTACGGTCATCGACATGAACGATGGAGGGAACTTTTCTTGCTTGAATTTGCACCATAGGAAATCCGTAGTGTTTCAACCATTCAGCAATCGCCGTCTGCCCCTCAAAGGACTCCGCACGAGAAGAACAGATGACCACACATAAACCATCGCTTATGAGTTGTTCAATGACCTCTTTAATCCCTTCTACGGGAGGGTCGGGGATAACAGCGGCACCCTTCCACCCGCTTCGGTAGGAATGAATTACACCATCGAAATCGAAAGAAACTGTTGGAATATACATACTTCACACCCCCGCAACATGGCTTGCCAGCATATCGGCTTGGTGTGTCCACAACACATTCGGGTACTGGCTGACTGCTCTGGTGTAGTCATTCCACTCAGACTTGTCGGTGAAAGCGCCCATGTGGTAGCGGATACACATGATTTCTTCATTAGTCAGCGTGTAGAACTGAGAGAGAAGCATGACGGACTTATCGCCGTGACCTTTCAGAAGGGTGTCGGGGTTGTACTCCCATTTGAACGAGTCCATGACATTTACACCGTCTGCAATCAAGCCGCTCGCAGGGTGACGGTACTGGTCGATCTTGCACAGGTCATGGAACATACCCACGATGAAGGGAGAACGAGCCTTGTGCCAGATCAGGTGATTGTCCTGAGTCAGCGTCAGGAGGTACTTCGTGACCATGTAGGAGTGTTCCAGAAGACCGCCCTCGTAATTGCCGTGGTACTTGATGGAAGCAGGGGCGGTAAAGAAGCCGTAAGCCGTCAGGTACTTCATCATGTCATCGGAAACAACAGAGGTTCCGTCAGGCAGCTTCATGAAGTTCAGAAAATCGGTCACTTCGGACTTGGAGAAGCAGTCAGACATTTTCGTACTCCTTTCTGTGAATACTTTTTTCGCTGTCGAACCCGTCAGGATAACGAGCCAGCAGCTTATCGACATTGTGCTGTGCCACATATTCAAGGGTCACACCCAAGCCGGTCGCCAACTGTGCGACATACCAGAGAACATCGCCCAGCTCGTCAACCATCTTCATCGGGTCGAAAGCATGACCCTGAAACTCGGTCTTTTTCAGAATGTCAATGCACTCTCCGGCTTCGCCGTTCAAACCGTAACAGCCGTTGCGAACCTTATCCCATGAAGTCAGGTCGCCGGAAGTACGCTCGGCGGCTTTCTGATAATCATTCAGTGTCATCGTCAGCGACCTCCATTTCCACCACCGTCATAATGGCGTAGTTAGCGAGGTCAATCAGGGTGTCTCGGATAGACTCGTCATTGACCTTCTGTTCACCGCCACGGGAGAGAGTTTTGAAGCGGCTGAACTTATCTCCTAACCGGATACGAGCCATCGCCATTCCTTCTTCAACGAAGGTCTGGTGGAAGCTGTCACCGTAGTCATGGTTCTTGCGCTCATAGAGATTGTTGATCTCTTTGCAGATTTCAGCATGACGCTGAACCTTGGAGAGCGAACAAATATAGGCTTCTGCCATTGTAGCTTATCCTCACTTTCAACATAGTTTTCAACATACCATTGGCGAGGGAGAGCCTTTCAAATTAGCCCTCCCTCGCACTCGGCATCAGCCAAGGAGAGCTGCCAAATCCATCGGGGTCTTAGGAGCGGTCTGAGAAGCCGCAGGAGCGGTTTTAGTGGTGGGGGTAGCAACCGTATTACCGGAGCCGCCCCAGCCCTCAGAGGGGCGCTTATCGGCCAGACGGACGAAGGTAATGTTCTGTCCGGGCTTCTTCTTGTTCTCCTGAACATCATGTTCCACATCGCACTCGATGAAGTGACCAATCAGGTCAGTGTGGTCGATCTCGGTCAGATCGAAATTGCCGAGGGCAGTCTTGGCGAAGTAGCTGAAAGCGTTGTATGCACCCTCGTTGGGAGAGCCATCGGATTTCAGCAGAGAGAAGCGCTCGATGTGCTTACTGCCGGTCTGCGTCTGCATATAGACTTCCAGCTTGCCGAAGTCCTCCTTGTACTTCACATCGGTAATCTGAAAGACATGAGTACCTTCGGGAATGAGGGTGAAACCCTCGGTGAGTCCGATTTTAGCCATTGTTTTATCGTCCTTTCTTGATCTTGTAATAGTGTCTGCTATATTAGCAACGAGAGTTATTAGGTTTTCGGCACAATCGCTTTGACCTAAGCACCCACCTCCACAATAAACACCGAAATATTTATTGTAATAGATGGGGCAACCACCACAAACGCTCATACTTCTTTTATGGTGTGGAAATTGAGCTGTTCTGCATACTCGTAGGGGAAGATGATACCGACCAACTGGTCTTCGTCATCGGGGTACTTGGCGTACTGCTTGACCAGCAGGGCTTTTGGTACGCTCTTGTCGCTTTCCAGATCGTAAGCGTACAGAATTTCGCAGAAGTCAGACTTCTCGATCAACGACCAGTCATCATTGGTGATGGGAAGGGTCATGGTGCTGTCCTGCGTGGCGAAGATACGGACACAATCCTTGATTGCGCCGTCCGGCTCAGGCATGACCGCCTTGACCAGCGTGGCGTACTCGGTGCAACCAACCTGAGAAATCAGGCGACCAATGCCGTCAGGCATTTTCTCGTTGCTGTACCCGGTCACGCTGCCGATACCATCGGGAATGAGCATGAGTACGGACGGGGAAGCAAGCCAGCGTTCGTCCATGTACTCGTAGATAGCGCCGCCATCAGGGGCGAGGGACTTCACAAACTTGGAAAATTTCATAATTAAACCTCCGTTACTTTGTCATAGAATACGAAGATAGTGGACTGGTCGGAGTGAATATCACGAGCCGCTGTGAACAAAACTCCAACAAAATCGTCATCGGCATACTGGTCGAGAAGTTTGAGCAAATCATCTTTGCTCAATCTCTGCATACTCTGTGCCACTTCACGCACCTTCTTTCAAGGCTTTCGGGGAAATGCGGTAGCTGTCCTCAGTGGTCGTGTACTTCGTCAGAATACCGTCCGCTTTCATAGCGTCCTTGTCGATTTTCGTGGTGGAAGTACGGCTGACCTCCCAATTATAGGCAGAACCAGCGATAGACACCTTCTTGTCACCGTCACGGAATTGAGCGATTGCGGCTTTCTTAATCATGTCGGTCAAGACCTTGTACCGCTTCTCGTCCTCGGCCACCTCAGCGGCGTGAGCGTCCAGCTTGGCTTTCAGGTCTTCGGCTTCCTTGACCAGCGCCGCCATATCCGTTTCAGGAGACAGGTTGTTGGTGCGGAGAGCTTTCAGGATTTCAGCGTCCTTGCGCTCGTCAAAGGCGGGGGAAATGCCGCTCTCCACATAGTCCTTCCACCATTTCAAGGCAGGCTTCACATACTTCTTCTCGAAGTCAGGATACCGCTCGGACACCTTGAAGGGACGGGTGATGGTGTTCTCACCGCTGCACACGAACTTCTCAGGATTGTCGTAATCCTTGGGTTCGAGGAAGGAAGCAACCATGATAACCTCGTCCACGCCGAGAAGGTAAGCGTACAACGCCGCCTGCAAAGCGTAATACTCAGGAATATCGTCCTTCCAGTCCTCGACACGCTTGGAGGTCTTCATTTCGAGGACGGTGGTCGGCTTACCATCTTTACCATAGAGCAAGTAGTCCCACATACCGCCGAGAACGGGGCTTTCCTTGAAGAAGTCACCGTAGGTCTGACGGAAATAGTCTTTGCCCCAAATGTCGGTCGGCGTGACCAGATTGCTCATGAAGTAGGTCTGCTTCATGTACTCAGCCTGCTTAGGCTCGATGGTCTTACCGGCGATGGTGTAGATCGTGTCCTCGAACGGCTTCTGATAGGTGCGAGTCACTTCGCACCAAATCTCGAACGGTGTAGACCACGGGTTCAGACCGAGGATAGTGGCGAAGCGAGTACCAGTCAGCTTCTTCGGACGCTTGGGAGGGATAATCTGGATTTTGTTGCCGTCAAGCCATTCCATTTTTGTTTACCTCCTTATAATTCACAAATTCATCAGCGGCACATTCCTGAACGGCAGTATCAGGATTGTTACCGTAGAGCTTACAGCAATCCGCTTCCAAGTCTGCATTGATGCACTTGCGGCAATCAATTTCGATCATGCTTTAGCCCTCCTTTGCCGTTTTCATTTCGTAGCCAGCCAGCATATTGTTCACGCCCTCGATCAGAGCGTCACACTTGTCGGCTTCGATCTTGGAAAAACCCTCGGTCTTCATGGCGATGGTCTGCACGAACTGTTCCTGCTCTGCGTCAATATCCATGAGCTTTTTCAGCAGGCTTTTCAGCGTACTGACCTGTTCCACGGTAGCCGCACCAGCAGGAGCGCCGGTCAGTTCTTTCTTGATTTCCTGACGCTGTTCAGTGGTCACAGGGGGCTTCTTGGTGACAGTGGGAGCGGGTGCGGGGGTCGTATCAAACTCGCCGCTGTCGATACTGTCATGCTCCACAATGTCCAAAACGAGCTGCCACAGGTAGCGGCGAATGTAGGTGATAGAGCTGCCGGTCGCCTGCATTTCATTTGTGACCTGATTGCCAGCGTTGGACACGATGGGGGCGATGGGGGTGTACGGCGCAACAAAATCAATGAAGTCCTCACGGTCATCGACATTGTAGACACGAGCGGTCGCCTTGTCTCCGTACATGGACGGAACCATCATCAGACCGATTTCAAGGAAAATCTGCTCGGCCTTGGGAACAATGTCCGCCAGCTCGAAATACTTATATTCGAGCTTCATGTGCTTGCCGCTCTTATCCACGCCAGCTTCAAGGAAGCGCACACGGGCAAGCTGCAACTTCTTGAACACATTCATGGTGGAATAATCCACCGCCGCAGTCTCAGCGGCTTTCTTGGTAGTAGCCATATTTATACCTCCAACATTTCTAATAATTTTTTCTTGATGGAATTGACTCTGCGAGTATTTCGCTTGGGCGGCTTCTCTCCGAGAAAATCTCGAACATAACGCCGTGCCAGCCGGATATACCAGTCACGATCAACCACATCAATCGTCAGGTGATTGTCGTTGTCTACGACACATTTTGCGGGGAGTCCAGCAATCTTGACGGGATTGCCAGTGCCAAGGTGGATTTTGTAGAGGGTTCCGCACCGATGGTCTTCCGTGGCATATACCCGGTTGACCTTCTGCACGACCTCCATCTGACCGTCTACCTCATGGAGAGCGTCACCATACTTGCTCCCGGCCTTGGCGACCAACTGGAAGTCCAGCAGGCGGTCGCAGCTCATGATGGTATCTTCGACCGGGATACCGTAGGCCAGATAATCCTTGACCGCCTTGGCGACCACACAAGCGTTGTTGTTGATGTTGAACGCTCCTGCCGGGGCAATCCCACGAACGAGAACGCCACCCTTGATTTTGGGGTCGCCCTCGAAGGGAACCTCGACATAATTGTTCACATCTTTCTGACAGATCATCTTGATAAGGTCTTCCTCCAACTCGAAGCCGGTTCTGTCCTGCCACTCCTGCGTGATCTCTTGATACATCAGCACATCGCAGTCATCAAGGCTGACCATGATACCATCGGTGTTGAGCTGAATGATCTTCAAGGTGGGGCAGTCCTGAACAAGATGTTCCGCCATTTCGAGCAACTGCAACTGGCCTGAGATACAGACCGAGCGCCCCATAAGCGGGTCATACAGGTCGTTGTAGCGGTTCAGCATGGCTCCGTAGGTGGTGTTCAGTACCAGCTTTAAGGCGTTTGCCGTGGCCTTATCGCCAGCCCTCTTTGCCTTAACACGCCGCTCAATAGTGGCAGCATACACATCAGGAGAGGGAATGTTTCTGCTACAATAACCGTTCAAGGTCATTTGGTGTGGATAGTAGCTTGCAACATCTTTGTTGCGAATAGAGCGAGTTTCCGTGGCTTCCTCTCGGTAACATGGGATAGCCCCGTGAATACCACCGTAGGCGATGGTGCAAGGACAGCCGCCTACCATCAGATCAAGTTTTTCCTTGAACACCACTTCGTCAGGAATAGTCTTGTCCTTCAACCGTTCGAAGAAGTCGAACACTTCCTGCGGAATGTACTGACGAAGCAGCTTCGGCGGATACTGATATTCCCGCTCGTCATAGTGCGGCTTTTGCTCTGCGTCAAGGTAAGCAGCGGTCAGCTTGGCGTTGGTCATGTAGAGGGCTTTTGCCGGATACAGCCCCTTTTCACGACCCAGCGTGAGCTTACTGGACAGGTAGCCTTGACGAAGATCGTCCAGCCTATCGGTTGCGTCAACATCATGGCGGCAGTAGAACTCGACCTCTCGCTTCTCGTCCTCAGTCAGAGGGCGGTCGATGTTGAACGGAACAGTGGTTTCACGAATGTCCATTCCGAGGTGCGCTTCGATTGCTTTCAGGGACAAACCCATCTGGCAATCGTCCATCAGATCGTATTGGTCGAAGAAAATCCCGCAGTCACGGAGAGGGGCGTACTCCCAGCCCTCGTGACCACCAACGATGATAAAATCGTTGGCTGCCTTGATTTCCTCCGGCGTAAAGCCAGAGAGAACCGCTTTCAGAATGAATTGGTCATAGTGCTTATTGTTGAACCCTGCCAACAGGGGTTCTTGGGTCATAAACTGTTCGACCGCTTCATTGTCATTCCAAATCTCGGTGTATTCCCCCGTGACCTTGTTTTTGAAGACAAAAAGCCAATCGTAGGCAAACACCTCGCAGTCGAAAATGAATGGTTCAAGGTTCAGCGGTATCACCTCCTAATACTGCACCCCATTGTTGCGCCATAGCGTTCGCAATACCGGGGAATGTTTTTGAACGGGCTTTGGAATTGTGAGGTATCCTCGCCCCGTAGCTGTCCCCCCCCGCCTTGCGGCCTGTTCCGGCAGGAACAAAGGGCTTCCATTCTGTAAGAACATTGGTGTAAACCAACGGCGGAAGATTTTTCAGCCAAAGATAGGTGAGTTTACTCCACGGGTCGCCAAATTGATATGGCTGTATTCGCTGATCTTCTTTTGGCAATTCAACGATTTTGAGAGGGCGGGGGTTCTCAATAGCCACTCGATTACAGTCAGCATTTAGAAATCGAAGGAAAAACGCTTTGGCTTCCATCGCCTTTTGGAATCGAGCTTTATCAATTTGACCCTTACGGGGATACATTCGACACGCTCCCGCATTACTCATGAAAGTGCAAGGCGGGTGAGCAATTATCAAATCCCACCGCTCAACATAATGAGCTTTTCCGTCTTCGGTTTTGAAAACCAGATACCGTCCGAGTAACAGTAGAGCGTCCACTTTAATGTGCCATTCCGGGTGTCCACCTGAACACTCCTGAATGTCACAGGAGTAGGCTTCATACCCCAAACGCCGAAACGCAATACAGACAGCTTGACTTTCCTCGCAGGCAACGAGAACCTTTATATCAGTTCTCTCCGTCAATGAACTTGCACCCCGCTTTCCGGTAGGTGGTACACCTCTTTTTGTAGCTTCGCACGAGGTACTGGATACCATCGTCCACATAGTCATAGGCGATGGGTTCTCCCTTGCCCTCGAAGGTACGAGCGATACGACCAATGCTCTGAGTTATTACAGCGTAGTCTTTCTGCGGTGTAGTCAGGTACAGACGGTCGAGCCGGGGAATATCCAAGCCCTCCTTTGCCAGAGAGTAAGTGGCGAACAGATACCGCTTACGCCCCTGCCGCATTTCCTCAATGGCCTGCTCTCGGAGAGCCTTGGCTTTCTTCGTGGTCATCTTCCCATCAATCATGACCGCCTGTTTTCTCAGATCGGGCGGAAGACGGTTCATCAGAGTTTCCAAGTGCGTCAGCCGATCAGAGAGAATGAGATTGTAGTGATCTCGATTTGCCACGAGGTCAGCGACAATCAAGTTATTTCGGGGATAACGGTCAGCGACAATCAAGTTATTTCGGGGATAATAGTCAGCGAGGAAATTGACCAACTTGGCATAGATGATCGTACCGTCCGTGTCCAAAAACTCACGGCTGAGTCCTTGATGTGTGGCACGGGGTAGAACGCTGACGGTCATGATCTTGTCTTTCACCGCTTCCTCCGGCACCTGATAGGCAATCCCGCCCAGCAAGGCGTAGGTGGCGGCAATCATACCGTCTGCTCGATGAACCGTAGCGGATAGGCCGTACTTATGCCGAGCTGCCAGAGCGTTCAGCACCTTTGAGAACTGCGTCATAGCGGTTGGGGTTCCGGCTACATGGTGGCACTCGTCCACAATGATACAATCCCAAACATCACGGTACTGGCTCAGATCGAGGTTGCACATGGTCTGTACCGTTGCGAAAGTGATTGCTTTACCGATTTGAACCCTACCTTCGGTGATCGTGCCAGTCAGAGAAGGACTCATGTACTGCTCTGCTCGGCTTTTGCTCTGTACGAGCAAATCCCGTGTATGGGTCAGCCAGAGTGTCCTTCGACCTGTATCTGCCGCAACAGCAATTCCGATCTGTGTCTTACCGCACCCCGCAGGGGCTTGAAGAATACCGTAGTAGGCAGTTATCAGGGCTTCCTTGGCTTCCACTTGGTAGTCATAGAGCGGAATGGTGCAACCGAAGTCCACCTCGGTCGGTGTGGGAAGATTGACCTTCATGTGACAATCATCCATCGCCAACACATCATTCAGACAACCATAGGGGAGAACCAGCGTGTCACCGTCCCATTGGAACAGGTACAACTTCTCAGGGGTGTTGCCGACCCAAAAGTGCATACGAACTTTCTTGGCGTACTCAGGATTGGGAAGAATAAGCTGCTTCTTGCACCATGTAAGCAACTGCTCAGACGGATTTTCAATTCGGAGCTGATTGCCAACAGTTACTTGCATTGGGACACCCACTCTCTGAGTGTGATACCGAACTGTCTGATTTCAGACGCAGAGAGAACGGTCTTCATTAAGAACAGATTGCGTATCACCGTGAAGGACAGAAAGTACACAGCTCCGTTCATCATTCGGAGAGCGAACCACCCCTCTCCGTTTCCCGTTTCTTCCCAAAGAGACATGGCGGAAAACTGGTTTTCTTCGATACGCTCCATCTTAAAAATGTTCTTGGAACAATCCTTACAGTCAATGGGATAGCTGACACCGTTTCGAGCCGCAATTACATCGAACGGCTGACCTTGACTATTCTGAGCGAGGTTGTGCGCCCAAAAGCCACAACCCGACAGGCTCAGGCATAAGTCTCTTTCAAAGCCAGTGCCAACCTTGCGATTGACATTCATGTTTTCACTCCTTTCACCGCCCCTGACGGGGCGGGATTTACGAGATACCCGATCAAATGCAGAAGCCGAAGGACACGCCATAGGAGCCGCTGGCGTTGCTATAGCTGGCGTAGCCGTTGTCGGTCACATAACAGAAGCCGTTGGTGTTGCCGGAATAAGGAGAACGCTCCCATCTCCAATCCCTCTCACCATTCTGCTTGCACTTGCCGTAGGGCGTGTTCTCTCGCTTGTACCACTCGTACCACTTACCCTCACCGCCGCAGGAATAAATCTTGCGACCGAAGACCTCCTGCTCAGAAAGAACGAACAGCTTGTCAACGGAAGGAACCAGCATTTCGTTCTTACCGCTCTTGGCAGTGATTTTCACAACAGGCTTGATAACCGCTTTCAGATCAGCGGGAAGCTGCTTCTCGAAGAAGTTACCGTTGAGCTTAGCACGGAGATAGGAAGCGTCCCAGCCGCCCTCGTTGGTAGACTTCTCATTCATGGGAATGTCACCGTCAAGGGTTTCCACGGTTTCAAAGGTGATGTGGGTCAGACTTCCGTCCTCAGCGTAGTCATGGTTGAACCCGATGATACGGGCAGTCAGGTAAGAACCATCAGCCAGACGGAATTTCTTGGTGTCACCGACCTCGAACACCTTGTCAGCAAGGCCGATGGAAGAATACATATTGATCTCGTCCCAAGAACAGTCTTCCAGCTTATAGCGCTTCGGAGAGGGGCGACCGCCGAACATGACACCATACACAGAATTAAGGTGAAGTTTGACGGTATCGGTATCCACATAGCCCGTAGGCATAAGGGTTTCGATCATCTTCTTCTGAGAAGCGATGGTTTTCTCCATTTTCTCGAACTCGTCAGCGAGTTTCGCAATCGTGCTATTCATAAAGTTCTCCTTTACAAAGTGATAGGTTCTGATATAATCAGATTGAGCTTTTACGCTTGCCGTTGATGGAAGTACCAGTTCCGTCAGCGGCTCTTTCTTTTTCTCGGCGGGGCGGGATAAAACGCACCAGACAGCTCACAGAACAACCAGAAGCAGCCAAGGCCGATACCCATACGAACCATGCCTGCGCCGAGAGCCATCGTGTCTTGCTCCACCGCACCAACGATACCCAACAGGTAGAAAAACGAGAGAAATGCCAATACTCCAAATACCTTTTTCATTATCTGTTCCTCCAAACCATAGGTTTCCATTGATACGGTGTTCCGTACTTCTGCTCGTACCAGCTCTCGAACCGCTTGCGGTTCGTTTCATCCTTGAAAAACTCTCGGACAGATCGAGCAAGGAGTGAGCTGAACGCTTTGGCCTGTCCTCGCACTTCCGGGGCAAATGCACTGTCGCTCATGACACACCGCCGATCTGCCGCTCGTACCAGTCCAGAATGTCGATAGACTCAGCGATGATCTTGTCCACAGAAGGGCCGTTACGAGTTCCTGCGAGAATTGCACTCAGGACAGGGCCGTTCGTTTCAATACCTCGCTTTCGGAGCATATCAATCAGCCATGCAAACGACAGGTGATTGATGCTCAGGCGATAGCGAATTTTCTCACGCTCTTTCACAAAACCTCTCCTTTCTTTGAATTGAGAACAATATTTATTGACAACCAGTGGGCGTAATGGTACAATTTACTTGCCAAACAATTAAACCATTGACCACAGCAACCGCCGAAAAAAGAAAACCTTTCGGGGGTCGGGTTTTTGTTGTCAAAATCTCTTGTTCACAATCCAAAGTATATCCTACCTTTGTAGGATTGTCAATAGCAAATCCTAAAAAAGTAGGACATTTTTTGAAGGAGGTATTTATGAACACAAGTCGTATTAGAGATTTAGCTAAACAACAAGGGAAAAGCGTCACCTATATTTGCAAACTTATCAACCGCCCCAAATATTATTTGAATGATGTAGATAAAAAGCCTGACCGCATGATTTCAAATGAAGACTTGAAAACTCTCGCTATCAATCTTGGAACAACGGCTGAGTATTTGAAAGGTGAAACTGACGACCCTCTCTTTCACTTGTCCTCTGTTGGTTTGACCACCGAACCTTATGAAAAGAATTGCAAGCGACCTATTTTTGGTCATGCGTCCGCAGGAAAAGGTGTCATCGCTCAGCAAGAAGCATTGGGGTATGAACAAGTTGACCCCGAATATGACTGTGACGATTGTTTCTGGTTACAAGTGGACGGGGATAGTATGTCGCCAGTCTTAGACGATCACGATTTAGTGCTGGTTAAAAAAGACACACCTCCTGAAACAGATACTCTTATGGTTGTCATTGTTGATGACGAAGAAGGATTTGTTAAGAAAATCAGCATTGATGAAGATACTGTGACCCTTCGCTCTTTTAACCCACACTATCCTCCCCGTGTTTTTGGCGGTGTTGAAATTGGACGATTGCGCTTTGTCGGTAGAGTCATGGAGTTAAAAAGGAGATTTGCATGAAAAAATTTCCAATCGACCTCTCCTGTCTGACAGAGGAAGAAATCTCTCAATTTCAAGAAGACCCATATACGCTTTACAACGGCGATCAGGATGTTGCTCTCTATCTTCGGTATAGCTCCACAGGCCAAAGTGACCAATCCATTGAAGGGCAGCTTCGTGACTGCCGCACCTTCTGTAAAGCAAACCACTACCGCATTGTAGCCATCTATGTTGACCGAGCAACGACCGCTCGCAAAGATGTGGAAAAGCGGGTTCACCTCATGGAAATGGTTGCGGATAGCGCAAAGCAGAATTGGGAATATGTCATCGTCTGGAAGCTCGACCGTTTTGCTCGTAACCGCAACGATAGCGCAATTATGAAAATGCGTCTGCGGAAGAACGGCGTGAAAGTCCTCTCCGCCACAGAACACCTTACCGACAGCCCTGAGAGTATCATCTTGGAGTCCGTGTTAGAGGGTATGGCTGAGTTTTTCTCTGCCGAGCTGTCACAGAAGGTCACGAGAGGTATGCGTGAGTCTGCCTTGAAGTGCCACAGTGTAGGCGGTCATATTCCCCTTGGGTACAAGGTGGAAAATCACAAGCTGGTCGTTGACCCTGACACCGCCCACATCGTTCAAGAAGCGTTCTCTCTTTACGCCAACGGCGAAAGCGTAGCTGACATTTGCCGAAAGTTTAACTCTGCCGGATATAAGACTGCCAAAAACACGGAGTTCAACCGCAGCAGCTTTAAGGCCATGTTCCGTAACACTCGTTACATCGGCACTTATACCTACAAGGATATTGTCATCGAAAATGGTATTCCAGCCATCATTGACAAGGAGCTGTTTGAAACGGTACAGCGGCGGCTTTCTAAGACCGCCACAGCCCCAGCAAGGGGCAAGGCTAAGGTAGATTACCTCTTGTCTGGAAAGCTGTTCTGCGGTCATTGTGGGGCTTCTATGAACGGTGAAAGCGGAGCCGGTAGGCACGGCAAGGTCTACCACTACTATTCCTGCTACACGAAAAAGAGAAAACTTGGGTGTGATAAGCGGCCTTTGAAAAAAGATTACATCGAAGGGATAGTAGCCCGTGACGCTCTCAACCTTTTGACCGATCAGCTCATTGATGAAATCGCAGACATGGCAATCCGACAGAGTGAACAGGATTTAATAAACGACACGCACATTCCGCAGTTGACCGCTCAGTTATCGGAGGTCGAAAAGTCAATCACAAATATCACTGCCGCCATCGAAAAGGGTATTGCTTCCGAGACATTGATGAACCGGCTTGTCCAGCTCGAACACGAAAAGAAAACCCTCAACAAAGAAATCAAAGCTGAGGAAAAATTCGTCTACCGAATTGACCGTGACCAAATCGTATTCTGGTTGAGTCAGTTCAAATACGGGAACATCGAAGACGAAGACTTCCGCAGGCGGCTCATTGATTTGCTCGTCAACTCCGTTACAGTGTGGGACGAACCTGACGGGTATAAAATCACCACCGCATATAACCTAACCTCTTGCAAAACCAAGACTTTCCGGGTAGAAAAGAACCCCGCCGCCGAAGAAGCGACAGGGTTCGATTTTGGGGAGTCTGAGTGTACCAAAGGAAAAGTGCTTAATTCTTTATGAATTAGGCACTTTCTTTTGTTTTTATAGCAAAAAAGTTCAGATTTTCAAAAATTGCAAAAGGGTCTTTTCACCCCAATTTATCAACTATTTATCAACAAGTTCAACCCGAAAGGGTCAAGTGGGGGCAAAATGGGGGATTGGGGGCTTTTTTTTCGAAGTCCTATATATATTTATATTATTATACATTCGTATATACTTATAAAAATAATCCCCCATTCCCCCAAAAATCCCCAAAAGCCTTGAAAACACTCACTTTTTTGTGGGGGATTTTCTTGAAAATGCCCCGAAAAAAGCCCCCAAACAGCCCCCACCGGGGGCAAAAATCCCCCACAGGGCAAAAAAATACCCCGCAAGGCTGGCTGAACCTTACGGGGCGGGGTTGGTCTTCATTTCGACCAATATTTTATTACGGGGGCTATATCTGCGCTTTCAATCAAGGGGGCTTGAAATCTGATCGGCGTTGTTCTGTCCGGGAGCTTTAATAAAGCGTCCCCTTTGCCGGTCAGCTTCTCGGCTCCTTTACCGTCAAGAATAACCATTGAATTACTCACAGTTGCCGTTTTTAAGGCTATACGGCATGGAATATTTGCTTTAATAAGGCCGGTAACAACATTTACTGTTGGTTGCTGTGTTGCTACGATCAAATGAACCCCGGCAGCTCTGCCGAGTTGAGCAATACGAACAATAGCGGTTTCAACGGGTTTCTTGCCTAAAATAATCAGATCGGCAAGCTCGTCAATCATGACCACCACAGAGGGCAAACCCATTTCGGCAGCGTTCTTTACTCTGTGCGCCGCCATTCGTTTATATCTCTGGTCGATCATGTCACAGACGCTTGCAAGCGTGTCTATTGCTAAATATGGGTCAGTTACAACAGGCCGGAGCAAATGAGGAAGACCGGCAAACCCTGAAAACTCTACTTGCTTCGGGTCGATGATGATAAATTGCAGGGTTTCGGGGGTGTGCTTAAAAAGCAGGCTCACGGCAATAGAGTTTAATAGGACGGATTTACCGCCGCCCGTAGTGCCGCCAATTAACGCATGGGGCAAGCTCTGAATATTCACCACTAAAGGCCGGTTGAGCGTGTCCACGCCGAACAGCGCCGAAAGCCCCGCCGCCCGGTCAAAGTCTTTTGTTAGAAGTGCCTGCTTGAAATAAAGCGTTGATCTGTCCGCCCGTGGGATTTCAAGTGCAAAGTGGGCTATATCGCTGCTTGTCTGCTTCACTTCTGTATGAAGGATAGCGGAAACACCTTCTAACAGGCGCTTCACCTTCGGCAACTCTAACGGGTTTTCAAGCGTAAAATGGTAGCTTACCAGTTGCGGCGCTACCACGGCACGAATAAATGAACACGGGACTTTTGAAGAAAGAATTTTTGCAAGTTCTTCCCCGCTGTATATTTCCCCGGCTTGCTTGCTCTCGTGATCTGGCAAAATGCTTGCCGGGGGTGTTGTGTAGGTCTTTCTAAATAGCATTGTTTCAGCTCCTTTTCTCCCTGCCATCATCAGGGCTACGGCGGGAACCCGTAACCGACACCGCCCACGGTGGGCGGCGTTTCGGCTTGTTTTAGTTGCGTTCGATCCATTCAATGAACCGCATGACCTCAGCGGCAAAGGAAGCCGCCAGAGCGATATAAAATAGCGTCATCGGCTACACCTCAAAACGGTATGATATAGGAAATAGCCCCGGATTTTTCAAGCGTTCTAATATGGCGGCAAACTTTGTTTGCGGCCTGATATAACGCCCTTGCTTGCACGTCTAACCATTCCTCCCGGCTATTGGGGCGGCGTTCCCCGTTGCGGGTTTTCTTCAATTCTGACGGGCAGCAAAGCCTTTCTGCTATATCACCGTCATAGATCAAAGAACAGCCGCCCCAACTATATTGACTCCAATTCGCCGCCCCATTCAGCAGCGCCGCCCGAACTTTTTTAGACTCTGTTAAATCCAATTCTTCAAAATAGCCGCCGTTGATCTGTTCGCCCAACTGTTCCACCATTTCAAGGGCATATTGTGTTACCCCTTTATCCCATGCGGAACGCTGCTTTTCACTTTCAATGCTTTGATACAGCTTTTCAATATTTGTCATGATATACCCCTTTCAATTTCGGGGCGGCTGTGGTATACTTACCTTGCCGCCTGTGTGGTGGTTGGGTAGCGGCTTTTGGCTTTGGTCGGCGGGAGCTGCTACCCTCTTTTCATTATCTATTGTAAACTATTTAGTGTCGTTTGTCAATATAATTCGGCGTTTTCTCCTGTATTTTCAATGGTTTCCAGGCTTTGCTGGTCTTCGGGTTTTTCGGCCTGACCGGGTGACGGGGGCGGGGGATTTGGCGGCGGCAGCGTGGGTCGGGTTACTCCCGAAATGCCCGACACATGGGAAAAGAACCTTTTTCAAAAATTCCGCAAAAATAAAAAAGGACATTCCTGTCCCTTTCCCGAAACATCTATGACACTATTGGCAACCTCCCTCTTTCATGATACAATCAAGTCATCACTTATGGGAGGTGCTACCATGAGAAGAAATTTAGCTTTTCTGCTCACCCTGTTTATGGTGCTTTCACTCTGCGCTTGTGGGTCATCTACATCAGGTTTACAGGTCGATAACCCTGATGAAAATATTGATACCCGCCTGTCGATCTCGGACACATTGAGTTCCGAGCATTTTGACTTTTCAATTATCTCTGTATCTGCGTCTTCTTCTGTTAAAAGCGAGGTTGGGACAGTATATGAAGCCGCAGACGGCAATCAAATTGTGACTGTCATTTTCAGCGCCAAAAACACTTCCGATGACACGCAAAATGTCATGAATACCAATTTCAACAGTTATGTTGATGGATCAAAAGCCACCGTCATTGGGGCTGTTGGAAAGGTCGATGGGTATATGCCGTTGATCGGTGCTGTGTCTGCCGGGAAGACCTTTGAAGGGTATGCTTTGTGGGAGCTGCCTGAAAATTGGAATGAGCTTGAATTTTCCTACATTGACGCATTGACCGGCAGCGAAAGCGACAACTCTCTTGTCATTCACTCCACGGATATATCCAGTTGATCTTGTTCTCCCTGTCATTTAGGTGATAAAGGTGAGTAATCGAGTGCTTTTCCTATAAACTCTTTCTTATGTGCGTGTACTAAGAGGAAGTTATAGGGATTTTGACCCGATTACTCACCTTCTTTTTTTATTGTCATACCGCTATATGTAGTATGTAACTGGTAAAGAGTCACAAAATCTGCAAAAATGGTTGACAAACTGATAAGAACGAGTATAATGTAATCAGATTAGGTTGATCGACCAAAACTGAATACTTGTTGCATTTATGGTTGCGGTATTACTGTAAAATCAAAATGTTGGTTGCAACTCTCTTGATATGTAGTCTAAAGTCAACTTCGGTTGATCTACATATCCTGTAACACCGATAAAGCTAACCATGAATGAACAATGGCTCTGTATTGAGAACGTACAAAGTGCATTGACCGATAGTCCCCAAGAGGATTATCAGTCAATGCACTTTTTTTGTTTGCGATTGGAGATTATACGATGTGCAACAAAGTTGGAACTGAAAACATTGTTCCGAGATATAGAACCATTACCGAGTTAGCAAAGGAAAGCGGTATTCCCGCATGGGTTATCCGTCAAATGATTAAGGACGGCGAGGTTGAGTATTGCAGACCCGGCAAGACCTATTATGTGAACGGCGAGTCTTTCTACTCCTATCTGAAACGCATGAACTAAAGGTGGTGAGTTAATTGGCGGTGTTAGAAATCAATCCCGCCGTGAGGGAGTCGCTGTTTGTCGAAGATCGGAACGGCAAGGTCAAACTGGACGAGGGCGCTTTTGCAGAAGCCTTTGTGGAAAATAATCGCCTTATTTGCTACAACGGCATTGTTTATGACCAGACGGGACAGGCACTCAGCAGCGCCGAAGGCCAGCAGGCCATTTATCGCCTACTGCGTGGGCTGAATGTCACAACCGGGTTGGCAAGCCGTGTAAAAAGTCTTTGGGAGATCGTCAAGGTTCAGGCGTACACCGATCATGTCAATGTTGCCGAAAACCAGATTGCCGTGCAGAACGGAACAGTCACGGTTAATTTGAAAACCGGCGAGTGCAGTTTTCAAGATGGTTTGAACTTTTCACTTCATCGGCTCAACTGTAATTTTGACCCTACCTCGAAGGGGAAAAGGCCAACACGTTTTCTCGAATGGGTGGACAGTCTTATCCATGAGTGTGACCGGGACGGTTTTCAGGAGTATTGCGGATACCTTCTTCTCCCCAATACCAAGCTCCAAAAAGCATTGGTGCTTTTGGGGCGAGGGCAGGAGGGTAAAAGCCGCATTGGGCTGATTTTGCACTACCTGTTCGGTGGCTCCTGTGTTGGTTCTTCTGTTGAATACTTTGAAAACAGCCAATTTGCCCTCCCTCGTGCGCAAAACAAGCTGGTTCTGTTTCAAGATGATCTGAAAAAGGAAAAGCTGAAATCTACTGAAAATTTCAAAATGATGGTGTCAGCTGAGGTTCCCATGCAGGCCGAGCCGAAGGGTGAAGCGGCGTATTCCTTTCGTCCCTATGCTCGTTGGGTGATCTGCTCCAATGCCCCGCTTACGGCTCTATCAGATAGCGGTCATGGTTTCTATCGCCGCTTATATGTCATTCGAGTGAAGAACCGTCCCCCCGACCGGAAAGATGACCCGTTCTACTTTGAACCCATGAAAGACGAAATGGACGGTATTTTCCTGTGGTTTTTGCAGGGATTACAGCGGCTCATTCAAAACGGCTGGAAGCTGAGTGTCAGCGCAGAGTCGCAAGAACTTGTCGAGAGTCAGCAGGAGCAGGAAAACTCTCTCATTGGCTTTATGAATAGCGAGTTGGCTTTTGGGTCTTCTTCCTATTCCATCACAAAAGCAGAGTTATACGCAAAGTACATGGCCTATTGCACTTCCAATCAAGCCATACCCCGTAAGCGAACGGAAATGTGGGAGTTTTTTGAAGAACAGATGGACAATTTGCGTATCAAAAAATCCAAGCACCTTGGCGAGACAAGAGGTGCCGAGGGATACACGGGAATGTGCCTAAAGTCAACCGCCGCTATTTTCAAGCTACTGGAAACCAATACAGGAAAGGGGGTGGAATGATGTATTTCAAGGACGCTTACGGTCGAATGTGGCTCAAAACAGTCAACGGCTTTCAGAACATCGGCATAAAGGTGACAGAAAAAACTGTCACCTTTCGAAAGGTTGATACCGTGAAGGTCATTCCAAGTCCCGTTGTTGTCCCTACGCTGGAAGGTGCAGTCCCGTTGACTCTGCGGCAGGCAGTTTCAAGTCTTGGCATTACGGAGGAAAGTCCGCTGCAATCGTTAAAAAATCTGAACAATTTGGAGGTTATTGAAAAATGAACAAGAATTACTATTCCAACGGTATTATGCGTCGTATGCGGCAGTTCACCCATGATATGACTGTAAACGCTCATTCCAAGGACAAAGATATTGAGCGTCTGCGGAAGCTCAAAAGGGACGATGAAATCACGCAGACAGTTTATGACCGTGAACTTTCCGCAATTCAGGAAGGTATCAAAGCTCAGACTGTGAAGGTGAAAACCGAGTGCAAGAAAGACCTCATGGGGACGCTCGAAGAAATGCGCCGGGGTGCAGGCAATCAGATCATCAAGCCGCCCACTCAGGAGATGGTCAGCACTCTTCAACTGCTGGCTATGTTGGACGATATTACCCCCACGCAGCTCACCCTTTATGCTGAGCAGATGGCAGACTGTCCGCTGGCTATGCAGCGGTTACAGCAGATCGCAAAAGCGCATGAACAGCGCATTTACCTCGATGACCCTGACACGAAGTTAAAAGCATTGGACAATTTGGAAAGCCAGCTTGCCTATTTTTTGGGCAACTTCGATGGCGATACCTCCCACGCTCCGGCAACTGTTCTGAGTATGTTGCCCTATTTTCAGCCTGACGAACAGTATATGGGAAACCCCAATCGCCCCCTTGATACCGATAAAGTTGACAAGCTCTTTTGGAGTGAGTATGTCCGGCTCTCGTCTTCTGAGGTATTCGATGACCCTGACAATGCAAAGGGAACCCCGAAAGCACAGTATTTCTTTGGCGATGTAAAGGCTCTGGCAGCGTTCATCGACAAGATGACCGCTGGTGTGGAGGGTTCTCTTGTTGAAAACGTGACTGATACAATTCTTGCAAATTGCCCCGAACAGTACGGTGCAATTTACCGCAACTACAAGGCTACTGGCGAAATGCTCGATCTGAACGGCTCCAATGAAAATGTCTGAGAAAGGAGAACCGAGATATGTATATTGACCCTTTTATCGGCGGTGTGCTGTCTACCATCGGTGTTGAGCTGCTGTTGCTGTTCATCTCCGCTGTTGTGAACACATTCAACCGGAAGTAATCAACCGGGCGGGGGCGGGTTCTCCCGTTCCCGCTCAATCTAAATTCTCAAAGAAAGGAAGTGTGAACTATGGCTACTATTGAGCGTGAAGGAATGGAAGGTTTGAGTTTTGAGATTACTTGCGAAACCAAAAAGGCCGAAAAAAATCTGGGCAAGCTGACGAACACTCTTGAACGGTTAAAGAAAGTCCTATCCGGTGTAGATGGTTCTCATACTATCGACACTATTAAGGATATTAACACGGCTATCAATGGTGTCGATGACTCTAAGCTGACCAAGCTAAAAAGTACGCTCTCCAAGGTTGGTTCTGCCGCTCAGTCTGTGAAAGCCAAGGTTGGGGACATTGGCACTGTCCCCGTTTCGAGCGGTATCGGTGCAGAAACCGTGTCTGAGTTGACTGAGGTATCTGGTCGTGTCGGTATTCTCACCCGTGAATTTGACCGTCTAAAATCTTCCCTGTCGGGGCTGAAAAGCGTTGCAGGTACGGTCAGCGGAAAGTTGGGTAACATTGGGAAGGGACTTGTCAACAAGATTACAGCCCTTGGAAAGCAGTTCAAAAGGGCAATCTTCTACTCGCTCATATACAATGCGGCCTATGGGTTGATTAGGTCTATCAGAGACTCGTTTGCAGAGGGATTTCAGAATATGTACGGATATTCTAAAGCCTTTGCCGGAAGGTTTGCTCAGTCGATGGACTCTCTTGCCACAAGCGCCCTGTATCTAAAAAACAGTCTTGCGTCCGCATTTGCCCCGCTGGTCAATCAGCTCGCCCCCGTAATCGACACTCTCATTGAGAAGGTCGCTACGCTGCTGAATTATGTGGCACAACTGATGGCAGCACTGTCCGGGCAGTCCACCTATACCAAGGCAATCAAGGCCGCAACGGAGTTTGGTGAAAGCACCAATGAAGCCGCTAAAAGCCTGAAAAGTTTTACTGCCGGATTTGACGAGCTGAATGTGTTTGAGAAGAACAGTGGAAGCGGCAACAGTGCCAACACGCCGGACTTTGCTTCCATGTTTGAGGAAGCTCAGGTAGACAGCAAAATCGCCGCCGTAGCACAGAAGCTCAAAGACATTTTCGGGTGGGTTGAAGATCATCTCACTATCATCAAAAATGCGGCTATTGCCGCTGGTGCCGCTTTCCTCGCATGGAAGATTGCGTCCCTGTTCACGAAGGATTTGAAGGATTTGCTTTCTGTGGTACTCATCATCGGTGGTGCAACCCTATTCGTTACAGAAGGGTTTGACGCATGGCAAAACGGCGTTAATTGGGAGAACCTTACTGGTATGCTCACCGGTGTTGGATTGCTTATTGCCGGTCTTGCAATCCCCTTCGGCACGGTGGGCGCTGCTGTCGGTGCCTTACTCGGCGGCATTGGTATGTTGGTTGTAGGGTTCCATGATTGGATTACCGCAGGGGAATTGACCACACAAACCTTCTGGTTGCTGGAAGCTGCCATTGGCGCAGTTGGCGTTGCCCTCGGAGTCCTGATCGGCTGGCCTGCCGTTGTGGTTGCCGCCGTTGCCGCAGCCGCTCTTGCCATTTACCACTATTGGGACGAAATCAAGGTGTTCTTTATCAATCTGTGGGAGGAAATTAAAGTAGTCTGTTCCACAATGGCAGAGTGGGTAAATGTAAATGTCGTTATCCCGGTCGCCAACTTTTTCATGACTCTCGGTACGAATATCGCCCTGTTCTTCTCGAACGCATGGACGCAAATCTGTACGCTGTGGGTCACGGCTGGCGAATGGTTCAGCGTGAATGTCATCACCCCGGTTTCCACCTTTTTCAGCAATCTCGGAACCAACATTTCCAACTACTTTACTACTTCTTGGACGAAAATCAAGACGCAGTGGGCGGTTGTGACAACATGGTTCCAAACCACGATCATTACGCCTACGCAAACCGCTTTTGACTCTATGTGTACCGCTGTCGGCGGGTTCTTCACCGCTCTGTGGGAGAAGATCACTGGCGTTTTCGCAGGAGCGGGGGCATGGTTCCAGACGAATGTAGTTGACGCTATTACCTTCGGGTTCAGATACCTTGTGAACGGGGCTATCGGTCTAATCGAAGGTATGCTGAACGGTATCGTTCAAGCCTTGAACTGGGTTATCAGCAAGGTCAATTCCGTTTTGAGCGTATTCGGTCGCAATGGTATTGAGTATTTGTCCGAAGTCAAGATTGACCGGCTGGCTGACGGCGGCTTTGTGGACGAAGGACAGCTCTTTATCGCCCGTGAAGCGGGTGCGGAAATGGTCGGTGCGATGGGTCGCAGAACGGCGGTTGCCAACAATGACCAGATCGTTGAAGGTATCTCCGCTGGCGTATCCGTTGCCAATGACGGCGTAATCGCTGCTATTTACGCTCTGCTGAATGTCGTTGAGGAAAAGGATTTCTCCGTGAATATTGGTGACAATCAGATCGGTGAGTCTTATGACCGCTACGTTCTTAACAGAGGAGTGAGAGTTAGTAGTGGCCCATTTGCTAACGCTTATTAAGCAGGAGGCCCCACATGAGTTGGTCTATGCGTTTAGGGATAGCAGCCCCATATAGCAAGGAAGAACTCTACTGCTTTTGGGTCAAATTCAAAGATGACCCTCACGCTGACAGAATTCTTGCTGACTTTATGGGCGCAGATAGCACGGCGGCAGCACAACAGCTCATTGACGATTTTGAAAGCCGGTATCGGCTGGAACATTGTTATGAGCGTGAATGACAGGCACAAACAACAAAACAAATTTCGGAGGTAAAAATCATGAATGACACTCATTTTATCAAGAAGATTGCTGAAATTCTCAAAAATCATTATGTGGAAACCAATGCTGGCGTTGCCTACTACAACAACGCTCTGAGTGATCTTATGCGAGATCGTGACCATTCTGAGGAATGGAAGGGCAAGGAGCGTGAACGGCTCGTCCGTGAACGCATTGCCTATACCGACAGTCGCAAAAATGATCTCGAAAGCGAAATCAAGGCTATTCTGGACGCAGAACGGCAGGCAGTCAAAAACAATGCCACTTGCCGTGTTCCGAGCAGAGATCAACTCACAACCCTGTCCATGTTGAAAGAAATCCAGAACCTTTCTCAGTCGGAATTTGACGCTTTTGCAGACTCTCTCAAAGGTGTGTATTCCGCAGAGAAAATGCTTTCTGAAATCGCCAAGGCCCACAAGTTGAGATACGATTTCGTCCCTATCGATTGGCAGCTAAAGCGTATTGACAACTTCGCAGACAAGCTGAAATACTGCTACAACTACACCGGCGAGGTTGTGCGTGATCGGTTCGGTATGTCCGTTTACTCGTTTGGCAACGGAGTTCCGTTCTTCGCCAAAATGCTGATCGATGATACGGACACTTATATTACCGAATATGAAAACGGAAAGTTTGAACCCGCCCCCGCTGTTCCTACCGCTATGGAGCGCCTTACTCAGCTCAAAAAAGATTGTCCTGAAAAGGCTGAGGACATCAAGAAATTTATTGCGGACAATGAATACAGTTTGGGTTCTGAACTGTTTGCAAGTCGGCTGGACGAGTTTATCAATTCTGTCAAGGAAGCTGCTAAGGAGGACAACTAATGGGAGAGTTGTCCCCCGCAGTCAAGCAGATAGTTTTGGAAAAAGGTATCAATCTTATGGTTCAGACAGGGACTATGACCATTCCCGGTATAAGCCCCAAACAGGAGGTGAAAGTTGAATGGAAGCGAAAGAAAACACGGAAATGACCGCAAAGGCAGTCTCTAAGGCTCTGGCTGAAAAGGCCACTTCCCAAATGAAACACTCTAAGAGGGTATACGGTGATTTTACCCCCAAAAAGGGCGATATGACCTCTAAGATCGTTATGGACGCTCTGGAAAATCTCACTCAGACAACAGTTCGCCCGAAATGTGCCTACGGTGATCTTGCCACAGCGCAGTTGCGGACTCAGGAGTATTTTCTTTCTTGTGCGGAACGCCAATTTGTCCCCACAATGGAGGGGTGGGCTATCGCATTGGGGGTAGGTAGAACAGCTCTCTACAAGTGGTTCAACGGTGAAAATATCCACCAAAGCAAGGAATTTAACGAGTTCATTACCATGACCCGTGACGCTATCATGAGCGTTATGAGCCAATCTGCTTTCAACAAAAATGTTGATGTAGTCTGGTCTATTTTTTACGGGAAGAATTACTACGGCATGAGCGACAGGACAGAAATCACGGTTGCCCTGCCTGCAAATCCTCTCGGTGACACAACGTCCCCCACAGAACTGGAACAGAAATATTTGACCGATGTTATCGGTTGTGAAGGCACAGACGCAGACGAGAATTAAAAAAAGAAGAGCGGCTAAGTCTGGTACACTTAACCGCTCCTTCTCTGAGAAATTTCAGATTGTTTCCTCAGTATCATTCAGTTTGAACAGCACATTGACGCTACAATCCATCGCTTCGGCAATCTCTTGAAGCTCTTTCTCGCTAAAGTTATTTCTGGCAAATTTGTTCGTCAGATTTTGCCGTGAGGTGTTCAATTTTTTTGCAAGGTCGGACACCGTCATATTTCTACGGCCTAAAATTATTTTGATTTTTTCGCTCACCGAAAGTTGCATAATTTCACCTCATTTCACGCCTTGATGATACACTATTTAATGTCCTATGTCAATCCAATATTACAAAAGAAATCAAAAAGTTTATTTTATCTATTGACAAACGACACTATATAGTTTACAATGCAACCGTAGACAAGATTTACATGAAAGGAGCGGTTGCAATATGGCTTCATCAAGTCCAATCAAAAACAAGAGTGGTGTCGTGTATGCCTATCAAATTAAAGTCTACCGTGGTCGGGACGCTGACGGAAAACAACTCAAACCGTACAGTACGGTATGGAAAATTCCTGATGGTATGAAGAACTCCCGCACCATCAAGAAAGAACTTGATCGGTTCGCCGTTCTGTTCGAGCAACAATGCAAGGAAGGGTTGGTGTCCACCGACAAGAAGACCTTTGCGGCTTATGCAGAATACTTTATGACCCTGAAAGAGCGAGATCAAAAGCACAAGACCGTTGCCAGTTACCGTGAACTGCTGGTTCGTATCAATGAAGAAATCGGCTTTCTGAAATTGTCTGATGTGAATTGCGAACACCTGAACCGTTTTTATCTCAAACTTGCTCAGAAGGGGCAGAACAAGCGGACGGGCGAAGGGCTTTCTACAAAAACCATTGTAGAACATCACCGCTTAATTCACAGCATTTTCGCTCAGGCCATGAAGGAAGGTCTGGTCAAATTCAACCCGGCTGAAACCGCTTCCCCACCCTCGGTAAAGAAGAAAGAAGCAACTTTCTTCGAAATTGAAGATGTAGAACAGATTATGAAGTGCTTAGAGCATGAACCCCTTAAATGGCGCTGTATCACCCTTCTGATGATTGCGACAGGCGCACGGCGGGGTGAGATCATGGGTCTAAAATGGTCTGCGATTGATTTCAAAAAAGACGAAATCAAGATTTGCACAAACCTTCTCTATTCTAAGCAGCGAGGTATTTACGCAGATACTCCCAAGACTGGTGAAGTGCGCTATGTCTGTATTGATCATTCTGTTATTCAGTTGTTGGCTCAGTACCGCAAGGAACAGTCCATCATGCGGCTGCAAATGGGTGAACGGTGGGTCAATACCGGCTATTGCTTCACCCGTGAAGACGGTGAACCCATGCACCCCGACAGTATTACCAGTTGGCTATCCAAGTTCTCTAAGAAGTACGGGCTTCCGCATATCAACCCGCACAAGTTCCGCCATACTCAGGCCAGTATTCTCATTAACGAGGGTGTTGATATTGTCACGGTCGCAAAGCGGTTAGGCCACAAGCAGGTCACGACAACCGAAAATATTTATGCTCACGCTCTGGCCAAAGCTGACGCAGAAGCAAATGCGGTCGTTGCGTCTGTACTATTCAAAAAGAAAGCGTAGGAGGAAGTTTTATGAAACAGTATCGGGTGAAATTCGAGGTTGACATGATCGACCAAAGTATGAGTCCACTCATTGAAGTTGGCGATTTAGTTACCGTTTGCCCCGGCTTTGAAGTGGAAAACGGTCACATGGTCGCTGTTCTGATTACCGATGAAAAGGAGCAGACAACAAAGCTCCACATTCGCAAGGTCATTTTTGAAAATGGGAAGATCATTTTGAAAGCCCAAAATCGGAAATTTCCGTCCTTTGTCTATGAAGGGCAAAATAACGATAATGTGCGGTTGATCGGCATTGTAACAGGCAGTAGCCGTTTCTTGTATAAGCCGCTGAGTTCTCGGCAAATCATTACCGCCAAGTTCGCACAGCAGAACAGAATTGTGTTGGAAAACCAGAGCGGAAATCTGGTACTTAATGGAATAAATGAATTGGAGGAAGTCAGATGAAATTCAAGAAAAAGTTGCCCGTCTCCTATGATTTGGAGAAAGAGTTTGCCGCCCTCGGTGACGAGCTGAAACGCCTTATAGGTGACAGCGAGAACATCAAGACCCACACGGAGATTTCCGATTGGCTGGTACGGCTCTACACCGCTGCCGGTAAACTCGTAGTGGCTCAGGAGATATGCCGCAGTCCGCAGCTCAAACCCGAAACCGCCGCTGTTGCAAAACAAATTGTAGACGAATTTGTCCCCAATATGCTTTTACTTCACAAGATGGCAGAAGACGCTCTCGCAAAAATGCTTGACGCAAAAAACTGATTTTAGAAAGGACGAACGATCATGTATGTAGAAAAGCCCACCTCCGAGGAACGGGGCATTATTGGTAGTAAGGTCGAAGGTCTAATTATACAATTTGATACCTGTCAGACTCTTTTGCAAGACATTGTCGAAAATGGCTTTAAGTTCGAGAGTGGCGAAGCAACCGAATGTAAAATTGACCCCGAACTGCTTTGTGACCGCCTATGGATTATCAGCAATCTGATGTTTGACACCGTTCTTCAATATCATCTCATGATGGGTAATGGGGAATATGGTGCTGTTCAAGCCCATCTTGAAGGAGTTGACACCGCTCGAAAGGCGATTGCGATGGAAGACGCACGGAGACAAGAGCACAGACGGAAATTGGAGATGAGGGTCGGTAAATGAGCGCTTTTGTACCAGAGGTCGAAGGACAGGCAAAAGCGTTCGCCAGTCTGCTTGCCCGGTCTGTCCGTGAGTTCTTCCGTGACGAACAGCACCGCAAGGAATTTGAAGACTGGTACATGAAAAAGAACGGCAAACCCTATGTGTGGGAACCCGTGCGTCAGGAACACTAACGGGCTTCAATTAGTGCCACAGGCAACACCGAAAGTGGCAAAAATCGGTGTATCCTAAAAATACACAGTAAAATTCAGGAGGTATGTATCATGACCGAAAACGCAATCCACAGCAGAGCGGCAAAGCTCAATCTGACAGTCCACACGGCTGATCATGGGAAGTATTATCTGACGGACTCGGACGGTTTTGTTCTGTCCCCCGGCCTGATGACTCAGGAAGTGCTTGAACAATGGTTTGACATTGGAGAAGTCAAGCGCATTGAGAAAGCTCTTTCCGATAGGGCGGCAAAACTCGATCTGATGGTAAAAAACGATCATGGGAACTTTTATCTGACAGATCTGAACAACTGCGCCGTTGCCCCTTGCCCCATGACCCTTGAACAGATCGACAGTTGGCTCACAGACTTGGAAAAGCAGGCAGAGCAGGAGGACAAGCAGTAAATATCGTGCGAAAAGGCCAGAGGGCGAAATGCTCTCTGGTCTTTTTATTTATAGTGCAAATATTTTCGCCAACAGATTTACAAATGTGCCGTATGTAGCAGGGGCATTTAGGTCTATCGGTACATCATCTATCCACCCCGCAGAAGCGGCTTTAATGGCGGCAGGAGCCGCCCAATGGTCTAATACATTGAAACTGCCTATATAGCCCTTCTCAGGCTCTACAAAGCGTGTCAGAGCGGTCAGAAATTGTCCATAGGAAACAACACCCTCAGCGTTAAAAGTGCCGCCACAGCCGCCGCAAAAGGCTCCTGCACCCGTCAGCGCAGACACGGCGTTCTCATAGGGCGAACCGTATAAATCATCGAAGCAGTTCTCCGCAATTTTGTCGCAGTCCACTTTGCTTTCGCTACTGAGCAGGCCATAAAGCAGGGCGGCAAACTTCCCTCTGGTAAGCCGTTCTTGTGCCGGTACAAACCGCTTTACATAGCTTATCATATCGACCACATTTGCTTTGTCAATCACCGCCTTGCCGCACTTTAGAATGGGCGTAGATGGCTCTGTGGCGGGTTCTGGCTTCACTTCCGGCTTAGGGGTATGGGAGTAGTGGCTATGTCCACCGGAAGACGGCTTAGATGGCTCAGGAGAGGGCGCAGGCGTGGGTTCTGGTTCCGGCTCAGGGGCAGGCTTTTTATATAGGACAAACTTCAAGGCAACCCCTGATAGCTTGTCTGTGGAAGAAACCGACTCAGGTGGGGTTTCCGCATTATATCGACTCCCCTCAGCGTCAGGAAACCACCCCAAAGCGTCATATCCCACGGCAATCAATTCCTCGCTAAACAGGGCGCTATAATCGTCTGCGCTGATCGATACGCTACCCGCTGCCGACAGGTCATCGCCGCCAAAAGTGCCGGTATTCTGATAGAGCTTGCAGTTTTGGACTTTGCCGTTGTCCAGCACATACACTCCGCCGCCATACAGGGCAGTATTCCCGCTGATCGTTCCTTGGTCGATCAAAACGCCGCTTCCGGCATAAACGGCACCACCTGAACCATTGACCGCATAATTGCCTGTAAACGTGCAACCTTTCATCTCTCCGCTGCCCTCGCAGTAAATAGCCCCACCGTCAAATGAAGCTGAGTCCCCAATAAAGCCGCACTCACTCGGACAGAATGAAGTCCCCGCAGGCGCATAAACCGCTCCACCTCTGGTTGCAGAACAATTCTTGAATGTGCAGCTTGCGGCATAAACCTGTCCCCGATCTATTCGCACAGCCCCGCCCACATTATCAGAAATTCCATTTGCAAAGTCCAGCCGGGTCATATAAACAGCATTGGGCGTGTCGATGGTCACAAGCGAGTCATAAGGGAAATAATTGTCACCGTCAATACTAAGATCATACAACTCACAGTATGACGCAGTTCCCCAATCACCCACAAAGCGCAGATAGGTTTGGACTCCCGTAGCGGCGCAGAGCGTCAGGGGCTTTCCATCAATACCAATAGTCACGGGGGTATCAACATCAATCGTCTGTAAAAGCCTGATCGTGTCTCCCGGTTCTGCTTCCGCTATGGCCTGTTGCAGCTCACTCAGCGTAGACACTTCCGGTATGTATTCCTGAGCATAGGCAGCCGGAACCATGACAGACAGGCTCAAAAGCGCCAAAAGGGTTATGATCGTGCGTTTCATGCTATACCTCCACTTTCACTTTTAAATGATTTTCTCTGAATAGCTCGACCATTTCATAGATCATGGCTGACTCCCTCTCCGTAAGTTCTGAAATGTCCAGATACCGCCCTCTTTCCACGCCTAACATAAAATCGGTTGATACTCCAAAAAGTGAAGATAGGCGTATCAGGATTTCATAGCTTGGGTAGCGCAAATCACTCTCATAGGCTGAGATCACAGAACGGGACACCCCAACATAAAGAGCAACCTCGGATTGGGTCATGCCTTTGGCGGCTCTGAGCTGTTTCAGACGCATAGAAAAGTACGCCAGCAAAAGACTTCACCTCCAAGGTTAGTTTATCGAAGTCTTTGATACTGACGGTAACATAAATGATTGAATTATGGACATAGAGGACAAATTATCCCGTAAAGTGCCGTGGGGAGTGAACACGATAAAAAAGCGGGGGATTTGGGGGCAAAATTCCCCCGAAATTCCCCCAGTGGGGGCTTTTTGAAATGAAAATCCCCCACCAATTTTTTAGCAACAATTTATCAACAAAGTCTTTTTTATCAACAGACACGAACCAACACGAACAAACACAATAATTAAGCCCAAAAACGCCGGAGTGCTTGATTTCCCTTGCGAACAGACACCAACGAACACGAACAGACAACATCTTGGTATAGCTACGGACCAGAAGGCCGGGGGTTCGAATCCCTCACGGCGTACCATCAAGCCACACCAATCTGGATATTTTAAGCTGAACGCTTAGAGTACCAATGGGTGTGGCTTTTTGTTTTTCTAAAATTTCACAGTTTTTCCAATAGATATTTTCGGTGTCCCCCACTGTTTGAAGGGATTCGAACTCCCCTTTTCACAGATTCAAAGGCAAAATCCTGAGAAGCGCCCTTTTTGCGGGCGCAAAATAGAGCGATCTTTCCTCAA
>ERZ827156.402-NODE-402-length-63490-cov-12.295011_pt1 | contig 63490 bp, 62 predicted proteins | sample MGYA00519919_ERZ827156 | MGnify/ENA primary metagenome ERZ827156 (study PRJEB31778, sample SAMEA3449269) | human gut metagenome | biome: human gut; feature: human-associated habitat; material: faeces | place: United Kingdom | collected 2010/2012 ... | reverse complement strand
GCCGCTGAACTTTCCCGTAAAGGAAGTGCCGCTCTTATAGGCTATGGGACGATAATTGTTGCCGCCAAAATCGATATTTCCGGCAAGAACGTAGTTTCCGGAAAGATTTTCATCAATTTTCCTGAAATCCTCAGCCGAAGCGACAGGCTCATATGTTTCCCATGTTACCGTGCCGTCAAGGCTGAAGTTATATACGGGCGTTGATTCCAGAACCTCAGGCGTGCCAACGTTCTTAAGGCTGATATATGTTGCCGTCCTTGCGCCTGCTCTGCCGTCTATGTCAGTCACTTCATTGCGTCCCGCCTGCCATACCGTGTCGGCAAAGTCAGTCGGAAGTTCGCCGCTAAGCCCGGCGGTTGTCAGACCCTTTAATGTTTCGGTATCGCGGTCGTCAAAAGCGTCATAAATTGCTTTAAGCCCTGCGCTTACCTCGCTGTCAAAGTAGCTGTTTGTTATTGTGGCTCCGGACGCATACCCGCAAACACCGCCAATATAACCACTGTCCGTATCGGCAGTCTTGCCAACGCTTATGCAATAATTAACAGTTGAATTGTTTATGGACTGACCGACAATTCCGCCAATGTTTCCGTTGGAAGATTTACGCGTTACATCGCTTGAATTTAAGCAGTTTTCGATATTACCGTTGCTGCTATTATTACTGCCGCAAATACCGCCGACGTTACTATCGCCGCTTACCGTGCCGTCCGCCACGCAGCGCATAATCCCGCCTTTATTCTCGCCGCAGATACCGCCGACATAGCTTTTAGTGCCATTTACAGTTCCGCTGAACGAGCAGTCAGCAATACGGCCGCCACTTGCATTAGAAGCGCAGATACCACCGACATATGCCGTTCCGCTGACATCTGCCTCAACTGAAAGGTTAATAATCGTGCCTTTGTTAGCGCCGAACAAGCCGGAATACGACCCGAGTTCACGTTTAACTGTCACGTTCAAGATTTTATGACCGTCGCCGCTGAAATTGCCGCTAAACGGCATGGAAAGCCCTGAGCCTGTAACAGACTCGGAGTCGCCGATGGGTTCAATCACCTCTCCCTCAAAGTTGATATCATTCTTGAGTACATAATTCCCCGAAAGATTATTCGCGATATTCTTGAAATCTTTCGCTGTTTCTATATATGTAAAGTCTTCAAAAGTTTTGCCGTTACCGCTGATGCTGAAATCGTATTGCTGTTTGCCGTCTGTTTTCACAGCAGTTCTTCCAACGCCTTTAAGGCTCGGATAAGTATAGATTGCCGTCTTATATCTGCCGTCTGTTTTGCTGTCGTCTGAGCCTTCGTACCAGACAGAGTCGTCTAAGCTGCCCGGTAAATAACCGCTGCAAAGCACTGCGGAGGTCATGGCTGTGCCGTCTCCGTTAAGATTGCCGCACACGTCTTCGTCGTAGTAGCACTCAGTCACAGTTCCGTTGTCTTTGCTGACGCCATAACCTACGCCGTTTGCGCTAATTACCTTGCCAAAGTTCAGGCAAGACTTAACGATGCCGCCATTATTATCGCTGCATATTCCGCCCGCTAAATAATTCTCATTCGTTCCTGTCTGAGTAATAGTTCCGGCGTTATAGCAGTTTTCGATCGTGCCCTGATAGTTCATGCCGGATATACCTGCGGCTTTGCCATTCTCTGTTGTTAAATCCGCTTTATTATAGCATTGGGATATAGTGCTGTAATTCCTGCCGCTGATACCACCAATACCAGAAGATTTATCCACAATTGTACCGCTGTCTACGCCGCATTTTTCAATTGTTCCATAGTTGGCTGCACATATTGCGCCCGCAGCCTTTTCGCCATAAGCGGCATTGATATTCACATTTTTAATAAAAAGATTCTTGATAGTGCCTCGGCTGCAGCCAAACAATCCCAAAAATCCTCCATCTGTCTTTTGGGTTATCGTAAGGTTGGATATCGTATGACCGTCGCCGTCAAAATTACCATTAAACCAATAGGTTGAATCATTTTTTCCTATCGGTGCCCACTCCATGCCTCCGAGGTCGATATCATTGTATAGCTTGAAATACACGCCATCATAGTGAGCGATGCCGCTGTTGTTTACCTGCTGCGCAATAGCAGCAAGGTCTGCGGCTGTCGATATCCTATACGGGTTGCCTGACGAGCCGTCGCCGCCGGAAAAAGATGCCGCGCTTGCCGTTGTCGTCGGAATTATTAACACAGCCGCTGCAATAAACAGCAGCAATGCAATCCCAACTGAAATCAGCCGATTTCTCGTTTTTTTCATATGTACCTCCCAATTTTCGGGCTTGCTAAGCTAAGCCCTTTTAGTCATACCATTATATATTACATTATACTGAGATTTTTTGGATTTGTCAATAACTTTACGAGGATTTGTGCCCGGATTTTACAGATCCTTTTAATTTGTTGAACTATCAGAGGCCGGCAGAGGAGTCAGTATCACGCAGCGTGAAGTTCCCTATAAGGCCCTTCATCGTTGCAGCCTGCGCCGAAAGCTCCTCGGAAGCCGCAGCGGATTCCTCCGCAGTCGCGGAGTTCGTCTGGACTACGTTGGAGATCTGATCGATTCCTATGGAGATCTGCTTGACGGAATCCGCAGCCTCCTTTGTGGAATCGGAGATCTTGTTGTTGATCTCCTCGACCTTTGCAGCGGATTCTACAACCGCCGTCATCATCTCGGCAGCTTCGTTCACGATGGCGCTGCCGTTTTCAATTGCGGAAACGGTGCCTTCGATCATGTTCGTGGTGTTCTGTGCAGCCTCGCCGGACTTGGCGGCAAGGTTGCGCACCTCGTCAGCCACGACCGCGAAGCCCTTTCCGGCTTCACCCGCACGCGCGGCTTCTATCGCTGCGTTCAGCGCGAGTATATTCGTCTGGAACGCGATGTCCTCGATGGTCTTGATAATGTTCTTGGTCTCTGCGGAGGAATTCTTGATCTCCTCCATCGCTTTTATTCTGGTACTGAAAATTCCCCGGATCTTGCTCCGGGGAATTTTTGTATCACTTCTATCATTATTTTGCAAGGTCCCTGATTATCGCAGAAATGTTGTCTAGCTGTTCACTGTCCAGCCTTTTGAGGTTCTCGACCACTTCCTGAATCTTTTCCGGATTCTTGTTTTCCGCGTCGAAGAACTCGCCGGGCGTTATGTTCAGGTATTCGCATATATAGAAAAATCCCGTCATGGACGGCAGTGCCTTGCCATTCTCTATATTATTGATGTAGCTGGCATTCTGTCCGATCGACAGGCTCATATCCCTTGCCGATACTCCCTTTTCACTGCGGAGCTGCGCCAGACGCAGCGAGAACTCCTTTTCCGTCATTCAATATCACCTCTGTGATATATTTTATCCTATACGATAGCATTTTATGTGTGAACAGTTCCGTAATTAATGTTGAAATGCGAGATATAGTATGCTATAATGTGGTTAAATATTAGATTTGATATCTTACAAGACGGAAAATTGATTATCGAGCGAAACTGTGTACTTATTGATACAGAAACCTACAAACATTATTCTGCTCCCTAAAAGCAACAATTTTTCGCATTCACAAGGTGTTATAATAAACAAAACAGGAGGAATACACAATGAAACACAAATTATTTTCTTTTTCAGCAATATTAGCGGCAATTCTGTCGCTTACTGCCTGCGGCTCCGGAGAATCTGCGGCAGATGTGAACTATTCGGAAATCGCTGCTTCTGACGGAAGTCTGGTTTTTACAACATCTTCTACGCCCGAAATCTCGACCGAGCCGTCTGTTGAGCCTATAATTCCGTCCTCCGAGATACCCGAGGAAACTTCGACTGTTCCGGCAACGGAAGCTACAACGACCACCACATCGACCGAAACGGTAGTCACCGTACCTGCTCCGGAACCGTCGGAATATCAGGAACTCAAAGTGCATTTTCTTGACGTGGGACAAGGCGACAGCTGTTTTATCGAGCTTCCGAACAAAGAATCCATGCTCATTGATGCAGGAGAAAGCGAGTACGGCGACAGCATTGTAACCTACATATATGGTCAGGGTTATGATACGTTGGATTATGTTGTAGCTACCCACCCTCACGCTGACCACATCGGTGGCATGGCGGACGTACTGAACACGTTCAATATCAGGAATTTCTATGCTACTGCGTTCACAACTACGACCCAGACATACGAGCGTATGTTGGACGCAGTCGAGGACAGCGGCGCGGCAGTACATGAAGTCATGGCTGGCTCAGTTATTCTCGATGAGCCGGAGCTTCTGGTGGAAGTAGTCGCTCCGAAAACTCTCGGCGATGACAGCAATAACAGTTCCGTGGTAATCAAGCTGACTTACGGCGAAAACAAATTTCTTTTCACCGGAGACGCTGAAAAATCCGAGGAAGATAACATCTGGACTAACATTAAATGCGATGTTTTGAAAGTCGGACACCATGGCTCTGCTACCTCATCGTCTGCTAATTTCCTCAAAAAAGTTGACCCGACCTATGCTGTGATAAGCTGCGGAATGGGCAACAAATACGGACACCCCACTGACGAGGTGCTGGAACGTCTGAACAGCCGAAACATCGAGGTTTTCCGTACCGACCTGCAAGGCACGATAGTTTTCACCTCTGACGGAAAGAATATCAGCGTTGATAAACAGCCGAGTGCGTATCAGACGTCAGTTCAGACTACTGCCACAACATCACAAACAACCGTACAGACTACCATTCAGACGACCGCTGCGGAAGTTCAGCCGGTTGGAACACAGTACATTCTGAACACCAACACCAAGAAGATACACTACCCAAGCTGTTCAGCAGTCAAGCAGATGAAAGATTCAAACAAGGCGTACACCGAAGATTTTGACGCCGCTGTTGCCAGCGGGTATGTTCCCTGCAAGAAATGCAATCCTACCTGACTTTAAACGCTAATATAATAAACGCCTTGCACACTAAATTCTGCAAGGCGTTTATTGGTATATGTTACTTCTTTAAATCAAGCCGCATGAGGTGGTCGGTCTGAATATCGCTCCCGATAACGAACGAATGCTCACCGATTTTATGGAATCCGTGCTTTTTATAGAACGCGAGCGCTTTCTCGTTTTTCTCCCAGACGCCGAGCCAGATGTACTCTTTATCGCGCTCTCTGGCTGTGGAAATTGCCTTATCCATAAGCAAAGCGCCAAGCCCCTCGCCCTGATATTTCGACAGGACATATATGCGCTCGATTTCCAGAGAAGTCTTGTCGTTGACGTCAGACTGCGACGGGGCTTCATTCAGCTTCATGTAGCCAGCAAGTTCCTCACCGGAATAAACGAAGAAAAATTCCGTATTACTGTCGCTGAGTTCCCTGAGAAATTTGGCTTCGTCAAACGATGTGGCGAGATAGTTTTCCATATCTTCCGCAGTGTTCATCGGAGCGAATGTTTCGCAAAACGTGCTGATCGACAGGCTGCGGAGTTCGTGCAGGTCGTCCATTGTACAAAGTCTTATTGATGTATCCATTTTCATTTTCTCCTTTAAAACAGAAACAGTCAGACTTGTTTAGCCTGACTGCTGGTAGGTGCTCACCCATTTCACTCTTAATTATATCACCTAAAAAACAGATTGTCAATATACATTCATTCTATAAGCAGAAGCAGTTGCATTCCAACCAAAAATGTGATATAATCTATTCTGTTCACTATTTAAGAAAGAGGTAAATCCATGTCAGAACAGAATACTAACGCTACTTACACACTTTCCCGCGAAACCTACAAGCAGATTAAGAACTTTAACCGTGAGCAAATGCAGCAGTTTGTCGGGCAGATATACAAGAACGCCGAGGAAAGCTGCACCGAATCAGCAATAGACATTGACGAACTCCGTAGCAGAATCGGAGAAATCAAGGGAATTGGCGAGAACAGGCTGAACGAAATTATGGCGGTTATCAGCGAATACTTTAACTCATAAATCCGATTTAAACAAAAACAGACGCAGTTATTTTAGCTGCATCTGTTTTGGCTTTATGGGAGTGGTACGATGATGTACTGCCACTTTTTCGCCGTTGTAGATCTCAATCGGCAGGAATTTTGCAGTGTTCCCCGGCCGAAGCTGCGATATTTCTTTTTTCTGCTTTTCCGCAGTTTCGCGCAGCTGATTGAGAATTTCACAGTGCTTATGAATATGAAGAGTATATGAAACCGAGTGAGTAAGGTTCTTCACAAAATATACTACGAGCTTGTACACATAGAAAAAATATGGTATAATAAACGCAAGGAGCAAATTGTCCCCGCACATAAATTACCCGTAGCTTTGCGCTTATCGAAATATCATTAATATCACACAAAAAAGGAGCCAGCGAATGAACACCGAAAAAACCATCTCATTCATATCCGACCGTAAGCATTACGACATACCCGAAAGCAGTATATTGTATATTTCTATGAAGAAGCAGGACGCATTTATCCACATTTCGGACGGAAGCGTGCTTAAGACGCGCATGACATTTGCCGAGCTTCAGGATACACTCAGCGCTAATTTTATAAGAATAACCCGCGGGTGTCTTGTTTCCGCAATGGCTATCCACAGCGTAGGCAAGCTTATTACTCTGTCAAACGGCGAATCACTGGAATATGCCACGCAGCACCGCAGGGAGATACTGGAGAAATTCCACACGAAACAGCATTCGATAATAGCGTCGCTTGCCGACAACGACAATCCCACTGATAACGAGGAATACCATCAGCACTACAAGTGCTTTGACAGCATTCCCATTGCGTTCACCGACATCGAGATGATTTTCAACGAGGAAAGTCAGGCAGTGGACTGGATATTCCGCTATGGGAACGAGGCGCTTGCAAAGCTTGAGGAATGCCCGCTGGACGTACTTGTCGGCAACACGTTCGGAAGCATTTTCCCCAACATGGATTCAAAATGGCTGCGCAGCTACGAACATTCCGTGCTGTACGGCGAGACCCTTGAAATCGTCGATTACAGCCCCGAGATAGACAAATACCTGCGGATAGTCTGCTTCCCTACGTTCAAGGGACACTGCGGCTGCCTTCTGTTCGATATATCGGAAACGAATTTCTCGGTAGAAAAGACAGTCGGCGAAAAAGCAATGATGATGTATCTGAAAAAGCTGATGGAATAAAAAGTGTTAGCTGTACAGAATTACCCAAACAAAAGCGCCAACATGGAACGAATGGACTTTCGTTCTATGTTGGTGCTTTATTCATTGCGTGTTTGTGCTATTGGTTCCAGATATGTTGACAAATCCAAAAAATAAATGTATAATATAAAAGGTACGGATAACAGGCATTAATACACTAGGAGGGTATAATGAAACTTAAATCATCAATGAAATGGGCGATAGCCGCTGCGGCTACCGTTACAACGGTTACAGTGAGCATGGGGGTGATAGCAAACGCTTACACTTACAATTGGGATGAAACTTCCGGAGGCGGTTACGGTATTTTTGGGGATGGCAATGACAAAACAGAAAAAGAATATTACCGAAAAGGCTATGATTTTGAATTTTCGGAGGAAAACTCTGCGCTGAAGCAGGCGAAAAGATTTGAACTGAGCGTTGATATCGAAGACTACTATTCAAAACAGATTAGTTATAATATGCCTGCGAAGGCGACCATCAGTTTCGGCGGGTACGATGAAAACGGCAACAAGGTTGAAATCGGTCAACTTGTGAAAAATGAGGCTTATTCCGGCGACCTGGAATATTCTCTTGATAATGATAAAATGGCAAGCGGAAAGTTCTGGATGGAGCTTGAGGATCAGTCATACTCAAGCATTGAGTTTAAATCCATAAAGTTCTACGACAAGGACGACCACTGCATACTCTACGGCTGCGCGCAGCCGGACCTTTATTGGAATGATGATAAATGGGGAAATTATGGTCCGTGGACGTTCTATCAGCTTAAAGGTCCCAGACCGATAATTTCGGGGATTCAGAATGACGACGGCACCTATGCGATGAACGCAGAAGTCGTGTCAGGCGGTTTGGCGATGTCGGTAGAAACAAGCAACGATGCAAAATCAGACATATGCAAATTTGAACTTAGTAATGCTGTACAGATCTTCACCATGAACGGCGCCGATGTAACCGGTAAACAGCAGCTCGCATTTAATTCAGCCGAGGGGGCAAACAATGAGTACAAATTTGTATCCGGGGCGTCCGTTGTTCTTAAGGATACCCGAAATCTCGACGCGGACGGTAAACCTACGGAAATTGAGCTTTACAGCGTCAGCACCGAGCAGACCGTAAAGATTGAAAAGATGAAGATCGAGGCGGGCGAGCCTCAGCTTTTGGGCGAACTCCCAACAATAAGCTACGGCGATTATAAAAGCGCCGATGAGCTTCTTGAAGCGTTAAACAATGCCACTCGCGATAAAAACTTCGATGCTCCGAACGTTGAGGGCGCTTTTGTGGACAGCTCCGTTACGGACGATACCGCGCTTTCCAGCAGGGCTTTGATCACCAGCACTGACGGAAGCAGGAAAGTGATAGCAAAGGTGGTTTACGACGAAGTATCGGGCTTTGACCCCGCTTCGCACAAGGCGCAGACGATCACGCTGAAGGCTCATGTCGAGGCAAATGACATTGAATTTAAGGACGGCACAGTCAGGTTTGAAAAGGAGATGAATTGCAGCGCCGATTATATCGACAGCGTAAAAATCAGCAAGCAGCCCAGGACAGACTACGGATACCACGAGGACCTTGACCTCTCGGGCGGCGAACTGACGATCACCTACAACAGCGGCGACACGGAAACCGTACCTATGACAGACGCAAGGGTTTCTGCAGGCGGATTTTACGGCGCGAACGGAGAGTTCCCCGCATACAACTCCGAGGTTGAAGTAACTGTTACATACACCGCCGAAGACGGCGTTTACGACCCTGCCCGCGCGGACGGAGCAAAGTTCTCTGAAACATTTACGGTATCCATCAGGGATCTTTCTAAGCTTGACGCTCCTGTTATCACACCCAACGGAGGCACGTTCAGAGGTTCCGTTGAGGTAAGCATTACGGCGCAGGAAGGCGCAACGATTTTCTACACCATCGACGGCTCTGATCCGACGGCGAACAGCATTAAATACACGGCTCCCTTTACTATCACGCAAGGCACGACCGTAAAGGCTGTTGCAATTAAAGAAAATTGCCACGACAGCGAGATCGCAACTGCTGAATTTACCAGGCGTTCTGGTGGAAGCGGCGGCAGCGGTGGAAGTGGCGGAATACACACCAGACCTGTCTCTCAGAAATTTAACTGGGATGATACCCATAACTATCTTATCAAGCTTCCAGATAACAGCACCGCGAATATATCTCTGAGCGGCAATACCACTGTTCCTGAAAAGGTCGTAGGCGTTATAAAGGACAAAAAACTCACTGTGGAGTTTGTGTATGACAGCGTTAAGAGCTGGGTAATACACGGTGAGAATGTCAGCACAGCTTCTGTGGCTGAGCTTGCGATATCCAACGGAAATGCGGACAGAAGCTCACTCCGCGGCGTGTTCGGAATCGATCTTAAAGTCGATGGCACAAACGTTCCGGCGCAGCTGAAGCTAAACTTCCGCGATGCATTTGCAGAACAGTTTGCAAACGTTTATAAGATGAACGACGGAGTCCTCCAGTTCCATGACTGCGTAAAAGTCGGCAAGGACGGCTCTGTAATCATTTCCGGAACTGACGCGGCCGTCGAATATGTCGTGATGGTGTGCGAATTCAGCGACCTTCCGGGCGACGCCGATAACGACGGCACACTCAGTGCGCTGGACTCCTCTGCGATACTCAAGCAGATAGTAGGCAAGGCGAAATCTGCGAACTCAGTTATGTGCGACTTCGACGGCAACGGAAATGTCAATGCCATGGACGCTTCTGCAATTCTGAAAAGAATGGCTTGTTTGATTTAAATTGTCTTTATCCTCCCCTGCCAGCGCAGGGGAGGTTTTTTCACGTGATGTTGTAGAAAGTCACCTCTAATTTTAGTATTCAATGCCGCGCCGCGCCTGAATCCCCTTTTCATACGGGTGCCTGATGCATTTTATCTCGCTTACATAATCAGCGGACTGCAGGAATATTTCCGCGGGGTCGCGCCCGGTTATCACAAGTTCAGCATTACCGGGCTTTTCGGTCAGGAATGCTTCTGCTGCACGTCTGTCGAGCGCATTCAGCGAATACGCCGCATTGAACTCGTCAATGATCAGCATGTCAACGCTTCCGCTGCGAACCATTCCGTAGCCGCTCGCAAGCATTTCATCGTGGCAGCTCCGGAGTGCGTTCCTGTTTTCCTCGCTCATATTGAACCAGAAGCCGTAATTCCGCTCGCAGCGTTCCAGCGTTATGCCGGGTATATTCCGCAGCACCGCGAGTTCAGCCGTGTCAGCGCCTTTCAGCAGCTGGATAATGTGCACCCGCATTCCTGCGCCGGCCGCCCTTATTGCAAGCCCGATGGCTGCCGTCGTCTTCCCTTTCCCGTCGCCGCAATAAATATGCAAAAACCCCATGCGTTCTCCTTTTCATTTTCCTACCGCGTCCAGCAGTCTGCGCTTTATTTCGTCAAATTCCTGCTGAGTTATCGTCCCATCGTCAAGCAGCGCCCTGTACCGCTGCAATTCGCTCACCGGGTCCGGCTTGGCTGCCTGCGGGTTTGCGGGTTTTCTGCGGAGTTCGCGCTGTATTTTCGCTACCTCTTCCCTGACTTCATTTTCCATGGTTTTGGTCAGGCAGCATTTGCACTTTCCGTTTCTGTAGATTTTCATTATCATCTTTTGGGAGAAAGGTATCTCAAATGTTTCAAGCCAGGGCAGCGTGGTTTTCATCACGATTCTGTGATTATAATGATTTTCGTTAGTCACTTCTATTGCTTTGCCGGAACATGCGCCTAATATCGCGCCTTCCGTCCCCATCAATGCACCGCCTATAAAAGTTCGGATAGTCGCCCCCGGTCTTATAACATCGACATCGACATGAACATCATACTTCAATTGGATAGAACGTATCTTGCTGAACGGTATGACTGCGCAGTCTGTAAACAGCTCCGGGCGAAACAGACGCCGTTGGTGATCAACTGAAAACATAAGTTCTGCGATAAATTCAGGCTTATAGTCAACATGGACCGCACCGCGCCTGAGCAGCTTTTTAAATTCATTTCTCTTTCTGCATTTCTTTGCAATCAGAACCCAAACAGGAATATTTATCGCCAGAACAACGATCAAAGGTATAGCATATACCAAATTTTCCATAATATCACCCAACTACATTATACATCTTTATATTAAAAAGGTCAAGCGGAAACTGCGCTGAATAAGATACAGAAAAGGGCAAGCCGAAGCCTGCCCCGTATAATTAGTCTGCCGTGATGGTAATGCCTGCCGCGAGATCTGCGAGTTCCTTTTCGGTGAGCGTGCCTGCGTCAAGTCCAAATATCGCGAAATACGGCACCTGCGCAATATCATAAGCCATCGCACACTGTGAGCTGCCGCCGTCCCGGAACTCGGGGAACGCTATCGCAGCAGCCCCGGTTTCCGTTGAGGAAACCACGCGGTATCCCGCGCTGTAATCCACCATGCTGGACAGGCCAATTGGAGAATAGATCTGCATTGGCATTGTATCTGCGGAGGTATCTACCTGCGCCAGGGAGCCTGCATGCGTTGTACCAAACTGCATCATGTTGAAATACCCTACATGCCTGCCGTCTTTCAGTACTTCCACAGCCGGAATGCCAGGATTATGCTCATCAGGTTTACTGCTGCTGAGCGTTATCCCGTCCGGGAGCTGGCTGAAAGTTACCGTCCAGCTGTCGCCGGAAAAGCGGTATTTCAAATCAGGCGCGCCGATGATAACCTCAGGCGGCGTAATGCTGGCTGTATCTGTATCACGGTCGACTTCAATGTAATCACCGTAATACTCCGAATACGTTCTTTCTTCCACCTCGGTCATGAACGCTGCGCGAAGCATGACCGACTGGAATTCGCGGTCGTCACCGGCAGAAAGCACGGTCGCATTCCACACTTCGCCCGGTTTGAGAGAAGCGTCCCAGTCAAGGTATCTTTTGCTTTCAAAGGTTCCACCGCCGACATAATAATAAGCGTTCAACGTCAGATATAATTGCGTTTTTCCGTCATCAGCCGTCGGTATCACCCCGGGCACGGTGAATGAAAAATCAAGGCTGCCGTCCGTGTTTTCATTCAGCGAAGCGCTGCCAAGAAGCGTATTCACGGTAGCTTCTGCGTTGGTTTTATCAAGCTCGGGGACTTCCACCGGGTCGGGCTGAGTTGGCGGTGCGGTAGTGGTTTCCGGCGCAGATGTGGCTTCCGGCTCGGGAGAAACTGACGAAGCTTCAATGGTCTGCTTCGCCCCTGAGGTCGTCGGTGTGACTTCCGGCGTGCTTTCCGGCTTCTTACCGGGGTTTGTCAGCAGGCAAACTGCTGCGGCTGCGATGAGTATTACCGCTGCAATGGTTATCCAGAGCGCTGGCTTCTTGGGGTTGAGAATGCTCTTTATACGCTGCTTTATGCTGCTTTCCCCGAAAGCCAGGACTCCGTTCATGGAAATGCGGTTCTGCTTTGCCGACATGTTGAGCAGCGCGTTTGCGTATTCCTTGCGGCTTTCAACGTCAAGTCCCTTTACGGCAAGTTCGTCGCAGGATATCTCCATATCCCGCACCATCAGGAAAAATCCAGCCCACGCCAGCGGATTGAACCAGTGAAGGCACAGAGCCAGCAGCGCTACCGGCTTAACGATGAAGTCAAGGCGGCGTATATGCGTTTTTTCGTGAGTTATGATGAGGTCGCAGCTGCGCCCGGGCAGCCCGGCAGGTACGTATATTCTCGGACGGAAAACGCCCATTACGAACGCGGTGTCGATGTTGCCGCATTCCCAGATATTTTCGCGGAGGTGAACGGCGCCGGAGATTTTCCCGCGCAGTCTTATGCAGGAAATTGCATTCCACAGAATGAACGCTGCCACGCCCGCGATCCAAACCCAGAAAAGTATGTCGTATAGTTCAACGCCATCGCTCACGGGCTGAACGGCTGCTGGCGCATTATTCACGACATTCACCGTGGTCTGCTGCCCTGTTACCGTATCAACGTTAGCCGGCGCTGTGAAAGTCACCCTGCCGCCGTCGGAATTCGCGCTGAACAGGTTGAACAGGCTTGCAGGGCTGGGGAGCGAAAACGGGCACAACAGCCGTATCCCGAGAATTGCCCACAGCATGTAAGAATAGCGCCGTGGCGCCTTTTTCAGCGGAATTCTGAGCAGCATTATCACAGCTGCGATAACGGCGCCGGAAATGCTCATATTAATAAGCGCGTCCATAAATTCTTTCATGTTCAGCCCTCCTCCGTGTATTCATCTATAAGCTTTTTCAGCTCCTCGGCCTCGCTGCGGGTGAGCTTTTCACGGCTCAGGAACGCCGTCAGGAACAGCGGCAGCGAACCGCCGTAGCTTCGCTCAATAACGTCCTCTGAACGCTCAGAAAGCACCTCGTCACGCGGGTGAGTCGCGGTTATCACCGAGTTCTCATTCAGCGCAAGTCCCTTTGTGACAAGCTTCTTTAATATCGTGTATACGGTGGATTTCTTCCAGCCGTATTCCGCAAAGGATTTTTCCACCAGGTCGCCGGATCTGACGGGCTCATCTCTCCAGATGATCTCCAGCAGCTTCATTTCGCTCTCGGGGAGTTTTTTGATGTTCTCCATTTCTGACCTCCTCTTGGTCTATCATTATAGACCTTTTTCTGATTTAAGTCTATCACAATAGACCAGTTTTGTCAAGTGATTTTTTGAAAATAATTTTAAAATATTTTTGCTAAAACCCTTGACAAACAGAAATTTGTGTGGTATAATACATATGCTGTTCTAAAGACAGCAGGCAGTCGAAAGGCTCTAACGGTATTACCGCCTGCCGAGGAATGGGAATGAGATCAAAATCACCTCCCTTCTGTTCTTTGACAGAGGGGATTTTTTTCTTGCTCTCCTTGAACTGAACAGCGCAAATTTAGTAAAGGAGTGAATTAACATGCCTAGTAAAAGCGTACTCGAACAGAAGCAGGCTTATGTTGCTGACTTAGCTGAAAAGCTCAAGAACGCAGCCGGCGGTGTTCTCGTTGACTACAAGGGTATCTCTGTTGAGGCCGACACAAAGCTCCGTAAGGATCTGCGTGATAATGGCGTTGACTACTTCGTAGTAAAGAACACACTGTTAAAGCGTGCAGCTGAGATCGCAGGGATCGAGGGACTTGAGCCCGCACTTTCCGGCACAACAGCTATCGCTCTGACCGCTGAGGACATCATCATTGCCCCCAAGCTCCTGTTCAAGCAGACCGAGGCTCCCGACAGCACTTTCGCTATCAAGCTCGGTTTCATCGACGGCAAGGTAATTTCTAAGGAAGAGGTTGAGGCTTACGCTAAGCTGCCCTCCAAGGAGACCCTGCTTTCTCAGCTCGTATTCATGCTTCAGTCCCCGATCCAGAGAGTTGCCATCGCACTCAACGAGATCGCAAAGAAGAACGAAGAGCAGTCCGCTTGATTGCGGCATTCCGACTGGCAGCCTGAGCGCTGACCACGAGGACAAACTTACTGCGTGAAAAGCGCACATCAAAATTTATTTATGGAGGATACTAAAATGGCATCTGAGAAGATTTTAGCTATGATCGAAGAAGTTAAGGCTCTTTCCGTTCTCGAACTGAACGAGCTGGTTAAGGCACTTGAGGAAGAGTTCGGCGTTTCCGCTGCTGCTGTTGCTGCTGCTCCTGCAGCTGGCGCTGGCGCTGCTGCTGCTGAAGAGAAGACTGAGTTCGACGTTGTTCTCGCTTCCTTCGGTGACGCTAAGATGGGCGTAATCAAGGCTGTTAAGGACGTTATGGGTCTTGGCCTTAAGGAAGCTAAGGAGCTCGTTGAGGCTGCTCCTAAGACCCTTAAGGAAGGCGTTTCCAAGGCAGAGGCTGAGGAGATCAAGGCTAAGCTCGAAGAGGCTGGCGCTAAGATCGAGCTCAAGTAATTCTGGCTCAACTTACACAACCGATAATACCCCGGTCGTAAGATCGGGGTATTTTTTATTTATCCCTGCCCGACTGCTTTTCCCGCGGGGGACTTCTGAACAATTCGCGCAGGCCGAACGCCAGCAGAAACAGCGCGTACAATTTCCGCAGCAGCTCATTACCGATAAGCTGCGAACCGAGGGTACCGAGTATTGCGCCGACAATTCCACCCGGGACAAGGCTCAGCACAAGCTTTCTGTTTATAAGCCCGGCGCGCCAGTGCATCACCACTGAAATCAGTGCGATGGGTAGGAAGAACAGCAGATTTATGCCCTGCGCGTCATGCTGGGGCATTCCCTGGAACATAGTCAGCCAGATAAGCAGGACGAACCCGCCGCCAAGCCCCATTGAAGCAACAACGCCGGAAAGCACGCCAACAACTGCCTGTATCATGTAAAAATCCCCCTGACTGCAGCCGCGCAGATAAGCGCCCCGAACAGCCGCTGGAGCCACACCGCACGCACTTTCCTCAGGAACAGCGCGCCCGCGACCGCGCCAGCCGCTCCCCATGGAACGTACCCCCACGCCTCACCAACGTCAATGCCGCCGCTGAAGAAGTACGACGCCGCTGCAGTCAGGCTGAGCACAAATATCACCGCGACTGAATTTGCATGAGAGCTGCGCACGGCGTCCACAGGCGCTTCTCCGGAATTTCGCTGCTCGTATTCCAGTATCGGCACTGCGGCTACTCCTCCCCCGCTGCCGAAAAATCCATTCAGAAATCCGCAGAGCATTCCCTCAAAAAATCTCTTCAAAACACATCACCCCGGAATATTTTCTGCAGATATCCCGGGGTTATTACTGTCATATTATGGCTTCACTTGCGATATATCTCACGGTGGATAGTGCTCATCACGCCGTCAAAATCCGCTTTGCTCAACGGACGGTTCGTCATCAGCCGCAGAGGTAATGCGGCGCATTTTCCGTAAAATTCCGGCTGGAAGTATTCACCGTCGTTCAGGTGCATTCCCATGCGCTGGTAAAACGCTATCCTGCGCCGCTCGGCTTCACCCTCGGGGGGTTCCACTTCAAGCACTATCAGCGAACTGCAGTAATGCTCCATAAACCTCTGAAGCATGTCAGAACCTCTTCCCTGCCCACGCAGACTTTCATCAACGGCAAAGTGCTCAACAAAAACAAGCCCGTTTTTTTCCAGGTCGTAGTAATTCATGAACGCAGCTGGAATTCCCTCTGGCTCATAGCACAGGCAGCGGAATTCCCGGCGCTCAAACTCGGAATAATGAAACCGCTCGCTTCCCCGCTCCGTCGGCGGGAATGAGTATTCCATTATGCGGTACAGCGCTGAGAATTTCTCCATCGGCATCGGCGAACTGCCGGAATAGAACATGTATTCACTCATTTATTTCACTCCTTATGGGAACATCTAAAAACCGATTTGAAAAGGGAAAATGGGTAGAGTGCGCCGAATGCTAGGAAAGCCGACGAAGTAAGGCTGTATGCCTTACGAGGAGGTTTGACGAAGCAGGCGGTGCGCTATACACATTTTCACTCAAACAAGGTTTTTAGAGGTGACCTTAAGAACATTATAGCAGATTTCATAAGAATATTCAAGAGCGCGCCCCGGGACTTCTGAAAAATCCCGGGGCGTCGTTATATTCAGGCGAGTCTGATGAACGCCGCTGAGCAGGGAGCCGCAGTAACTTTTCCATCTGCAAGCTGAACTGCCCCGAGGCTGTAGAGCGTTTCCGCAGCATTTCCGTCAAATGCGAATGAAGCCTCGTTCTCCGACGGATTGAGCACCACGAGAATGCGCTCGTTTTCGGAACTTCTGATATACGCGAGCGGATAACCGTTCTTCTCGGAATGGACGAAATCTATCGCGCCAAGGCTCTGGAGCGGCTTTTCTGCCATTCTCACAGAGATCAGCTTCTTAACTTCGCTGCGCAGTGAATGCGGGTCGGCAGACTGCGAACGCGCATTCGGACGGTCGCTGTCAGGGTCGAGGGGAATATACAGCTTATCCGCGTCAGCAGTGGAAAATCCTGCATTCGCGCCGTCGTCCCACTGCATGGGCGAGCGGGAACCAGTCCTGCCATAACCGCCCTCAACGGAAGTCAGCCCCTCTACATAGCGCATGCCTATCTCGTCGCCGTAATAAATGAACGGCGCGCCGGGCATGGAAAGCAGGAACGCGAACGCGATTTTCAGCCTGTCGCCGTGAACCCATTTTGCAAGCCTGTCCATATCGTGGTTCCCCGAGGGAATGCAGATAAGCCCCTTATGGCCGGACTTCTCGCTGCTCTCGACGTATTTCCTGACAAACTCGCTGCAGTCTCCCCTGCCCTCAAAGAACGGCTCTCCATAGCGGAAGAGGTCGTTGTAATGCGACGGCCCGAAGTGCAGCAGGAAGTCCATGTGGAAGCCTCCCTGCAGGCTCTTGTCCGGCTCGCCCCACTCAGATACCATGGCTGCCTCGGGGTATTCCGCGTCAAGGAAGCCGCGTATATCCTGCCAGAGTTTTATCGTGCCCTTTCCGTCCTCGTCGTTCTTCACAAGGGAGCCTGCCATGTCCACGCGGAAGCCGTCGCAGCCCTTTGAAAGCCAGAAGCGCATAACGTCCTTCATTGCATTCCTTGTAGCCAGCGCGCCCTCGGAATCCATGCTCTGCTGCCAGGGTCTTTCCGGCTTGTAGTAGCCGTAATTCAGCGCGGGCTGGTGCGTGAAGAAGTTGACCGCGCAGCTTCCGTCACGGTCCGAAATTCCTCTCAGGGAGCCGTAACCGGTGGGCTCTTCCCATATGCTGTCGGTCCAGACATAGCGGTCTGTGTACTCGTTGCGCCCGGCTTTCATCGATTCCAGGAACCACGGGTGCTTCCAGGAAGTGTGACCGGGCACAAGGTCGAGGAGCACGTGCATTCCGCGCTTGTGGGCTTCGTTGAAAAGCCGCACCAGGTCGTCGTTAGTGCCGTATCTCGGCGCTACCTTGCAGTAGTCCGCAACGTCGTACCCCGCGTCACCGAACGGTGAATCAAAGCACGGGTTGAGCCACAGCGCGGTACAGCCAAGTTCCGCAATATAATCAAGCTTGCTGATGATACCGGGTATATCGCCTATTCCGTCGCCATTGCTGTCGCAGAAAGACTGCGGGTAGATCTCATAGAATACTGCATTGTCCAGCCATTCGGGTCGTCTGTTCATATTTGTTTCCTCCTTGAGCGGGTTGATTTTTTCTTCTCTGTATGATATAATACTACACAAGGGCCTACTTTTCTACTGAAAAAATACCCAATACTGATACTATAGTACTTTTGGAGAAAGACAAGCATGAACGTTACCGCTTCAAAGGAACAGAGAGACCACAGCAGCGACTTCAAGCCGTTCAGCTACTACAAGTGCGATATTCCGGGGTACTTTTCCAATGTCCCGCTGCACTGGCACCCGGAATTTGAGCTGAACTTTATCCGCGAGGGCAGCGCGGAATTCATCTGCGGGGACGAGAAATTCACCGCTTCTGCCGGGGATATCGTGGTTTTCCTGCCGGATATGCTGCATTCCGTCAGCCGTGACGGCGACAGGCACTGCGCATATGACACGCTGGTTTTCGGGGCTTCCATGCTTGGCGCGCAGGACACCGACCGCAGCGCCGCAGAATACATCAGACCCCTGAGCGGAAAATGCGGTATATGCAGCCGCATTGGCGCAGACCACCCGTATCACGCGGAACTCCGCACCTGCGCGGAGCAGATATTCTCCTGCGCGAAAGGCGACAGCGCAATGCTCGACATGCTGCTGAAAAGCGAGCTCATGCGGTTCTTCTGGCTGCTTTATGAAAGCGGGGACATATTCCCGCTGAAAGAAACGGACAGCGGCAACGCAGAACTCATCAGACCCGCAATACAGTTCATCAACCGGAATTACGCGGAACATATAACCATAGACATGCTCGCGGAAATAACGCACCTCAGCCGCAGCTACTTCATGGGCTGCTTCCGCAGGGCTGCGGGCACCGGCGCAATGGAATACGTGAACCAGGTACGCACCCGCGCCGCAGTGCGCCTGCTGGAAACAACGCGCCTGGGCGTATCGGAAATCGCATATGAGTGCGGCTTTAGGAACCTCTCGAACTTCAACCGGAAATTCAGGGAAATAACCGGCGTCACCCCGTCGGAATACCGCAAAGGCGCTCTCCGCATTAAACCCGGGGGTTGAAATCCACACGAATCTATGGTATAATCTTATTTGTATGGGAACCTCTAAAAACCGGTTTGAAAAGGGAAAATGGGTAGAGTGCGCCGAATGCGATGAAAGCCGACGAAGTAAGGCTGTATGCCTTACGAGGAGGTTTGAAGAAGCAGGCGGTGTGCTATACACATTTTCACTCAAACAAGGTTTTTAGAGGTGACCTTATACTCAATTTGAAAGGCGGTTAATATGAACATAAAGAAAATGCTGCTCACTGCCGCAGCAATAGTCCCGCTGACCCTGCTCAGCGCCTGCGGTGAACTCCCAGAACTGCGGCTCGGCACCGGCAATCCCGGCGGCATATACTACCAATACGGCACGTCCCTGCGGGAACTGGACGAAAGCGGTCTGGCAGTCAAAAAGACTGAAGGCTCCCAGGCAAACATGCGCCTGATGAAAGAGCGTTTCCTTGACCTTGCTATCGTTCAGAGCGACGTCCTCGCAGAAGCGGTCAGCGGAACCGGTGATTTTGAAAACGAGCCTGTAAGCGGCGTAAGAGCTGTCGCGGGGCTGTATTACGAGGCATTCCAGATAATAGTGCGCAGCGATTCGGGGATAGACGAAATAACCGACCTTAAGGACAAGAAAATGTCCGTCGGCGAAGCAGGCTCCGGAGTGGCAAAGAATGCGGACTATCTGCTCACTTCCGCAGGAATTTCAGCAAATTCCGTTGAAAAGATGAACATGTCCTATGCGGAGTCTGCTGCCGCGCTGGAAAAAGGCGACATCGACGCATTTTTCGTAGTCCTCGGCGCACCCTCCACAGTGGTGACTGAACTCGCTGAAAGCACTGATATAAACGTGCTCCCGCTGGACGAGCGCACCATCAGCGCAATGACCGACATATACGACGGATATTTCAGCATGACTATCCCCGCAGGAACTTACCGCGGGCTGGAAACTGATATTCCCACGGTTGGGGTAAAGGCTGTGCTCACGGCAGACAGCAGGGTGAATGCGGAACAGATACAGAAGATAACCTCCATGCTGTTCAGCGAAAGCGGCAGCATAAAATACACCGTGCAGGTGCAGGAACCCGATCTGGATTTTGCTGTCGTAGGTATCCCGTGCAGCTTCCACGAGGGCGCTGCGCGGTACTACGAAAGCGTCGGGTTAACGGTGAGCACGGACCCGTCCGCCACTGGCAGCGGAATTTCGTTCACCGCGCACAACGACTAAGGAGGTCACATCTTGCACGTTCTCAATATTGATATGTACCAGACTCTTGCGGCTGCGGTGGGAGTTCTGTTCGTGGGAGGTTTTCTGAAAAAGAAAATACGCTTTCTGGAAACTTTCTGCATTCCCGCGCCGGTGGTGGGGGGAATAATATTCGCGGTGGCGTCCTGCCTGCTTTACGTTTTCGGCATTGTGGAATTCAGCTTCGACGAAACGCTGAAAAACGTCTGCATGGTCATGTTCTTTACCTCGGTGGGATTTCAGGCAAACATCAAAGTTCTGCGCGCCGGTGGGCTTAGTCTGCTTATATTCCTGGTGTGCCTTTTCGCGCTGATAGTGGTGCAGAACCTCGCGGCAGTCGGGCTTTCTGAGGTGCTGGACATCAGCCCGCTCATTGGCATGTGCACCGGTTCTATCCCCATGGTCGGTGGTCACGGGACTTCCGGCGCATTCGGTCCGGTGCTGGAGGATTTTGGCATTGAAGGCGCGACCACGTTCTGCACGGCTGCGGCTACATTCGGGCTTATCATCGGCTCGCTGATGGGAGGTCCTATCGCGCGCAGGCTCATAATCAAGCACGACCTGATGAAAAACGTCGTAACTGAAGACGCAACGCTCCTCGAAGAAGAGGAGCAGAAGCATCACCGTTCCGTCAGCATGTACGCCCCGGCTGCATATCAGATTGCTATTGCAATGGGTATCGGCACAATAGTTTCATGGGCGCTTTCCCTTACAGGAATGACATTCCCGATATATATCGGCTCGATGATAGTCGCTGCATTCATGCGGAACATCGACGAATACACCGGCAAGTTCCATATACATATGGGCGAAATAAACGACATCGGAGGTATCTGCCTTTCGCTGTTCCTCGGTATCGCTATGATAACCCTCAAACTCTGGCAGCTGGCTGAACTCGCGCTGCCGCTGGTGGTTCTGCTGATGGCGCAGGTGATAATCATGGCGCTGTTTTCCTACTTCGTGGTGTTCAACGTCATGGGCAGGGATTACGACGCGGCTGTGCTGAGCGCCGGGGTGTGCGGCTTCGGCATGGGCGCTACTCCTAATGCGATGGCTAATATGCAGGCTATCACGGAGAAATTCGCGCCGTCTGTCAAGGCGTATCTGCTGGTCCCCATCGTTGGAAGCATGTTCGCTGATTTCATCAACAGCCTGGTCATAACTTTCTTTATCAATTTCCTTAACTGACGCGGTTTAACGGAGGTAATCATGAAAGACAAGAAGCAGAAGATCGACTACTTTTCAGACAACCTGGCATTTCCGGAGGTGCACGTCAATTCACAGGTCAACACTACTGACGACCAGGAGGAAACCCCGGAGGGAAACGGCGACGTCGTTTTCGACAACCTTGCAGTCCCCGAGGTAAAAATCAGGAAGCAGGACAAGAAACGCTGAAATTATCCCCCGTAACGCACCGTGGCTTTTCAGCCAGTGAACTCAACCGCGCTGGAAAGATGGCGCAGCAAAAAATGAGGTGTTGAATGGAACTTATTTCAAACTACATGCATAACGACGATCAGCGAGGCATGCTGAACGAACTCACCCGAAAAACGTTCTTCTTCGACTTTGAGGACTGGGTGCGCGGTGGTTTCTGCGAGGGCGATTATATCCCGTTTTCATTCGTGGAGGGCGACAAAATGCTGTCGAACGCCTCCGCAAATATCATGAAATTCCGGCAGAACGGCGTTCAGCGGAATTACATTCAGATAGGCACTGTAATGACCGACCCGGAACACCGCAATAAAAAGCTTGCGGGAACGCTGATAAGGCGCATTCTCGAACAGTTTGATGGAAAGTGCGACGGTTTTTACCTCTTCGCGAATCTGGGTGCGCTGGAATTTTACAGAAAACTAGGCTTCCATGAAGCCACCGAATACCGCTGGTCGCTCCGTCCGGAATTCCGCAGGGACGCCGTTAGTGCTGGCGCATTCCGCAAAGCTGAGGGCGAAAGGCTGCGCGCGGAATATATCGAAGCTGTACGCAGCGGTGCGGAATATTCCGCAATGGAACAGCTGAACAGATTTTCGCTTCAGATGTTCTACACCGCCGACCTGTCCGATGTGTATTATGCAGAGGACATAGACTGCTTTGCCGTGATGGAGAGGGACGGCGGCACGCTCCACCTGAAATCAGTCGTGAGCCGCTCGCGCGTTCCACTCTCAGCGGTGATATCCCACATCAGCTGGGAATTCCACGCGCTTGACCTCGGTTTCACGCCCTGCCCAGAGGAAGCCGGAATGTTCAGTTGCACTCCGTATAACGGCGGCAATGATTACCGGCTGTTCTTCATGGGGAACGCGATAAAGGACGTTGAGCGAAACCGTTTGATGTTCCCGGAGCTTTCACATGCATAAAGATGGCGCCCTGATCCGGCAGGGCGCTTTTTTCATGATCACGTGATTTACCACTTGACAAATCAAATTTATTGTGGTATTATATATGTGGTTAGGGAAAGCTAACGCACTGCGGATAATTTCCGCTATGTTTTTTGTCTGCTTGTTAGCCTATTCTAACCGAATAAATACATAATTATCGGCAGAAGATAGGAGAAAGCTATGTCATCGGAAGAATGCAGGCGTTTTGAAAAGAAGCTCGCCTTTCACACCGCTCCGTCATTACTCGGAATAAAGTGTGCAAGCCTGCTCACGCTGTCGCGCAGCGAATTCGACATAAGCGGCAACGCGCGCAGGTTCAACCGCAGGGCTGCCGCAAAGGGTCTGAAAATAAAGGTGCTGCGCGAGGAATGCGCCTGCCGTGACCGCTCGCTGATACTCGTATACAGCGAAGGCAAGCTTGCTGAACGGCTTAGCTGCAAGGAAGCAAGGGAACTCCTCAGCGAATACGGCTACGCAGAAAGCATGTCGCTTGAGCAGGCTCTTGAAAGGCTCTCACAGCGTGCGGCGCGCGATGAATTCCCGCATGAGATAGGCATTTTTCTTGACTACCCGGTGGAGGACGTACGCGGATTTGTACAGAACAGCGGCTGCAACTACAAGCTGTGCGGCTGCTGGAAGGTCTACGGCAGCGTGGAAAGCGCCCGCAGGAAATTCGCGGCCTACGACAAATGCAGAGATTATCTTTGCAGAAAACTCGAACAGGGCGAGGATATTTACCGTGCCCTGAAGATATCATAAGGAGGATATCATCATGAAAACAGCAGTTATTTACTGGAGCGGAAGCGGAAACACAGAGGCAATGGCAAAGGCAGTCGCAGAGGGCGCCGGCGCTGAACTTTTCATTGTTTCCGATTTTTCCGGCGATGTTGCAGAATATGACAGACTCGCTTTCGGCTGCCCTGCTATGGGTGCGGAAAACCTTGAAGAGAGTGAATTTGAGCCGTTCTTCGCTGAGAACGAGGACAAGCTTTCCGGCAAGAAAGTTGCTTTGTTCGGTTCCTATGGCTGGGGCGACGGCGAATGGATGCGCGAATGGGCTGAACGCGTAAAGAACGACGGCGCAGTACTTGTCAACGACGAGGGGTTCATCGTCAACGAAGCCCCCGACGACGCTGCACTCGCCGACTGCAAGGCACTCGGCGCAAAGCTCGCTGAATAAGACAACTCGTTTTGCTGACGTGGACGAAATCTACCTTTCCTACGTCCTACGCAGCGTTTGATTTTCGGTGAGTTTTCACCGGATATAGTGTTCGCCTGCTTTTTTCCTTAATTCCTTTGCCATGTACTGTTCCGCAGCGCATGGTATTTTTTTAGGCAAATGTGATATTTATGTGACGTATATTCCAGCGCGCTTGACAAATTCTTTCGGTAGGGATATACTATATTGTAACAGCCGCAGGAAATCCAGGGGGTGGAAATATGACAGATACAAACACCGGTCTTTCCAATGAACAAGTTGCCGAAAAGATAAGCCGCGGTGAAAACGCGGGCAACTCCTCAGTCAAGTCAAAAAGCGTCGGGAAAATTCTCGCGGACAATATATTCACGCTGTTTAACCTGATAAACGTTATTATAGCCGTATTAGTGTTCCTGGTGGGAGCATACCGCAACATGCTCTTTATGGGCGTCATTCTCTGCAATATCGCGATAGGCATTATTCAGGAAATACGCTCAAAACGCATCATCGACCGTCTTTCACTTATTTCAGCGCCTAAAGCTCACCTGCTCAGAAGTGCTGAAGAGCAGATCCTGCCGGTTTCGGAGATAGTGCCCGGAGATATAATGCTCCTCGCAGCGGGGCGGCAGCTTTGTGCCGACGGTGTGCTTTCCTCCGGCGAGATAGAGGTGGACGAGAGCCTGCTCACCGGCGAAAGCGACACGATACTCAAGCGCCCGGGGGACGCGCTGTATTCCGGCAGTTTCGTCGTTTCAGGCAACGGAAAGGCAGAAGCCACCGCGGTAGGCGCCAATGCTTACGCCAACAAGATTGCCGCAGGTGCAAAGAGATCCAAAAAGCGCCGCTCAGAAATGATGGACGCGATAAACAAGATCATTTCCACGATATCGGTGTGCATTCTTCCGTTTGCGCTGGTGCTTTTCTCTAAAGCGCTTTTCGTCGCGGGACAGAACATTCAATACAGCGTGACCAGCACCGCAGCCGCTATAATAGGCATGATACCCGAGGGACTTGTGCTGCTCACCAGCATTGCGCTTGCGGTAAGCTCGATACGGCTCGCACGCAGGCGCACTCTCTGCCAGGACCTCTACTGCGTTGAGAGCCTTGCCCGTGTGGACGTGCTGTGCCTCGACAAAACCGGCACTATTACAACCGGCAACATGCAGGTAACGGAAGTCATTCGGCTTGATGAGGAATTCTCGCCGGAGCCGGCGCTTTCTGCGATTTCTTCCGCACTTGGCGCCGAAAACCAGACAATGGCTGCGGTCGCACGGAAATTCTCAGAGGGCACCGGAATGAACTGCATTAAAACCGAGCCGTTTTCCTCTGCGAGAAAATGGAGCGCAGCGCAGTTTGAGGAAGCTGGAACATTAGTCCTCGGGGCGCCGAATTTCGTTCTCTCAGCCGACAAATACGCCGAAATAAGCCAGATTTGCACCGAATACTCACAGAAAGGAATGCGCGTGCTTCTTCTGGCGCAAAGCAATGAGGCGCTGCCGGACAGGGCGCTGCCCGCTTCCCTTTCGGCAAAGGCGCTGGTGGTGCTTTCCGACGAGATACGCGATAGCGCGCCGTCTACGCTGGATTATTTCCGCAGGCAGGGGGTGGAGCTTCGCGTTATTTCAGGCGACGACCCGGTGACGGTATCGAATGTCGCTGCAAAAGCCGGGCTCCCCGACGCCGGGAATTACGTTGACCTCTCTTCCCTCTCCGACGATGAGATCGACGACGCCGCGCAGAAATACACGGTTTTCGGCAGGGTCACGCCGTCGCGCAAGCTGGCGCTGGTGAAGTCCCTGAAAACGCACGGACACAAGGTCGCGATGACCGGCGACGGCGTGAACGACGTACTCGCCCTGCGCGAAGCCGACTGCTCAGTGGCTGTGCAATCAGGGAGCGACGCAGCACGGTGCGTTTCGCAGCTTGTTCTGCTGGACAGCGACTTTTCGTCAATGCCCCTCGCAGTAGAAGAGGGACGGCGCTGTATCAACAACATTCAGCGTTCAGCGGCGCTGTTTCTCGTCAAAACGATATTCTCGTTCCTGCTGGCGGTAGTGTTCCTGTTCTCATCGTCCGCGTACCCGTTCCAGCCTATCCAGCTTACGCTGCTCAGCGCGCTGTTCATCGGCGCTCCGTCGTTCCTGCTGGCGCTGGAGCCAAACAAGGAACTTGTAAAGGGCAGTTTCATTGCAAACGTGCTGAAAAAAGCGCTCCCGGGTGGTCTGACTGTCGTGCTCGGAATTGGCGCGCTGCTGGTCCTGCAGAATATCTTCAGCATTCCGCAGGAAAGCCTTTCCGTTATGGCAGTCTATCTCACGGCAGGCGTACTGTACGGGGTCCTGTTCAGGGTGTGCAAGCCTTTCCGGAAGTGGCATATCGCAATGCTTATCGCGGTCCCTGCGGTGTTCTGCGGGGCGTGCTGGCTGGTAAGTCCGCTGTTCTACATCGTTCCGCTGAATTTCTACGAGTGGCTATGCATGGCTGTTTCTATTCCCTGCGCGCTGGTCGTATTCTGGGGGCTTGTCAAACTCCTTGGTAAGATACTTTCGCACTGGTCCGGGGGATTTCCACCAATGCCGCGGGCAAAGCGCTTCTTTGCCACGGCTGTGCTGGTGCTTTCTGCAGTTTACGCAGTATGGCTTGCAGTCGTGCTGACGGATTACCTCGCGCTTTCCCACGGAATGGCGCCGATATTCGCACAGCCCGCGTCTGACGGGTCGCTGAACGGTGTTTTATATTCGGTGAGCGATGGAATTATGCACGTTTTCGGGCATGATATCACTGTATAACACAAATCCCCCTGTAACCCGTGGCAAAAAATGAATTTTAAAAACCCGCTTCGCGGGCACAAATCGACTTTTTCGACAAGCTATCCCCTGCATTCATCGTGCAGGGGATTTTTTTATTTGTCCGCGTCGTCGTTGTTCTTTCTCAGCCTGATGGACTGCCTTACAGGCTCCGGCTCGGGCTGCTCGTGGTATTCCGGCGCTTCGAACCAGAAAGTGCTCCCCTTTCCGACCTCGCTGTCGGCGCCGTACCTGAACCCGTGCTGCTCCAGCACGTTCTTTACAATAGACAGACCTATGCCGCTGCCCATCTTGGCGCGCTTGTGGGTCTTGTTCCGCTCGCTGACTTTGTAGTATCTGTCCCATATGTAGGGCAGATATTCCGGAGCGATGCCGTCGCCGTGGTCGGTGACTTCAAAGCGCATAAGCCCCGGCTCCTTGCGGTAGAGCCTAACGATGACCGTGTTGTCGTCGCCGGTGTAGGTGACTGCATTGTTGATGAGGTTATACACCACCTGCTCCAGCTTTGTTACGTCGGCATTTATCATTATTCCGTCGTCGGCGTGGAGCTCAATGATTATACCGTCGTTCTCTTTGAGGATATCAAAGCGCGAAATCACACCGGAAAGCCGCTCCGAAAGGTCAAACACCGACATATTCATTTCTGTAACGCCCGCCTGCAGCTTCGACAGGTCAAGTATGTCGTTGACCAGCGAGGAAAGGCGGTCCGTTTCGTCTATGATGACTTTAAGGTGACGCTCGCGCTTTTCCGGATTATCGCCGGAAAGGTCGCGTATCATTTCTGCGTATGCCTTTATCATAGTCAGCGGAGTGCGCAGGTCGTGGGAAATGTTCGCCATGAGTTCCCGGCGCAGGTCATCGGATTTCGCTATCTCCCTGGAAGCGTCCTGCAGGGTCGCCGCAAGCTGCTTTATCTCGTTGAAATCCTTGTCGTCGATCGTGGCGTCGAACTTACCCTGAGGCAACTCCTTGGCGTGCTTGTTTATCCTTATTATGGGGTTTGTGAGCCTGCTAGCGAAGAACGCCGAGATGAACACCGTCAGCATCATGATTATCACCGCAACGAACAGGAACTGCCGCTGGAAAATCGCCATCGTGCTGCCGACCGGTTCCATATAGCTGCAGATGAATATGAACGCGTCCGGGTCGTCCTTGTCGCCGATATAGGTGCACATGGTGAGGACTGTGTTGTTCTCGCGCTCATCGCGGAACTTCTCATAATATATGCCCGTGTCAGAATCCAGCGCCGCCTGACGATACTGCGTCTTGTCAAGCTGGTACATGGACTGGCTTCCACCGAGGTAATCAACCACGCCACGGTAATACGGCGTAGTCAGCTCGATGTACATTTTGTTCTTCCACGCAATTCTGGTGACAGCCGCGTTAAAATCGTCGCCGTTATCGTTGCTGACAGTCCAGCTTGCCTTTATATACGCCATTGCTTCCGCGATCTCGTAGGATTTCATCCACTCATAGAACATCGGGAACATAGCAATCAGAAACACATATGTGAAAACGAGCATTGCAATGACTATCGCTTCAAAGCGCACCCAGACGTTGAATTTAATGCTCCTGAGGAATTTCATCAGTTAGCCTCGAATTTGTAGCCCATTCCGCGTAGTGTAACGATGTAGTTGCGATACGGACCGAGATTGTTCCTGAGCATCTTTATGTGTGTATCTATCGTGCGGTCGTCTCCGAAGAAGTCGTATCCCCACACCTCTTCGAGAAGCTTGTTGCGGGTCAGCGCGATATTCTTGTTGCGAACGAGGTAGAAAAGCAGGTCGTACTCCTTGGGAGTGAGGTTCGCCTTTACGCCGTCGATATACACGTCGCGGGAGGTAAAGTTTATCTCCAGCCCACCGAACTTCACCGTTTCAGGCGCAGGCGCAGCGGGCGCTGCAGCAGCGGAATTCCGCTTGACTATCGCGTTCACTCTCGCCATGACTTCCTTCGGCGAAAAGGGCTTGACAACATAGTCGTCGATACCCAGCTCAAAGCCGAACAGCTTGTCGTACTCCTCTCCCCTAGCGGAAAGCATGAGCACCGGAATCTGCTTTATCTTGCGTATCTCCTTGCACGCGGAATATCCGTCCAGGCGCGGCATCATAACGTCCATGATGATTATGTCGTAGTCGTTGTTCTTCACCATTTCAACCGCCTGCATGCCGTCGCACGCTTCGGATACCTGGTGTCCCTCAAACTCCGCATATTCCTTGATGACCTCGCGGATATTCTCTTCATCGTCAACAACAAGAATTCTGTACATGATATCATCTCCTATTTCAATTAAGCCACAAACTGTTTCTTTTCACAATAGATTTTTCTGCTGAAATCAGGCGCTCTGTTCAAGAACGCCGTTATCAGCACTGTTTCCCTGTGCTAATGATTATAACCCACAAATATGAACACGGCGTGAAAACTCACTGAATTTTAGCTGTGTATGTCGGTTTTTTCTCCAAAGAACCGCACCACCTCAAGCATCATCTGCTCAGGCATATCGGGCAGGTCGGTGACATAAGGCACGATCTCCGGAGTATCGAAACGCATGTAAGACCCGGGGAACGCCTCCACCCAGGGGATATCAAGTATCGCTTCCACCTTTCCACCGCGGTGGTTCAGTGAGAACGTTCCCCCGCAGGACTTCGCGAACCGCTCTATTATCGGAATGCCGAATCCCAGCCGCTGGTATGTGAAATTTATATCCAGCCTGTCCCTGAAATCCTCGCGGGTATACATTATGTTCTCATTGACGATCTTTATTTCGATGTACTTTCGCTTGTGCACAGTGGTCTGGTAGACCGTCATCACCGGCGAGGTATCCTCCGGGGAATACAAAAGCGCATTCTGAATGGCGTTGACAAGCGCCACCGTCGCCCTTCTGCTGTCAGCGAATGCATTCAGCTCCTCAAGTTCAACGAACACCTCAACGTGCCTGCCGCATTTGGCAAGCGCGGCATTGCACCGCTCTCCGAGGGATCTGCACAGCGCGCCCATGTCCATTATCTGGCTGCCGTTCTTGTCCAGCAGCATTCCCGCGTATTCAAACGCGTTCTTTGAAGCGGTGGAAATGTTCATAACGGACTGCTCCACGCTCAGCACATCGGAAAGGGCAGGAAAATCCTCCCTTTCCATCAGCGTCCCGCGCAGTTTTTCAGCGCCTGCCCAAATCTTCGACAGATTGGACTCCACCACTGTGAACAGCGGCAGCACGCTGGAAGCGAGGTCTGCCCTCTCCGCGATATTCTGCGCTTCCTTTATTGAAATGAACTCGCAGATATACGCGTCGCTTTCGCCAGCGGAATTCTTCACCGGCATTATGCGGCAGCACCAGTACTTATCGTCGCGGTAGAACGATGCCTCCGTAATATCGTGCATCGGGTTCGGGACTGCTTCTGCAAGATAGGACAGCAGATTTTCTCCCTCGGGAAGCATCTCGCAGCCAACAACGCATTTCAGCGTGCTGTCAAGGCAGGCGATTTTGTCCAGCCTGCCCGAAAACAGCGAAAGGTACGGCTGCAGCAGATTTCTGATATCCGGCATGCGTTACTTCATCAGCTCTTCCATCTCGTCGATAAGTTCGCCGAAAAGCTTCAGCGCGTCAGTTACCGGCTTGGTGGAAGTCATGTCAACGCCTGCGCCGCGGAGCAGCGAGATAGGATCCATGGAGCAGCCGCCGCTCAGGAAGCCGATGTAGTCCCTGACGGCAGGCGCGCCCTCTTTCAGAATTCGCTGGCTGAGCGCGATCGCGGCTGAAAATCCCGTTGCATACTGATATACATAGTAGTTGTAGTAGAAGTGCGGAATACGCGCCCATTCCATGTCAAGTTCATGGTCGATGACGATATCCTCGCCGTAATACAGCAGGTTGAGTTTTCTGTAAAGTTCGCACATAACGTCGGCGGTCAGGCTCTCGCCATTCTCTGCCTTCTCGTTTATCATCAGCTCAAACTCTGCGAACATAGTCTGACGATAAAGCGTTGTGCGGAACTGCTCCAGGAAGTAGTTTATGAGATAAGCGCGGCGCTTCTTGTCGGTGGTTATCTTTAAAAGGTGCTGCATGAGCAGGCTTTCGTTGCAGGTGGAAGCCACCTCAGCCACGAAAATCACATAATCCGCATAAACGACCGGCTGGTTCTTGTTGGAAAGATACGAATGGATAGCGTGACCCATTTCGTGCGCAAGGGTGAATTCGCTGTCAAGGGTGTCCTTATGGTTCAGCAGAACATAGGGGTGAACTCTTGCACCTGCGGAATACGCGCCGCTGCGCTTTCCCTCATTCTCGTAAACGTCTATCCAGCGGTCCTTTATCCCCTGGCTGAATATCGCGCGGTAATCCTCGCCCATAGGCGCCAGCGAGTCATAGACCTCCTGCTTTGCCTGCTCAAACGGTATCTTAACCTCGATATCGCTGACGATGGGAGCATACAGGTCATATGCGTGGAGCTCGTCCACTCCAAGCAGCTTCTTGCGCAGCCTGACGTACTTATACATATAATGCATGTTCTCGTGAACTGCCTCGATAAGCTGCTTGTACACATCGACAGGGACTTCGTTCCCATCGAGCGCAGCCTGCAGGGTGTTTTCGTAGTTCCTTGCACGCGCGCGGAAAGTCAGGCACTTCACCTGAGAAGAAAGCACTGCCGCAGAGGTGTTGCGGAAGTTCTCATACACGCCGTAAAGGCTCTCGAAAGCGGACTTGCGCAGCTCGCGGTCGTTGGAATGCATCAGCGGGATGTAGCTTCCGTGAGTTACCTGGTGCTTGTTGCCGTCCTTGTCGGTCGCGTCGGGGAATTTCAGGTCCGCGTCGTTGAACATGGAAAAGATGTTATCCGGGGAACCTGTCATTTCCCCCGTGAGAGCCATTATGCGCTCCTCGGCTTCTGAAAGGATATGCGCACGTCTGCGGCGCACTCTGTCGATGCACAGGCGGTAAAGTTCCATTTCAGGCTGCTCCCTGAAAAAACGCTCCATCGTTTCGTCATCGATGGAAAGCAGCTCCGGAGTCACGAATGCAGAAGCGCCGGAAATATCCACAAACAGCATTTCCATGCGGCTCACCATGTCCTGGTACTTAGCGTCGCGGGTGTCCTCGTCGTTCCTGCGCTGGGCGTAATTCACCAGCGCTTCAAGCACGACGGTCATGTCGTCGTCCAGCCTGAGGTACTCCAGCAGCTTTGCGGAATCAGTGCTGAGCAGCCCCTTATAGGAAGCTATCTTCTCAGCATATCCCCTGGCTTTGACAAGGTCCTGCTCCCACGCGGCGTCGGTGGGGTAAATGTCCTCGATAGCCCACTTGTCCTTTTCAGGGATATCGCATCTCTGTGGTATTCTTTCTGACATAGTATATCTCCTTGTAAATTTATTTCATACGCCTGGAAATCTTGGGTTTGAGCACCTTTTCATAGAACGGGAAAAACAGCCCCAGGAAAAGGTCGTAAAGCACGAAAGCGACTGCGCCCAGTCCCAGCATCACCCACTGACCGTACTGCCCGAATTCGCCCATATCCTCCAGCAGCTGGCTCATGCCGAAAAGGTTTATAAGCACGAAATAGCAGGAAACCGCAGCAGCCGCATACAGGGCGACTTTAGCCACCCAGCGGAGCACAGCGGCCTTTATCTTCATGATATACTGCCTTACTATCGGGTAATACCCCAGCAGGAAAATAAACATCATGCTCGCTTCGTAATTTGCGGTGAACAGCATTGTCAGGAGCCCGACAGCCGCGTAGCTTACCAGCCCGTAACGCACCCCGAGCCGTTCCCTTATGACCCAGATGAGAACTCCAGCCACCATAGGGCTGACGTATTCAAACCCGGGTATCATGCCAAGGCAGAACATCAGCGCCACCGCAAGACCGCTCATTATTCCGCACAGCGAAACGATATAGGCGATACCGGGTCCCTGTTTATCAGCCATTCAGCGCCTTCTCCTGCCCGTAGTACTTCATGCTCTCTTCCTTGCGCTCCCTGCCGACCCTGAGGAGTTCCTTCAGTGTGGGCTTGTCGTCGTTAACCATTGCGTCGCGGTATTCAGTGAGCTTTTCGATTATCGTGTTTATCTCAAACAGCAGAGCGTCCTTGTTGCAGAGGAACAGACTGCTCCACATCTCCTCGTTCAGCTTTGCAACGCGGGTCAGGTCAAGGAAGCTTCCCGCAGAGAAGCCGTCCGCACGCAGCAGCGACGGGCTCTTTACATACGCATTGGAAACCACATGCGCCAGCTGCGACGTGAACGCGATATTGATATCGTGCTGTTCCGCAGTCGCAATGACTACCTGCCCGAAGCCCATGCAGCTGCCCAGCGTGGAAACAAGGTCAACCACTATCTGCGGGGTATTCTCGGTCGGCGTGAGAATATAGCTTGCCTTAACGAACATATCCGGTTTGGAATAGTCGAACCCGGAATTCTCCGTGCCAGCCATGGGGTGAGTGCCAAGGAAGTACACTCCCTTTTCCTCCAGCACCGGCGTGCACCTGCTGACTACGTAACCCTTTACGCCGCCTACGTCAATGACAATGGAGCCTTTCCTGAAGCGGTCTGCGTTGTTCTTGACGAACTCCACCGTGGGAACCGGGTAAAGTGCGACGATAGTCAGGTTCGCTTCGCCAAGACGCGTCTCGTCGATTATCTCATCGACTGCGCCCTGTTCAAGCGCCTTCTTTTCGGTTTCGTGGTCTGCGTCTATACCCATTATATGGTGGAACGTATTAGCTTTCAGCGCCTTGCAGAAGGAGCCGCCTATAAGTCCTAATCCTACAACTGCTATGTTCATTTTATCTTTCCTTTCGCGGGAATATCCCGCATGAATTTTCACTCTATATTTTACCACATTTCCGTGAAAATTTCAACCACTTTGAAGAGATTTGCACAAAAAAGCGGCACATTGTGAAATGCGCCGCTTAATTTTATTCAAGGTCCATGGTTTCCGTGCTTTCCTCAACGGGGACTTCCTTCGGCTCCTCAGCCTGGGGACGAAGCTTGTCGATAACATCCAGGAACAGGTTCTGTATAACCCGGTTGAAGTCTATGCTGATATCGAGCACCTTGTTTTCTTCTGCAAAGCCGCCTGCCATGGAACGGTGTCCGCCACCGCTGCCAACGGTTTTCAGTGCTTCTTCTGCGATAGTCCCGGCATTCAGTTCGTCGAGTTCAGAGCGCACCGAGAATTTGAAGCCCTTTTCCTTTCGGGAATACACCACCGCGAAAGTCACGACGTCAAGGTTGAGAATAAAGTCGGAAACAGTCGCAACAAAAGCGTCGGCGCACGGGAAGTTCAGGAATGCGAACGCCACGCCATTGAAAATATCGATGTTCTTCATGGAATCCACGAACGCTTCCAGCTCGTCATACTGAATAACGCCGCTCTGGAACCTGCGTATCAGCTGGTTGTCCGCTCTCGGGAACAGATAACGGTAAACGTCGATGTCAAGTTCAGTCACACCGCGGGTGAAATCAGCGGTATCCATCTTCAAGCCGTAAAGCAGCGCCGTTGCAACGTCCTTGGGCATATCCATCTTATAGGACATGTAATAATCAGCGATGAGCGTTGCACAGCTGCCGACGATGCGTATATCCTTGTATTTGTAATCTGCCGGGCAGAATGTCGGGTGATGGTCGATACAGGCTACCTCATCGCCCACCAGGTCAAGGATATTCGCATTACCCTTCTGAGAGTCCACCGTGATGATGTAATCCTCGCTGGTCATATCCTTCAGGTCGGACGCCACAGTCATCTTGATGCCGAATTCAGCTACCATGTTTGCAGTGGCAGTGCGTTCGATATTACCGTGATGGCAGATGGTCGTGGGTATCTTGAAGCGCTCCAGCAGCACCTGCAGGCCGTATGCGCTGGCAATGGCGTCAGGGTCCGGGAAGTTATGCGTCTGGATAAACACCCTGTGACCTTTTAATAATGTAATGAGTTCACTTAGCTTCGGGGACATGAAGGTCCTCCTTAACGATTATTAAGTAATTTAGGTAAATTACCGATCGTGCCGCGTATATTCAATTAAGTTACTACAGCACTGTATTTTCACTATTTTATCACAAAATTTGAAATAAATCAATAGTTTTTTTGAATTTAGATATATATTTCTGTGAAATATTCATAAGCCTAGCGATATGTAACGCGCGTGTTGTTTACATTCGATTTTTTGTTGTTGGAAATAACAAATAGGGCACACCGGATTTGTAGATATCAACAATTCGTTATTTTAAAAAACTCTCCAAGATGTATTGACAACAGCCCGCAGATAAGCTATAATAATATATCGTAACGATATGTTTTATAAGCAAGGAGCCAGAAATGCTTAATCAATTCTCAAGGACAGAACTTATTTTCGGGAAAGAGGCAATGGAGAAACTTGCAAATTCCCGTATTGCGATATTCGGAATAGGCGGCGTAGGAGGCTTTACCGCAGAAGCCCTGGCAAGAAGCGGCGTAGGCACCCTCGACCTCATCGACGACGACAGAGTGTGCCTCACCAATATCAACCGTCAGATATTCGCGACCAGAAAGACAGTCGGAAAGCTCAAGATAGACGTTGCCAAAGAGCGCCTGCTCGAAATAAACCCCGACATGACGATAAACACCTACAAGACTTTCTACATGCCCGAGACCGCGGACCAGTTCGATTTCACGCAGTATGACTATGTTGTTGACGCCATCGACACCGTGACCGGAAAAATCGAACTCGTGATGAACGCCAACAAGTGCCGCACACCGATAATCTGCTCCATGGGCGCGGGAAACAAAGTGGACCCCACCCGCTTCCAGGTAGCGGATATTTACAGCACTTCAGTCTGCCCGCTCGCCCGTGTAATGCGCTATGAACTCAAGAAGCGCGGTATCCGCAAGCTTAAGGTCGTGTATTCCACCGAGAAACCCATGACCCCGGTGGACGACATGGCGATAAGCTGCAAGCAGCACTGCATCTGCCCTCCCGGGACTGCCCGCAAATGTACCCAGCGCAACCAGGTGCCCGGCAGCAACGCATTCGTGCCGTCCGTAGCCGGTCTGATAATCGCGGGCGAAGTAATAAAGGACATCACCGGAGTAAGGAGCGTTAAATGAGATCAGTTGACCCGAATATCCAGCCAGAAGCACAGCGCCTGCTGGATTACCTTGAAGAGATACGCGGAAAGAAAATACTTCTGGGGCAGCACACGCAGTCCATTCCGCAGGAAGAACTGCAGTATATCCGCAGCGTGACCGGAAAGCTCCCCGCACTGTGCGGCTTCGAACTCCTCGGCTATTCCCCGAACATACGCCCCGACCTTTCCGGCGAGGAATGCATGCAGGAAGTCCGCGCCGCACAGGGAACCCTGAAAAAGGCGTGGGACTGGGCAAAGCTTGGCGGTATCATAACATTCACCTGGCACTGGTTCTCGCCGCTTGGCGGCAGGGACAAGTCCTTTTTCTCGGTGAACACCGATTTCAGCGCAGAAAAGGCAGCAACGTCCGGCACGCCTGAAAACACTGCGCTGCTGTCCGACCTTGATTACATGGCGGGACTGCTGCGCCCGTTCTGCGACGAGCATATCCCGATACTGTGGCGCCCGCTCCACGAAGCGGAGGGCGACTGGTTCTGGTGGGGGCGCGACGGCGCGGAGCCAGGCAAAAAGCTGTTCCGGCTGATGTTCGACCGGTTTGTTAACAAGCACGGACTTCACAACCTGATATGGGTGCACAACTCCCCCAAAGCCGAGAATTACCCCGGCGACGACGTGGTTGACGTTATCTCCCGCGATTTATACCCACCCGAGCACCAGCACACCGACCTCGCGCATGAATGCGACGAACTCCGCACAGTCACGGCGGCTGACAAGCTGTGCGCCGTCGGCGAGATAGGCACGATACCTGACGTCCCCGCGCTGACTGAACATGGAGTTCCGTTCTGCTGGTTCATGACATGGTCGCATGAGTTCGGCGGTTCTGACAAATTCACCTCTCAGGAGGAACTGCGGCGCGCGTATTCCTGCGAGAATGCAGTCACACTCGACAGGCTTCCGGAAATATATAAGCTTTCATAAATTCACCCCGCAGTTCAGGCTGCGGGGCGCTTTTATCTTTCAGACGCATTTCTCATCCGGAACTGTTTCGGGGTCATTCCGCGAAGCTTTCTGAAGCTCTTTATCAGGTGCGGAGGGTCGGAAAATCCTGTTTCGCGGCTTATCCTTTCAAGGTCAAAGTCCGTGAATATCAGGAATTCCTCAGCTTTGATGATGCGCATTTCCTCAATGTAGCCCTTGCAGGTCTTTCCGTAGACCGCAAGGAATTTCTTTGCAAAATAGGAATAGCTCATGCCGCACCGCTCCGCGACTTCTGCCACCTGAATCCCCTGCGCCAGCCGCTGGTCGATGAACTCGGTGATATTGTATATATCGTACCGCTGGTCCTCGGAATAGGCTTCGCTGTCCACCGAGAACCCCTGCGACTGCCAGTAGCGCAGAATTCCTATCAGCAGGCGGTAGAGTTCCGTGCGTATCACCAGGTCGAACCCGTATTCCTGCCGCTGCATCTCGTCGATACACCGCGCAAATATATCCCGCGCGCCCATAGCTTCAGCGCATACAGCGTCAAAGGTGGTGCACATGCCTTTCTTCTCGGCGCTGCGGAATATGCTTCGCAGCTTCGGAGAATAGCTGGTGGTAAGGTTCATTCGGTTGATGTCAAGTTTCACGACTGCATATCTCGCCGAACCTCCAACAGTCCCGGTCATCGAATGGACTGCTTTCGGGTGGAAAAGCACCATTTCGCCCTCGTGCAGCGTGAATTTCTCGCTGCCGCTGGACATCACCACGCTTCCACTCAGCACAAGCACAAGCTCCAGATAAAAGTGCCAGTGCGCGTGCACCGGAAAATATCTGGACGTGGTGTCAAAATAGAAACATTCCACCGGGCGATTAAGTACGTCGCCGTCTTCATAAAGAAAATACATGGCGCCTCCGGTCAGTCATGCCATCTGAGCTGCCAGAATGCCACAGCGCCAGCCGCAGCAACATTCAGCGAGTCCACCCCCAGCGACATCGGTATTTTCACCGTATAGTCGCACTGCGCTATAGTGGAAGCAGACAGCCCGTCGCCCTCCGTTCCCAGCACGATCGCCAACTTGTCACCGGCTGCGAGCGCAGGGTCCTCAATGCTGACTGAACGGTCGCTGAGCGCCATAGCGGCAGTTCTGAACCCCCAGGAATTCAGCAGCTGCAACCCCTTTTCAGGCCAGTCAGCAGGCTCGTCGCCGATAACCGCCCACGGAACAAGCAGCACTGTTCCCATACTTACGCGCACCGAGCGCCGCAGCAGCGGGTCGCAGCACGACGGAGTGAGCAGAACCGCGTCAATACCCAGCGCAGCCGCAGAACGGAACACCGCGCCGATATTCGTGCTGTCAACGATATTCTCCAGAACTGCCACTCGATGCGCACCGCGGCATATCTCCTCAGCTGAGCGGGGTTTCGGGCGCCGCACTGCGCACAGCACTCCCCTGTTGAGTTTGTAGCCGGTCATCTGCGACAGCACTTCCTCAGGCGCAAGGTAGACGGGAATATCACCGCAGCGCTGTACTATGCCGCTCGCGCAGCCGTCCAGGCAGCGTTTTTCCGTCAGCATGGAGATCAGCTCATACCCTGCGGAAATCGCGAGGTCGATGACTTTGGGGCTTTCCGCGATGAATATGCCCTTTTCAGGCTCCAGGCGGTTTCTCAGCTGCGCTTCGGTGAGTTTTGTGTATACCTCGCAGCCCGGGGCGTTGAGGTCGGTTATTTCTATAAATTCAGGCATTGTTTTCTCTTCTTTCAAGGAATGTTCTTATTGCTTTGAGCGCCGTTTCATATTCCCGCATGAGGTCGTCGTGGTCCAGCACTGCGTATTCCGGGCAGCCCCGCCTTATTGCCAGCTCAGACGCGCGGGCGCGCTCGGAAAGCCCCTCCAGTCCCACCGTCTTTGACGTGCTTTTAAGGGAATGCGCACAGATCCGGTAATCTTCGAACCGTTTCTCGCTGAAAGCGCTCTGCATCTCGTCGTATCTCCCGCTGCCGCAGTAATCACGCAGCATGTCGAGGTAGAGTTCAGTGCTGCCGGAACAGTAACTCAGCGCCAGCGGCAGGTTAAGTTCCGGCAGTTCTTGAAGCAGCGGCGCGAATTCATCGTTGTCCGCGCTCCCTGCGGGCTTTCTGTCAGACGACGGCGCATGAATAAGTTCCTGCGGGAGATACTTGCGCACTGCAGCCTCCAGCTTGTCGCCGCGTACCGGCTTTGATATGTAGTCCGCAAAGCCCTCTCCGATGTATTCCTCGCGGACGCCGGCAAGCGCGTTGGCAGTCAGCATTATCACCGGGGTATCGCAGTTGGGGGAGTTCCTGTCCGCGCGCAGCCTGCGATACGCCTCTACGCGGTCCATCTCAGGCATCATGTGGTCCATGAGGATAAGGTCGTAATGCTTTCTGGAAGCGGCTTCAAGGCACTCTATTCCGCTGCCGGCAGTGTCGGTCTGTATAAGCGTTTCTTTCAGCAGATTGACGATGACCATCTGATTTACTGGCAGGTCGTCCACTATCAGAATATGAGCGTCGGGGGCTTCAAACGACGGTGAGTAATCATTCGCGTCGATGTCGGAATAGCTGATATTCAGCGCCCCGCAGGGAGAAGCGTCAGAAACTTTCTGCGGAAGCTCGAACGTGAACTCGCTTCCCTCTCCGGGAGTGCTGGTAACAGTGACGCTTCCGTTCATAAGCGCAGTCAGCTTCTTCACAATTGCAAGCCCCAGACCGGTGCCCTCGATATTGCGGTTTCGCTTCATATCAAACCGCTGGAACTGCTCGAACATCTTCGCCTGATCCTCTTCGGAAATTCCAATTCCCGTATCGCGAACCGCAAAACTGAGCAGGAATTCCTCACCGCTGCGCCTGCCTGTGACTTTCAGCGTAACAGAGCCTTTTTCGGTGTACTTCACGGCGTTCGTCAGCAGGTTTACAACCACCTGGCGAATGTGCGTTTCGTCGCCGCAGAGTTTCTTGGGCAGATTGCTGTCACATTCAACGAGAAGTTCCAGCCTTTTCTTGCGTGCACGTACCGCCATCATGTTGCAGCAGTCGCTGACAAGGGAACTCAGCTCGTATTCATTCGTGACTATCTCCAGCCTGCCGGACTCTATCTTAGAAATATCCAGCACATCGCTGATTATTGAAAGCAGCGATGTACCCGCGCTCCTTATGTTCTCGGAATAGCAGCGTATCTGCTGGTCTTTCTCCTCGCGGAGTATCATCTCGTTCATGCCGAGAATGGCATTGATAGGCGTGCGTATCTCATGGGACATGTTCGCAAGGAATGTGCTCTTGGCGCGGTTTGCAGCCATTGCCTCTTCCTGGGCGCGCTTCTCTTTCACGATGGCTCTCAGCAGCTTGTTGTTCTGCTGTTCGTTCATTGAGATCAGTATGCGCGCCACAACGTAGGAAATAAGCACCATGCCCAGGGAAATGACCATTTCAGGGATAACATAAAGTTTTGAAGCTTCCTCGCCGTCTATTGAGCGCCAGATCACCGCCAGCAGTACGCCCAGCGTGCACATGATCGCAGTGACGTTACAGAGCCTGTAATTACCAAAAATGACTGAGATAAGCACCGGCATCATGAATATCGTCAGCGTGATGGAAAACACATAGTGCGTCACCGCTACGACAGTCCCCATGAAAGCGACTGTCAGCACCATGGTGTAATTAAGCAGCCAGTTGTTCTTCGGAAATTTCTTCATCAAAATGTGGTCTGTAAGCACCGCAAGCAGATTAAGTCCCGACGGCAGCAGAAAATACAGTATTGCCTGACGTACCAGGCCACCCTCTATAGTCCCCTGAACGATAAGGATTATATTCACGAAAATCTCGAGAATCAGCACGACTATCGCAATGAACAGGTTCATATAGAACAGCCTGCGCTGCCACTTCACATAATCCGGACGGACTGATTTAAGATCCTCTTCCGATATATCTACCTCCGGCAATTCCGCAGGTTTTTTCCTTTTCAGCATAAACACCACCCTATGATATTATAGTACATATTTGCCCAAAAATCAAGGGGAATTGCAATATCGTGCTGCTTTTCAAACCCTTTTTCCCGAGATGTATAACAATTTTCCCTTTTTGGTATTTCCTATAAATAACATTCACAAATCCGCTTGATTTTTTACGCCCAAGATGCTAAAATGTATGTAATCGTTTTACTGCGATATAAAAGGAAACGCTGAACAAAACAAAACCGACCCGTTCAAACTGACGCACTCACACGCCTGATTTTGTTGCGTTTCACTTTATTCAGCGTTTTCTTAAGACGTTACATGGAGGTACATATGTACTTGAAGCACATCAGAAATACGGCGCTTGCCAGCGCGCTGGCAGTCATCATGGCGCTCACCGGCTGCAGCGGGAATACCGCGCAGGAAAGCGGCACAGCATCAACGGCTACACAAGGATTGCAGAATTCCGCTGAGGAAAACGCCATGACCTCGCTGGAAGTGATCCGTGCCATGGGCAATGGAATAAACCTCGGCAACACCCTGGAAGCCTATAACCACCAGGGCTACCTGAACGGTTCCAGCCCCACGCTTGCTGAAACCAGCTGGGGTCAGCCCACCACCACCCAGGAAATGATTCAGGGAATGAAAGCGGCAGGCTTCGACACCATACGCATTCCCATCGCGTGGACTAACGGCATGAACTTCGAAAGCGGCGATTACACCATAGACAGCCGTCTGATGGAACGCGTTGACGAGGTAGTCACATGGGCGCTTGACGCGGACATGTACGTCATTATCAACGACCACTGGGACGGCGGCTGGTGGGGAATGTTCGGTTCCGCTGACCAGGCAGTGCGCGACCAGGCGTGGGCTATGTATAAGTCCATGTGGACCCAGATCGGCGAGCATTTCGCAGACCGTTCATACAAGCTGATCTTCGAAGCGGGCAACGAGGAACTCGGCGACCGTCTTAACGACAAGAATATCACCGGCTCAAAGGGCGTTCTCACCGAAGATGAATGCTACGAAACTACCAACGAGATCAACAGCGAGTTTGTAAAAACGATACGTTCCCTCGGTGGAAACAACCCGGAGCGCTTCCTGCTCATCGCCGGATATAACACCGATATCACCAAGACCTGCGACGACCGCTTCAAGATGCCCGAGGACACCGCGGACAGCAAACTGCTGCTTTCCGTTCATTACTACACGCCGTGGGATTACTGCGGCACAGACGGCGTGAACCAGTGGGGCTCCCCCAGCGATTACGACGAGATGAACGGACTTTTCAGCAAGCTGAGCAAGTTCTCAGAGCAGGGCTACGGCGTTGTTATCGGTGAATACGCCGTAATGATGAAGAACGGGGGAATAAAGGACGACACCGATATATTCTACTCCAACCTCATGGACAACTGCGACCTGTACGACTTCTGCCCCGTTCTGTGGGACTGCAGCAGCTTCTACAAGCGCATCACCAACACTCTTTCTGACGAGAAGCTTGCGGAACTGTTCAGCAGCCGCGCGTATTCCAGCGAAGCCGGAAAATCTGTCGATGAGATAAAGTCCGCAGCAAAGGAGCGCATCGAAGAAACCCGCACATCCGCTGAGGAAAACTCAATGGCAGACGTGGAGCTCGAACCCTCTGACGACGCTGCGATAGCGTGGATAATGTACCAGAGCTCCGATTACACCAAGGCGTACAGCGTTGGCGACACCTACGACCCCACCAACAAGACCAAGGGCATAAAGGAAAAGAACGCGCTGATAACCGGCGAGGGCACCTATACAGTCAGCCTTGACTTCACGGAGTGCGGCGCTGCAAAGGGCGTTGCGTTCGCGGCGCTGGGTATTTCCAACGGTGAGGACCTTTTCCCGGGCTGCACAGTTACGATAGACAAAATACTCATCAACAACGCCCCGTACGAACCTGACGGCAAGGAATTCACCACCAGCGGCGACAGCCACTGCACCCGCGTTAACCTGTACAACGCCTGGGTATCCAGCGTCCCCAAGGAAGCGCGCACCACTGACGGCGACCTCACCGGATGCTCCGCGCAGATAATGTCACTCGGCGACAAGACCTATGTTGAAACCATCTCGGTGACGTTCACAGTACACGCGCCGGCTTAACCTAATTTGAATACGAAAAACTCCCGGTCATCTGCACCGGGAGTTATTTATGGTAACCTCTAAAAACCTCCTTCACGGCAGATTTCTATGACTTATATCATCTGCGTCGTTGTCAAACCTTGAAATACATACAGTATTACTGCGGTTTGACGCCTAACATATGATACAAGTCATGTACGAAATCTGCTCGTGTCCCGGTTTTTAGAGGTTACCTTATTTGTGTTCGCTCAGATATTCAATAAAGTTTCGCACGCTTTCAGAAAGGTACACATTCGGCTTGTGCACCAGCACTATATCCGATTCTATCGGGCAGTCGGGGATTTTCAGGCATTCCGCGCATTCCCTGTTCACCAGCCCGGAAGCGGACTCCGGCACCAGCGCCGTGCCGACCCCGCGCTCAGCCATGCCAACCACGGTCCGGGCGTCGTCGCATATGCATATGCAGTGCGGGTCAAGTCCCATATCGCGGAACATTCCCATTATAATGCTCTCCCATCTGCGGTATAATATCAGCGGCTGCGCTGCAAGCTCAGCCATGGAAGCCTCCCCGCTGAATATCCCGATTGGGCAGACTGCCATCATTTTTTCGCGGATAAGCCCGTGTACCTCAAATTCGCTTTCTGCAAACGGAGTTCTCACCAGCGCCGCGTGGATTATATCCGCGCGCAGCTTCTCCAGCAGCGAATACGTGTTTGATTCCGTTATCTCAAACCGCACGTCCCCGTTTTCCGCAAGGAACCCCGATATCCACTCGCCGCCGCGCGTGCACACCACCGAGGAAACCACCCCGAGCCTTATCGTGTCCTTTTCCACCCGGGAGCAGGTCTCGATATCCTGCCGCATGGTGGCTTCCATTCGCAGGAGGTTCTGGGCGCGGTCGTAAAGCAGCTTCCCGGTTTCGGTCAGGCGAATGTGCTTCTGCCCGCGCTCGAAAAGTGCACAGCCAAGTTCCTGCTCAAGAAGTTTCATCTGCGTACTGAGGGGCGGCTGCGACATGTACAGCCTTTTTGCCGCAGCGCTTATGGTACCCTCTTCTGCCACAGTCACAAAATACCTCAGCTGTTTAAGTTCCATTTTGCCTCCATACTCAAGCCTAATCATTGCCATACGAAAAAAGTATACGCATTTTGTATGCTATATCTTTAAAATATTCTTCTTTTATGATATACTATAAGTTGTGTTTTGTCAAGTACATTATTGAAAGGAAGGTAATTTATTTGTTCAAACTTCTGAAGTACATCAAAAGCTACAAGAAGGAATGCGTGCTCGGCCCGCTGTTCAAGCTGCTTGAAGCCCTGCTGGAACTTTTCGTTCCGCTGGTCATCGCTTCCATCATCGACAACGGTATCGGCAATTCCGACCAGGGCTACGTTGTCGGAATGGTGTTCGTGCTTGTCGGCCTCGGCATCGTGGGACTTGCGTTCTCGATAACCGCGCAGTACTTTGCGGCAAAGGCTGCAGTCGGTTTCTCCTCTAAGGTGAAGCACGAACTCTTCCGGCACATTGAGTCCCTTTCATGGACTGAGATAGACGGAATAGGCACCTCCACCCTCATCACCAGAATGACAAGCGACATGAACCAGATACAGAACGGCGTGAACCTCACGCTGCGCCTGCTGCTGCGTTCCCCGTTCGTAGTATTCGGCGCGATGATCATGGCCTTCACGATAAACGTGCAGGCTGCGCTGATTTTCGTTGCGGCTATCCCCGCGCTTTCGGTGGTCGTTTTCGGTATAATGCTGTGGTGCATTCCGCTGTACAAAAAGGTGCAGTCAAAGCTTGACAAGGTGCTCGGCATCACCCGCGAGAACCTCACCGGCGTCCGCGTTATCCGCGCATTCTGCAAGGAAGAGGACGAAATACAGAATTTCACCGCGCGCAATGATGAACTCACCGCAGCACAGAAATTCGTCGGCAGGATATCCGCGCTGATGAACCCGCTCACCTACGTCATCATCAACCTTGCGATAATCTGGCTCATTCAGACTGGCGCAATGCAGGTGAATGAAGGCTCGCTCTCCCAGGGCGACGTTGTAGCGCTTTATAACTACATGTCCCAGATACTGGTGGAACTCATCAAGCTTGCGAACCTCATCATCAGCCTTACAAAGTCAGTCGCCTGCGGAAACCGCGTGCAGGCAATATTCGAGATACATTCCTCGCAGGAAGTTTCAGACGACAGGAGCGAGCACGGAAGTTCCGACTATGCCGTTGAATTCCGCAACGTATCGCTTAAGTACGCCAACGCCGGCGCGGACTCCCTCACCGACATGAACTTCGCGGTGAAGCGCGGCGAGACCGTGGGAATAATCGGAGGCACCGGCTCAGGAAAATCCTCGCTCGTTAACCTGATACCGCGCTTCTATGACGCGACAAACGGCGAAGTGCTCATCGGAGGCCGCAGCGCAAACAGCTTCGAGCCCGAGGAGCTCCGCATGAAGATAGGCGTAGTGCCGCAGAAAGCGGTGCTCTTCAAGGGAACGATACGCGAAAACATGCAGTGGGGCAAATCCGACGCCACCGACGCTGAAATCATGGAAGCAGCCAGAACAGCCCAGGCAGCCGACGTCATTGACGGCAAGGGCGGTCTGGACTACGAGATAGAACAGGGAGGAAAGAACCTCTCCGGCGGTCAGCGCCAGCGCTTCACGATAGCGCGCGCACTGGTAAGGAAACCCGAAATACTGATACTCGACGACAGCGCTTCCGCTCTGGATTTCGCGACTGACGCGGCTCTCAGGAAGTCGATACGTGAAATGGACAGCAAGCCCACTGTGTTCATTGTTTCACAGCGAACTTCTTCCATTCAGCACGCGGACAAGATAATCGTGCTGGACGATGGCAGGATAGTCGGCATAGGCAAGCACAGCGAACTGCTTGAAAACTGCCCGGTCTACACCGAGATCTACAACTCGCAGTTCAAGAAGGAGGCGGTTTAAATGGCAAACACAAAGAAAACAAAGCAGACCGCTCCCAAGGGAACGATGCGCAAGGTGCTGAAATACATCAGCCGTCACGGGTTCTTCATGGTTGTTTCGATAATCCTCGCTGTGATAGTTGTTGCGCTCACACTTTATGCGCCCATACTCATCGGTGAGGCTATCGACCTGCTGGCTGACGGCAAGGGCAGCGTTGATTTCTCGCAGGTGACCGAAAAGCTTCTTGCCACCGCAGTGGTGATCGGCATTACCTCAGTGGTCCAGTGGGTAATGAATGCGATAAACAACCGCATCGCATATCATGTTGTCCGCGATATAAGAAACGAGGCGTTCCGGCATATCGAGGTGCTACCGCTGAGTTACATCGACGCTAACCCCACTGGCGATATCGTAAACCGCGTCATCGCAGACGCAGACCAATTCTCCGAGGGACTTCTGCTCGGATTTACGCAGTTGTTCACCGGCGTTGCAACCATCGTGGGGACGCTGATATTCATGTTCACCATCAGCTGGCAGATAGCCATTGTGGTAGTAGTAACCACACCGCTGTCGCTGTTCGTGGCTAAGTTCATCGCGAGCCGCACCTACCGCATGTTCCGTCTGCAGACTGAAACAAGAGGTCAGCAGACTGCATTTATCGATGAGATGATCGGCAATCAGAAGGTCGTTCAGGCGTTCTCGCATGAGAAAAAGTCGCTGGAGGATTTCGACAGGATAAACGACCGCCTTGCGGAATATTCCCTCAAGGCAACGTTCTTCTCTTCCCTCAGCAACCCGTCTACCAGATTTGTCAACAGCGTGGTATACGCTGGAGTTGCGCTGTGCGGCGCGCTCATCTGCATTTCCTCCGCGGGGACTGCAGCTGCATTCACAGTCGGACAGCTTTCCTGCTGCCTTTCCTACACAAACCAGTACACCAAGCCGTTCAACGAAATTTCCGGCGTTATCACAGAACTCCAGAATGCACTCGCATGCGCAGCAAGGCTCTTTGAACTCATCGAGGAAAAGCCCCAGGTAAGCGAGCCTGAAAGCGCAGTCACCCTCACCGATGTCAGGGGCAGCGTAAAGCTTGAAAACGTGGACTTCTCCTATGTTCCCGACAGAAAGCTCATCGAAGGGCTCAACCTCAGCGTAAACCCCGGTCAGCGCATCGCGATAGTAGGTCCCACCGGCTGCGGAAAGACCACGATAATCAACCTGCTCATGCGCTTCTACGACGTGGACAGCGGTTCAGTGAACGTCGAGGGCAACGATATCCGCAACGTAACAAGGCACAGCCTGCGTGAAAGCTATGGCATGGTGCTGCAGGAAACCTGGCTGAAATCCGGTACGATACGCGACAATATCGTCATGGGCAGGCCCGACGCCACCGACGAGGAAGTCATCGCAGCCGCGAAGGCTTCCCATGCGCACAGCTTCATCAAGAGAATGCCCCAGGGCTACGACACAGTTATCGGAGAGGACGGAGGAAGCCTTTCACAGGGACAGAAGCAGCTTCTCTGCATCACCCGCGTAATGCTCTGCCTGCCGCCTATGCTGATACTTGACGAAGCGACTTCCTCGATAGATACCCGTACCGAAATAAAGATACAGGACTCCTTTGCGAAGATGATGAAAGGCAGGACGAGTTTCATCGTTGCACACCGCCTTTCCACCATTCGCGAAGCGGACGTTATCCTCGTCATGAAGGACGGCCACATCATCGAACAGGGAAACCACGAGCAGCTACTTGCCCGGAACGGTTTCTACGCAAATCTCTACAACAGCCAGTTTGCTGTGTGATACAGCGTACCTCATATTTTCCTTGCCGGACGTTCAGCGCGTCCGGCACTTTTTTGCAGAAAATTTCCCGTTTTTTTTAACAAGGGCATTGACATACTGCCATTGAATGGTGTATAATAAATGTATATTTCATGTCGGGGGTGTACGATGGACAGCAGGAAATGCATAGCTGTGCTCACTGAAAAACCAAGCCTGGATTATCAGTCCGGGATACTTAAAGGAATATACAGGTCCGCATTCAGCCGCGGTCTTAATGTCGCAGTAATGTGCGTAACTAATACGCGCAGCGATGAAATATATCAGCGCAGTGAGATGGAGATATTCTCGCTGCTGGGGGATTATTCTAAATTTGCGGGGGTGTTATACCTCCCGGATACCATAGATTACAAGTCGAGGGACGAAATACTCACCAGCAGTCTGCAGAAAATCTCGCGGGAACTCAGGCTGCCAGTGGTTTCTATCGACAAAAGCACAGCGGATTTTCCATGCTATATTTCCGACGATACAGACGCTGTGCGTTTCCTCGTTGACCACATGGCTGACGTCCACGGCTGCTGCGACATTGCTTTTGTCACCGGCACCAAGGGGCACGCTCACGCTGAACACCGCCTTGAAAAGTTCAGACAGGCTATGGCTGACAAGGGGCTAAAAATCCACAGGAACCGTCTGTTCTATGGGGATTTCTGGCGCAGCTGCGGTGAGGATATCGTAAAATCCCTGATAAGCGGTAAAAACGGACTGCCCCAGGCGCTGATCTGCGCCAACAGCTACATGGTGGACGGTATTTACGAGGCGCTTTATTCCCGCGGGATACGCGTGCCAAGGGACATAAAACTTGCATGCTACGGTGAGCGCACCGAAACATCTGAGTACATCTCTGCCACTATCCGCTCCACTGAAAACGTCGGATTTGCCGCCTGCGAGGGTCTTTTCACCCTGATGAAAGGCGGCACGATACCCCACATCAGCTATATTAAAACAGAGTTCAGTGAGCGCCCGGCGCTGACATGCGGCTGCATGCACCCCGACGAATACAACCTGCTTGATTTCCGGGCAAAGGACCCTAACGAACTCAGCGATTTCTTCACCGAATACAACACCATGAGCGAGGGGCTGATAAGATGCCCGAACCTCCGCGAAACCATGTGGACGGCAATCTGGTACACCCATCTTTTCGGGGATTTCACGCGGTTCAGCATATGCATGTGCGACGACGTTATCAAACCTGATTCTTCCCTCGACGAAAACAATATTCGCACGACTTTCACCGACGAGCTTTTACTGGCGCTTGACCGAAAACGTTTACCGGACGGCTCATATGACGATTTTGTCGGCACGGACAGGAAGTTCAGGCGGGAAGAGGTTTACCCTCCCCTGTTCGAACCTGCTGACAAGCCGGCCGCGTTCGTGTTCAGGCAGCTTCACTTCATCGACAGGTGCTACGGCTTCACGGTGCTCTCATACGGCAGTGATATAGTTACACCCGCAGCAAATTACAACTTCTGGGTGAATGTTGTTGCCAACGCGATAGAGTCACAGCGCCGCCTTGCTATCATGACCTACCTCTATAAAAAAGTGAACCACGCCGCTGTTACAGATTCCATGACAGGTCTGCTCAACCGAAACGGCTTCAACACCATGCTTCCCCAGTTGACTGAAGAAGCGCTCACCGATGGAAAGCGTTTCCTGCTGATAATGGCCGACCTCAACGGGCTGAAATACGTCAATGATAATTTCGGGCACCACGAGGGCGATCAGTTCATAATCACTGCGGGGAACGTGATTTCACAGACGCACGTTGCAGGTTCCGTTTGCGAAAGGGATTTCCGCATAGGCGGCGACGAATTTGTGAAAGCGGTGTACGGCGATATCACGCCCGAGGCTCTTGAAAGCTTCCGGCAGGAGATCAGCAGAAAGACCAGCGAGATAAACCGGAATTCCCACAAGCCCTACCCGCTTTACATATCACTGGGCATGTGCCTGCAGCAGCCCGGTGCAATTCCCGACGGCGACAAAATGCTTTCCATAGCCGACGAACGAATGTACGCGGACAAGCTGCGACTCAAAAAAGAGACCGGATTCGACCCGAAAAGGAAATAACAAAAGGGGCTGGCGACAGTCCCTTTTGTGGTTTTATGGGGTAATGACGATAGCGCGTGATGGTGAAAAGCGCTTTCAACGCGGGTGCGTACCATGTTATAAACAAAGTGCCCCAACGCGCGTAATGCGTGTCGGGGCACTCGACTGGTCGGAGTGACAGGATTCGAACCTGCGGCCTCAACATCCCAAAAGTGATTTTTGACGTTTTGCAGTTTTTTGCAGTATTCAATGAGCGGCGCTGTTATGCGGTATATCGGCATTTTACGTTTTATTCCATTCCGTTTCGTATGGCGCACTTTCACTATGATAGCGCACTAATGGCGCACTCAAAAAGAGCGGGAACAGTCAGCCGTTCCCGCCTATATTGGGATTAAGGATACGCTGATTAAAAGCGCAGCGTATCAAATTCAGCCGCGTGAGTATGCTCGTTTGAGCGAGGCGAATTTGATTTAATCAGCGTTTCCTTAAGTAAATGAGTTATGCGTTGCTATCCGCAAGCTTGTTCAAATCGTGCTGTAACGTTCTACATAAGCTGACTGCTCCGTACAGCGAACCGGGAATGTATAATTCAAGTTCCCGCTGCTTTTCAATCATCGTGGCAACACATTCTACCATATCACCGATTTGCTCGGCTTTGCAAGCTGCGTCTATAATTTTTTCATAAAGGTCGCTTCCACAGCGAATATTATTTTCTTTTTCCATAGTAAATTATTCCTTTCTTACTTGATAAATTTGATAAAGCGTATGTAGGGGACACGTGTGTTCATCTGCCACGCCGACAGTGAATAACGCCTTGTAAACTTTTGTGTACGCTCATAGCAGCTCTTGCGCTTGTTCTGCGCTATTATCAGCGTTATCCGCTCTTTTCGCGTTCGCGCGGCTGCTTTGTGAGCCTCCAGAACTCGCGCGTTCTCTCCTGTTCCTCCGGTGTCAGCTTGTCAAATTCCATTGTGTTGCCTCCTCTCAATGCTTTTATCGGTGTTCTCGCTCTTGAGCTTGATTATATTATACACTATTCCTGTGAATATATCAATTCGCAAAATGTACAAATATATTCCTGTGAATATATGCAAAATGTCTATTTACATGAATAGATATATGTGATATAATAATATATAATGGAGGAGGTAAAAGCGTATGTCACCAGTAAGTAAAGCACAACAAAAAGCCGTACACAACTACGTCCGCAACAACTACGATCGTATCGAAGTAACGTTAAAGCCTAAGGGGCGAAAAGCTCAGATAAAGAGCCATGCAGAAGAGCGCGGTGAAACGCTCAACAGTTTCATAAACCGGGCTATTGATGAAACAATAGAGCATGACAACAATGAGCCGCCAGAAAAGGAGTGAATGAAATGCCCGAAATAAGTTTATTTTACGGAATAAGGGTAACAATGTACTATGACGATCATAACCCGCCGCATTTCCATGTTGAGTATGCCGGAAACAAGGCAATAATTGATATTCTCAACGCCTCAGTAATGCGCGGAGCGCTGCCGAACAAGCAGCTTAAACTTGTCCTTGCATGGTGCGTACTCCACCAGGACGAACTAATGCAGAACTGGGAGCTTTCCAAGCAGAGTCTGCCGCTCAACAGAATTAACCCGCTGATATAAGAAAGAGGGGAATTTTTATGGATAACATTTTTCCTGCTGTCGTTCAGGCGCTTGCTGGCGATAATTTCACCGTATACGCGTATATGCGTGACGGAACCGTAAGGCTATACGACATGAAGCCTATGATTGAAAAAGGCGGCGTGTTTGAGCCGCTCCGTGATGAAACTTTTTTCCGTGAGCGGCTCACCGTTCTTAATGATACGGTGGCATGGGACATCTCCGGTAATATGGATCCCACCGAATGTATTGACATTGACCCGTTCACCATAGCGGAAAGCCCTGTTGTTGCCGACCCACTTATGATAGCGTAAAAATCACAGCGCCGCTCACCAAAGAGCGGCGTTTTTCTATCCAGAATGGTGACTATATTCTGAAACGCTCTCAAATGCTCCAGATTTGCCGCTGTGAGCTTACTATGCTATCTAGGCAAATTTATTTTCTTGTGGCTTTCGGCGGCTCTGTGGGGCTGTGGGGCGCTGTTTGGGCTATGACAAAATAGCTATTGAGTTTAGCTATATTGACGGTGCCACCATTAACCAACATTCCCGCACGCGCGGGACGTTAACAAACATAAACAGAGCCGCCCCTCTGTGAGTTCCTGTGCGCCGCTCACAATCATAACGGCGCATTTCCTTTTTTAGGCTTCATTTCTCATTAAAGGAGTCAACCGAAAGTATATAAAAACGGTTGTACCAAAGTAGTACAAAGGTTGAACAAAAACCGAATATGTCAGTAATGTCACCCATAAAAAGAGCGTGCAAAATCAGAATATTCCGCCATATTTCTCCGCGTCAGTTTCAATCTGATTAAATATTTGCTTTACCGTCGCTACTCCCAGTTGCAAAGCAGTTGCAATACTTTTCCATGACATACCTTTCTCACATCGCATTTCAAGCACTTTTTCTTGCTTATATGGGAGCATTGCGGAAAATTTTATAAACCGTATTCGCTTGCGGAGAAGCTCGTTTTTAGCATTTTTAAGACGCTCAATTTCGTACATAGATAGATTATTATCACCTGCGGAACTGCTCAGCTCTGCGATTTTCTCATTGATATTATTTACAATATCAAAAGCCGAATAGAGCATTTTGAAATGAGCCTCTTTACTGTTGGCATAGAGAGTTAAATTGTTCTGCATTAGTTATCCTATCTCAACATTGCCAAAAACCTTAATGTAATTCTCGTTAATAATTCCGCCAGGGTTATCGTCCAAAATTTTTAAAGCCGCCTGACGGTCGATAACCTTGACTTCGGTTTTCTCAGCGAACGGAGTACTAACGGAGAAAAACGCGCCTTTTTTGGTGTGATACACTTCGATCTCTCCAAAGCAAGCGTCGATTGATTTGCACAAAAGTAAAGAGCCCTCCGTTGAATATAGCTTGCCATTGATGATGAATTCTTTGTTGTTCATAATAATAAACATTCCTTTCCTGTCATATTTTAACTGTCCCTTGACAGAAGCCAAATAACATAGTCCTCGATTTCAGACGTATGGGAGCGTTTGAACGCTTGTACACTCTTGCGCTTGGGTATTCGTATTGAGCCGTTAAAGCTACATTTATACTCGCTTCCATAGATTTCAAACAGCCTGCGCCCTGTTTGTCCGTGCCTAAGTAACCAAATTGCTCGTTTGTGTGCTTGATATGCTCTTGATTTCGTGAACCCGTGAAGTTTGCCGATTTTCGTAAATGAGAAGTTCTTGAAATAATACTCAATTATTATGTTTCGCTCAACATCTGGCAAGCTGTCAAGTGCCTTATGCAGCGGCGTGTAATAACTAGTTTGGCGCAAATTGTCACTTGTTCTATAAGTGAAAAGTTCCGTGTTGCGCCAAACTAACATATCCACACGTTCAAAGCCAGCGCCGCTCTCCGGATCCGGGGTAATGTCGCCGCGTGTGGGCGCGTCCTCCTCGTCAGTCATAGGGTCGTCAAAACTCTTGGTGTCTATCCTGTCCAGAACGTCCGCGCCGTTCAGCAGCTTGCGTAACACCTGTTTGAACTGGTACCCGAAATACGTTGACAGCATATAGCCCTTGTTGCTGTCGTATGCCTTGACGGCTCCTAGCAGGACGGTATAACATTCCTGGTTGAGATCCTCCGGCAATATGCCGTGTTGCTTTAACGCGTCCTTGTACAGTATGTACGTCTGGGCGCTCATCTTATACAGCAGCTTGGCGGTTTTCTCCCACAACACCGGCAATAGTTCGTCGTTGTCGCCCTGCTGAATTAATTCGGCTAACGCCTCGTTAGTCATTGACAGCAAGCCCCCTTTTTGGTATAATATAAGCAAATAGGGTTTGCTCTGCGGGGTTGTGTCAATGGCTTTGCAGGGCTTTTTTATTTTCCGGAATTGTGTGCGCTCTTTGCCCGGATTTCACGGAGATCCGCGCCGCTCATCCTGACAGGACTGTCCGCGCTGCTCCAGCACATTTCTTTTATCCGGCTGTATATGCGTTTGAGTTCGAGCGGCGGCTCCTTGAAATCATGCGGTGCAAGGTTCGTTGTGATTATCAGCGGCAAACCGCTGCGCGCTCTGGCGTCGATTATCTCAAACATAAGGTCGAGATTACGGGCGCTGTTCTGGCTGGTGCCGAAATCGTCGAGTATCAGCAGGTCAATGCTCTGCACCTGGCGCATTACCTCGTCAGCCTTGCTGAAATCTCCGGCTTTCCGGAGGAGCGGCTGCATAGTAGTTACCCAAACAGCAACTCCCTTGCGTATCAGAGCATTTGCAATACAGCAGGCGAAAAAGGTCTTGCCCGTTCCGGTGTCGCCCATGAACATCAAGCCCTCGTTGTTCGCGCGCCGCTCGTGGTATGTATCAACGTACCATTCGGCTACTTTGCGGGCTGCCGGAGAATATCCCTTGTCCTGCTCGAACGTATGCCGCATATACGCCGGGTCTGTGAAGCATATCCTCTGGAGTTCGGCAATGCGTTCCTCTGCTTTCCGGCGTTTCCGTTCTGCCTCGTCACGTTCGATTCGCTCCCTTACACAGCGGCAATGCTTGTCCATTATTCCGCTGGGAAAGATGTTGCGGCATTCCTCCGGCGCTTTCATCTGTACCGGCTCATGACAGATACTGCAATGCAGAAAACCGTCCTCGCCCATGTACTGTTTTTCTGGTTCTGGGTTCGCGTTCCGGGCTTTTTCTGAAAGCTCCTGCGCAAACCCGCTGAATAAATCTGACATTGTTTTCCCTCCTAGTCGTCCCAGAGCGGCTCGTCATAGTCCTTTTTCGCCGGACTGGTGGTAACTGCGCCGCTCTCAAAGTTTTTGTCATACTTCCCGGAAAGCACCTTTGCAACGTTCTCCGGACGTATCAGCCAATTGAAATTCGTCTTATAGCCCCTTGAAGTCCGTCCGGTCAGATAGTCCGAAGCTTCCACCCGCCGGAAATACTCCGCAAAGCTTACGCCGTGCAGCTCCTTGAATGCCTCCACAACAAGCCGCCCCTGATGATATGAAAGCTCTCCGGTGAGCGGCTCCAGGCTCTTGCAGATCTCGTTGTATTCCCTGACAGCAGTTTCAAGAACATTACTGACGGCACCGCTCGCGCGCGTGCGCGCGGATACTTCTTCACTTTCTTTAACTTCTTTATTCTTATTTATATAAGTAGGTTTGCCCTTTTCGGCGATTTCTGTTTGCCCTTTGTTTGCCGTTTCGTTTGCCCTTTGGTTTGCCCCTGACGTGCAGATCTGTTTGCCGTCCGCTGATTGTTCATCGCTTTCATTTGCGGTTGCAAAGCCGTTTTCAAGTGGTAAACCGTTTGCCGTTTCCGGTGAATTTGGTTTGCCGTTTTGTTTGCCTTTCGGTTTGCCGTTTTCGGGCAATTCTGTTTGCCCTTTGTTTGACCCTCTGATTTCGCCCTGATATGTTTCATAATTCACTATTGTGAATATACTGAAATGCGGCGTTGACTGGATCGTTATTTCTCCAGTTGTTTGCAGGTGTACAATGGCGGTTCTGACTTCCTTAGAGGTCAGTCCGTTCAATTCTGAAAGCTCGCGCACGGTGGTACAGAGCTGTCCCCGCTTTATGACCTGCCCCATACAGCGAGTATCTTCCCAGCGCGCGGAAAGCAGCAGGTGAATGAATAGCCCCCGCGTTTTGATATCGCCGTACCACTCCCATGACAGAATAGAGCGGTGCAGCTTGATATAACCGTTGGTGTCTGCCATATGCTACCTGCCTATCGGTGTAATGCGCGCGGAGTTGTCAAGATCTGCGCCGCTCTCGGGCTGTACAGTGGAGGTGTTGAGGTACTCGGCGAATCGGTCAACATTCACAAGGAACTTTCGCCCTGCGCGGACTGCGACGACTTCGCCGCTCGCTACCTTTGATCTGACAAAATGCACCGGAAGTCCGAAAAGCTCGGCGGTTTTTCTGATACCCTCCATGTGAGGGATTTTTGTTGTTTCGTTCATTGTTGTGCAACTCCTTTCAATCATATTGTGTATCTTCCGGTACTGCAAAAGACTGCAAATACTTGATTACTCCATTAAGAGCGGCGTTCGCGGACTTGATACGCGCCCTTTGCTGACGGAGGTATGACCGCGCCTCGTGTTCGTCAGCGGGGAAATAATACCCGCCCCGGTTCTCCCATTCGGAGCAGATAGGCGAACCCAGCTCCCGCGCCCTCTGGACTATTACGCGCACGGCGCGTTGACTGATATTCAGCAGCGTTGCAAGGTCACGCATGGGAATGGCGTTCGTTCTCCCGGTGGGGATAAGCTCAACGAGCTTTTCAGTGATACTCAAAATTTTCTCCTGTTCCGGTTGCAAAGCCCCGCCGTTTGTGCTATAATACTGGTGGAGCTTTTAACCTATTCATTATGCTTTTGGGTGGGGTTGCTCTTTGCCGTCTGATGTGCTCCAACACGTCAGGCGGTGTTTTTTTATGCCTTGTTTGCGGTGCTCTCTGTATTCGCCGACATCGCTTTTTTTGCCCAGTAGCGCTCCTCTGTGGCTCTGATCTTGTCGCGGTTCTTGGCTCTCCACTCGCGCTGATATGCTCGGCGTGCTTCAATAGCCGCTCTTTTCTCAGCAGGGAGATTTGAAACATCTGCCTTTGTCATGGGTTTACCTCCTTTCTCTTTGTTGTTGCCTTTTCATTATATCACGTTGTTAGAGCAAAATCAAGCCCATTTTATGAAAAATACCAAACTTTATTTTATTGTGTTTAACAAAATAAAACAGTCAAAAGTATTGACAAAAGCAAAATAATGTGCTATTATAAAGTCAACAACAAGAACAACAACGAAAAGAGGGTATATATGTTTGATGTAAAATTGTTTTCAGAGAGATTAAAAGCCGCTCGCACAGCAAAACACATTTCTCAGGCGGATTTAGCAAAGGCGGTTGGAGTGTCTGCCGCTACAATATCCAGCTACGAAACCGTAAACGGCGCAAAAATCCCCTCGCTTGATAAGGCAACAGCAATAGCCGAACGTTTAGGAATAAGTCTTGATTCTTTATGTGGGATGCCAAAAAAAGGAAATGAGCCTAGCGTCGCCGAACTTCTTTTATATTTAATAACCGCTGTCCGTTCATTTGGATTTATTGTTAACTATAAAAAGAGCGGTGGCGATGATGGTTCGGTTATTTTAACTTCAACAAATGAAATTCTTTATGAGTTTTTTCAAGACTATAAAAAAATTGAACCGCTGCTTGATGATAAGACATTTCCGGAATATATCAGAAACAGTTTGCTAAATCCAATCATTGAAAAGAATAAAGAACATTCTTTGGAAGAGTTTCAAAATAAATATCCTTTTTAAAGGAGTTGAAAAAATGGCAGCAATAACCCCAAGAAAGAATAAATCCGGCGAGATCATCAGCTACACGATCAGGGTATATCGCGGCTATGACAGCAGCGGAAACAGGCTCAAACCGTACACAATGACATATAAGCCCGAACCCGGCATGACCGCAAAGCAGGTTGAAAAGGAGCTGAACCGTCAGGCGGTGCAGTTTGAGGAAAAGTGTATGCGCGGCGGTGTGGCTGACCCTACGATCAGGCTTTGCGACTTCTGCGAAAAGTATCTTGAAATCGCAAAGGGGACGTTATCGCCTACAACATATGCATTCTATCAGGAGCAGATAAGGAGCCTTATTGTCCCGGCACTGGGGCATTTCAAGCTAAAGGACATCACAGCCGCTCACGTTCAGCAGTATATACAGCAGCTTTCAGATATGCCGATATCAACACGCGCCGGCGAGTGCTCCAAGAGCGGCGCTCGGCTTTCCCCCTCGACAGTCCGCCGCCGGCTTGCTGTCCTGCAAGCGGTATTAAAGCAGGCTGTGAAGCTAGGCATAATCCCTGAAACGCCTGCAAAAGCTGAAAAGCTGACGATACCGAAAGTCAAGCAGCCGAAAATTGAGATATTCAGCAAACAGGAAGCCGCTCAAATGCTGGCTTGCCTTGAAATGGAGGATATCCAGTTTCAGACCCTGATACAGCTTGCTATATTCATGGGAGCGCGGCGCGGTGAACTGGTTGCGCTGAAATTCTCCGATGTGGATTTTGAGCAGTCGAAGATTACCATTGAACGTGCGGCGGTAAAGCTCAAAGGGCAAAAGACAATAATCAAGCCCCCGAAAGACTACGAGGTGCGAACCGTAACAGTAAATCAAAGCTGCCTGGAGCTGATAAAGCTGCTGAGAGCCGAAAAGGCAAGAGAGGCAGCGCGGCTCGGAACTCAATGGATAAACGGCGGCTGGCTGTTCACCACCTGGAACGGCGAAATAATGAACCCGCAAACTCCAACAAAGCAATTTAGCAAGTTTCTGGAACGGCACGGCTTACGGCACCGGAAATTTCACAGCTTGCGGCACACATCGGCTACATTACTGCTCTATGCCGGCGTAAACATCAAACAGGTGCAGGGACGGCTAGGACACGGCGACATCGAAACCACGAACAAATATCTTCATGTTCTGGAAGAGGCGGACGTAGAGGCGGCGAAAGCTCTTGACATTATGCTGCTGCAAAAGCCCGATGAAAAGGTGAAAAACATCTCATGAAAGCAGAAAAGCCGCCCAGAACCGGAGCGGCTGTATATCGTGTTGTTAAGTATCGTTAAGGGAGATTTAACGACAATGGCGCACTAATAGCGCACTATCGGGATTTTTCCCGTATAAAACGAAAACCGCTTTGCAAGCCACATTCGGCATTACAAAGCGGTTTTCTGTTGGTCGGAGTGACAGGATTCGAACCTGCGGCCTCAACATCCCAAATGTCGCGCGCTACCAACTGCGCTACACCCCGAAACAACTGTACAATATTATATCACAATTTTATCCTGTTGTCAAGTGGAAATTCACAAAAACGCGAAAACAGGCGATGAAAGCGCGTGAAAAGTTGCAATTACCTATTGACAATCGGGCTGCAATATTTTATAATATTTTTATATGGTTTTTTCAGGGAAACAAACAGAGGAATAACAAACAGAGGAATATTATATATGAAAAAAAAGAAAAAAGGCAAAACGCTCAATCTTGTGATATGCGCTATAGCCTTTGTTGTCATGATAGTCTACCTTGTTTTTGTGGACAGTATCGACAATGTGGTCGCTGCACTGACGAAGATCAACAAGGGCGCGCTTGTGATATGCGTGCTTTTTATGGTGGGCTACTGGCTCAGCGAAGCCGCAACTATACACGTCATGCTTAAATCCATGCACCCGAAGATGAAATTCTGGAACAGCTGGCTCGTCACGATAATCGGGCAGTATTTCAACTGCATAACGCCGTCCGCTTCCGGTGGGCAGCCCATGCAGGCTTACTACCTCGTCAAATTCGGCGTACCGCTGGGGTGCGGGCTGACTGCGCTGCTCAGCAGGTTTATCGTATATCAGTTCGTGCTGACTGGGTACTCAGTATTCACGCTCGCGGTGGGGTTCAGCCACTTCGGCGACGACCTCACTCAAAAGGGACTTATGCCCTTTGTTATCGTGGGTTTCGTCATCAATACTGCGGTGATCATATTCCTGTTCTGTATCGCACTGTTCAGGAAAGCTACGCTAAAAGTCGCAAACGCGCTTATTTCCCTGCTGGCGAAAATGCACATCGTCAAGCACCCCATGAAATGGCGCATTTACCTTACCCGGGAGGTCAACAAGTTCTACAACAACTTCAAGTACCTGCGCAAGAATATTCCGCTGCTGCTTAAAGCGCTGCTGTTCACATTCATTCAGCTGACGCTGTACCTATGCATTTCCTATGTTCTTTACAGGGGATTCGGCATGAGCGACGCGAGCCTGCTGCAGATAATGAGCTACCAGGCGTATGTGCTGATGATCTCCTCGTTCATTCCCCTGCCGGGAGCCATGGGCGGCGCTGAACTCGGCTACCACGGGTTCTTCAAGGATATATTTACGGAACAGTACGTAAATACCTCAATGATGCTGTGGCGTATAATGACATTCTACCTCCCCATCATCGTGGGACTGATATTCACGCTGACGATGAAGAATAAGGGCATCGACGAGCCAACCGACGAACAGGCAAGGCAGACCATGTTCGAAATGGAAGCAACTATCGACAAAGAAACAAAATAACATAAAGGAAGTAGACAAATGGCAGATTTAAGACACGAAATAGAAAGACGGCGCACCTTTGCGATAATCTCGCACCCTGACGCCGGAAAAACCACCCTCACCGAAAAGTTCCTGCTGTACGGAGGCGCGATCTCCCTCGCAGGCGCGGTAAAGGGCAAGAAAAACACCCGTCACGCAGTTTCGGACTGGATGGAGATAGAAAAGCAGAGAGGTATTTCAGTCACCTCTTCAGTAATGCAGTTCAACTATGAGGGATACTGCATAAATATCCTCGACACCCCCGGTCACCAGGACTTCTCCGAGGATACCTACCGTACTCTCATGGCTGCGGACAGCGCAGTGATGGTGATCGACGCAGCAAAGGGCGTTGAGAACCAGACCCGCAAGCTGTTCAAGGTCTGCGTAATGCGCAATATTCCGATATTCACGTTCATCAACAAGATGGACCGCGAGGCACGCGACCCGTTCGACCTGCTCGACGAAATAGAAAACGAACTCGGTATCAAAACTTACCCGGTCAACTGGCCTATCGGTTCCGGCAAGGACTTCAAGGGTGTTTACGACCGCGAAAAGCGCCGTATAATCTCCTTTGAAGCCAACAACGGCACCCGTGAGGTCGCCGCAACGGAAGCCGACCTCTCCGACGCTTCGCTGGCAGACCTCATCGGTGAGCACAACTACGAAAAGCTTTCCGAGGACGTTGAACTGCTTGACGGCGCCAGCGAGGAATTCAACATGGACCTTGTTTCAAGCGGTAAGCTCTCCCCTGTTTTCTTCGGCTCGGCGCTCACCAATTTCGGTGTGGAACCGTTCCTTGAGAACTTCCTCAAGATGACGACGGCGCCGCTCCCCCGCAACACCCCCGACGGAACTGTAGACCCGTTCGACCCGGAATTCTCGGCGTTCATCTTCAAGATACAGGCAAACATGAACAAGGCTCACCGCGACCGTATCGCATTCATGCGCATATGCAGCGGTAAGTTCGAAAAGGACATGGAAGTGCTCCACGTACAGAACGGCAGGACTATGCGCCTTTCGCAGCCCCAGCAGATGATGGCGAGCGAGCGCGAGGTTATCTCCGAGGCTTATGCAGGAGATATCATGGGCGTGTTCGACCCGGGCGTGTTCTCGATAGGCGACACGGTGTGCTCCCCCAGGAAGAAGGTAAGGTTCGAGGGAATACCGACATTCGCGCCGGAACATTTCGCGCGTATACGCCAGAAAGACACCCTCAAGCGCAAGCAGTTCATCAAGGGAACCACGCAGATAGCCCAGGAAGGCGCGATACAGATATTCTCAGAGCCGCAGAGCGGTTTTGAAGAGGTTATCGTCGGCGTTGTCGGCGTGCTGCAGTTTGAAGTTCTGGAATACCGTCTGAAAAACGAATACAACGTTGACATTATCCGCGAGGGTCTGCCGTATGAGCATATCCGCTGGATAACCAGCCAGAAGCATCTGGAAGGCGGCTACGACGTTCTCAGCAAGCTGGTCCTCACCTCTGACACCAAACTCATTCAGGACGTAAAGGGCAACTATCTGTTAATTTTCACCAGCGAATGGAACATCAAGTGGGCGCTCGACAAAAACCCCGGTCTGGAACTTGCTGAATTCAACAGAGACTGATGTTCTAATTCGGAATTCAGAATGCGGAATTCGGAATTTCGGTGTCCGCTTACGCGGACATTATCTCAAAAGATTTATAATATAATACGCAGGGCGAAAGATGATCTTTCGCCCTGCGTTTTTATTTTTATTCGTCTGAAAAACAGAAAACCACGATCCCGCATTCCGAATTGAATTCTTTCGCCCTGTTTTTGCGGTTTTCCGCAGAAATTTTCATTAATCACGCCCGCATTCTGACATATTTCTCCGGCATGTGAATATATAATTATATGAGAAACGTACAGGCTGGTGATTTTATGGTTATCTATGCAGACGTGCTGCTTGCGGTGAATCTCTACATAAACTACTTCCTGGTCAGGTGCACCTGTCTGCTTCTGAGGAGAAAGGTCACGCATCTGCGTTGCTTTCTGGCATGCGGTGCGGGGACCCTGGGGGCGCTGGTCATCTTCCTGCCGGAGCTGCACCCGGTGGTGAACCTGCTTTTCAGGGTCGCACTCGGGGTGGCGGTTACGTTTATCCTTTTCGGCAGGCAGAAGCGCGTCGATTTGCTCATTTCGCTGCTATGCTTCCTCGCGGTCAGCTTCGGCTTCGCGGGGGGGATGCTCGCGCTGTGGTACTTCGCGGCGCCGCTGGGCATGTATTACGGCAACGGCACTGCCTACTTCGACATTCCAATCATAGCCGCTGCCGCTATCACTGCGGGACTTTTCGGCGCATTCCGGCTGGCAGGGTACATCATGGACAGGCGCCGTCCTGCAAGCCACGCTGTGGTGAAACTCCGCAGGGATGGCGCGGAAGTAACGCTGGACGGTCTTGCAGACACTGGCAATTCCCTGCGGGACAGCTTCTCGGGCAAGCCCGTGATACTCGCGTCGCTGCATTCCGTGGAAGCTGTCGCGCCCGGCGCGGTGCTGAATTACCTCAGCGGAAGTTCTGATATGCTTGATGGAATTCGCCTTGTGCCCTGCCGCACGATAACTTCCGACGGCGTGGTGCCTGTTTTCCCCGCAGAAGTAACGATAGACGGCAGACGCGCGGAGGCGCTGGTAGGTGTTTCACGCATGAATATTTCCGGGGCTGACTGTATATTCGACCCCGATATAATATCAAAAAACTGAACAGGAGGTATCAGCATGAAGAATTTTCTGAAAAAACTGCTGGACGAGGGACTTGGCGCGTTCCTGAAATATGCGTTCGGAGAGAACAGCGGGGTGTACTACATAAACGGCTCCGAGTCGCTTCCTCCCCCGCTCACCCGCGCGGAGGAAGAGGAGGCATTCCGGCTGATGGAAACCGACTTTGCAGCCGCGCGCGAAACGCTGATAGTGCACAATCTGCGGCTGGTGGTTTACATCGCAAAGAAGTTCGAGAACACCGGCGTGGGGCTTGACGACCTCATCTCCATCGGTACTATCGGTCTGATAAAGGCGGTGAACACATTCAGCGTGCACCGTAACATAAAGCTTGCGACCTATGCATCGCGCTGCATAGAAAACGAAATACTGATGTACCTGCGCAAGACCAGCCAGCGGCGCTGTGAGATATCGATAGACGAGCCGCTCAACGTTGACTGGGACGGCAACGAACTGCTTCTCTCCGACGTGCTGGGCACCGACAGCGACTGCGTTAACGCCCGCATAGAGGACGAAACGGAAAAGAAGCTGCTCCACGAGGCGGTGAACCACCTAAGTCCCCGGGAACGTCAGATAATGGAAATGCGTTTCGGGCTGAAAGGCGGCAGAGAGAAAACGCAGAAGGAAGTCGCGGACGAGATAGGCATTTCACAGAGCTACATTTCGCGGCTGGAAAAGCGCATAATCAAGCAGCTGAGAGATGAACTGGAGCGCGTGTGCAACTGATTTGCCGACCGGGTAGCGATACCCGGTCCGAGACCGTCGAAAAATCCCCTAAAGGGGCTTTTTCGCCGAACATCCCAGCCGCGC